>Ga0247823_10001552_pt1 | contig 19157 bp, 11 predicted proteins | sample 13C_PalmiticAcid_2_FD_192426 | JGI IMG/M metagenome (GOLD analysis project Ga0247823, IMG submission 192426) | Soil microbial communities from agricultural site in Penn Yan, New York, United States - 13C_PalmiticAcid_Day30 | ecosystem: Environmental > Terrestrial > Soil > Agricultural land... | reverse complement strand
AGTCTGGGTTGAGAGCGAGGTCCGGGGAGGGACGGGTGATGAGCAGGGATATGGCAGTACAGTGGCACGAGGCGTGGAGGGTGTCGTCTGGGGAGACGGGTGAGGCGGTGTTAAAGGGCGAGGGGCTGGCAGTGGGCAGCCATGGGGAGAGACCGCCGTCTCGGGTGTCTTTGATGTGTCTGTGGTGCCACTCCTTGGGGAATGCGTCCAACTCGGGTGCGTGGGAGATGACACCCGTGGCCACCTCCCACTCCCACTGCTCAGGAGGTGCAGACGAAGAGGGTCGGCTGACGCGGAAGACGTGGCACCCGCATGTTGAACAGAAGTATCTCGTTGAGCTCGACGAGACAGAATAGCTCTCCAGTCCGGCTAGCGAGGGAGGAGGTTGGGAGGCAATAGGGGCATAGGAAGTGCAGAGAAGGCCGGTGAGGTGGCGGCAGGTGTCACAATGGCAGAACGACACCCCTGAGAAGATATCGGTGGTTCCCTTCTGGGGGCTCAGGGCTTGCCTGGCAGCACCACAGTGGCAGGAGATGATAATGGTAGTATGCGTGACGTCCATGGTTCGTTTACGACTAACAACAATGGAGTCCAAAGACGTTGGAAACTGGGAGATGGATCTTGCCTTATACCAACCACGGCCCTTCAAAGCGCCGGGCTGATCGCTGAGACGAGCCGCTGCGGGCCGACCATCAGCCGACAGACGGGCCGATCTCCGGATTTGTTTGCAGGCATGCCATCAGCACAACAGGCTCCGACAGGTTTCCGTGTACCCATGCCCCAAACATCAAATTCCAGGATTCTGGGGTTCTGTATTATATCGGCTGTGCAAGAACGACCCCGGGACAACCTAACCAAGAGTCATTTCGGAAAAAGGCAACCCGACGAGAGATGGACACCCTCACTTCCACGGCTTCCCAAATGAGAGGATGATGTACCCGCTTATCCAGCTCGGAAGTTGCTTGCCGAAAGGTATTCTGTTCAGAAATCAAGGGAGACATAGATGCACATGTAGTTTTTTTTTGGCTTTGGCACTCGCTTAGAAGAAATAAAGTCTTGATTATACTCGCTGCGCTGTTGCTAGCACTGAACGAAAAAAACACACACTCCCCCGCACGACACATACCCCGTGCGCTATTCAGGCTTCCCAGACCGGCCTGTCGCCACGGCCGTGTCCTTGTCCGACCCAACCGTCTTGCCCTCGATCCTCTCCGACACGCCCTCGGCGTCCGAGACGGACGCGGGAGGGGTGTTGCGCCAAAAGTCCTTCTGTCCCTTTGCCAGCCGGCCCATCCACGGGGGCATGATGCCGCCCTCGGTGCGCCACGTCCACGGGTCCTTGAGCTCCTTGTTAGGGGGCACAATGCGACCGCCCGACGCCTTCTCGATGATCCAGACCAGCGAGTTGATCAGGATGTACAGGCAGATGCCGGCGATGAGGCCGTCGGCAATCGAGTACGTGAAGGGCATGATGGCGATGGTCAGGAAGGCCGGGAGCGAGTCGCCCAGGTACTTCCAGTTGATGTCGGTCACGGCCTGGACCATCATGGAGCCGACCAGCACGAGCACGCAGCCGGTGGCCCAGGGCGGGATCGAGGCGAAGATGGGCGCGAAGAAGATGGAGATGAAGAAGCACAGGCCGGTCGACATGGCGGTGAGACCCGTCTTGCCGCCCTCACCGATACCCGCGCCCGACTCAACAAAGGCGGTCACCGGCGGCGTGCCCAGCAGGGAGCCGATCGAGATGGTGAGCGAGTCGACCATGTACGCCCAGGTGGAGCCCTCAAAGTCCTGCGTGACGGGGTCGACGAGATCGGCATAGCGAGCCATGGAGTAGAGGGTGCCGGTGCAGTCGAGGATGTCGACGTAGAGGAAGGTGATGAGGGCCAGGCCAAACTGTCCGCCATACCCGCCGATGTCCCAGTGCTGGACGTTCAACACCTTCTGGATCGGGTGGAAGTCGACCACCTTCTTGAAGAAGTTGAAGTTGGCGTTGCCGAGGTCCGTGTAGGGGAAGTAGGTGACGGGCGTCGTGCGGGGCCACGAGATGATGGAGACCAGGAGGATGCCGGCGATGATGGCGCCCTTGACCCGGTACATCAGCAGCATGGCGGTGAAGACGCCGCCGCAGAAGATGCCGATCCACATCATCGGGTTGCGCATCTTTTGGCCGTCGGGGCACTGGCCGAACTCGTCCTTGTACTCGGCCAGGCAGCCGGCCAGGGCTATGGGGACCGAGGTGCCGCCAACAATGAGGCCGATGCCCTCGGCATACGTAAGACCAATCAGGGTCAAGAAGAGGCCGATGCCGACGCTCGTGGCCAGCTTGATGCAGCGGGGGATGGCGCGGGCGAGCCACTGGCGCAGGCCGAGGAGGGCGAGGCCAAAGAAGATGAAGCCTTCGATGAAGATGGCCGTCAGAGCGACCTCGAACGGGACCGGCCCGGATCCGTGCTTGCCGACGACCGTGTAAGCGAAGTATGCGTTCAAGCCCATGCCGGGCGCAATTCCCACAGGCCTACAACCACCCAAAAACGTTAGCAATGTGTTCCCCTCATCCATCCTGTTTGGCGTGTTTTTGACGTACAAGTTCGCGAAAAGACCCATGCAGAAGGTTCCGAGAGCGGAGATGGCGGCCGTCGAGGTAACGAGGTCCTTCTTGACGTCGGACACGCAGAGGAGGTACTCGGTGTTGTTTTCGCAGGGGACACTGCCCACCGCGGGCGGTTCATTGCACACACAGGTGCCTCCACTGTCGGCAACGATGCTAGCGTTGACGGCGATGATGTAGCTGTGGCTCCGAGTCAGCACCAGTCCCTGGTCACTGGGGATAAATGCACAGAATACTCACGCCATGGCGAAAAAGGTTGCGAGGCCTGCGCGCATCTCGGTGAAGAAGTACGAGCCCTTCCTCTCCTTGGGCTGTTGGGCATGCCTTTAGCATTGACCGGGCCGTCATCAGAGTGTGCTGGCAGCGCTCACATGTCCACATCCATCCAGTTTGAACCAGCGGCCGACGGGGCCGGTGGCGATGCGCCGGTTGGCGCTCTCAATCCAACCCATGGTGTTGGTGTCCTGACGAAGGAAGGGTTCGGGGGTTCAGGGAGGAGGAGTGAGTAGGGGAAGCAAGTCGGCGAAGCTAGCTTTGAGCAAGCCCAGCTGGGAAGAGAGCGTTGCTGGAGAGGGTTCAGGTACGACAGCGGTGGTGGGTGGCAACCTGACCTTTAAGACCAGGCGCGGACCGGATCTTGACTGGCTCTCATTGGTGACGCGGGTTCGAGGTGGGAAAAAATTCGCGAAAATCTCTTATCTCTGGCGGACTCGGGGACTGGAGCTCGAATCCGCTCACCATCCCACCCGGGGTGGCCACTTACACGGGTCCCCGGGACCTTGCGAGCATGGAGGAACCTTGGCGGGGTGGGCATGGCGGCGGCGTTCGAGAAGCGCGGCAGACAGGCACAGGACCTGAACAAGTACAGCATGTACAGTACGAAGTGCATATTCTGCACATACCTTACCTCGAACCCCCACCGCCCCCAGCGCTCCGTCCCAAGCCAGTTGTTTTGCGACAAGACCAAACACGCAGCGTGCGTTGCGCTTGCATTGGGAGTGATGACTGCCCGTGTCACTGGGAAAGAAGAGGGAGCTGGGCCCTGGAGGAGCCATCTGATGTTCGTCTGTTCAAGATGATCTCACCATGGCAAATCCCCGCTCGTTCTGCAGAGGACTTGGGATGATCCGATGTCATGCGACTGAGGTATGTACATGTACCTAGCCACCGCAATTGGGTCAATTGGGTCAATTGGGTCAAATGTGTCAATTGCGTTGTTCTTGCCTCTTCGATTTTGGGGGTCCCCCCAATGGGATGAGCATCCCAACGAGAAAGCGTTTCCTCTTCCAGAGCAGCGCGAGCAAGCAGCACCCTCCCTCTCCCCGGGGACTCGAAGCGCCACTGCCTCATCGGTCTGCCTGTGATTGACCGTCTCCACGACTTTGCCTCGGTTGGCTATCCTGACTAGCCTGGGCAGGCAGGCGGATGCCATCGCCAAGACTGCGGCGAGGCTAACTGCAAGCACTGTTAGCTCCGTTCATGCAAGCCACATCCGGCTCTCTTGCTGCGGGGTGAGATAAGATAACACTGACGTTGTGCAGCAGCTGAGACAAGCACCACATCCACGCGACAGCCCGCAGCCCGCAGCCCGCCTTATCTGTCAGCCGAGACCAAACAGTGCCGCCCGACACCCAACCCTCGACTGCGCGGTCCGATCCGACACGGCTCTGCGTGCGCTCTGGGGCGACCGCCGGCCTGGACCCCCACCCGTCCCGTCTGCGGCTTGCGGCCTACTCCGACACCTGACCCCTGATACTTCAAGGGAAACGCACCGTGCGCACCAGGCTTATTTTCAGCGTTTGGAAATCAATGTGACTGACAATCGCCCCGACCCCACTGGACGATTCCCGGCAAGCCAGCCGCGCCGGGTCCACGACCCACCATGTCGGAATCCCCAGTGGACCTTTCATTTCCTTGGCAGGCCGCGATATGCTTGCTCGACGCTGGCTGCGAGTTGCGACTTGCGCATTGCCGCCACATCTCGCAGGACTGGGGCTGGAGCAAAACACCAACTCCAACCCCAACATGGCCATTTCACGTGAGCTCGACTGCACAACATCACAGCCGCCGAGACAACGCGAGTCCGCTACCGTCATAGCCCCATTTAGCAACATGCATCGATGGACCGATAGCGCTAATGTCTGATCAAGCAAGGGATCATCATCCCTTTGAGTCCAGAGCCTTTTGCGGCATGGGCAGGCACCAGAAGCAGCAAGTGCCCCGGCGCTACAGTACACAAGAGGCACACTGATATTACGGGCGCTGCATGTTTGGACCTTGAACTGTTACCTGACTGCTTCAATTGTTTCATGCTTGCTGGAGGTGCCGATGGAAAGTTTGGGCTTCGAGACTGCTGGACTGATTCAGGAGCCCTGCAAGCTACGCCTGGAGGTACTCGAGTGACATGCAATTGCTTCTGGAATTACCACTAAATACCGTTTGTTTCGGCATCTCCAAGGATCCAGATTCACTGCGAGAGTTCATGCCAAGGACAGAGAGTCCAGACCTCCATGTCCATGTTTCTTATGGGATTCGAGGCGATGGACAATCAGAGACTAATTTGGTCTTATCTGAAAACTAAAGATATGCATTCCTGTATCCAGCAGGCTATTGACTATCATGGCTACCTGATCAAACGCCTTATCCCCTGGGGGCCGATGGCACCCATCGTTGTCGTTGAAGTTCTTGTCCCTCAAGACCTCAATTTCTTTGTCGTGGTTCTTGAAGCAAGCATTCCATCGTAAGCCGAGCAAGCCATCGAGCAGTTGGAAGGCGTTGGTGCCAAGACCTACAAGCCCAAACTTTTAACGATAGAGCGCGACCTTTCTCAGGGGAGAACCAATGGCCTCGAAGATGGCACTGAGAACAATCCTTTTGGGTATCTCTTTGTTCTCGGGATTAGTTCCGTGAGTTAAATAGTCTACAAGGGTATCATCTACACTGGAAAACGACATGTCCACAGCCAGCCAGTCCGGCCAGTCCGGCCTCACCCACATTTCTATGCCTCACTCCTCACACTCAGGGCGTCAAGATCTCAAACATCTGAAGGCCTCCTCTGTAGTCTCCCACCGCCATCCGCGTCCCATCGCTATTGACTGCCGCGGACGTGATGGGCTCTCCCCTCGTCGCCATCTCGCCCCTGAACTTGCCCGTCTCCACGTCACTGACATCGAACCCGTCCTCGGTCCGGCAGACAAGATACCTGCAATCCGGCGAGACACACAGAGGCCATCCCTCGTTGTGCCTGACCGAGTTCAAGTTGTAGCTGTGCACCCTCCCGGAGTCCAGCCACCACAGCACCACATCCCGCCCCCACACCGTCACCACCAGGGCCCCGTCCGGCGACACCCGCAAGATCCCCGGCGCCGCCCGCCTGGCCACCTCAATCTTCTTGAGCGTCCGCCCCGACGCCACGTCCGTCACCCGCACGAACCCGTCCCTCCCGGCGCTGACGAGCGGCCCCTGCACGAGCGTCCCATCCGCCGCCCACCGCGGCACAAACGCCAGCTGCGTCACCTCGTCCACATGCCCCATCAGCAGCGGCCCGACCTCGACCTTGGCACCCCCCTTGCCCGCACCCGCGGCCGCCAGCCGCAGCAGCACGACCCGGCTCGGCTCCCGCACCGACACGGCCGCGAGCGTCGTCCCGTCGTGGCTCCACGCCACGGGCGCCCGCACGGGGACCTCGGCTTTCGCCAGCCGCTCGCGCCGCCCGAGGTCGTACACCTCGAGCCGCGGCGGCAGGCACCCGCTGCGCTGGTCGTACGAGTCGGGCCGGTTGAAGGGGTACAGAAACGGGCACGCGACGATCATGTCGGCGACGCCCGGTTTGAACGCGAACCCGCCGTTGACGTTGAGCGCGTGCACCGAGGACACGCTGAGGCGCGGCAGGCGCTCGCCCGTGACGGCCGACCACGCCGCGACCGTGAAGGGCCCCTGCGGGTTGAACCCGTTGTTGCCGACCGTGTGCGTCATGGCGGCCAGGTGGCCGTCCGTCGGCGTGTAGGTCAGGTGCGCGATCTCGGATCCGAAGGGGCTGCGGACCGTGCATGATTTGACAAAGACCATGGTGGTGGTGTTTTCGGGCGGGGACGTGGGTTCTTCCTCCGGGGGGTCGTCCCAGCGGCGCGTGGATCGGCTGGCGCCGCTGCTGGCGCTGTCTTGGTCCGCGGGGTCGGGTGGGATGTGGAGGGTGTCCTCGAGGTCGGTTGTGAAGCGCGGCGGGAGGTCGGCCATTGTCTCCGAGTACTCTGGTGTTCAATTGGCTCTGGTCAGTGAGTGATGAGAAGAATGTAAGTAAGAGGTGTGCTTCTCTGTTAGTGTGACATTGGAGGTCAAGTGCTTATGTCAGGGAATGGGGTTGGGTTGCACTTTGTCCAACAGGAGCCGCATCCCAGGGGTTGAACAGACCAGCTGTTGGTTGTTCAGGGCAGACCCCAGGGCAGATTTCGAGAGCGCCTATCCGCAGTTCAGTATGGTAAGTTGCTTTGCTTGTTGAACCCCAGGCAGCATCATGCGGCCATGCCGAATGCATCCATCGTTCGTACGTAAGGCAGCCTGTCTTGTCTGGATGTTGTGGGGTCAGGCCAACAGCATGACCTTGCCTGCAAGGGGTCGCTGCATGTGGCAGTGTACAAGTAACCGAGCGAGTAAACAAGCCGAGCTCACAGCCTTCCAAACTAAGCACGCCCAAAGGAAACTCTAGCTCACAAATGCAAAGAAGTCGACATGGCTCAATCACAAGAGCCTCCCGCGAGGTTCAACGAATTGAGATTTCCACTCAAACATCTCATGACCCGATGAGAAGCATCACCTTCTATTATCCTACAACATAACAACAATCCGCTCAGGGGCGATGCTCGGGTAATGGCCAGCTGCAAACACGTACAATGACTGTGCATGCCTGTTCTTCGAACAGGATGCCTCCCCTCTAAAATGCATGTTACCGGTTGTTGATGTGCTGGATCGCGGCAAGCCATTTTTGTTCGTCGGACCTAACAGGACTGTCAGCGAAACACTTGAAGCATTGTGTACGTGCTCACTCACTTGTCGAACTTGAGCAGCTTCCCCAGCACCGGGACCAGCTGCGCCCGAAGCTTGTTGTCCTTCTGCTCCAGAAACTGCAGCAGGATCGTCTTCAGGTACATGGCGTCCGGGCTCCCGCCGGCTTGCTGCGACCCGGAGCCATTGAGGCTCGCAGACCGCGTCGAGTCCATCGAGCTCCTTCCCGAGCCCACAATCGGCGGCGACGACAGCCTCGCCTGCAGCGTCTTGGCCTCCTTGCCCAGCTTGTCGTACCGCAGCCGGTAATCGTCCAATGCCTTGCGCAGCTCGGCATTCTTCTTCTCCGTGTCCCGGACCTGCTGCTCCGACGCGTCCAGCGTCGACCGCAGGTTCGACACGGTCGTCCGCATGTCGGCCACCTCGGTCCCCGCCCGCTCCTCGTACGCCTCGAGCTCCTCCCTCCGCCGCCGCCACTCGCGCTCCTTGTGCTCCAGGTCGTCCTTCTCGCTCGCCAGCGCCTTGACCTCCCTCTCCAGATCCCGAATCTTCTGCCGCAGCTCCTCCGTCTCCCGCGCCTTGCGCCGCGCGAGCGCGCTCGACTCGTCCTCGAGCCGGTCGCGCTCCTCGACCGCCGCGTCCATCTTGGCGCGCATCTCGCGCACCTTGCCGTCGGCCCGCTCGTCCACGTCGGCGAGCAGCCGCCGCATCGTCTCGGCCTCGCGCGTGCGCTCGCCCAGCATCTTGCGCGCCTCGGCGAGCTCCTCGTCCAGGCTCTCGCACTGCGATTGGCTCTCCTTGAGCTGGATGCTCAGCTCGGCCGTCTGGTCGCGCATGCTGCCCAGGAGGTTCTGCGCGTTGCTGTACTGGTTGGTCTTGAGCTCCACTTCCTCGCGCAGGACATCCTGTTCCTTCTTGAGCCGGGCGGCTTCGTCCTCGAGCTCGCGGATGCGGGGGCGGAGCTTGGCGGCTTCGTCCTGGATGCGTTGGAGCTCGCGCGTGGCCTTTTCTTCCCGTGCGGACAGCTCGATCTTCTCGGCCTCTGACCGGCGGAGGTCGCGGCCAGCGACGCGCTTCTCGTCTTCCAACCGCAGGCGGGCGTTTGTCTCTTGTGAGACCTTCTCGTGGAGCGACTTGATCTCGCCCTCGCGATCAGACGCGAGGCGCTGCGCCCGCGTAAGTTCCGTCTTGATCTCCTTCTCCCGCTTCTCGAGGTTGCGGAGCTCCGTGTTCTTGGCGGTAAGCTCATCCCGTGTGGTCTTGAGCGCGGCCGAGTCTTGCCTGAGGCTCTTGAGCTCAGGCTGGGCCTTCTGGAGAACTTCCCTCAGCTCAGTGAGGTCCTTGTACCGGGTTTGGGCCAGCTGCTGCGCGGCAGCCAGGTCGGAGTGGAGGGTCGACGACTTCATCTTGAGGTTTTCGAACTCCTGCTTCAGAGACTCGTGTTCGCTCTGCAGTTCGGCGTTGCCCTTGGTGGCTGATGCCGACGTCTCAACCTCCTTCTCGAGTTCGGCAATGCGCTCTTGCAACGCCTTCTTCTCGGCTTCCAGCTCCTTTATCCTCTGCTTCGCCTCGACATGGTCTTGGCCAATGGTCATCAGGTTCTCCTGCAGGTTCTCAATCTCCTCGCGCAGGTCTTCTTCCGTCTTGCGCTGCTTCGACAACCTCTCAATCCGCTGATCCTTCTCGGCTAGCTCTTCTTGGAGACGAGCCAATTCTATCTGAAGCTCCCCGCTTGTTGGGCCTTCAAGTGGCGACAGAGGTGGTTGATCCGCTGTCGACGCCTCGCTGGGAGCGGGCTCGGAAGCGGCAGCGGTGGCTGCACCACCGCCCTTCTTCTTCTTCCTGTTCTTCTTCTTGCCACCGCCAGCTGGTGGAGGCGCAAGGGAGCCTTCCTGGGTGGCTGCCAGACTTGCTGGAGGCGCAGCGGGCACCGGGGCCGGGGCCGATTTGATCTGCTTGGTGAGCTCACTGATCTTGGCTTCATCTTCGGCCTTGGCCTTCTTGAGTGTCTCAATCTCTGAATTGAGACTTTTAATCTTTAAATCGAGAGACGACTTGGCTTGGCCAGCTTTCTCCAATTCGTTTTCCAGCTCTTTCGTCCGAGACGTGGACTTTGTAAGCTGAGATGCCTTGTCCTTGACCGCATCGGCCGCGTCGCTCTTTGCCTTTTCGACCTGTGCCTCGAGATCCTTGAGCTTGGATTGCGCCTTGTCCAGACGCTCAGAGAGCATAGTGATTTCTGCATTCCTGGCTTCAAGCTGTGTTTCGACGGAAGCCTTGACTGCAACGGCGTCTCTGGTCTCGCTGAGTTCCCTGGTGGCGCTCTCGAGGCTTTCGACGAGACCGACGCTGTGCTCCTTTGCTAGAGACAACTCGTCCTTGAGGTTGTTGACTTCGGCCTGCAGATGTTCGACCTCCTCCGTCTTCTTCTGGACCTCAGCCTGGAGTTGAGGGATCTCATTGTCATACGAAAAGAAGTCCTCCCCATCCCCGCCCTGCGCCGGCTTTTGGTTGGGTGACCCAGATGCGTCCTTGGTGGCCTCTGCCTCCTTGGCCCCTGCCTCCTTGGCCCCTGGCTCCGTTTCCTTTAGCACTGCTGCAGCCGCGCCCTCGGATTGGGCGGTCTTCAGGGTTGCAAGTTCCTCCTTCAGCGTGGCTAGCTCCTTCTCGGTCTCGTCGGCTTTCTTCTTGTAGGCGTCCTTTTCGGTGGTGACGCGCTTGAGCTCTTCCATCACCATGTCTCCTTTCAGATTGATCTGGTTTAGGTATTCGATCAAGCTTTCAGGATCCTTGATGGACGTGAGGGGAGTGTTTTCCCTCAGGGCCTTCTCGAACGGTTCGATGGACGTCGCGCGGCTGTGTGCAATGCGGTAGGATCGGAGGAGTTCTATTGTAAAGGTTAGAGCGGGGGTTCCCCCTGAGTGCGGAGAAGGCGTCATGCGAACCTGGGTATGTCTTTTCTAGCTTTTCGAGCTTCCGCAGCCGCGCTCGGACTTCTGGCGGCAGCTCGAATGAGGCGGGGGTAGTGGCGGCAGTACTATTCGCATCGCCATTCCCCCCGCTTGCTGATGTCTCGGTGGCGCCATTGACAGGAGCATCAGCAGCAGGCTGTGTCGTGTCTTTCCCAGAACTACCAGCCTTCGGTTCCTTATCAGCCAACGCCGGCGTGGCTACCCTGGATGGGGCAGCTGAGTCGTCCATATCGTCGATGACAAAGGCGGCCTCAAAGACAGCAGGATCGGGGTTGGGGGCTCCGTCGCCATTCGCATCCCGAGCCGTGAGGTCCTCGCTGGCCTTTTTCGTCGGCCTCGGGCGTCTTGCGGGGGACTGGGTTCCGGCGGTGCTTGAGGACCGCGAGCGTCGGGGTGCGGTGGTTCCCGGTGTGGGTGCTGGCTGCCCTGCCCTCTGCCTGGCTTGCTCCTCAGCGATGGTGCGATCAATTGCGCCCTTAAGTCGCTGTCCCGCCATGGTTTGTTAGTTTGGAACAAAGAGCAAGACCTCGGAATCCGAGATCATGTAGACGCGTACCTGGAACATGGTTGCGAATCATGCACCAGTCTCAACCTCAGCAACACAACTCGGAGCAACTGTGGACCTGAGGACTGGAGACTGGAGACACTGGAGACTCGACTTCCGGGGAGTTTCTGTGCGTTGCAACGGGGCGCAGTTCGGCTGCTTCGGGCGTCCAACGGAGCACGACCTGGGACTGAGTCAAGCAGAGCCACTCCAAGTCGCAAAGCACTGTCAAACACAGAAATACATGTGCTGCTCAATGAAACATCGCATGCCTCGTTCAGCTTCCGGAGAGTTGTCGTTTTGTCTCTGGCCTTCTTGCGACGCGGCTTGTCCGTGCACTGCGCAGCGCCAAGATCTTAAAGAGAGGCTGTGGCCCCTTGCGGATGCTGCCGCCGGCAACCAGAAACCCGCCGAGTGGGGACAAGAGTCAAGGGTCGATTGGCTAACTACTCGATACGTACATACACGTCCTCAAAGAGAGCCAAGAGTGGTATCACTGTAAGCGGTACATGAGGTCACCGTGCGCAAGCTTCTGAGCTTCCCTGTCCTTTTGGCCCTCGTTTGCACGCTGTCACCTCTGCGGCTGGGAGGGCCAGAGGCACACGCCAAACGAAGCTTCACCGCAACACCACGTCCACCGGCCTGCCATTTTGGGCAAGGCAACTTCTCTATTTTTTTCTTCTGACTCTCTTTTGCCTTTGAACGGCGACGCTGTTTTTTTCTTTCTGCAGCCATGGTTTCCTTCTGGCCTTGGGGCGTAAGTACAGCATCCCCTCCTCCCTCTGCAAGAATCGGGAATTCGGGACACGGCATGGCGTGGCCAGTTGGCGGCGGCGAGAGCGGCTTTCTGCAAACTACAGAGCTAACACACGTTCTCTCCCACAGAAGGAGGATTCCTCCCCGGCCTCGTTCGAGAAAGCCCTCTCTGCCCTCTCGGCCAAGATCACAGCAACCCAAACCCAGCTCGACCAGAACAGGGTAAAATCGAGACGTATCAAAGTCCTGTGTACGCTGTATCTTGGCTTTGCATACTTGGTCTATGGCATCGTGCTCGTGTTGGTGGTGGGATGGAGGAACATGGGAGCCTTGGAGTGGACGGGCATGGCGGGCGGGCCAGTATTGATCACCCTCGTCCGCGCCATCACAACCGTCTTTTTCGACTACCGCATCGAGAGGCTGAGCGTGCGACTCAAGGAATACCAGACTGAGCGCGCCAAGACCATCCAGAAGCTCAAGGAGGCGACCAAGTACGACTCCACACTTGAGTTGTTGGAGAAGTATGGCGGGGCCGACAACAAGCAAAAGAAGGGCAAGAAGAGCGCCGAGGAAGGCGAGGGCGCGGATCAGGAGAAGGAGGGACGGCCGAAACCAAAGCACCAGGGGCTTCCCCAACGCACAAACATGCCGCCACCGCCCACCGCAAACATCCAACGACCGCCTGTCCCCCGTCCCGGCACACCGCAATCCAGACCGCACAGCAGGCTCGGTACACCCTCTCAACCACCGCCCATCCAGCCCGACATGGATATGTCGGCCGAGTTTGCCCCGAACGCGTTTGACGGGAAACCTCCCCCGGCATTTCTGCAATATCCGCCAGCGGCAATGGCTCCTCCCGCCGAATCGCACTGGTACGATCGTATCTTGGACACGCTTCTCGGCGAGGATGAGACTGCCGCCAAGAACAGAATCGTCCTGATCTGCTCGCGCTGCCGCGTCGTCAACGGACAGGCGCCACCTGGCACCAAGTCATTATCTGATCTGGGCCTGTGGAAGTGCATGGCTTGCGGCGCGCCCAATGGAGAGATGGAAGAGGGGAAGCGGATTGTCCAGGAGGTTCTGGGGGGGCGCACGCCTGACATCAAGGTTGACGCTGCCGACGACAACGCGAGCAGAAGCTCGAGTGACCTTGTCGAGGTGGAGAAGGATGTGTCTGGAGCCGAGGCCGAGGAACAAGTCTCTGAAGGGCCCAGGAAACGGAGAGGAAAGGGGAAGAACTAAGAGACGCTGTTTCCCAACACACACTCTTTGTTACCTGTTTCGTTGTCTCATTTTGTACAATCTCAACAGTCTTTTGGTTTTCTTTGTTCCGTTGTATTCATCATTATACCCACCGAACAGCCTGCTTTGAGAATATCACAATCTCATTCTGCACAACTCCTGTTCACCTCGGTCCTCTCCACCTCTCACAAAGCGATTGTGCGGACTCAAAGGCAACACGGATTCGAACATGCGACCGTCTCTATTTAAACGGCCATCCTCCCTACGACCTCGAGTCCATACAAACCACAAAGAGTATCCGAACAAATCAACAGCGTTGCTCGACGTATACTTACTTCACAGGATTGAAGGATACGATGGCGACTAACCCAAGCGAAGCCGCAGAATTTGATGAGTACAAGGACATCCGATGCGCCGAGTGCCGCGCTTTCTGCAAGCTTCGATGCATCGATGCCCACAACGACAGGTTCGCATGCCACAACGACAACTGCGTGCTGCACTTCGAAACAGGTCAAGTAGACCCCGTCGCGGGGACAGTTTCCAGATGGGAAGGCGCACCGAACCCCCCGGAGCCCAGCTTTGAGCCGTCTTCGTATGGGCACCGGCGTGGAGAGGGAAAGCGTGCTGACGACGGGACAGGCTCGGGCCGCGGCGGAGATCGAGACAGGAATAGGCAGCGTGCTGACGGGAATGCAGAGCCGGATCGTGCCCGTGAGAGGAGGCGTCGGCCTGATGAACGAGAGCGGGGCCGGGAACGCGAAGAGCCGCGTCCCCGCGACCGTGAGCGGCGTCAGCGCGAGCGGGAACGGAGCGAGCAGCCCCGTCCTCGCGACCGTGAGAGGCATCAGCGCGAGCGGGAACGGAGCGAGCAAGCCCGTCCTCGTGACCGTGAGAGGCATCAGCGCGAGCGGGATCGGAGCCGTCCTCGTGACGAGCAACCTCGTCCTCGCGATCGTGAGAGGCGTCAGCACGAACGGGAACGGAGCCGCCCTCGCGATGACACCCGCGCTCGCGACCGTGAGCGCCGTGGATCAAGCCGCCCTCGCCAGACAGACCCGTACGATGACGATTGTCTCCGCCGGGGGGCTCGCCCTACACATCGCGCTGAGGATGAACCCTTCGTCGAGGATTTTCCCCGGGCTACCCGAGGCGGCGCCCGTGAGAGAAGCCGCCCGCGTCGGACAGATCCCACGAGGCCTTCGCCTCGTAATGGTGCTGATCCTCTTGCCGGTGGTTTCTTCACACGTGGTCGTACGGAGCCGCAGTCCCGTCGCGACGTAGGGGATGACTTTGATGGGTTCTTCACTCGTGCCCGCGAGCGCATGGGAGGACGAGTTCCCGGGAGCGACTTTGGTGGTGACCCCTTTGCCGACCCTTTCTTGCAGCGCGGCTTCGGCGGTGATCCGTTTGCCAACGATCCATTCTTCCAGCGCCGCCCGGAGCGCCGCCGTCGGAGCAGACACGAGCCCGATTATGTGGACTCATTCCTCGCCAGCGCGTTTGCCGACATTGACTTGATGACGGAGGGGCTGGGCCGGAGATTCGGGGCTGACATGTCGTCCGGAGCCGGTTACATGCCGGATCCGTCCGCAGATCGACACAGACCCACCAGTCGCCGTGCTCCGTCTCGAACCCGACGGCATTCCTCGCGGAGTCGGACCCGGGCCACTGAAAACACGGGGCGAACAAGAGACGGGGGCTGGTACCAATACGCAGATTACGGAATCTGACACTTCCACCGTTCACGGATCCTCCGCGGGAGTCGGGACCGTGGTAGGTCTCAGCCACGTAGGTAAGTCGGAAAAACCTCGTCCGCCAGTTTCATGTTTGTGCTGCACAGGTCCTGGTTGGGTTGGGGAGAGGTCAGCCAAAGGTAGGGTCGTTGCTCTGAGGGATGTGCTGGCTTTCTTGGGCTGCAACAGTCCCGGTTGGGCTGCAGGTGAGCAACAGAGGTAAGGTACAAATTGAATCAGGTAAGGCGGAGCCAGGTAAGCTTAGAATGGATTTCGATTCTTTTTTCTCAATCTTGCACTTTGTCATTTGCTGGTGCTTGTCGTTTGTGTCATCGTGTTGCAGTGAAAATGTTGTTCTCGGGGTGGTCCACGTCGTTATCATGGGCAAAGGGTGGCCAAGATGTGCATGAAGCCCTTGGTGCGCTGCTCACCAATGCTCTGGCTGACAACTGGCATCACTCCGAGCGAGGTCAGCGGCGTCAAGGCCACGGCATGCCCGACGCAAGTCCCGCTGTCTTGGACTCCTGGCCTATGGGAACCCCCTCCAGAACCCGAGTGCCTGTTTCCGCTCACCACGTGTTGCCTAAAACAAGACAGCAAGTGCAACCTGAATTCCATCCACAGAACCTAGTCAACAAATCACAGGTCGCCCCAGGCACGCTCTTTCCCTGAGTTCTGGAAAACAAGTTGTTTGCCCTACCCAAAGCCACGGAACCGTTTGAAAATCTGCCACGCAGACTGAATAAATTAAGGTGAAGTGCCTCTGTCGTGGCTGATGTGGTCCATACAAAGAAGGCCACACCCCCGACATCCCTTTATTTGACAGGCTCTGCACCCAACTCGCACACTTTCCTTGTGTCGTGCCACTTGGGTTGCGAAAGCTCACACACAGTATGGACCCCCAAACCTATTTCAGTCCCAGTCTCCCTCATTGCGAGGTTCCTCCTTTTCTCCCCAGTCACACAAGCTGCCTGCAATGACTCTGCTTGACCTTTTCCTCACCATCACCTCTCTCCCAATGTTCCAGACTCTTTTCCACATTCCCCAAGGTGTAGCAGCTGTGCTGCAAGAGACCATCAGGCAACATGGGCATCGACATGGACTTCCGCGACGATCCGAGCATCGCCACCACCACCACCACCGACTGCGATTCGGGTGACAGTGAGGGCGTCGACTATGTCTACGAGGGCCAGAAGACCGACGAGAGGAAGCGCACCCCTGGGCGCAGTCCCAGAAGGAAGCGGTCGCCCAAGGCCAAGCCTCGCACTTTTGCCAGGTGCATGTGCGGACCAGGTCGCCCCGAGGACGATGCCGAAATCACCGTCTTTGAAGAGGACACCGACACCGAAGAGGAGCAAGGCCAGCGGGCCCGTCCAAGAAAGCCCCGGCCATCTGATCCCGGCGACGCCTTGGGTTGCGATGGCAACGGGCACCGCAAGGCGGACAGAAGGAAGAGCAGGACCCGGCGTGTGCAGAGCCCCTACGTCGAGGAATACCCGGACGAGGCTCCGCGACCTGCCATTCTCTTGAGGGAGCACAAGATTCCGCGGAGGTCCTCTACCTCTGATGCGAAGCGTGTGCGGAATTCAGAGGATGGCTCGTTGTCGAGTTCGAGGGGTAGGTCTCCGACGGGGAAGCGCCTGCCGCCGCGGCCTCCTCGGCTGTCTTCCAAGGAGTCTGCCAAGCATCCTGGACATCGCAGGCGCCGCCTTGACGTTCAAGAAACCTTTGAAGGTGCGTGGTCATTTCCCCAACTCTTAACATGCGTGACTGGGACACTAACACCGACTCAAAGACAACCCCCTGGATTCTGACTCCCTGCACTTGCAACCCGACTTCAAGAAGCCGGGCCATGCCACACGCTTTTTGCATCATGATCCCGGCGTGGAGCCGGCCTCAAAGGCCATTCGAAGTTCAGCATTGAACGATCATTCCAACACGAAATACTCCTCCTCATGGCCGCTGCATGCTGGGACGCATCTCCCTCAGAGGCGACCCAAACATCGCGATCATGACTACGACAGCGAGGATGAGAGTGACGACCACCACTTCAGCAACAACAGCAAGCACGCCGAGCAGCATCGTCTGAGACAAACCAGGGTACCCTCCTCCCGTGAGCAGGACCGCGATCGGGAGATACGACACCGACAAACGTCGCCACCAGAACACGAGCGCGTGAGGCCACAACCGTCTCGGGCCCGACCGAAAACCATTGTCAGCCGCGCCAGCATGGCAACGATGGACCAGGGCTACCGCTCCGTCGCTACATCTCTCTGTGAGGTTTGGCGCGGTGAGGCCGAAGATTGGGAGTCTCCGTACGCGTCGGGCAGCGACGACGACTTTGACTCGGAGGCGGAAGAGCCTGTCGGGCTGCTGCGCATGGAGGACCTGCCGCCCCGCAGGTCATCTCCTCGCCTTCTCCCGCCGCGCGGGGAACGAAGGGACTTTGGCTTCCAGTCAACGGACCGCTCGCACCCCTCTTATTTCCAGCACCCGTCGTTGTACATGGAGGAGCTCTCGTTCGGCCCGGTGCCAGGAAAGTACCGCAGTCTGACTTGGCCAACACCAAATCGGAATGGGGTCCTGCTCCTGGATGCACCACCATTACTGACGATGGAGCCAGATGCGATGACGGACGAGGATGACGTGCACCCCGTGCGGCCTCCCTCTCGAGCATCTCGCTGGTCGAAACCCGGTCCAACAAGAAGAAACCGGACACATCCCCTCCCGCCGCGGTCCCGCGCTGTCTCGCCGGTATTTTCGGCAAGGAGAACGCGAGAGTTCCTTTCGCCGAAACCGACCCGGGCGGCGCGGTTTGATTTCGGCGCGTGGGGGTGTGATCGGGCCTCGAGGAGTTCGCTGGTCCTGGGGTTGTTGTAACATCTTTTGTTACAAGGCATTGACGGGTTCGGCGTTTGGAGTCTTTGCGGTGGGACAGGCGTTGGGTAGAGCAAAAGGATGGCGGCTCAGGCTGCTTGGCAAGGCGTTTGGGAGTTAGGGCGCTTTCAGATCGGATTTGGCACTCGTGTGCCCCTGGAGTTGCGGAGTTTTCGGGAAGAGCAAGCACAACAATGATGGGCCTATCATGGCAGCCACCACATGGAGATGATTCATTTTTTGGTTTTGGTTCTGATTGTTGGGGGAGGGGATTGCTTTATCATTCTGGGGAACAAGGTGGCTAGACTAAAATGGTTGCATCAGAGAGGCGTTTGGTTAGACAGATTGGCATGATGGGTGTTTCTTGGCTTGGAGGCTTGGATCTTTGGGTAATTTGGGAGGTTCTTGTTGGAAAGTGGTTTGGCATACCACCCTCACGCTCGTTACCAGACATTTCCTTGCGTATCCTAGGACTAAGTTCCTCGGAGAGCTACCACCATACCGTAGCTTCTTCCACCTTAGGGTCATATTAATCAGACTCGTGTTCGTTTTTACAACTCTCACCACCGCTACTTGAGGTGTTGCTTGTAGTGTCATGCTGCCATATACCTATTTAACCCCTCGATGGAGATAAAGTCCCTGTAGCAGATAGGTAGGTGACAAGTGTTGGCCGCTCCTATGACAACCATTTGCCCCTGAGATCGCACAACATCACAACTGGAGACCCCACCTTGTCCAACCACACTCGGTCATTCTTGGGACACTGCTGATGAGGCACTTGAAACCTTGGTAGCTTTACAAAGGTGTCTTGCTGTTGTGTCAGCACCTCCACGGCGAGGTGACTCCCTTCAACGCTGTCAACTGCTAAGGTCACCATGACACGTACCAGTGAGCCGACGGGAAATCTGAACACATGAGTAAAAAGAACAGCATTCACATCTACATGAAAGACAGCTTGCACTGAAAGCACGATCACTGTATATAAAGATTCCTCCATGATAGTTTGACGCCATGGTTCTCAAACTCTGCTACTCAGTACGCACCCTTGAACTCTCACAGCATATTTCCATAGGCAAGCTATTTGACGACCCTAGAAGAACTACAATATGTCAAGACCTTGGGAGCGCAATAACGGCGCACGGGTCGAACTCGCCAGTGAGACACTGCAGCAGATTACTGGGTTCGAGTTGCGATCGTGGTCGCGGTCACCAGCACTCAGACGGGACACCTCCCCCGAGCGCCGCCCGTCCAGCAGCGCCCTCCGCGACACCCGCGACAACAGCTCAACATACCTGGGCTCCCCCTTCCAATACTCCGACCCCTACGAGGGCTCCACAAGGTTCGGCTCCCTCGCCCAATACCCCCACCGCACCGCTCCCGACGACGACGATTCATACCCTCGCCGCAACGAACGCTCCTCC
>Ga0247823_10001549_pt1 | contig 19174 bp, 19 predicted proteins | sample 13C_PalmiticAcid_2_FD_192426 | JGI IMG/M metagenome (GOLD analysis project Ga0247823, IMG submission 192426) | Soil microbial communities from agricultural site in Penn Yan, New York, United States - 13C_PalmiticAcid_Day30 | ecosystem: Environmental > Terrestrial > Soil > Agricultural land... | reverse complement strand
ATTTGCGGACCTCGGCGCCCACCTCGGCGAGCGCGTCCCGCAGGGCAGCGGCGTCCGGGTAGCGGTCCGCGCGGTCCTTGCGCAGGCAGCGCGCGATCACCGCGGCGAGCTCCGCGGGCACGTCCGGCCTGGTCAGCGGGCGCGGCTCGGCCGACCGGATCCGGCCGAGGTAGGGCAGCACTGTGTCCTCGTCGGGATTGTCGGACGCGAACGGCGGAACGCCCTCCAACAGCGTGAACAGCGTCGACCCCAGCGACCACACGTCGTCGGCCGCGGCGGGTGCGCCGCCATCGATCATCTGCGGCGCGGCGTGCCGATAGCTCACCATCTGCAGCGACGCCGAGTGCCCCGCGTCGGCACCGCGCGCGATACCGAAGTCGGCCAGGACGTAGGAGGTGGGCAGCACGAGGATGTTCTGCGGCTTGACGTCGCGGTGCAGGAATCCCTGCGCGTGGGCGAACGCCAGCGCGTCGGCGACCGCGGTCCCGGCCGCGACCACCTCGACCACCGGCAGCGGCCCGCGCTCCCGAAGGCGGTCGTGCAGCGACCCGAGGTCGTAGAACTCCATGACGATGCACGGCCTGCCACCGGGGACCGTCCCGGTGTCCAGCACCGTCACGATGTGCGGGTGCTGCCTGCCCAGCCGGACGGTGATCTCCAGTTCCCGCTGGAAGCGGACCAGGGTCGCCGGATCGTCGACCTGCAGCACCTTGACCGCGACGTCGCGGCCGAGGCCGTCCTGCCGCGCCCGGTAGACCGTGCCCTCGCCGCCTTGGGCGACCAGCCGGAAGTCGCTGTAGCCGGGCAGGCTGACCGCGCCCGCCACGGGTTGCGCCGGTCGGGGCGCCCAGGCGAGCAGTTCATCGTCCACGGCCGCATCGTATCCAGACACGGTCCGGCGCGGACGGTGGTTGGCCGGGGCGACTGGCCCCGGCCAACCGGCCTAGTTAGCTGACCGCCTTCAGTGCGTCGACCTCACCGGCGCCGTAGAAGCTGTTGTGGCGCGCGCCGCCCTGACAGGTCTGCGGGGCCCCGCTGTTCTGCGGGAACGGTGCGTAGATCGACGTGTCGGGGCACGACAGCGGGTTGGTCGCCCGCTGCAGCCGTGCCGCCGTCGCCCCGGAGCCGGTGCTCTGGACCGAGAGCAGCAGCGCCGCGACGCCGACCGCGTGCGGTCCGGCCATCGAGGTGCCCTGGGCGTAGCAGTACTTCGCGCCCGTGCCCGGGTCGAACACGGTCCGAGCCGCCGCGCACGCCGCGGTCGCGGGCCAGGTCGAGAGCACCCGGCCGTTCACCGTCGACCCCACCTGCAGGATCGAGTCGCCACCCGGCGCGGCGACATCGGCGGTCGACGTGCCGTAGGACGAGTAGAACGACTTGAGCCGGAAGCTGCCCGTCGCGGACACGCCGACGACGCCGGGGACCTCCACGGGCACCACCGAGCAGGCGTTGGTGATCTCGCGCTCCTGCTCGCTGCCCGGCGGGAAGTCCGGGCTGATGACGTCCATGGTCGGGTGCGACAGGTCCGTGCTGTCGTTGCCCTGCGAGGCGATCACCAGCACGCCGTTCGACTGCGCGTATCGGATGGCGCGCCGCTCGGCGTTCCAGATCGCCCGCTGTTCCGGGTCGTTCTTGCAGTTGAACAGCCACGGGTCGGCGAAGTAGCTGTTGTTCGTCACCTGGATGCCGTGCGTGGCCGCCCACATGAACGAGCAGATCACCATCTCCGGGAAGAAGTACCCGTCGTCGTTGGCCGACTTGATGCCCGCGATCTTCACGTTCGGCGCGACACCGACGATGCCGGAGCCGTTGGCGGCCGCGGCGATGGTGCCCGCGGTGTGAGTGCCGTGCCCGTTGGCGTCGTTGCCCGGCAGCAGCGTGGACGGCGCGCCGCTTGAGCAGTCGGTGCTGCGGGTCGCGTCGTAGTTGGGTGCGATGTCAGGGTGGGTGAAGTCGAGGCCGGTGTCGAGGTCGCCGACGATCACCGAGCTGCTGCCGCCGGTGATGGCGTGCGCCTGCGGGACGTTGATCTGGGTCATGTCCCACTGCCTGCCGGACAGGGTGTCACCCCATGCGGCCGCGACATCGGCGGGCGCCGCGGCGTCGTCGGCCGCGGACGCGGGAAGCTGGACGCCGAAACCGCTGGTGGAGCTCACGCCCTCCACGCCCGCGGCTTGCTTGACCGATGCGGCGAATCCGCCATTGCCCGAGCGGGCGACGACGACTCCGATCTGGGAGTAGTTCGCCACGACCGAGCCGCCTGCCGCCTGGACGGCGTTGGCCGCGCTCGCGGTCGATGCCCCCTGCCGGAAGACGACGACATACGTGGACTGCGCCGAATCGGTGGTTCCGACGGCGTTCGTGGCACCCATGGGCGCCACGAGCAGAGCCGCTGTCAGCCCGAGTAGGGCGGGCAGCGTTCGTCTGCGGGAGAGGACGGTTGCGTGCTTCATGTGCAGGCCTCCGAGTTACTGCAGGTGGCCCCCTGGATGGCGTGTTCGTACTGCCCCTGTGGTCTATCCCCACCACTGCATCGCCCGGACAGTCGATTTCGTACCGTGCGGACTAGAGGAATCTCAGATCCGCCGAAGCCGACTGCTTGAGCGTGCGTGTCACAGTACAAAGCGCGGCGACCGCGCGCTGGACGACCGACCGCAGCTCGGCCTGTGCCTCGGCGTCGAGACCGGACAGGTCGAGGTCGAACCGCAGGTCGACGCCGTCGAGCTGGTGGGCCCCCGCCTGCCGCACGTCGGCGGCGCTCACCCGCATGGGGATCTCGCCCGCGCGCCGGACGATCAGCGCCTCGCCGGTCACCGCCGCGCAGCCCGCCGCGGCGGCCAGGAGGAGTTCGACGGGACTGAACGAACCCTCCTGGCCGACGCGGCCGATACGGACCTCGGCGCCCCGGTCGTTGCGGGCCACGAACTCGTGGCCGCCGGTGCGTTCGACGTCGATCGATGTCACTCGGCGGCCGCCCGCTCCGCCTCGCCCCGCTCGACACAGAACTCGTTGCCCTCGGGGTCGGTGAGGGTGATCCAGCCGGAGCCGTCGGGCCTGCGGTGGTCCTCGAAGAGCGTCGCGCCGAGTCCGAGCAGGCGCTCCACCTCGGCGTCGCGGGTGCCCTCGGGGCACAGGTCCAGGTGCACCCGGTTCTTCACCGTCCGGGAATCCGGGACCTGGATGAACAGCAGCCGGGGGCCTGCGGGCATCTCGATCAACGCCGCTTCGTCGCCCGGGTTGTCATCGGCGTGGATCGGCTGACCGACGACCTCGCTCCACCAACTGGCCAGTTTGTAGGCGTCGGAGCAGTCGAAAGTGATGCTGTGGATGATCGAGCGCAACGTTTGTCCCTCTCAGCTGGTGAGCCGCAGGATGCCCACGCGGCCGGTGGCGCCCGACGCCCAGCAGGCGCCGTCGCGCGCGCAGTCAACCGTGTCGAACGTACCCGCGTCGAACTGTTTCCAGGTGCGGCCGCTGTCGAGGGTGTAGTCGCTGCCGGAGGGGCCTACGGCGATGGCCGCGGTCTGGACGAACGGGTGCCAGGCCACACCGGAGCGGTAGCCCTGCGGCGCGTTCGACGGCTTCTGCCAGGTCGCGCCCGCGTCCCGGCTGGTGCCCAGCGCGTCGGTGCCGTTGGTCGGCGCGGCGAAGTCGCCGCCGACGGCGATCCCGCGCTTGGTGTCGCGCCACGCTGTGGCGAACACGCCCGCGCTCGGTCCGCTGGCCAACACGGTGTCGGAGACGGTCCACGTCCGGCCGCGGTCGCGGCTGTGCAGCACCCTGGCCTTGGCCCCGCCGCCAGTCGCGATCCACGCGTCCCGGCCACCCGCGACGCTCACGCACTGGCCGCTGGCGGCGAAGGCGAACTCGCCGTCGAGAGCGGCGGGCATGCCGTCGGTGGGCAGCACCGACCACGTCTTGCCGCCGTCGTCGGTGGACAGGACCCGGAACTTCCCGTCGACCGGGTCGCTCAGCGCGATGCCGTGCCTGCGGTCCCAGAAGGCCAGGCAGTCGTAGAAGGCGGTCGGCTCGCTGTTGCGGAAGGTCTCGGTCCAGGTCGTCCCGCCGTCGCTGGTCCGGTAGACCCGCGAGTCCTCGCCGGTGCCGATGCTCATGGCCACGGCGGTGTCGGCGTCGAACGCCTGGATGTCACGCAGCTGGAGCGCGGCGGAGTCCGGGGGAGACGAGCGCTGCCAGGTGGCGCCGCTGTCGACGGTCCGCAGGACCGTGCCCTCACTGCCGCTGGCCCAGGCCACCCGGTGGCTCACGGCCGACAGGCCACGCAGGCGGACGGTGGATCCGGTGGGGGAGAGCTGCCAGGTCGGGGTGAGCCCGGGCGCCGGGGTGGCCGACGCCGGGGCCTGCAGCAAACCGACAGCCACCGCGGCGAGCGCGGCGATGATCAAGGGTCGCTTCATGTGGCCGGAACCTAGTCGACACCGGGGTCCATGACCAGGCTCTAGGCTGGCCTCCTGTGAGTACCTACCGCAGCTTCGTCGCCCTTGGCGACTCGTTCACCGAGGGCATGTCAGACGACCTGCCCGACGGCACCTGCCGGGGCTGGGCCGACCTCGTCGCCGACCGCTTGGCCGCCGAGAACCCGGGGTTCCAGTACGCCAACCTGGCGATCCGCGGCAAGCTGGTCCGCCAGATCGTCGACGAGCAGGTCGAAACCGCCGTGGCGATGCGCCCCGACCTGGTCAGCTTCGCGGGCGGGATGAACGACGTCCTGCGGCCAGGCTGCGACGTGGACGCGGTGACCACGAAGATCACCGGCGCGGCGAGCGCGCTCGCGGGCTCGGGTGCCCGGCTGATGCTGTTCCGGGTGATCGACCCGACCGGCCGGATGCGTGGCAGCGCCCGGCTCATGCCCCGCATCACCCGACTGCTGTCGGTGGTCGACGCCCTGGTCGCCGAGCATGACGCGATCGTGGTGGACCTGTTCGCCGAGAAGGTGTTCGACTCGCCCGCGCTGTGGGCGGAGGACCGGATCCATCTCAACGCGGAGGGTCATCGGCGGGTGGCTGAGGCGACTGTGCGTGCGCTGGGGCTGCCGGGCTCGTTCGACTGGACGGCTCCGGTGCCTGCCGCGCCCGCGTTGTCGCTGGCGTCCAGGGTTCGGGCTGATGTGCGGTGGGCGCGGGTGCATCTTGGGCCGTGGATCGGGCGGCGGCTTACTGGACGTTCGTCTGGTGATGGTCGGGTGCCGAAGTTCCCGGAGCTGACTCCGCGCTGATCGGGTCTGGCCCGGTTGTGTCCGCACCATCGGGTGGAGGTGGGTGATCACGCTGTGCCCGGGGCCTCTAGGACGGCCCCTGTGGGACAAGAGCGTGGGCGGAGGAGCAGCCCCACACGCTGGGAAGCTTAGGGGCCGTCCTACCCCCGGCAACGTGATCACCCACCTTCACCCGATGCTGCTCACGCGGACTTGTGCGGGTTGTCCGGTTGTCAGCCGATTGGTCGACTCAGGCCGCGGTGCGAGAGGGCAGCAGCTTGCGCAGGTCGTTCACCGCGGCGCGACCCGCGCGGTTGGCGCCGATTGTGCTGGCCGATGGGCCATAGCCGACCAGGTGCACGCGGGGGTCAGCCACCACGCGGGTGCCGTCCATGACGATCCCACCACCCGCTCCCCGCAGCCGCAGCGGAGCCAGGTGGTCCAGCGCGGCACGGAAACCGGTTGCCCAGAGGATCATGTCCGCCTCGGCGAACCTGTCATCCTCCCAGCTCACGCCGGTCGGGGTGATCCGGTCGAACATCGGCAGCCGGTCGAGCACCCCGTTCGCCCGCGCCTCGATGACTTCGGGAGTCAGGCCCAGCCCGGTGACGCTGACGACGCTCGCGGGCGAGCGGCCCGCGCGCACGGCCTCGTCGACCCTGGCCACCGCCGCCCGACCGTCCTCCTGGGTGAACGGGCCCTCGCGGAAGACCGGCGGTCGCCGGGTGACCCACGTTGTCCCGGCCGCGAGTGGCGCGATCTCCAGAAGGGCTTGGACCGCCGAGGTTCCGCCGCCGACGACCACGACCCGCTTGCCCGCGAAGTCCTCCGGTCCACGGTAGTTCGCGGTGTGGAGCTGAGTGCCGAGGAACTCGGCTTGACCCGGGTAGCGCGGCCAGAACGGCTTGTCCCAAGTCCCGGTCGCGTTGATCAGCGCCCGCGCCGACCAGATGCCGTGATCGGTGTCGACCAGCAGCCTGCCGTCGTCGGTCACCGAGTGGACCCGCACCGGGCGCAGCACCGGCAGGTCGAACTCCCGCTCATAGGCGCCGAAGTAGTCAGCCACCACGTCCGAGGCAGGCCTGCTCTGGTCGCGTTGGCCGAGCGGGAAGTCCGGCAGGTCGTGGATCCCGTGCACCCGGCCCAGCCGCAGCGTCGGCCAGCGGTGTCGCCACGCCCCGCCTGGGCCGGGGTTGGCGTCGAGGACGATGAAGTCCAAGCCGACGCGACGCAGGTGATAGGCGCTGGAGAGGCCTGCCTGGCCTGCTCCGATGACGACGACGTCCACCTCGCTGGTCATGTCAGCAACAACACTGGCCCACGGCCAGACTTTCCCCGTCTGGGGGTCTGATCGGTCACACTGTCGGGATGACCGACCACCGCGAGTTGGCCCGGACGCTGTTCAACAGCGTGTGGGACCTCCTCGACCGGACCGACCGCACCCCGGCCGACGACGACCGCATGATCCACATGGCCCACGCGTCGCGGTACCACTGGGGCGAGGTCGGCACCGCCCAGAACCTCATCCGCGGCGAGTGGCAGTGCGCGCGTGTCTACGCGGTGCTCGGCAGGCCCGAACCCGCGCTGTGGCACGGGCGGCGCGCGCTCGCCCTGTGCCAGGAACACGGCGTGACCGACTTCGACCTCGCGTTCGCCCACGAGGCCATCGCCCGCGCACACGCGATCGCGGGGCGGACCGACCAAGCCCGCGAGAGCCTGGACCGCGCCGCTGTGGTCCCGATCGCCGACCCGGAAGACCGTGACCAGCTCAAACAGGACCTGGCATCGGTACTTACCTGACCGCGCGCTTGGACTCGCAGTCGGTTGCCCGCTCAGGCCGTCGATCACCAGGCCCGACTCGGTAGGACGCACACCGCAGGCCACCAAACCACTCGCCGGTCACCGGCGCGTTGACGCACGCTCCAGATAGGTGCCGTTCGGGGCGCTGAAGCCGAACGGGCGGTACAGATCGTGCGCGTCCTCGGTGTGCAGCATCCAGCGGAACTGTGCCCCCGGCCCCTCATCAATCATCGTCCGCACCATGGCCTTCGCGATCCCCTGCCCACGCGCGCCCGCCACGACGTGCACGTCCGCGAGGTACGCGATCGAGACACCGTCGGAGGTCGCCCGAGCGAAGCCGACCTGCGCCCCGGTCTCCCTGTCGAAGGCGCCGACCACGCGCCACGCGTTCGCGACCTGCGTCACGAAATCCTCGCGTGTCCGCCAGCGTGCCCAGTACGCCTCGGTCGACAGGAACGCCCACGCCGCGTCGATATCGATCCGCTGTGGATCGACATCGATCTCAAAGCTGCTCATGGCCGCAATGTAGCCGCGTAGCGAGCGGGCGTAACCCCAATATTCGCTCGGAAGTCCCGCGTGAAGTGGGCCTGGTCGCTGTAGCCCAACTCCACCGCCAGACTCGCCCAGTCCACATCGGCACCGGACTCCGCCCGCGCCGCCGCCTCGTGCATGCGGACCCGCCGGATGACCCATTTGGGCCCGACGCCCACATACTCGTTGAACAGCCGCTGCACCGAACGCACTGTCAACCCGGCCTCCCGCGCGAGACCGTCCACCCTGGACACGCCCTGCTCGATGGCCGCGACCATCGCGCGCACGTCGTCCACCACCGGATCGATTTCCGGCACGCGCGGCAACAGCACCGCCTCCGCGGCGGCCACCATCGCCGCGTCGTCTCCCGCCGACAGCACCGTCTCCGGCGCGACGTCGAGGAAATCGGGGACTACCCGGTCGGTCACCGTCGAGACTGGCCTGCCCAGCCACGGCCGGAACCCGCCGGGGTGGAACCGGACGCCGAGGACATGGCCTTCGCCGACGAGCCTGCGGACGAACCGTCCGCGCATCACGCCGTAGAGCAGTGTGCCTTCGGGTTCGAACACCAGGTGGACGTTCGGGTGTGGGACCACCTGCTGTTCGTGTGGTGTCGTGCGCCGCCACGACACCAGCCAGTAGTACTCGACGAAGGGGGCCAGCCCCGCCGAGGGTGCCGACGTGCGCAACTCGAACTTGGTGCGCGCCGCCTTCGCACCAAGCACGCCTTTGCGTGGAACCGGCACATGACAAACCGTAGACCCGGCCACCGACAGTTTGTCGCGTTTGTTCAAGACCGCAGGTCAGGGCCACTTCTAGCGTGGAGGCATGGACAAGCAGACATTGATGGAGCGCGCCGCCGCGGGAGCCCTCGCGGTCGTTCGCAACGTCAAGCCCGACATGTACGACCGCCCGACCCCGTGCGCGGACTGGGACGTCCGCACACTGGCGAACCACCTCACGCACTGGTCCGCCGTCGTCTCCGAGCGCACGGCCCGCAAGCTGCCCGTGCCGACCGACGGTTCGGAGTCCGAGGGCACCGACTACACAGCCGAGGCCGACTGGCCCGCGTTCTTCGCCGACCGCCTCGACAGCGCGGTGCGAGCCTGGGGTGTGCGGGGAGCGTGGGACGGAGAGTCGGTCATGGCCTCAGATCCGCGCCCCGCCGACTTCCTGGGCAAGATGCTCTACGGCGAGTTGGTGCTGCACGGTTGGGATTTGGCCAAGGCCACCGGCCAGGACTTCGATGTCGACCCGGACCTGGCGAAGGCCGCGCTGGCCGACGCGGAGGAGATCGCCGACATGGCCCGCGAGTGGGAGGCTTTCGGTCCAGAGGTCAAGGTCCCCGACCACGCGTCGACCGTCGACCGCCTCCTGGCGGTGACGGGCCGAGACCCCAACTGGCTCCCGCAACCTCGGGGATAGCTGCATAAAGTGACCGGGTGCAGAGAATTCGAGGTGGCGGACCGCTATTAGTCATCGGCGGCGGGATCGGCGGGGTGTCGGTCGCGGCGGAGCTCGCGGCTCACCGGGATGTCCTTCTCGTAGAGGCGGAGCCGATGCTCGCCCGGCACACCACCGGCCGTTCCGCCGCCGTCTACCTGCCCAGCTACGGCGGTCCGGTCATCCGGGCGCTCACCGCCGCCAGCCTCCCGCGGTTCGATCCCGACCTGCTGTCCTCACGTCCCATGGTCTGGGTGGCCACCGATGAAGAGGGCAAGGCGATCATCGACGGCAACCTCGCCGACGGTTCCGCCGAACCCTTCACCATCGCGCAGGCGCGCACCTTGTTCCCTCCACTGCGTCCTGACGCTGTCGTCGCCACGGCGTTGGAGCCCGGGACGATGGACCTCGACGCGATGGGCCTGCACCAGCACTATGTGCGTCTCCTCAAGTCCCGCGGCGGCGAGATCCGCATGGGCACCCCCGTAACAGCTCTGACCAGGGACGACTCCGGTTGGCAGGTCACCGTCGGCGCCGAGACCCTGCACGTCGAGGCAGTCGTCGACGCGGCAGGGGCGTGGGCAGACCAACTCGCCGAACTCGCGGGCGTCCCCACAGTCGGCCTGACCCCGATGCGCCGGACCATCGCCATCGCGGGCGGCGTCGACGTCGACCCGGCCTGGCCGTTCGTCTGCGACGCCGCTCATCACTTCTATCTGCGTCCCGAGGGCCAAGGTGTCCTCATCTCTCCGGCCGACGAGACCCCGAGCGAACCGTGCGACGCCAAGCCCGACGAACTCGACATCGCCTTGGCCATGGAGCGGGTCAACGAGGTCACGACCCTGGGCTTGCGCTCGGTCCGGACCGCGTGGGCGGGGCTGCGGACCTTCACGCCCAACCGAGTGCCGGTCGTGGGCGAAGCGGCCCCGGGCTTCTACTTCTTCGCGGGCCAGGGCGGCTACGGCATCCAGATCGCCCCCGCGCTGGCCGCGGCGGGCGCCGCCGTGATCCTCGGCCAACCGATCCCCGCCGACATACCCGTGACATCCGAAGACCTCTGGGCGCCGAGCTGATCCGGCCACTATGTTGAGGTGATGGACATCGGGGTCAGACTCTCCGAGCTCGTCGGAGCCGAGCATGTGATCACCGGGGCCGACGCCGCCGAGGACTACTCGCACGACGAGACCCTGTCCTCCGCGCCGGTTCGGCCCGCGTTCGTGGTTCGCCCGGCGACGGCCGAGCAGGTCGCCGACATCCTGCGGCTCGCCACCGAGACCGGTATCCCGGTCACCGCGCGTGGGTCGGGCAGCGGCTTGTCCGGCGCCGCCGTGTCGCGCGCCGACGGCCTGCTGGTGTCCTTCGAACGGATGAACCAGGTCGTCGAGATCGACACCGACAACCATGTCGCCGTTGTCCAGCCCGGCGTCACCCTCCAGGAACTAGAGGAACGCACGGCGGCCGAGGGGCTCGTCTACCCGGTGTACCCAGGCGAACTGAGCGCGAGTCTGGGCGGCAACGTCGCGACCAACGCGGGCGGAATGCGCGCGGTGAAGTACGGCGTCACCCGCCACCATGTCCTTGGCCTGCAGGCGGTCCTGCCGACCGGGGAGATCCTGCGGACCGGCGGCAAGTTCGTCAAGGCCAGCACCGGATACGACCTCACGCAGCTCATCGTCGGCTCGGAGGGAACCCTCGCGTTGGTGACCGAGGCCGTCCTGAAGCTCCAGCCCCGCGTGGCTCACCAGGCGACCCTGCTGGCGCCGTTCGGCGACCTCACCTCAGTGGTGCGTGCCGTGCCCAAGGTGGTCGGCAGCGGCCTCGGTCCGCTGATCCTGGAATACATCGACGCGATGACGATGGGCGCGATCACCTACACCGCGGATCTCCAACTCGGCATCCCTGACCAGGTACGGGACACCGCGCAGGCGTATCTGGTCGTCATGCTGGAGAACCGATCCGCCGACCGGCTCGCCGCCGACGTCGAGACCGCGGGCGCGCTGCTCAGCGACCTGGGCGCCGTCGACGCGTATGTGCTGGAGGGCGCCGCCGCGCGCAAGCTCATCGAGGCCAGGGAGAAGGCGTTCTTCACCGCGAAGGGCGCGGGCGCCGACGAGGTGATCGACACCGTCCTGCCGCGCGCGTCGCTGCCGGAGTTCCTGGCCAAGGTCACCGCGATCGCCCAGGCCAACGAGACGTTCGTGGTCGGCTGCGGACACGCGGGCGACGGCAATGTGCACCTCGCCGTTTTCCAGAAGGACGAGGCCAAGCGCTCGGCGGTACTGCACGGGCTGTTCGAGGCGGGTATGGCGCTGGGCGGCGCGATCTCCGGCGAACACGGCATCGGCCACGCCAAGAAGCGGTACTTCCTCGAACTGGAGGACCCCGCCAAGGTCGCACTCATGCGGCGAGTCAAGCAGGCGTTCGACCCGGCCGGGATCCTCAACCCCGGCGTCCTCTTCGACTGATCCCCGTACCCGGCAAGAGAAGGACCACATGAACGGCGCACAGTCCCTGATTCGCACGCTGGTCGACTCCGGTGTCGACGTGTGCTTCGCCAACCCGGGCACCTCGGAGATGCACTTCGTCGCAGCGCTCGACGACGTGCCGGAGATGCGGGGCGTATTGGCGCTGTTCGAGGGTGTGGTGACCGGTGCCGCCGACGGGTACGGGCGGATGGCCGACAAGCCCGCCGCGACGCTGCTGCACCTCGGCCCGGGCATGGTCAACGGCATGGCGAACCTGCACAACGCGCGCCGGGCGCACACGCCCATCGTCAACGTGATCGGCGACCATGCCCTGTACCACAAGGGTTTCGACGCGCCGCTGGAGTCCGACATCGACTCGCTCGCGGAGTGGACCCACGGCTGGAACCGGACCTCCACCGACAGCGCCGTGATCGGCCGGGACGCCGCCGACGCGGTCGCCGCCGCCATGACCGCGCCAGGCAGGCTGGCCAACCTCACCCTGCCCGCGGACGTCTCCTGGGGCGACGGCGGCGTGGTCGCCGCGCCCGTCGAGCCGCTTGCCGAGTCCATTGTGGATGAGTCGGTGATCGCCGACGTCGCCGAAGTGTTGCGGTCCGGTGAGTCGGCGGTGTTGTTGCTGGGCAAGGGAGTCACGCGTGAGCGAGGACTGCGTGCGGCGAGCCGGATCTCGGTCGCGACCGGCGCCAAGGTCTTCGTTGAGACGTTCCCTGCTCGCTTCGAGCGCGGCGAGGGACTGCCCGCCATCGACCGCCTCGGCTACCTCGCCGAGCAGGTCCAGTGGCAGCTCACCGACGTCAAACACCTGATCCTGGTGGGCAGCAAGGCCCCGGTCTCCTTCTTCGCCTATCCCGGCAAGGCCAGCGAACTGACCCCGGACGGCTGCAAGGTGCACACGCTCGCCCCGTTGGGCTCCGACACCGCCGACGCACTCGACCGGCTCGCCGACGATGTCGCCGCCGACGCCGAACCCGTGCTGCAGCAGGCTTCCCGGCCCGCGTTGCCCAGCGGCGTGATCACGGCGCAGAACTGGGCCGAGGTGGTCGGCGCACTGCTCCCGGCGGGCGCGATCATCTCCGACGAGGCCAACACGTCCGGACTGATGATCCCGATGGTGACCGTGGGCGGGCCCCGGCACGACGTGCTTACGCTGACGGGCGGCGCGATCGGCCAGGGTCTGCCGGTGGGAGTCGGGGCGGCGATCGCCTGCCCCGACCGTCCGGTGATCTGCCTGCAGTCCGACGGCAGCGCGATGTACACGATCTCGGCGCTGTGGACCATGGCGCGGGAGAACCTCAACGTCACCACGGTGATCCTGAACAACCGCGCGTACGCGATCCTGCGGATGGAGCTGACCAGGGTGGGCGCGCAGGGCGGGCCCGCGGCCAACTCGCTGCTCGATCTGTCCACACCGGACATGGACTTCGTGCGCATCGCGGAGGGGATGGGGGTGCCCGCGACGAGGGCGACCACCGCGGAGGAGCTGGCCGAGCAGTTCAGCCGGGCGCTGGCGGAGCCGGGCCCGCACCTCATCGACGCGATGGTGCCGTCCCTGATCTGAGCGGGCGGCTCGACGAGGTGCGGGGCGCGCGGGCTACAGCGGCCAGTCGCACCACCCGTCGTGGTCGACGCCGATGTGCACGCCCAAGCCCGCGTCCACGTCCGCGTCGACAACCGCGGTGACGTCGAGGCCAATGTCCAGGGAGACGTTGAGGTCGAGGTTGAGGTTGATCCCGCAGCAGTCGGCTGCCGCGTCGGAGCTGGTCTCGGCGGAGGCTGAGGGGGTCGCCATGGCGAAGCTGAGCGCGATCGCGCCGAGCAGGATGCCGAGTCGTCTTGCCGTGGTGCGCATATGTCACTCCTAGCTGGACAGTACGGACCAGAAGAGCCTGACAGACAACAAAAGCGCCCACGAGACCTCGGACGAGTGGACCTTGCTTGCTCGCAAGTTCGCACTATCGTGTGACAACAAACAGACGAGAGCCCACGTTTGAGGAGTATGCAACCTCAAACGTGGGCTCTCGGGCTACTACTGGTGACCTACCTGGTCTCGTCGATGATGCGGACGGGCCGGTCGGCCTTCGCCTTGTCCGACGCCTCCCGCATCTCGATGATGTCGGTGGCCAGGTCGCCGATCTCCCTGGCGATATCGCGCACCGCGCCCGTGATGATCAGCGCGATCCGGCCGATGTGGCTCGCGGCGGACTCGGTGACCTCCTGCACGGTGTCCTTCGCCGCCTCGAAGTCGCTGACCATGGTCGCTCCCGTTCCGGTGTCCGTCATGCCGCGCGCACCGCGCGGCCACCGCCGACGGTACCGGCAGGCGGGCTGTCCGGCTTGCCCCAGAGCTGGTCCGGAAGGGCAAGTCGCACGATCTTCACAAACACCGAGCCGAGCTGCTTGGCGAAACCGCCGGTGTTGTACCGCAGGCCGTACTTGGCGCAGATCGCCCGCACCTCCGGAGCCATCTCCGGGTAGCGGCGGGCCGGGATGTCGGGGAAGAGGTGGTGCTCGATCTGGTGGGAGAGGTTGCCGGACATGATGTGGAACAGCGGTCCGCCGGTGATGTTGGCCGAGCCCAGCATCTGCCGGTAGTACCACTGGCCGCGGCTCTCGTTCTCCGTCTCCTCCTCGGTGAAGCTCTCCACGCCCGCCGGGAAGTGACCGCAGAAGATGATGGAGAACGCCCAGACGTTGCGGACGAAGTTGGCGGTCAAGTTGCCCGCGAGGGTGGTGACGAACATGGGGCCGGTCAGGGCCGGGAACAGGACGTAGTCCTTGATGGTCTGCTTGAGTCCCTTGTGCCACATGCGCTTGCGCGCGGCGGCGCCGTCGGCCCACTTCTTCTCACCAGAAAGGATCCGATCAGCCTCCAGGTCGTGGAGCATGACGCCCCACTGGAAGAACGCCATCAGCGCGAGCGCGTACGCCGGATTGCCGAGGTAGTACGGGTTCCACTTCTGTGCCTGGTCCATCCGCAGGACGCCGTAGCCGATGTCGCGGTCCTTGCCCAGGATGTTGGTGTAGGTGTGGTGCACGTAGTTGTGTGAGTGCTTCCAGTTCTCCGCGGGTGACACGGTGTCCCACTCGAACATCTTGGAGTTCAGCGCGGGGTCACGCATCCAGTCGTACTGGCCGTGCATGACGTTGTGGCCGATCTCCATGTTGTCGAGGATCTTCGACACCGACAGCGCGGTCACGCCCAGCACCCACGCGGGCGGGAAGAACCCGGCGAACAGCAGGCCGCGGCCTGCCACCTCCAGCGCGCGCTGGACCTTGATGATGTTGTAGATGTACTCGCGGTCCTCGTCGCCGAGTTTGGCGATGGTCCGCTCGCGCAGCTCGTCGAGGTCGCGGCCGAGCCCGTCGAACTGTTCCTTGGTCAGAGTCATGCCGATGCTCCTAGAGGTCGATGGCGACGTCGCCGACCGGGACGGAGACACACAGCTGGATCTCCTCGTCGGGGTCGGTGGACAGGGCGCCGTTGCGCACGTCGCGCACGCAGCCCGTGGTCTTCACGCGGGTGCAGGAGAAGCAGATGCCCATGCGGCAGCCGTGCTCTGGCCGGAGCCCGGCGGCCTCGGCCTGGTCGAGCAGGGTGGCGCCGGAGTTCGCCGCGGTCATGTCGCTGCGGACGAAGGTGACGTCGCCGGTGGCGTCCGCCGCGTCTACGGCGATCGGCGCGGGCGCGAAGTCCTCGGTGTGCAGCCGGTCGGCGACGCCGAGGTCGGTGTAGATCTGCCGCACGCCGCCCATGAGCCCCGGCGGGCCGCACAGATAGGTGTGGGCCTCGGCGTACCAGGGCGCGACCTTGCGCAGGTGGGTCTCGTCGAAGAACCCGGTGAGGTCACCGTTGTGGGCGTTGGTGTAGGCCAGCACGGCGCCGCGGGAGCGCAGTTCGTCGATCGCGGGCACGTCGGATTCGCGGTAGGCGTAGTGCAGGAACGCGACTTCGCCCCGGTAGCCCTCGTCGGCCAGGGTCCGCAGCATGCTCAGCACCGGGGTGATCCCGCTGCCGCCGCTGATGAGCAGGATCTTGTCCGGACGGGCCGCGGGCAGGGTGAACGTGCCCTCCGGCTGGGACAGGTGCAGGACCAGGCCGGGCTTCGCGTTCTCCCGCAGCCACCGTGACACGAGGCCCTCGTGATGCGCCTTGACGATCAGCTCGAAGCCGCCGTCGCGGTGCTGCGAGGTGGCGGGGGAGTAGCACCGGGTCCGACGCACGCCGTCGATGTCGACGGACACGCGGACGTACTGCCCGGCGGCGAAACCGCGCCAGCGGCGGGTCGGTCGGATGGTCAGGGTGACCGTGTCCGGGGTGCTTCGGTGAACGGCTGTCACCTCACCGCGCAGGTCGCGGACGACCAGCATCGGGTTGATCAGTTCGAGATACCGGTCGACTCCATGGGGTGTGGCCAGGGCCTCCAGCAATCGCAATCCGGGAGTGCGCACCGTGACCTCCTCCGTCGGTGAACATGCGTACACTGAAAAGTGCATCGCGGTCAGGCGTGGGTGTCAACTCGAGGGAGGTGTGACAGTGCACACGCGTACTCTCAACGGCGTGGCAGTGGAACCGGTCGGGTCGCGGCAGGAACGCAAGCAGCGCACTCGCCAGGCGCTGCTGGACGCGGCGCTGCGGGCGGAGGAGAGCCTGGCGAGCCTGAGCCTGCGCGAGGTCACCCGCGAGGTCGGCATCGTCCCCACCGCGTTCTACCGGCACTTCGCGTCGATGGACGAACTCGGCGTCGTGCTCGTCGAGGAGTCCATGCGCACCCTGCGCGCCATGCTCCGCGAGGCTCGCCGCAGCCCGGGTGGCGACGCGATCCGTGGGTCGGTGGCGATCCTGGTCAACCAGGTCGACGCGTACGCGCCACATTTCCGCTTCCTGCTGCGTGAGCGGCACGGTGGCGTCGAACCGGTCCGCCGCGCGATCCACGGCGAGATGCGTCTGCTCGGCAGCGAACTGGCCACCGACCTCGGCCGATACCCGGGGATGACCAGATGGTCGGCCGACGACCTGCGGATGGCCGCGGACCTGATGGTCGGCGGCATGCTGTCGATCGTGACGGCCCTGCTGGACGTCGGTGACCACCCGGACGACCGGGCCGAGGTCGTGTCGGTCGCCGAACGCCAACTGCGGCTGATCGTGCTCGGCATGAGCCGCTGGACGAGTCCCCGCAACGGAGTCAGCACCTAAGCAAGAAGGTGCTTGAGGGCTAGGAGAACGGGCCGCCCTCACTCCACAGGAGGGCGGCCCGTCCGGCTCAGCGTTCGATCAGGGCGACGCTCGTGCGGTAGTTGGAGTCGCCAACGAACGGCACGGAACGGCCGATGCCGATGGTCACCGCGACGTCCTGGGCGGTGATGTCACCCAGGTCGAAGAAGCGGGTCTCGACCAGCCTGCCGGGGCACCAACTGCGGGGGTTGGTGGTGAGGTTGTTGCGGAAGATCCCTGGGTTTCCGTCGGGGCTGTACTGCTCGTACGCGGCGCAGTCGACCTGGGTGCTGAAGCGGCCGACCTCGCGGCCCAGCGCGGTGAGCGTGACGGTGGTGTTGGAGTACTCCTCGCCGCCGGACGCCGCGCCGTAGCCCGCGATGCTCACGGCAAGGGTGCCGCGCGTCGCCGCGTGCTTCATCGCGGTGGTGGTGAAGTTGTTAGTCCGGATCTCATAGCGCGACAGTGCGCTGACGACGCCGGTCTTGCCCGCGCCCAGCGGCTGCGCGGAGACCAGCGACAGCGAGTACTTGAACCCGACGGCCTTGAACGCCGCGTCGACGGGGCGCGACGAGCAGGCGTCCTGGGCGTAGGGGTTCGAGCCGCCGCTGATGCCGACGTAGACGTCGCGGGTCGTGTCGGCCAGCGCGTTGGCGTAGGCGGCCATCGGCGCGTCCGGGTAGACCAGGGTGGCCTTGCTGCCCTGCCAGAAGTCGCTGAACGGGGTGATGAAGTCCTGCAGCGTGACCCGCGGCGTCGTCGGCGTCGGGGCCTCGCCCTTCGGCATGCTGACGTAGAACAGCGAGCCGAAGCGGTCGTAGTTGTCGCACTGCGCGTGGTAGGTCAGCCGCAGGGCGACGTCACTGCCCAGCTTGCTCTGCTCGGTCGTGGTCAGCTTGCGCGCGTACTCGGTGCCGCGGTTCCACATCAGCACGCCTGCGGGCGGGGTGTAGTTGGGCTCGGTGCTGACATAGATGCCGAACTGCGGGATCTGGTCGAACACGGGGATGACCGTGGGCGCCGTGCCGCCGGTGCCCTGGACCTCGAACTCGTAGATGCGCGCGGCGCTGTCGGAGGTCTGCGTCGGCGTGGTGATGGTCAGCCGGGCGTACCGTGCGGTGGCCGTCGCTGGATGGGTCGTGGTGCTGGCGGTGTTGTTGCTGACCGTGGCGGCGGTGGTCCAGGTGCTGCCGTCGGTCGACGTGGCGATGGTGAACGCCTTGGTGTTGAAGGTCGTGGACTCGCCGCCCGCGCCCGCGTGTTTCACCGTGAAGCTGCTGATCGTCGCGGTCGCCCCGAGATCGACCTGCACGTACTTGCTCGACGCGAGCGAGCAGAATTTGTCGCTGTTACCGCCGGAAACGGAGCCGTTGACTGCCTTCTCCGGCCCCTCGGTGGTCGTGCACGCGGCTGAGCCGGTAGCGGGTTTGGACAGGGCAAGGTTGGTGTCCGCCGCGAGGGCGGGAGTGGTGATCACCGCCGCGAGGCCGCCTGCCAGGGCGGTCGCGAGCAGTAAGGGAGCGATGCGCATGCGGTCTCCAGGAGATGTCGCAGGGGGAACATGTCCTACCGCTGAGTAGGACACGCCACCGCGGCCACGGGACGGCGCTGCGCGAGTTGCCAGTTACCAGAAGTCGCCGATAGATCTGATCTATCGGCCGTTCGTCGTCGCGGAACCGTCGTTGACCTGGTCCGGGGCCCGACGAGCTTCACACTGTCCGTCGCCGGTAGGCCGCAGCGCGCTACTAAGGAAGTAATAGCAGGTCAACCCGCGTGAAGTGGGAAAGTCGATCAGCGCTAGCCCGCCCAGCTCGCAAATGGTACAACTGTACTGTGACCGCCAACACAGTCGTAGGCGTCCCGCGCGAGTCCGCCGCGGGCGAACGCCGGGTGGCGCTCGTGCCCAAGGTGGTCGAGCGGTTGCGGGCCAGTGGCCTGGACGTCGTCGTCGAGCCAGGAGCGGGCTCAGCCGCCCTGATCCCGGACGACGCCTACGTCAGAGCGGGTGCGACGCTGGGTGATCCGTGGTCGGCGAGCGTCGTGGTCAAGGTCGCGCCGCCGAGCCGGGACGAGATCGCCCGGCTGAAGTCAGGTGCCGTCCTTATCGGGTTCCTCGCCCCGCTCACCGATCCCGACGGTGTCGCCGCGCTGGCCGACGCGGGGATCACCGGCTTCGCCATGGAGTCGGTTCCGCGTATCTCCCGCGCGCAGACCATGGACGCGCTGTCGTCGCAGGCGAACGTCGCGGGCTACCGCGCCGCGATGCTCGCCGCCGAGCGGCTCACCAGGTTCTTCCCAATGCTTACAACCGCCGCGGGTACGGTCCCGCCCGCGAAGGTCCTAGTTCTAGGCGTCGGTGTCGCGGGCCTGCAGGCGCTGGCTACCGCGCGCAGGCTCGGCGCGCACACCACCGGCTACGACGTGCGGCCCGAGGTCGCCGAGCAGGTGCGGTCTGTCGGCGCCCAGTGGCTCGACCTCGGGCCGCAC
>Ga0247823_10001548_pt1 | contig 19179 bp, 19 predicted proteins | sample 13C_PalmiticAcid_2_FD_192426 | JGI IMG/M metagenome (GOLD analysis project Ga0247823, IMG submission 192426) | Soil microbial communities from agricultural site in Penn Yan, New York, United States - 13C_PalmiticAcid_Day30 | ecosystem: Environmental > Terrestrial > Soil > Agricultural land... | reverse complement strand
TCTTGCTTGGCCACACGAAGCTCGAGAGCACTGTTCGATATCTCGGCGTCGAAGTTGAGGATGCGCTCGAGATTGCTGAGCAGACCGAGATCTGAACGGTGCCACCGACTACGTCTGCTTCGCCCAGCGGAAGCGGACATCGGATTCCAGAGGGATGAATCGTCCACTAGCCTGCGCCCTGGCGCCTTCGGATGACAATGTGGCGCCACGCGGGCGGGGCTACCTCGTGACCATCGGGGCTTGATGGGAATAGGAGCTGCAAGATGCGTCAGTTGCCAGAAGGTACTGAGACGACGGCTGCGATCTCCCTGGCGGCGTTGAAGGACTTCGCCGACGTGATCGCTCGTGCCAATGAAGCGGTCGACATCTGGCAACCGCTGGCCGCGGCTGCCGCGAAGGCAGCTGAGGCTGCCGATTGGCCGCGAGCAAAGGCGCTCTGTCTTGTCGATTCATAACGAAGGAAGCCCCTCAACGGACCCACTGCCCTCTACGTGCTCAGTCAATCTTGACGCCTCGTAGCCTTAGTGCATTGCCGATGACGCTGACCGACGAAAGAGCCATCGCAGCAGCAGCGACCACGGGCGACAGCAACAATCCAAAGAACGGATAGAGTACGCCCGCCGCCAGCGGTATGCCGGCCACGTTGTAGGCAAAGCTCAAGAAGAGGTTCTGCCGGATGTTGCGCATGGTCTCGTGCGACAGAGTCTTAGCTCGGACGATGCCCATGAGGTCACCCTTGAGCAACGTGATGCCGGAGCTCTCCATGGCAACGTCGGTACCAGTGCCCATGGCGATGCCCACAGTCGCCTGGGCGAGGGCAGGCGCATCGTTGACCCCGTCGCCGGCCATGGCGACGACTCGCCCCTCAGATTGCAGACGCTTGACCACCGCAGCCTTGTCTTCAGGGAACACTTCGGCCACCACTTCGTCAATGCCCAGCTCTCGGCCAACCGCGTCGGCCGTGGTCTTGCCATCTCCTGTAAGCATGACGACACGTACACCCGCTGCCTGTAGCTCACCCAAAGCCTGCGCGGTCGTTGCCTTGATGGGGTCCGCAATGGCGACGAAGCCCGCCAACCTTCCGCCGATGCCTACGAAGATGACCGTCGCTGCCTTCTGACGATGCGCCTCCGCGGCCGTCGCGAGGCTGTCGGCAGAGATACTGTGCTCAGCAAGGAATTTGGCGCTACCCGACACAATGACTTGGTTGTCGACCGTACCGATGACGCCCTTCCCCACAGGGGAGTCGAATTCGCTCACAGGTATGACGTTGAGCTTGCGCTCCTGAGCGTCCATGACAATGGCCATCGCCAGAGGGTGCTCGCTGGCACGCTCGACGCTTGCAAGCTTCTGCAAGACGTCGTCAGCTGAGAAGCCAGGCGCTGGCTCGATGTGCACAACCTTCGGGCGTCCCTCGGTCAACGTGCCGGTTTTGTCGACTACGAGCGTGTCGACCTTCTCCATCTTCTCGAGCGCTTCGGCGTCGCGGATGAGCACGCCATGCTGAGCGCCCTTGCCGACACCCACCATGATGGACATCGGCGTGGCCAGGCCCAATGCACAGGGACAGGCGATGATGAGCACTGCCACCGCGGTGATGAGGGCGTAGCTGAACGCAGGCGAAGGACCCCATGCCAGCCAAGCGACGAAGGTCAGTGCCGCAACCAGGATGACCACGGGCACGAACCAACCGGCGACCTGGTCAGCCATGCGCTGGATGGGCGCGCGGCTGCGCTGAGCTGCAGCCACCATCTGGACGATTTGGGAGAGGAGGGTGTCTGCGCCGACCTTCTCGGCGCGCATGACGAATCCGCCGGTCTGGTTTAGTGTGCCGGCAGTGACCTTCGACCCCAGCGACTTGGCCACCGGCATAGGCTCGCCAGTGATCATGGACTCGTCGACGTTGCCCTTGCCTTCGGTGAGCTCACCGTCCACAGGCACCTTCTCGCCCGGCCGGACGCGCAAGAGGTCTCCCACCTGGATGGAATCCACATTCACAGTCTCGTAGTTGCCCTGCGCATCGACCTTGACGGCCGTCTTCGGAGCCAGCCCCAAAAGTGCCTTGATGGCCCCGGAAGTTTTTTCGCGTGCCCGGAGCTCTAGCACCTGGCCGAGCAGCACCAGCACCGTGATGACGGCCGCTGCCTCGAAGTAGATGGCAACCGCTCCGTCGGCCATTCGCAGGTTCGCCGGGAACAGCTGCGGTGCCACTGTGCCGACGATGCTGTACAGCCAAGCGGACCCTGTGCCAAGTGCGATAAGCGTGAACATGTTCAAGCTGCGGTTCTTCACCGATGCCGCCGCGCGCACGAAGAAGGGCCAGCCGGCCCACAGCACGACCGGCGTTCCAAGAAAGAGCTGTATCCAATTCGACAGCTGCTGACCGAGCAGGTGGTTCAGGTTCGTCAGGTGACCGCCCATCTCCAGCGCGAAAACCGGCACGGTGAGCGCCGTGCCAATCCAGAACCGCCGCGTCATGTCGCGCAGCTCGGGGCTCTCACCTTGCTCGGCTGTTGCTAGCAATGGCTCGAGCGCCATACCGCATATGGGGCAACTTCCAGGGCCCATCTGGCGCACCTGCGGGTGCATGGGGCAGGTGTACTCCACCTGGCTCTGGTCACCCTTGGGGGCGGACTTCTTCTCGGCTTGAGCAGAGTGGCAGTGGTCGCGGCGCGCGTGCGCAGCGTGGTCATGATTCACACCCTTCATCACCGTACCGTCGGGCATGACATGCGAGCCATCCGAGGGGTGATGGTGACGTTCGTGACTGGCTGCCGGGGCGCCGCCCTGACGATGCTGCGAGTGGTCGTGCTTGCCGTTGGTCATCGCGTTCTCCTGTCTGTCCTTCGAAGTTTGAACGTTCCCGCCAAGGCGCTCGCGCTAGCGCGAACAGCAACCGCAGCAGCCACCCGCCTTGGCCGGGGTCGCCACCGCCGACTGCACCTCCACCGGCGAGTAACCGGCTTCCCTGATGGCATCGGCCAGTTGCGCGGCATTGGCCGCCGCAGGTTTGACCTGCACACGGTGGGAGTTCAGGTCGATACCGACTCGCGCATCCGGGTCCACCGCTTTCAACGCCTTCGTGATGGCACTGGCGCAGTGTCCGCAGGTCATGTCATTGACTTCAAAGCTGAGCATGTCGACTCCTTGGGTTGGTAAAGATAGTGTCGACCTTCCCATTGTTGGAATGTCAAGCGGTTGCTCCACTCACCCATAACAGGGGAGCGCGCAAGTGGGCTCAACCTTGCCACCGTAGGAACCTTGAAAATCTTCCAAGGCTTGAATGAGGTGGGCACCGTGCTCAACCACAATACGGCGAGGCAGATGTCCAGGCGCTGCGTTTCGTGCACCACTCCCGTGACCTTGGTTTTCTCAGTGAGCAATTTCGAGAGCTTCTCCGGCTCGGGCAGAGCCTCAAGCGCCCAAGCCGCCAGGTCGGGCCCTTGCTCAGGCCCACATCGAGGAAATGGATGCACCGCTGCGGGAGCGGTGCGGCAAGTCACGGAAAGGCTGAAACTTTTGGCAAGTCTGCGACCGCTCGGGTGCTTGACCCTCCCACGGGGGTAAGGTCTACACTGACCAAATTGACCTCCTACACTTTTGTTTGGGGGCACTCCGCCCCTGCTACTCTTACGTTCGTGAAACCCTGGCGTATCTGGCTCCTGATGCTGTTGGCTGTGCTGCTTCCCGTTCGGGGTGCGGTGGCTGCAGCCATGCTGTGCCCGGCCACAGGGTCCGGCGCGCAGGTTGAGCTGGCTACAGCCGGCCAAACGGTCGTTCACGAGGCAATGGACCATGTGTTGTCACATGACCAGCTCCATGGCCAATCGGATGAGCTCCGTCACACAGGTGGCCACGACCACGCTGCTGGCGCCTCCCACGATGGGCATCAGAGCCCCGACCACGCGGTGTCTGAAGGTTGCAACGCCTGCTCGGCCTACTGTTCGCTCACGCCGCTAGTGAGCAATCTGCCCACTCTGGCGGCGCCCCTTGATCCGGCGACGGTCAAGTTTTCTGACCTCTCCGCTCCCGCACCGACATTCCAGTCGGACGGTCAGGAGCGGCCACCCCGAACCATCTGACCCAATGAGGCCTCCGCGGGAGGTCTGATGGGGCTCGTGCGTCCGCATTGCGGGCGCCGCGAGCGACTCCTGGCTGTGGCACCGCCGAGCCGATGACTCAGATGGTTTCGAACGATGAACAAACTCCTTTTCGGGCTGGCGCCCGCGGTGGCGCTGTGCCTGCCCCTGGCGACGCTCGCCCAGACGGTCGCACCCGCCGCGGCCGCCCTGACAGCGTCTGCTCCGGCGCTGCGCTACCACTCCGTCTTCGCTGACTACCAACCCTGGCAGGACATCAAGCCCGGCGACTGGCAGCAGATGAACGCCAACGTCTCGCCCAAGGATGGCAAGGGCGGGGGCCACGCCGGGCATGGCAGCACACCTTCAATCGCCCCTGCTCCTGCCGCCGTCCCTGCGGCGCCGGCTGCCAAGGGGTCTGCTCCTGCCGCCCATCAAGGGCACCACATGCACGGAGGCAAGCAATGATGCGACTGACCGCGGCCGCGTCGGCGGCACTCTTACTGGCTGGTTGCGCCTCGTTTTCGCCGGACGGTGGCATGGGAAAAGTGTCTGAGTTGACCAAGGAGCGCACCGGGCAATCCGTGGCAGCCCAGCGCTCGTCGAAGGACACCGATACCGCCCAGGCGCGCGTGACCGAAATTTTGAGGCAGCCGCTGACGGCCGACACAGCCGTTGAACTCGCACTGCTGAACAACAGAGGTCTTCAGGCCAGCTTCGGCCAACTCGGTGTCGCCGAGGCCGACCTCGTCCAAGCGGGGCGCCTGCGCAACCCCATCTTCAGCTTCGGGCGCCTGGCATTGAGTGGCGGCGCCGTAGAAATCGAGCGTTCGGTCATGTTCGACGTTCTGAGCTTGCTGACGATGCCCGTGGCCAAGCAGGTGCAGCAGCGCAACTTCGAACAGGCGCAGTTCCGTGCCGCCTACGAGGCCGTCGGCATCTCTGCCGAGACGCAAAAGGCGTTCTATAGCGCGGTGGCATCGCAAGAGCTCGTCCGCTACTTCCAGCAGGTCAAAGAGGCGGCTGACGCGTCCAACGATCTGGCCAAGCGCATGCTCGCGGCCGGCAACTTCAACAGGCTCGCCCAGATGCGCGAGCAGGCGTTCTACGCCGACGCGACGGCGAGCCTGGCGCGGGCCCAACAGCAAGCGGTGGCCGAGCGCGAACGCCTGACGCGCCTCCTGGGCCTCTCTGGGGACCAGCTCGGCTTCAAGCTGCCTGAACGATTGCCGGACCTGCCCCAGGAGCCGACCGAGCCCAAGGACGCTGAGCAAACCGCCATCGACAAACGGCTCGACGTGTTGATGGCGAAGCGCTCGACTGAAGCCACGGCGCGCTCGCTGGGGCTGACGAACGCCACCCGCTTCCTGAATGGTCTGGAGCTCGGCTACCAGAACAAGAGCGAGACGGGGGAGAACCGCCAGAACGGCTACGAGGTGGAGCTACCCATCCCGCTGTTCGACTTCGGCTCCGCTCGTTCGGCGCGTGCTGAAGCCACCTACATGCAGGCAGTCCACCGTACGGCTGAAGTGGCGGTGAACGCGCGCTCGGAAGTGCGCGAGACGTATTCGGCCTACCGCACTGCGTACGACCTCGCCAAGCACTACCGCGATGAGGTGGTGCCACTGCGCAAGCGCATCTCCGAAGAAAACCTCCTTCGTTACAACGGGATGCTCATTGGCGTGTTCGAGCTGCTGGCCGACTCACGCGAGCAAGTTCGCAGCGTCACCGACTACGTGCAGTCGCTGCGCGACTTCTGGGTCGCCGAGAGCAACCTCCAAACCGCATTGACAGGGCGCTCACCTGGCGCTGGCAGCGCTACTTCAGCGCCCGCCGCTACCTCCTCCGAACAAGCCGCGGCCCACTGAGCACCACTGAGAACAACCACCATGTCCAATCGACGCAATTTCTTCAAGGCCGCGGGGGCAGCAGCACTCAGCGCGACGGCCGTAAGCCGTGTGGGCGCTGCCTCCCTGCCAGACGCGGTCTACCAGAGCTCGCCGACGATGCAGCCGCCGCTGGTGCCCAACACCGGCCGCCCCTACAACCCCGTGGCCACGCTCAACGGCTGGAGTCTGCCCTGGCGCATGAACAACGGCGTCAAGGAGTTCCATCTGGTTGCCGAACCGGTGGTGCGCGAGTTCGCTCCTGGCATGAAGGCGAACCTCTGGGGCTACAACGGTTCGAGCCCTGGGCCGACCATCGAAGCCGTGGAGGGCGACCGCGTCCGCATCTTCGTGACCAACAAGCTGCCGGAACACACCACCGTGCACTGGCACGGCATCTTGCTGCCCTCGGGTATGGACGGAGTGGGCGGCTTGACCCAGCCGCACATCCCGCCGGGCAAGACCTTCGTCTACGAATTCACATTGCTGCGGTCCGGGACGCACATGTACCACCCGCATGCGGACGAGATGACTCAGATGGCGATGGGCATGATGGGCATGTTCATCATCCATCCGAAGGACCAGCGGCAGATGAGGGTGGACCGCGACTTCGTGTTCCTGCTCGCGTCTTATGACATTGAACCGGGTGCTGCCACGCCGAAGACGTCGGAGATGACGGACTTCAACCTCTGGACCTGGAACAGCCGGGTCTTCCCCGGCATCGACCCGCTGGTGTGCCGCACAGGCGACAGGGTGCGGGTCCGCGTGGGCAACCTCACGATGACCAACCATCCCATCCACATGCATGGGCCGCACTTTGTGGTGACTGGCACCGACGGTGGCTGGGTGCCGCCGTCAGCTCGGTGGCCTGAGGTGACGACCGACGTTGCGGTGGGGCAGATGCGTTCTTTCGAGTTCGATGCGATTGCTGGCGACTGGGCCATCCATTGCCACAAGTCGCACCACACCATGAACGCCATGGGGCACGACGTCCCCAACATGATTGGTGTTGACCACAAAGGCGTGGCCGAGCGCATCTCCAAGCTGGTCCCCGACTACATGGTCATGGGCGACAAAGGCATGGCTGACATGGGCGCCATGGAGATGCCTTTGCCCGACAACACGCTGCCGATGATGACCGGCACGGGGCCTTTCGGACCGATGGAGATGGGTGGCATGTTCAGCGTCGTCAAGGTTCGCAACGACGTGCAGCGCGGTGACTACAAGGACCCAGGCTTCTACAAGCATCCTGAAGGGACTGTCGCCTACGAGTACACGGGCCAGGTGCAAATGCCTACTCGTGCACCAGCGCCCCAGGCAGACAGCAAGACCATCAATGTGCGCAAGCCGTCCGGCGGCCACACCAACCACTAAACGGAGATTTCCATGGTTCTCAAATCAGCAATCGTCGCGCTCGGCGCGCTCTCCGCAGCGGCCGGCGCATTCGCTCATGGCGACGAGCACGTCGCCAAGGCGCGCAAGTTCGACGCCAGCAAGGTCGAAGACACCACCTTCGGTCGCGAAGGTGACCCCTCGAAGGCAACCCGCACCGTTCGCGTGGACATGTCTGACGCGATGCGCTTCACCCCGGCCGACATCACCGTCAAACGCGGCGAGACCGTGAAGCTCGTGGCGACCAACAAGGGTCAGGTGCTGCACGAGATGGTCCTGGGGACGTCCGGCGAGCTCAAGAAGCACGCCGAGATGATGAGAAAGTTCCCGGGCATGGAGCACGACGAGCCCCACATGGCCCACGTAAAGCCCGGGACGAGCGGCGAAATCGTCTGGCAGTTCACCAAGGCCGGCGAGTTTCAGTTCGCGTGCCTCATCCCTGGCCACTTCGAGGCCGGCATGGTCGGCAAGGTCACTGTCAAATGAAGCGCCGCCACATCCTCACCGCGCTTGCAGCAGGTGCTGCCGCAGCAGCGCTGCCGGCATTCGCGGCGAAGAAGCAGCCCCTCGTCGAAGTCTTCAAGAGCCCCACTTGTGGCTGCTGTGGTGCCTGGGTGGACCACCTGAAAGCGGCAGGGTTTCCTGTGAAGGTCGTCGAGGTTGACGACACCACCGCGACTCGCAAGCGATACGGCCTGCCGGACAAGTTCGGCAGCTGCCACACCGGCATCGTCAACGGCTACGTCGTCGAAGGCCACGTCCCAGCAGCAGAGGTCAAGCGCCTACTGGCCACAAAGCCGGCGGCCATCGGCCTTGCAGTGCCGGGCATGCCCGTTGGTTCGCCTGGCATGGAGTACGGGGACCGCAAGGACCCGTACGACGTGTTCCTCATCGACAAGAGCGGTCGCGAGACCGTCTTCGCCCACTACCCGAAAGCTTGAAGGAGCCCATCATGAAGTTCTCTCACATCATCACCTTTGCCGTCATCGTTTCTTCCGCGTTCGGGGTCAACGCCCAGACGGCACCCGCCTCTGCCGCCGACCACTCCGCGCATCACCCCGCGTCGGCGGCCACGCCGCAGAGCGATGGCGAGGTCCGAAAGGTCGACAAGGAACAGGGCAAGGTGACGCTGCGGCACGGCCCGCTAGCGAACCTCGACATGCCCGCCATGACCATGGTGTTCAAGGCGGCTGATCCGAAGCTGCTGGACGGCCTGAAGGAGGGCGACAAGGTCAAGTTCACGGCAGAGAAGGTCAACGGCGCCTTTACCGTGACCGCCATCCAACCGGCCAAGTGAGGTCACCATGCGTCCAGTCCTCATCACCTTGGGGGTGCTCGTCGCGGGCAGCGCTCTTGCTCAGCATGCCGGACACCAGCACCAGCCGCAGCCGAGTGGCTACGCAGGTCTGCAGTCGCGTGAAATCAAGTCGCTCTCGCCCGAGCAGCTCGCCGACCTTCGAGAAGGCCGAGGCATGGGCGTGTCGTTGCTTGCTGAGCTCAACAGCGTACCCGGTCCGATGCACGTCCTGGAGCTGGCCGAACGTCTCAAGGTCACTACGGAGCAGCGGCGGACACTCGAGCGTATCGCCGCCGACATGAAAGCCCGTGCTCAAGGGCTCGGTGCGCAAGTTGTGGTCGAGGAAGCGTCGCTGGACAAGGCGTTCAAAGGGCGCATCGTCGATGCGAAGGAGGTGGAAGAGGCCACGGCGCGCATCGCCTCCCTTCAGGGACAACTGCGCGCAGTGCACCTGGTCGCGCACTTGAAGACGCGTGACGTACTTTCCGATGACCAGGTAGCGGCCTACGACAGCGCTCGGGGCTACAAGTCATTGGCCAGCCTTCAGGCGCCTCGGCATTGACGTTGTTTCAGCGACGAGGCCACTCCGGCTAAACGTCGAGCGTTAAACTTCGCATGCCTATGTTCCGCCGTTCCGTCCACCGCCTGACCACCACGTTCTTCGTGGTGCTATCGCTGCTGTTCTCAAAGCTGGCGTTGGCGAACTACGTCTGCCCGGAGCAGCGGGACGCTGCGGCGATGGCCGAGATGATGGCTTTAGGCATGCCCTGCGAAGGGATGGACATGGACCAGCCGGCCCTCTGCGCGGGACACTCGTCCGGTGCGCCGCAGTCCTTCGAGGCCGTCAAGGTGCCGACCGTCTCAGCACCGATGGTCGTCCAAGTGCTTGAGCTCCCTCTGGAGCTTGACGCTGCTGCCGCATGGGCAGTCCCCGTGGCTGGGACCCCCGAGGCGCATCCACCTCCGGACCCGCTCTTCCTTTCCACGCTCAGACTCAGGGTCTGACCAGCTCCGTCGACTGACAGGCGCCGGTGCGGCACGTCCGCATCCAGGCAACGCCGCCACTCGTCCTCGGAGTTTCCATGTACAAGAAACAATTCTTGCGAGCAGTCGTCATGGCTGCCGCATCGCTGCCCTACCTCTCTTGGGCGGCACCGCTCACCTTTGACCAGGCGCTGGACCTGGCTGTTCAGCGGTCCGAAGCCGCCCGGTCGGGCCGCGCGGGCGTAGCAAGCGCCGCCGAGGCCGCCAGAGCTGCAGGCCAACTGGCCGACCCGGTCTTGCGCGCCGGCGTCGACAACCTGCCCATCTCCGGCAGCGACCGCTTCAGCATGCGCGACACGATGACGATGAAGCGCATCGGCATCGGGCAAGAGTGGCTCTCGACCCAAAAACGCGCCGCTCGGCAAGCTGCCGCAGACGCGATGGTCGGTCGCGAGACTGCTGCAGTCCTGGTGACCGCAGCAGACGTTCGACTTCAGACTGGCTTGGCCTACCTCGACGCCTACTTCGCCGGCGAAGCTCTGAAGCTCACGGCGCAGACGGAACACCACGCCCACGAAGAGCTTGAGGCGGCCCGAGCTCGGCTGTCTTCTGCGTCCGCAAGCAGCCAGGAAGTGCTGGCCGTGGCCAGCGCCCGCGGCGTCGCCGAGGACGAATCGGCAGAGGTGCAGCAACAGCAAGCGGCTGCTCAAGCCACGCTGGCTCGATGGGTCGGGCAAGGCATTGACGACCTGGCCGCGCCCGTTGCGTTGGTGGCGCCTGCGGAGCAGAGCTTCGTTGCCAGCCACCCTGCGGTGCTCGCTGCTCAACGAGACGTCGAATTGGCCCGCAAAGAAGCAGAGATGGCTCGCACCAACCGGATGCCGAACTGGTCGTGGGAGGTGAGCTACGGGCAGCGCGCCGGGTACCCGGACATGGTCTCTTTCGGAGTCAGCATTCCACTGACAGTCGCCCCCGCTCAGCGTCAGGACCGTGATGTCGCCTCGAAGATGGCGCTTGTCGACAAAGCGGAAGCCGCGCTGGCCGAGGCCACCCGCATGGCTACGGGCGAGTACCGAGCGCTCTCCAGCGACGCCAAACGCCTGGCCGAGCGTGTCGAACGCTACCGCGCGTCCGTGGTCATGCCTTCCCAGCAACGGACCACCGCCGCCCTGGCGGGCTACCGCTCCAATCAGGTTCCGCTGGTGACGCTCTTCGAGGCACGCCACGCCGAAGTCGAAGCCCATCGGAAGCTCCTTGCGCTGCAGCGCGACTTGGCCAAGGCCAACGTCCAGCTCGCCCTGAAACCCATCCTAGAAGGAGCAGCTCAATGAAGCGCTCGGTCCTCATCACTGTGGTGGCCGCTTCCGGCGTGCTGTTGGCGGTCGGTGGCTTCTACGTTGGTCGTTCGTCTCAGCCGGGTCCGACAGAAGCCGTCGCGGTTCTCTCCGCCGCGGCATCGGCCGGCGAGCGCAAGGTCCTGTACTGGCACGACCCCATGGTCCCAGGGCCTCGTTTCGACAAGCCCGGCAAGTCCCCGTTCATGGACATGCAGTTGGTGCCGGTCTACGGGGACCAGGCCAGTAATACCGGTGTGAGGGTCAGCTCGTCGGTTCAACAGAACCTGGGCGTGCGCACGGCCGTCGTGACGAAGTCCGACGTGTCGCCCTCGTTCGATGCCGTTGGAGCAGTGCAGTTCGACGAACGGTTGAGCGTCGCTGTACAGACCCGGGTCGCCGGCTACGTCGAGCGACTGGCGGTGCGCGCGCCGATGGAGCAAGTGCGCAAGGGCCAAGCTCTGGCAACCATCTTCGCGCCCGAGTGGCTCGGCCCGCAGAATGAGCTTCTGGCGCTCAAGCGCGCGGGCGTCGCTCCTGACCTCGTGGCCGCAGCTCGTGACCGCATGCGCGCGATGTCCATCCCCGAGTCGCTCATCCGGCAAAGTGAAGAAACCGGCACCGCACTGGCGCGGTTCACCCTCAGCGCACCCGTGAGTGGCGTCGTCGCGGAACTGGGTGTTCGCGAGGGTGCGGCTATTTCCCCAGGAACGACGCTCTTCCGCATCGCTGGTCTGGAGAAGGTGTGGGCCGTGGCTGAAGTGCCCGAGGCCCAAGCTGTTCGCCTTGTGCGTGGCCAGAAGGTCAAGGCCGCGCTTCAGGCAGACGCATCCCAAACGTTCGATGGCGAGCTGAACGAAATCCTTTCCCAAGTCAGCGCGAGCACGAGGACGCTCCAGACTCGCTTCGAAGTCGACAACAAGGCCGGAAAGCTGACGCCGGGGATGCTTTTGCGCCTGCAGGTGGCCGGGGCAACGGCCTCGCGCCTGGTTGTGCCGGCCGAGGCCGTCATCCGAACCGGCACCCGTGCCGTCGCCATCGTCCGCAAGGATGGCGGCGCGTTCGAGCCGCGCGAGGTCAGGCTCGGCGCTGACCTTGGTGAGCAACTCGAGGTGCTGGAAGGCCTGCGCTCGGGGGATGAGGTCGTCACCAGCGGCCAGTTCCTCATCGACTCGGAGGCCCGCTTGAAGTCCGTCATCGGTGCGATGTCGGCTGCTCAGCCGGCATCCGCTCCAGCGTTGGCCGCCGCGGCCCCTGCCACGTACCGGGCAGAGGGCAAGGTAGAGAGCGTCGAGGACGATGGCATCACCCTCTCTCACAGCCCAGTGCCCGAGTTGAAGTGGCCGGCGATGACGATGGGGTTTGGCAAGGCTGACCCCAAGGCCTTCGGTGACATCAGGGCTGGGGATGCGGTTCGCTTCGAGTTCCGCAAGGGCGGTCCCATGGACTGGGAACTGGTATCGGTGCAGAAGACGGGAGACGCCAAGTGATTGCCGCGGTAATCCGTTGGTCTGTCGCCAACCGCTTCCTTGTCCTCATCGCAACGGCGTTCCTGGTAGCCGCTGGCTTTTGGTCAGTCGAGCGAACCCCAGTGGATGCACTTCCGGACCTCTCGGACACCCAGGTCATCGTGCGAACGACGTACCCGGGCAAGCCCCCTCAGGTGGTCGAGGACTTGGTGACGTACCCGCTCACGACAACGATGCTCAGCGTGCCCGGCGCCAAGACCGTTCGAGGGTACAGCTTCTTCGGTGACTCCTTTGTCTACATCCTGTTCGACGACAAGACCGACCCGTACTGGGCCCGGTCCCGTGTCGTCGAGTACTTGAATCAAGTGCAGAGCCGTTTGCCTGCCGGTGCCACCGCGGCGCTGGGACCTGATGCAACGGGCGTGGGCTGGGTCTATGAGTACGCCCTGGTCGACCGCACGGGCAAGAACGACCTTGGCCAGCTCCGCGCTGTGAACGACTGGTTTTTGAAGTTCGAGTTGAAGACGGTGCCAGACGTCGCTGAAGTCGCAAGCGTGGGCGGCATGGTCAAACAGTACCAAGTCGTTCTTGACCCCAACAAAATGCGGGCACTCGGCGTGACTCAGGGCACCGTCGTCGAGGCGCTGAAGGCCGCCAATCAGGCATCCGGTGGCTCGGTCATCGAGATGGCTGAGACCGAGTACATGGTGCGCTCCCGCGGCTTCCTGAAGTCGTTGGACGACTTCCGCAGCATTCCACTGTCGGTCTCGGGCGCCACGCCGGTGCTGCTGCGCGACGTCGCTTTTGTTCAGATTGGTCCGGAGATGCGGCGTGGCATTGCCGAACTGGACGGCGAAGGGGAGGTGGCCGGTGGCGTGGTTGTCATGCGCTCCGGCAAGAACGCTCGAACCACCATCGAAGCGGTCAAGGCCAAGCTTGCGGCGCTGAAGCCCAGCCTACCGGCGGGCGTCGAAGTCGTGGAGACCTACGACCGCTCGAAGCTCATCGACCGGGCCGTCGACAACCTGCGGGAGAAACTCATCGAGGAATTCATTGTCGTCGCGCTGGTCTGCGCCGTGTTCCTCTTTCACCTGCGCTCGGCCCTCGTCGCGGTGGTCACGCTGCCGGTCGGCGTGCTCACAGCGTTCATCGTGATGCACTGGCAGGGCATCAGCGCCAACATCTTGTCGCTGGGCGGTGTGGCCATCGCGCTGGGTGCGATGGTCGATGCCAGCGTCGTGCTGGTCGAAGCTGCCCACAAGCGCCTCGAGCATTTCGAAGAAGCGCACGGCAGGCAAGCCACCATCGCCGAGCGGTGGCCGCTCATCACGCAGGCGTCTGTTGAAGTCGGGCCGGCGCTGTTCTTCTCGCTGCTCGTCATTACGCTGTCGTTCCTGCCCGTGTTCACCTTGGAGGCGCAGGAAGGTCGGTTGTTCTCCCCATTGGCGTTCACCAAAACCTACGCAATGGCCGCGGCGGCTGGTCTGTCAGTGACGCTGGTGCCGGTGCTCATCGGCTACCTCATCCGTGGCCGCATCCCCAAGGAGAACGCCAACCCGGTGAACCGATTCCTCATCGCCATCTACCGGCCAGCGCTGGAGACGGTGCTGCGCTCCCCCAAGGCCGCGCTGCTGGTCGCTGCGATAGTACTGGCTGTGACGGCCCTCCCCGTCTCGAAGCTGGGTGGCGAGTTCATGCCGCCCCTTGATGAAGGAGACCTCCTGTACATGCCGTCGGCGTTGCCCGGCATTTCTGTGTCGAAGGCGGCCGAACTGTTGCAGCAAACGGACCGGCTCATCAGGACCGTTCCCGAGGTGCAGCGCGTCTTCGGAAAGGCTGGTCGTGCCGACACCGCAACTGACCCGGCTCCGCTGGAGATGTTCGAAACGACCATCCAGTTCAAACCCCGCGAGCAGTGGCGTTCGGGAATGACGCCGGACAAGCTCATCGACGAGCTCGACCGCGTGGTGAAGGTGCCCGGCTTATCGAACGTCTGGGTGCCGCCCATCCGCAACCGCATCGACATGCTGGCCACTGGCATCAAGAGCCCGGTGGGAATCAAGGTCGCTGGGGCAGATCTCGCCACTATCGACCGTCTGACGACACAGATTGAGTTGGTAGTGAAGGGCGTACTTGGCGTGTCTTCAGCGCTGGCAGAGCGCCTGACGGGCGGCCGCTACATCGACGTGGACGTGGACCGTGCTGCAGCGGCACGCTATGGACTTTCTGTTGCTGACGTCCAGGCCGTTGTCTCGACGGCCATCGGCGGCGAAAACGTCGGCGAGGTGGTCGCCGGGCGCGAGCGGTTTCCCATCAACGTTCGATACCCCCGAGAAGTGCGTGACTCCCTTGAGCGCCTGCGTCAGTTGCCGTTCGTGACGGAGAATGGCGCGACCGTCTTGCTGCAAGACGTAGCCCGCATCTCCATCGAGGAGGGGCCGCCGATGCTGCGAAGCGAGAACGCCAGGCTGTCCGGGTGGGTCTACGTCGACGTTCGCGGCAAGGACCTGCGCTCGGTGGTGCAGGAGATGCAGTCCGTTGTCTCGAAGCAGATTGCGATGCCTCCGGGGTACGCCGTGTCCTGGTCGGGCCAGTTCGAATACCTTGAGCGCGCGACCGAGCGGATGAAGGTGGTCGTGCCGGCGACTCTCGCCGTCATCTTCGTGCTGCTGTACCTCCTGTTCCGGTCAGCAGGCGATGCGCTGCTGGTGATGGCGGCGGTGCCGTTCTCCCTAGTCGGGGGCTTCTGGCTTATCTGGGTGCTTGGTCACGCCATCTCCGTGGCGACCGCGGTCGGCTTCATCGCACTCGCGGGTGTGGCCGCCGAGTTCGGGGTGGTGATGCTCGTCTACCTGAAGAACGCTCATGCCCACCGGCTTGCGGCTGGGCAACCTGACAACGAAGCGACTTTGCTCGAAGCCATCCGCGAAGGCGCGGTGCTGCGAGTGAGGCCGAAGGCAATGACCGTTGCAGTTGTCATGGCGGGCCTGCTGCCCATCCTCCTCGGGCGCGGTACGGGGTCAGAGGTCATGACCCGAATTGCAGCCCCAATGGTCGGAGGTATGGTCACGGCACCGCTTCTGAGCATGCTCGTCGTCCCTGCGGCCTGGTACCTGCTTCACCGCAGGCGTCTCGCAGGTCTTCGTCCTACCGCGCCGGCCGTCGCGCCGTTCGCCCAACCAAACAACCACTGATGGAGTCCACCATGAGATTCACCGCGCTGTTCACCACGACGCTGCTGGCCTTTGCAACCGAACACGTGTCCGCCCAAGGCAGCATGCCCGGCACGCCCCTACCGGCAAAGACCGCCGCCTCCGCTGCGGCCATGCCGCTCGTTCAAGGAGAGGTGCGCAAGGTCGACCTGGCGAAGGGCCTCATCGTCCTGCGCCACGGCGACCTTCCGAACCTGGCCATGCCGGCAATGACGATGGGATTTGACGTGGCCGACAAGAAGATGCTCGATGGCCTGAAGGTTGGCGACAAGGTCCAGTTCCAGGCGGAGATGGTCAAGGGGAAGGCGACCGTGACCGAGCTGAAACGCTGAACATGCAGGAGGGGGTTCGAGAGCCGCTGCGTAACTCGAAAGCACCTGCTGACGCCAAAAGCTATTGGCCGGGAGGCGCACAGCAGCCAGCATGCTGCAGTACTTGTGCTTTGCGAGCGGGCAAAGCCAGGTCTTCGAGAATAGTGCAATCCACGGCCGCGCCCCCGGCGCATGCGGTTTCGCAGCTGCACACGAAGGTGCTCAGGCTAGCCTCCAGCTGCTTCAACTCGACAAGTGTCTGGCGCACCTGCTCGAGATGGGCAGCTGCGATGTCACGGACTTCCAGACAGGGCCGCTCAGGCGGGTAAACCAAACCGACCAGCTCTCGCACCTAACCGCGACAAGTTTGTGATTGGTTGAGCGCTGGGTGCCGGCGCTTGAACGGCCGCTTTGTGCCTAAAGCGGTCATCGCCGCGGCTCCCGTTTCCCGCGGGAAACGGCACCAACCACCGTAAAGTTCCATCTTCAGTGAAACGCGCGCCGTAAAGTTTCATCTTCAATGAGACGGCGGTTCAACCTCCGATGACGCGCTCGCTCGCAACCCGTTGCGCTACCGGAGGACACGGTTTCAACATCGGTGCGAGCCGACAGTCCGTCGCCCTACGCACCCTGAGGTGCGCGGGCAAGGGCCGCAGGTTCGCCGCTCCGGTCCGGCTCGCCGATGGGCTGAACTCTGGGCGTGGCCTCATCAAGGTCCAGCACAGAGATGACTTGTGACAGGGATGCATGCCAAGTCTCATTGGCGAACATGGGCGATCGGCAAGCGGCCGCTTTCGGCTTGAAGACAGGATGTTTCCATTCATTGAAGGCGGCCGTTCCATCCGCAACGGAACCGCCCGATACCGATCACGGCACCATCATGCCTTCACCGTGGCGATCTCATCCAGCCGCGTGGTGTACCTCGGCGACCTGCGCTCCTGCCTCGCAGCATGGCGCCCCGCCCCCTGCTCCCGTTGCAATCCGCTCGCCACGCCCACGGCACCCAGGCCGAATCGCAGATTCAACGCGTCCACGGCGCTCATGAGCCGTGCGTTCGTTGTCGTCGCCTCGGTCGACAGCTCCGACGGCCCGCTGGGCTCGGCGAACAGGTCCAGCTCGCGCTGCGTTTGAACCTCGTCGCGCAGGTCCATCAGCATCACGCCCGCCTTGACATAGTTGTGCCCCGGTCGGTACATGCCCTCCAGCGCCCGCAGCGCCGCAGCGACGAGGGCCCGCGTGTCGGACGTAGGTCGCACCAGGGGCATCGTGACGCTCGGGCTGTGCTGAGCGTCTTGCCGACGGTACGGGCTGGTGGTGATGAACACGCGCACGGCAGCGGCCAAGCTGTGCTGGGCGCGCAGCTTGGCCGCCACGCGGGTGGTGAAGCCACTGACGATTTCGCTGAGGGCGGCGAGGTCGGTGGCAGGTTCACCGAACGAGCGTGACGCCATGATCTGCTGGTTGGGTGCGGGCGCATCGTCGACGTCGAGGCACGACGTGCCGCGCAGTTCGAGCACCGTTTTCTCGAGCAGCACATTGAACTGGCGGCGCAGGGAGGCGACGTCGGCGTTGACCAGGTCGAACACGGTGCGCACGTTGCCCTCGTTCAGGCGGGCGGTGGTCTTCCGGCCCACGCCCCACACGCTGCCCACGTCAGTGCGGCGCAGGATGTCGTCGAGCTCCCGCCGGGTCATGTTCCCGAAGTTGCAGACGCGGGCCACGTGGGCGGGGTATGTGCCGGGCTTCCGGTCTTCCGTCTTGGCCACGTGGTTGGCAAGCTTGGCCAGCGTCTTGGTAGGGCCGAAGCCCACGCTCGTAGGCAGGCCGGTGCACTGCAGAACGGTGGCCCGGAGGTGGCGGCCGATGTCGACCAGGTCGCCGCGAACCCCATCGAAATCGAGGAAACATTCGTCGATGCTGTAGATCTCCTGGCGCGGCGCGTACTCCGCCGCCAGCGCCATCATGCGGCTGGACATGTCGCCGTAGAGCTCGAAGTTGGCCGACTGCGCAATGAGCCCGGCCGTGCGTTCCAGATGCCGCACCTCGAACCACGGCTGCGCCATCTTGACGCCCAGGTCCTTGGCTTCGTTGCTGCGTGCGATGCAGGCACCGTCGTTGCTGGACAGCACCACCACGGGCCGGCCGATCAGCGCGGGCTTGAACACGCGCTCGCAGCTGACGTACATGTTGTTGACGTCGACGAGGGCGAACATGCGCGTCACCTCACACCCGCAACGACTTCATCACGGTGGTGACCACGCCCCACAGGTGGAACTCGTCGCCCTCGCGAGGGTGGACCGCGGCCACTGCCGGATCGGTGGCGCAGAGGCTGAGGGCGCCGCCTTGCCGAACCAGGCGGCGGCACATGAATTCCTGGTCCACCACGGCGATGACCACGTGGCCATGGGCGGGGGTGATGGCCCGGTCGACCAGCACGATGTCGCCGTCGTCGATGCCGGCGTCGCGCATGGCGGCGCCGGCCACGCGCATCATGTAGGTGGCCTGCGGGTTCTTGATGAAGATGTCGTTCAGATCCAGGCGCGTGACGCCGGACTCAGTGGCAGGCGAGCCGAAACTGATGGCGACGCTGGTGCGCACCGGCTGCGCAGCGGTGGTGGTATCGCGCCCGACGCGGGCGGCCCGCGGCTCCGATGGATCGTCCACGCTGCCTACTCCCGCGGCACGGTGGAGGTGGCACGCGCCGCCCGATGCGGCCGGACCTTTGGATGCACATCAATGCCGAGGCTGAGCTCTGGCGGCAAGGAGGTGATCATCGTATGGCTGGGCAGAGGCTGGGCCCACAACTGTATACAAATACAGCACCTCAGTCCACCAAAAAGATGCGGCGCGCGCGACCAACCGAGTCCATGGCCGCCGCCGATATGCCGGCGACGCATGTTCAGTTGCAACCCCGGACGCACCCGAACCGACGTCGCCCATTTGGCCACGCTGTCGCGGCGGCTACATCAACTGGCGCGGCAACTGCCGTGACCGCTCCCGGCCTAAAGCAACCACCGCTGTGCCGGTGAAAGCAGTCCTTTCCTCTAGGCGTGCAGAGGATCGTTCCCAAGTAGTAGCAGTCCGTCGCGGCGGCCGCCCCGACTACCGGTCCAGGCTGAACTGGGTCATTCAAGGTCGAGGATCCGGGCGTCCGCTACCGCAAACACCGGCAGTTGAAGCACCTAAACTGCAAAAGAAACAGAGCCTCAGATTGA
>Ga0247823_10001547_pt1 | contig 19181 bp, 13 predicted proteins | sample 13C_PalmiticAcid_2_FD_192426 | JGI IMG/M metagenome (GOLD analysis project Ga0247823, IMG submission 192426) | Soil microbial communities from agricultural site in Penn Yan, New York, United States - 13C_PalmiticAcid_Day30 | ecosystem: Environmental > Terrestrial > Soil > Agricultural land... | reverse complement strand
CCTCTCGAACCTGAGGGTCCGGATCGCGGCGGCGGGGCTGCTCGGCGCGGTTGCCCTGATTGCGGCGCTGGCGGTGTCGCCTTCCTGCTTGAGGCCCTATGCCGGAGTCGATCCGGTTTTGGCCCGGATCTGGCTGGCCAATGTCGCCGAGGCGCAACCGATGCTCGCCGCGCCGTTAGAACATGCAGTCGGCTATGCCGGACTGCTTGTGGCAGGACTTGGCGTGACGGTCTGGATGTGGCGGCGGTCACGCCGGACCGAGTGGCTGATTGTCGGGCTGTTCCAGCTCGTCTCGTTGCTGATCGCCCTCGCGCAGCTTCGGGGTGCCTATGCCGGAGCGGTGCTCGCGGCACCGGCCCTGGCGGGCCTGATTACGGCGGCGAGGGGCCGCGGCGCGTTCGCGCTGGCGGCGGCGTGGATCGTGTCCGCCGGGCTGCTCTATCCGATCGCGGGTGCGGCACTGGTGCGCACGCCGGAAGCGGGGACGGGGAGGGGGTGCGACGCCGGTGTGGCGCTGGCCATATTGGCGCGACAGCCACGCGGGATGGTGGCGGCGCCGATTGATCTGGGCGCCTATACGCTGGCGGGCACACCGCATGCGGTTCTGGCGGCACCCTATCATCGCAATGGAGCGGGCAATCGCGCGCTCTACCGGCTGCTGCTGGCGACACCCGAGGTGGCGCGGCGGAATGCCGGACGTTGGGGCGTCGGCTATCTGGTGGATTGTCCCGGCGCCCATGGCGAGTTGGGAACGCCGCGCGCGGGCTCGCTGCTCGCGGCGCTGCGCGCGGGCGAGGCGCCCGCCTGGCTGCGTCCGCTGCCTGGTGGCGGCGGCGCGCACGTTTATGCGGTTACCCGATGAGCGGACCGCGCTGGTGGGAAGCGCGCTGGTTCGTGCTCGCCGCGATGCTGCTGGCGGCGGTTCCGTTGCTATGGCCCGCAGTGCCGCCGCTGATCGACCTGCCGGGGCATATCGGCCGCTATCGGGTGATGCTCGGCGACGCCGCGGAACTGGATTCCTATTACGCCTTCGAATGGCGGGTGGTCGGCAATCTGGGCGTCGATCTGCTGGTTGCCGCGCTGGCGCCATGGATCGGCCTCGAGCCCGCGGTGAAGGCGGTAGTAATTGCGATTCCCGCGCTGACCAGCGGTGCACTGTTGTGGCTCAGCCGCGAGTTGACTGGCCGGGTCAGCCCGTGGGCGCTGTTCGCGCTCCCGCTCGCCTATAACTACCCTTTCCAGTTCGGCTTCGTGAACTTCGCGCTGGCGATGGCGCTCGCGCTGGCCGGCTGGGCGCTGTGGCTGCGAATGGCCCGGCTGGGCCAGACGCGCGCGCGCGCCGTTCTGTTCGTCGCGATGGGGCTGATCGTGTGGATTGCGCATGTGATGGGTTGGGCGATGCTCTGCCTGTTCGTGTTCGGGGGCGAATGCGCGCGGCTTCGCGCGGCGGGGGCCAAGCTTCCGGCGATGTTCATGCGCGCGGGGCTCGCCTGCCTGCCGCTCGCGCCGCCATTGCTCGCCCTGCTGTTCTGGCGCAGCGGAGGCGCCGGGGACACGGAGCGATTCTTCGACCTGATGGTTAAGCTCAAAGGGCTTGGCAGCGTGCTGCGGGATCGTTGGCTAATTCTTGACGTCGCGTCGACCGCACTGCTGCTGGTCCTGATTTATGCAGGCGCGCGCCGGCGGGCCGGACGGATCGCACCCCAAGCCGCGGCCGCGGCCGGGCTGACCGCGCTTGCGTTCCTGCTGCTGCCGTTCATGCTGATGGGGTCTGCCTATGCCGATTTGCGTCTGCTCCCCTATGCGATGATGGTTGCGCTCGCCGGTCTTGCTCCAAGTGCGGGATTCTCACCTCGGACACTGCAGCGGATCGCGCTGGCGGGGTTCACCTTCTTCGTGCTTCGGACCGCCGCGACCACCGCGAGCTTTGTGCTCTATGATCGCGACTGGACGCGCGAACTGGCAGCGCTGGAGCATCTTCCTCGCGGTGCGCGGGTGCTGGTCCTCGCGGGCGACACCTGCGATCAGCCCTGGGCACATAGCCGACATGTACATCTGGCCAGCCTCGCCATCGCCCGCCGCGGCGCCTTCGCCAACGACCAGTGGCGGATGGCGGGCGCGCCATTGCTCACGGTCAAGGTGCAAGGCGCGGGCTATTTCGGCCATGACCCCTCGCAGGTCTCGGTGGCCGCGCAATGCGCGATCGATCCCAATTTGATTCCGCAGGCGCGCGCGCTTGCCGAATTTCCGCGTGATCTGTTCACTCATGTCTGGATGATCCGTCCGCATCCAGTCACGCCGGGCGAGCGCAGAGGGCTCAAACCGATGTGGCAACGCGGCGATTCGGTGCTTTATGCGGTGGATCACCCTTCAAGCCGCTTGCCGCAGGGTGCTGCGGCGCAGTAAGTGCGGCCGATGCAAGGGGGTTCCGAAGCGCCGCGCTGGTGGCAGACGCGCTGGTTCGTGCTGTTCGCGGCGATTGCCGCGGCGGTACCTTTGCTATGGCCGGACGTTCCCCCGATGGTCGACCTGCCGGGCCATATGGCGCGCTTCCGCGTCCAGCTTTCGCATAGCGAAGTGCCGTGGCTCAACGACTGGTACAAGTTCGAGTGGAGTCTGATCGGCAATCTCGGGCTTGATCTGCTGATCATCCCGCTCGAGCCGATCTTCGGGCTTGAGCTGGCGGTGAAGCTGATCGTCATCGCGACCCCGGTACTCACGGTCACCGGCCTGTTGTGGATCGCGCGCGAGGTGCACGGGCGCATTCCCGCGACCGCGCTGTTCGCGCTTCCGCTCGCCTATAACTATGCCTTCCACTTCGGCTTCGCGAACTTCGCGTTATCGATGGCGTTGGCGCTCAACGCCTTCGCGCTGTGGCTGCGGCTTGCGCGGCTGGGCAAGATCCGGCTGCGCGCAATTCTGTTCGTGCCGATCGGCCTGGTCATCTGGGTCACGCATACCTTCGGCTGGGGCACGCTGGGGGTGCTCTGCTTCGCCGCCGAACTGATCCGCCAGCACGACAAGCGCGGCCCGCGTACCGGTCCCTGGCACGCGAATTTCGTACAGAGTTGGGTGGTGCCGTGGATCTGGGCGGGCATCCATTGCCTTGTCCTTGTGCCGCCCGCGCTGCTGATGCTGGCATGGCGCAGCGGCGGACATGTCAGCGGTCAGACCGGCGACTGGTTCAACTGGCGCGCCAAGACCTGGTGGATCCTGATGGTGCTGCGCGACCGGTGGCAGCTGTTCGACATCGCGTGCCTCGGCGTCATCTACCTGATCCTGTTCAAGGGCGTGCGCGATCCGAACATCGGCTATTCGCGGCATCTGGGCATTTCGGCGCTGTTCCTGATCGCTGTGTTCATCCTGTTGCCGCGCGTGGTGTTCGGATCGGCTTATGCCGACATGCGCCTCGCCCCCTATATGATCGCGATCGCGGTGATCGCGCTGCGGCCCAAGCCCGGCATGACGATCCGTGGCGCCAACGCGCTGGCGATCGCGGGCCTTGTCTTCTTCCTCGTCCGCATGGGCGCGACGACGTGGAGCTATGTCATCTATGACAAGTCCTATGACCGCGAACTCGCGGCGCTCGACCATGTGCCCGAGGGAGCACGGCTGCTGAGCTTCGTTGGTGAGACCTGTTACAACGAATGGACGATGACGCGGCTTCAGCACCTGCCCGGCATGGCGATGGTGCGCAAGCTCGCCTATACCAACGATCAGTGGTCGATGGCCGGGGGGCAGTTGCTCACGGTGCGCTACAAGCAGGCGCGCGGGTTCAGCCACGATCCTTCTCAGATCGTCACCGATACCAAATGCCCGCGTGAGTGGTGGCGCCCGGTAGCGGTCAGTCTCGCGCGCTTCCCGCGCCACGCCTACGACTATCTCTGGGTCATCAGCCCGCCGCCCTATGACAAAAGGCTGGAGGCCGGACTGATCCCGGTCTGGCGCGACGGAAACAGCGTGTTGTTCAAGATCGATCATGGCACGCCTGCGGCGGTGCTCAATCCGATCGATCTCGGCCCGTATCACGACCAGATCGAGAAGGTCCGGGACTTTCTGAAGCGGGACAAGAAGAAGCAGATGGAAGCCTGGAGCGAGGCCCAGAAGAAGGTCTAGGCGCGCCGGAAGGGTGTCAACTCGCCCAGAAATTCCTGTTCATGCGCCACCGCGACACGTTCGCGCTCCAGATACTCGGCTACCGCCCGGCGGAAATTAGGATCGGGCAGATAGTGCGCCGACCAGGTGGTGACCGGGACATAGCCCCGCGCCAGCTTATGTTCGCCCTGCGCGCCCGCTTCGACCCGGGCGAGGTTGCGGGCGATCGCGGCGTCGATCGCCTGATAATAGCACAGCTCGAAATGGAGGAAGGGGACCTCCTCCACACAGCCCCAATAGCGCCCGTAGAGCGCGTCGCCGCCAATCAGGTTGAGCGCGCCCGCGATCGGGCGTCCGTCGCGCTCCGCGAGCATCAGCAGCACCTTGTCGCCCAACGCCTCGCCGAGCATCGAGAAGAACGGACGGGTGAGATAGGGTTGTCCCCATTTGCGGCTGCCCGTGTCCTGATAAAAGGCCCAGAACGCGTCCCAATGCGCTTCGGTGATGTCGGCGCCCGTCAGATGGCGGATCGTCAGCCCGTCCAGCGCGCGCGAGCGTTCCTTGCGGATCGCCTTGCGTTTGCGTGAGGACAGCGCGGCCAGGAAGTCGTCAAAGCCGGCATAGCCCTCATTCTGCCAATGGAATTGCGTGCCCGACCGGATCAGCCAGCCCGCCTGCTCGAATAACGGGAGCTGCGCATCGTCGATGAAGGTGACGTGCGCTGAAGAGAGGCGGTTCTGATCGGTGACGGCTTCGAGGCCCGCGATCAGACCCGGTGCGAGCGCCGCGTCGCGCAGCAGCAGGCGCGGCCCGGGAACGGGGGTGAAAGGCACCGCCGCCTGAAGCTTGGGATAATAGCGTCCCCCGGCGCGCTCCCACGCATCCGCCCAGGCGTGGTCGAAGACATATTCGCCCTGGCTGTGGCTCTTGGCATAGGCCGGGACGATCGCTGCGGGAGTGCCGCACGGCCCGTCGATGACGATCGGTAGCGGCTGCCACCCGGTCTGCGCCGTCGCCGACCCCGAACGTTCGAGCGCGGACAGGAAGGCATGGGAAACGAAGGGGTTCGTGCCGCCGGCGCATGCGTCCCAATGTGCCGCAGGGATCGACGCGACTCCTTCGGCGATGCGGGCGGTAACGGGCGAGGGCACGGGCTCTATTTAGGCGTTCCGGGCGCGAGTTGAACCGCCGGTGTGACGCCTTCCGGCCAGCTCTTCATCATGATCTCACGCCGCGGCACCGGAATCTCGATTCCGTTCTCCCTGAACAGCACCCAGAGACGGTTGAGCACGTCGGACTTCACATTGCCGACGCCGCCTTCGGGATCGCTGATCCAGGCCAGGATTTCATGCTCTACCGCGTAATCGCCAAAGCTGGTGAGCCAGACATTGGGCGGCGGGTTCTTCAGTACGCGCGGGCTCTCCGTCGCGGCCTGGAGCATCAGCTTCTGCGCGAGCTTGAGGTCGGTTTCATAACCGACGCCGACGGGAATCCGGACGCGGACGTTGCGGTCGGAGAAGGACCAGTTCTCCACCTCCTGCGTCATCAGAATCTCATTGGGGATCAGATGTTCCTTGCCGTCGCGCGTGATGACGCTGACCGCGCGCACGCCGATCTTGTTCACCCAGCCGAAGCTGTCGCCCACCACGATGACGTCGCCCGGCTTGATCGAACGGTCCATCAGCAGGATGATTCCCGCGATCAGATTGCCGATGGTCTTTTGCAGGCCGAAACCGATCGCCAGACCGAACGCGCCCGAGAAGATCGCGAAGCTGGTGAGGTCGATCCCAAGCAGGTCGATGCCGAAGAAGAAGGCGACCACCACCACGGCGATGCTCGCCAGCTTCTGGACCAGCAGCTTCTGCGTCGGATCGAAGCCGCGCGTCTGCCCGATCGAATGGGCGATGATGCGATTGGCGAGGCGAACGCCGGCATAGAGCGCGACCGCGGTAACGAGCAGGGTGACCAGCGCCAGCAGCGAGAGGCGGCGGCGGCCGAAATCCATCCCGATCCGGTCGAGCGTGGTGGTGATGACGTTGAACCCCCCGATCGCATGGCTGAGGATCGCGACGAACACGATCGCGGCGGTCACCCAGGCGATCGAGCGCGGAGTATGCAGACCCCGCAGGAAGGAGAGCGTGAAGGCCGCGGTGGCGGCTCCGAGGGCGATGCCGAGCAGCAGCGAGGCAAAGCCGCTCCACGGCACCGCATTGACGAGGATCGCGAGCAGCAGGGCAGCGCTGCCGTGCTGCACGATCGTGTGCATGCGGTGCGCCAGCCCCTCGACATGACTGCCGACGCGCTGTTGCCAGAGTTGGGCGAGCGCCGGGCCCAGCCGGCGCCCCGACAGCCATCCCGCGGCGAGCGCGAGGACGGCAAGACCGCCGGCGACCGCGCCTTCGATCAATTCGGCATTGGTGGGCAGGTGCACCCCGTTCGCAACGAGCCAGTTGGCCAGCACCGACGGGATGGCTGGGGTCATTGCGCTGCCCGGAACCGGTCGAGCCCGGCGGCTAGGTCGGCGATCAGGTCGGCAGGGTCCTCCAGTCCGATCTGGAGCCGTACCACCGGCCCTTCGGCCACCCACGGGACGACGGTGCGGATGCGGTCGGGGTCGACGGGGATGGCGAGGCTTTCGAAGCCGCCCCAGCTGTAGCCGATGCCGAAATGCTCCAGCCCGTCGATCAGCGCGGCGCGTGACGTCTCGCCGCCACCGCGCAGGACGAAGCTGAACAGGCCGGCGGGGCCTTTGAAATCGCGCAGGAAATATTCGTGGCCGGGACATGAAGGAAGGGCCGGGTGGAGAACGCGGGCTACTTCGGGCCGGGTCTCGAGCCAGCGTGCGATCTCAAGCGCCGCCTCGCCGTGATGCTTGAGACGAAGCGCCATCGTGCGCAGGCCGCGCGAGCCGAGCCAGGCGTCGTCAGGGCTGGCGGTCTGGCCGAGCTGGAAGCTGGTCGCGCGCAATTGCTGCCAGTGCTCGGCGGTGGTCGTGACGCTGCCCAGCATCACATCCGAATGGCCGACGACATATTTGGTGCAGGCGAGGATGGTGAGGTCGATGCCTTTCTCAATCGCCGGGAACAGCAAGGGGGTCGCCCAGGTGTTGTCGAGCAGCGTGACGACCCCGCGCGCCCTGGCCGCGGCGATGATGGCGGGGATGTCCTGTACCTCGAAGGTCAGGCTGCCGGGCGCTTCCATGAAGATCGCGCGGGTCTTGTCGCTGATGAGGTCGGCGATGCCGCCACCGATCATCGGGTCGTAGAAGCGGGTGGTGACGCCGAAGCGCTTGAGGAAGGTATTCGCGAAGCTGCGCGTCGGGTCGTAGACGCTGTCGGCGAGCAGCAGCTCGTCACCCGGCGACAGAACCGAGAGCAAGGCGGCGGAGACCGCGGCGACGCCCGAGGGGTAGAGGAAGGTCGCCGCGGCGCCCGGTTCCAGCTCGGTCAGCGCCTCGGCAAGGCTCCACTGGGTGGGCGTACCGCGGCGGCCATAGAAAAGGCGGTGGTGAGTGTCCTTCCCGGCGCTGGCGCGCAGTTCGGCGACATTGTCGTAGAGAATGGTCGAGGCGCGCCAGACCGGCGGGTTGACGATACCCTGAGTCCATTCCGGCCGCCGGCCCGCGCCGACCACCTTTGTCCCGTCGCCCTTCTTGCCGTCCACGCCGCTCACGCCGCACCCGTCGCTTTGGGCGTGGAGGGATCGGCGCCCCATTCGGTCCAGCTGCCGTCGTAGAGCGCGGCGGGATGGCCGAGCAGGTGGAGCGCGAACACTATCACGGCGGCGCTGATCCCCGAGCCGCAGGTGGCGATCACCGGGCGCTCGACTTCGATCCCCTCATCCTCGAACAGCAGGCGCAGGCTCGCCGCGTGCTTCCATGTACCGTCGGGGTTGAAGAAGGCGGAGTAGGGGATGTTGGCGCTGCCCGGAATGTGCCCGCTGGCGAGGCCAGGGCGGGTTTCCGCCTCCTGCCCGGTGAAGCGGATCGCCGAGCGGGCATCGACCAGCTGTTCGGCATGGCTGTCGAGATTGGCCCTGATCTGATCGAGACCGCGGACCCGCGAGGCGTCGAAGCGCACCGCGACCGTGCTGCGCGGAGGGGATGAAAACTCGGATTCGAGGGGGTAACTCGCGGATTTCCAGCGTTCCAGTCCGCCGTCGAGAATGGAGACTTTGTCGAATCCGAAGGTGCGAAGCATCCACCACGCGCGTGTCGATGTGTGATGGGGGGCGTCGTCATAGAGGACGATACGGGAAGACGCGTCGACACCGAGCTTCGACATTTCCGCAGCGAAGATGTCTGGAGGGGGAAGCATTGTGGGCAACGGGTTCGACGCGTCGGCGATCGCGTTGATGTCGAAGAACGCGGCCCCGGGGATATGCCGGGCCATGAACTCCGCCCGTGCGTCGCGGCCTTCGGAAGGCAGGAACCAGGTGGCGTCGAGAATGCGGAGATCGGGGGCGTTGAGCTCGCCGGCGAGCCATTCGGTAGTGACCAGAGCGTCCATTTCCCCTTGGTAATCCGCCGCCTTGGCCGCGTCGAGTTTCCAGATGCGCAAACAGTGCCTAAATGGCGCGCATGAACCCCAAGCATCTTGGCCAGCAGAGCGCGCTTCCCGCATCCCCCGAAGAGGCGGTGCTCGATTACGTCCCCAACCCGCGCGCGGGCACCGATTATCTGGTGCGCTTCGCCGCGCCCGAATTCACCTCGCTCTGTCCGATCACCGGCGCGCCCGATTTCGCGCACCTCGTCATCGACTATGTGCCGGGCGAGACGATCGTCGAATCCAAGTCGCTCAAGCTGTTCCTTGGCAGCTTCCGCAACCATGGCGCCTTCCATGAGGATTGCACCGTGGGCATCGGCCAGCGGCTGTTCGACGAGATGAAGCCCAAATGGCTGCGCATCGGCGGCTATTGGTATCCGCGCGGTGGCATTCCGATCGACGTGTTCTGGCAATCCGGACCGGTGCCGGAAGGTGTATGGGTGCCCGCTCAGGATGTGCCCGGCTATCGCGGACGCGGCTGAGCGACGCACCGGCGCGGTTCATCGCCGAATCGCGATGTTGCGCCGCAACATTTTTGCAACCATATTGAAACCCTGACGTTGGGAGAACGAACGGGCGCGCCCGCGCTCAATCTATATTGCTGATGCGAAAGGAGTTTTCGGATGGCGCCACCCGCGGACCTGCCGACTCGGATCGATCACATCGCGTTGATCGGCAACTTCCTTCCACGCAAGTGCGGGATCGCGACCTACACCACCGACGTTCACGACGCGCTCAAGGCGCGCTTTCCCCGGATGCGGATCGACGTGTGGGCGATGGACGACCATCCGGGGCGCTACGCCTATCCGCCGCAAGTCACCGGAACGATCGCGCAGGATGAGCGCTCCGCTTATCTCGAGGCGGCGCGCGCGATCCAGGATTCGGGGGCTCAGGCGATCTGGGTCCAGCACGAATATGGCATCTATGGCGGCGCCGCCGGCGAGCATCTGATCGCGCTGCTCGAGCGCACGACGCTGCCGGTGATCGCGACGCTGCACACGGTGCTGGAGACACCCGATCCCGATCAGCGGCGCGTCATGGAAGCCCTGCTTAACCGCGCCGCGCGTATCATCGTGATGGCGGGCAAGGGGCGCAATGTCCTGTGCCGCGCCCATGGCGTCGATCAGCGCAAGCTGGCGATGATCCCGCACGGCGTGCCCGACCGGCCCTTCGCCGACCCCGCGGAGTTCAAGCAGCGCTTCGGCTGGGAAGGACGCAGGGTGATTCTGACCTTTGGCCTGCTCGCACCCAGCAAGGGGATCGAGACGGTGATCGCGGCGATGCCCGCGGTCGCCGCGCAACACCCCGACGCGCTCTATGTCGTGCTCGGCGCGACTCACCCCAATCTGGTCGAGCGCGAGGGTGAGGCCTATCGCGAACGACTGCATGCGCTGGCCGGCGAACTGGGGGTCGAGAAGAACGTCGCGTTCGTCGACGGGTTCGTCGCGCAGGAGGCGCTGCTCGACCATCTTCAGGCGGCCGATCTTTATGTGACCCCCTATCCCAACCCGGCGCAGATCACGTCGGGCACGCTTTCCTATGCCATAGGCGTGGGCAAGCCGGTGGTTTCGACCCCCTATGCCCATGCGAGCGAGATCCTTGCCGACGATCATGGCGTGCTGGTCGCCGCGGGCGACAGCGCGGGCTTCGCGCAGGCGATCACCGCACTGTTCGACGATGACGCGCGGCGGGACGAGCTTGCCCGGCGAGCTTATGCGCGCGGGCGGACGATGACGTGGCCGCGGCTGGCCGAATCCGCTGTGACGCTGATCGATGCGGTCCTGCGCGAGCGGCCGCAGCGGATCGCCGCGATCGCCGCAGCACCCGGCTTTGAGCCGTTGGCGCCCGATTTCCGCGCTGTCGAGCGGATGAGCGACACCACCGGCATGTTCCAGCATTCGATTCTGGCCGTGCCCGACCGGCGCCACGGCTATTGCATCGACGACAATGCCCGCGCGCTGATCCTGATGCACCGTATCGATCCGGTCGACGCGACCGAGCGCGACAAATGGACCAGCATTTACGCCGCCTTCGTCCAGTTCGCGTGGAACGCGGACAGGCGCCGGTTCCGAAACTTCATGACGTTCGACCGCAACTGGTGCGAGGAGGAGGGATCGGAGGATTCGAACGGGCGGACCTTGTGGGCGCTGGGCGTCACCGCATCCGAGGCGCGCGACAGCAAATATCGCGACTGGGCGCGGATGCTGTTCGACGAGACCGCGGCGATGAGCTTCGACTTCGGCAGCCCGCGCGCGCTCGCCTTCGCGATGCTGGGCGCCGCGGCGATGCTGGAGGCGCATCCGGGGCACAAACTGTCGTGTGAGATGCTCGACCGGTTCGGCGGGACGCTGATGGCGTTGCTCGCGGAGTCGCGGCGGCCCGAATGGGAATGGTTCGAGATCGTCCTTGCCTACGACAATGCCCGGCTGCCCGAGGCGCTGATCCGCGCGGGAGTAGCGATGGAGCGCCGCGACCTCACGGCGTGCGGCCTCAAGACACTGGACTGGATCAATGCGCGGCAGACCGCGCCTGATGGCGGGTTCCGGGCGGTCGGCACCGACAGCTTCGGCCGCGCCTATGCCGACCCGCTGCCGTTCGACCAGCAACCGCTGGAGGCGCAGGCGACCATCGACGCGTGCCTTGCCGCGTGGGAGGCGACGGGGGCGCAGCGCTGGGCCGATGCGGCGGTGCGCGCCTATCGCTGGTATTTGGGGCAGAACGACCTTGGCTTGCCGCTGGCGAGCGTGCGCGACGGTGGTTGTTTCGACGGGCTGACTCCGGCCGGACTCAACCGCAATCAGGGCGCCGAGTCGATCCTGGCGCTCCAACTGGCGAATTGCGCCATTTGCGCTCTTTCAAAGCGCGCGGAAATCGTGGCAGGACCGCGAAAGGCGGTCGCGTAAGGCCTGAACAGCGCGGCGGCGCGTTTGATGCGGGGGACGATGCTCGACCTGTTCCAACACCCGTTACGGCTTCGCGCAGACCCGTCGCGCGTCGTGGTTCGCCCCTTTCACATCGCTTGGGCGGCCGGGAACGGCGGCGCGCCGAGCCGTACCGAACGGCTGGTGCGCGCGGTGATCGAGATGTCGCCGGGCGAGGCGCGCGCTCAGCTGGAGGCGGTGCTCAAGGATTTCGAGGCGCGCCACTGGCAGACGCGGCGCGTGTTCATGACGCGCTATGACGAGGTCGAGGCACAGCTGGGCCTGGACGGCAGCACGATTGGGGATGAGAAGCGCCAGCTGATCGGCGCCTATTTCTGCCACGAATACAGCTATGCCGCCGCGGCGCTGATGAACCCGAGCGCGGTGCCGCATCACGACCAGACGGGCATGCCCAAGGGCGCGCTGCGCATCCTGATGAGCCTGCGCGCGGTGGGGGAGGGGCATATCTCCTCGGTCGCGTTCCGTGAGGGGATCATCACCAGCCGGAACGAACTGACGCTGGCGCCCGAGCCCCCCTTCGCCACCGCGGCGGACGCGGTCGGCGACGAGCTGGAAGCGCCCGAAGGCGCGGTGACTGTCTATCGCCATCGCGATTCGACGCTGTCGGGGACGCTGCTGTTCCCGATCACCAAGGCGCAGTCCAACGGACTGGAGGACATGCGGCTGGTGCGGTTCACGCATGACGATGGCAGCCATGAATGGTTGGGCACCTATACCGCCTATAACGGGTCGCAAATCCAGTCGGAGATGCTGCGTACGCGCGACTGGCGCGAGTTCGATCTGGTGCCGATGACCGGCAGCGCCGCGCGCAACAAGGGGATGGGCCTGTTCCCGCGCAAGGTCGGCGGCCAGTATATGATGATCGGCCGGCAGGACGGCGAGAACATCTATCTGATCGCGTCCGACAAGCTGACCCATTGGGACGAGGGGCAGAAGCTGATCACCCCAAAATACCCATGGGAACTGGTGCAGATGGGAAATTGCGGCCCGCCGATCGAGCTGGATGAGGGCTGGCTGATGCTGACCCATGGCGTCGGCGCGATGCGCAAATATTCGATCGGCGCGGCGTTGCTCGACAAGGACGATCCGTCGAAGGTGATCGGGCGCACGAAGGAGCCGATCCTGGCGGCGGCGGATCAGGACCGTGAAGGCTATGTCCCCAACGTCGTCTATTCGTGCGGCGCGGTACGGCACGGGGACCGGATCTTCATACCCTATGGTGTGGCGGACAGCTCGGTCGCGTTCGCGTTCGTGCCGATCAAGTCGTTGCTGGCGGTGATGTAGCCGCGACGGTCGTCGTCCCGGCCCGGCGCGGGGATGCGCGGTGCGCTCGCTGCTGATCCTCTTGTTCAGCGCTCTACGGCGGTGAACCCCGGCATCGGGCCGGGGTGATGGTTGGGCCCCGTCAGCCCTTGAACAATCCGCCGAGAATGCCGCGGACGATGCCGCCGACGATGCCGGCGCCGGCGCCCGACTTCTTGCCGAAGATCGCCTTCGACACCTCACCCGCGACGGCGCGGCCGGCGGCGGAGGAGGCGGACTGGGTCGCGGACTTGATCGCGCGGTTCCACGGATTGTTGGCGGCCTCACGCTCGGCGGCGCGCTGCGCCTGCGCGTCGAGCCGGGCCTGACGGTCGGCTTCGCGTTGCGCGGCGAGCCGGGCGCGTTCGGCTTCCTTGGCGAGGCGGGCGTCCTCCTTCGCCTGCGCGGCGGCCGCCTTTTCGGCGTCGGTGGTTGCTTTGGCCTCGGCGGCGGCGGCGGCGGCCTCACCGGCCTTGGCGGCGAGCAGTTCCTCGGCGGATTCGCGATCGACCAGCGTATCGTATTTGGTACCGACGATATCGGTGTCGATCAGCACCTTGCGTTCTTCGGGTGTCACCGGTCCGACGCGCGAGCAGGGCGGCTTGATCAGCGTGCGCTCGACCGGCGAGGGCGCGCCGTCGGCCATGAGCAGGGAGACAAGCGCCTCGCCGACCTTCAATTCGGTGATCGCGGTCTCGACATTGACGCCGGGGTTGGCACGGAAGGTTTCGGCGGCGGACTTGATCGCCTTCTGCTCGCGCGGGGTGAAGGCGCGCAGGGCGTGCTGGACTCGGTTACCGAGCTGGCCGGCGACGTCCTCGGGAATGTCGATCGGGTTCTGGGTGACGAAATAGACGCCGACGCCCTTCGAACGGATCAGGCGAACGACCTGCTCGACCTTGTCGAGCAGCGCCTTGGGCGCTTCCTCGAACAGCAGATGCGCCTCGTCAAAGAAGAAGACGAGCTTGGGCTTGTCGGGGTCGCCGACCTCGGGGAGCGTCTCGAACAGTTCTGAGAGGAGCCAGAGGAGGAAGGTGGCGTAGAGCCGCGGCGAGGCCATCAGCTTGTCGGCGGCGAGGATGTTGACCACGCCATGGCCGTTCTCGTCGAGCTTGATGAAGTCGTGGATGTCGAGCGCGGGCTCGCCGAAGAAATGGGCGCCCCCCTCGCTGCGCAACTGGAGGAGCTGCCGCTGGATCGCGCCGACCGAGGTCTTGGCGACGTTGCCGTACTTCGCCGTCAGCTCGTCCGCGCGCTCGGCGCAATGGACGAGCATCGACTGGAGATCGTCGAGGTCCAGCAGCAGCAGCCCGTCATCGTCCGCGACCTGAAAGGCGATGGCGAGCACCCCTTCCTGTGTGTCGTTGAGGCCCATCAGGCGCGCAAGAAGAAGCGGACCCATTTCGGACACGGTTGTGCGGACGGGATGGCCCTGCTCGCCGAACAGGTCCCAATACTGGACCGGGGAGGCGGCGTATTTCCAGTCGGTGTCGCCGATCTCCGCGGCGCGGGTGGCGAAGGCCTCATGCGGCTTGGCGGTCGCGGAGCCGGCCATGCCCATGCCCGACAAGTCGCCCTTCACGTCAGCGGCGAAAACGGGGACGCCGGCGCGGCTGAACCCCTCGGCAAGGCCCTGAAGCGTCACTGTCTTGCCGGTGCCGGTCGCGCCGGCGACCAGCCCGTGGCGGTTGGCGCGCTTAAGGACGAGCGACTGGCGCTGCCCGCCGCCAAGACCAATGAAAAGCTCCGTCTCACCCGTCATGCCGAACTCCTGAATCTCAGGAGGCCAGCATAACGGGGAAAACGGTCAGGTCAGCGCTAAATTACTTGGTCAGGCCGACCGCGATGTAACCGCCCACGCCGCCGCGGCGCATGACGTAGAGCAGCACCTGATCGGCGCCGCCGCTCTTCGCGCGGGCGACCGCGGCGTTGAACTCCGCCGGGCTGGCCACCGGAGTGCGGTTGACCGAGGCGATGACGAAGCCGCGGGTGATCGCCTTCTGCGCCGCATCGCTGGCCGGATCGACGCCGACCACGACGACACCCTTGGTTTCGGGATCGACGCCGATGCTGCGCGCGATCTGCGGGGTGAGCGCGGTGACGCTGATGCCGAGCGATGCAGCTGCGGCCTGTGCGCCCTGCTCGCCGCTGTCGGGCGTGCCTTCCTCGGCATCCGGATCGAACCCGGCCAGCTGCTCGGGCGGCGGACGGGTGCCGGCGGTGAGCTGGACCGTCAGGGTCTTGCCGTCGCGGATCAGCTCGATCGGCACACGCGTGCCCGGACGGACATTCGCGGTGAGGAAGGAGAGCGTCTGATCGGGAGTGACGTCCTTGCCGTCTACCTTGGTGATGATATCGCCCTGCTTGATGCCTGCCTTGGCCGCGGCTTCACCGGGCTCGACGCGCGAGACCAGTTCGCCCTTGCCCTTGGGCACACCGAACGACTTGGCGAGATCCTCGCTGAGCGGCTGGATGCCGACGCCGAGATAGCCGCGCTGGACGCTGGCGCCCTTCATAAGCGTATCGATGATCGGCTTCGCCTCGGTCGCGGGGATCGCGAAGCCGATGCCGACATTGCCGCCGGTGGGCGAATAGATCTGCGAGTTGATGCCGATCACATTGCCGTTGAGGTCGAACAGCGGACCGCCCGAATTGCCCCGGTTGATCGAGGCGTCGGTCTGGATGAAGCGGTCGAACGGGCCGGCCTGCCCGGTCGGACGATGCACCGCCGAGATGATGCCCGCGGTCACCGATCCGCCGAGGCCGAACGGGTTGCCGATCGCGACCACCCAGTCGCCGACGCGCGAGCGATCCGAATCGCCGAGCCGAACGAAGGGCAGGTTCGCGCCCTCGATCTTGAGCACCGCAAGGTCGGATTCGACGTCGCGGCCAATCAGCTTTGCGGTGTATTCGCGGCGATCCGAGAGGATCACCTTGATCGATTCAACCACCGCGCCGCGCTGGCCGGCCGAGATCACATGATTGTTGGTGACGATGTAGCCGTCAGCCGAGATGACGAAGCCCGAGCCGAGCGATTCGGCCTGACGCGTCACCGGACGGCCGCCGCCCTGCTGGCCGCCGAACAGATCGCCGAACGGCGTGCCCGCGAACGGGTTGGTCTGCACCTGCACGCGCTGGGTGGTCGAGATGTTCACGACCGCGGGCTGGAGCTTGGACACCATGTCGGCGAAGCTCATCGGCGCGCCGGCGCGGGGCGCCCCGGCCTGGATCGCGCCGGGTTCGTTTTGCGCGGTCTGTGCGCCGGCGGGGTTCTGGAGGACCAGTGCCGCACTCGCGCCGCCGATCAGCAGCGCAGAGGTGATCGCATATGCGTAGCGCACGGGGGAGGTTCCTTTGATTTTGCTTGGGGTCATCGGGCCTTTGCCGGGCTGGAGGTCAGTCATGTGTATTACTCGCCTAGGATAGCTGAACGGCGATTGAATATGAACGAACCGAAAGGCGTCAGGGTCCCTGACGCCTTTCCAGTCAGCGCCCGCGTCCCCGGAACTCGCGCAGATAGTCGTTGTCGGGCGACAGGATGATCGACGTCTCGCCCTGCTTCTGACGGGGGTCCCCGATGAAGGTCGTGCGGTACGACTGCATTGCGCGCCAGAAATCGTAGAATTGCGGATCCTTGTTGAAGCTCGCCGCATAGATTTCCGCTGCGCGCGCATCGCCCTCGGCACGGATGATCTGGGCGTCCTTCTGACCGTTGGCGCGGATCGTCGTCGCCTCCTGCTCGCGCGCGGTGCGCATCCGTTGCAGCGCTGATTCGAGCGGACTGCCGTCAGGCAGGTCGGCATGCTTGATACGCACGTCGACGATCTGGACGCCATATTGGCTGGCGTAGCGCTGAAGGCCGGCCTGGATATTATCCATCACCGCCGTCCGCTCAGGGCTGAGCAGCGACGCGAAGGGACGCTTGCCAAGCTCGGCGCGCAGCGCGGAGCCGAACAGCGGCTTGAGCTGATCGGCGACGCGGGTCTCGGTCCCCGCGGTCACGACCATGCGCAGCGGATCGACGACGCGGAAGCGCGCGAAGGCGTCCACTTCGAGCCGCAGCTGATCGGTCGAGAGCACCGGCTGATTCTCAAGCTCGATATCGAGCACGCGCTTGTCGACCCAGACGATGCGCTCCATCAGCGGCCAGCGCGCGATCAGGCCGGCGCCGGTGGTGCGGCCGAACTGTTCGCCCGGCTGCCACTGGTTGATGGTGCGCACCGGCTGTTCGAAGCGCAGGATCACCGCCTGCTTGGTCTCCGGCACGATCGCGATTGTGCTGATCAGCAGGAACAGAAGGGCGAGGGCGAGGCCGCCAAACAGGACGGGCCGGTTGAGGATGCCGTTCACTGGGCGCCTCCCTGCTGCTGGCCTTGCTGGACCGAGGGCTGCGTCGATCCCCCGCGCGCGGCGGGAAGCGGGAGATAGGGGGTCACGCCGTTGGTCTCGACGATCGTCTTGTTCGACTTCGCCAGCACGGCCTCCATCGTTTCATAATACAGACGGCGGCGCGTGACTTCGGGCGCCAGCTTGTACTGTTCGTAGATCTTGTCGAACTGCGCCGCCTGACCCTGCGCCACGGCGGTCACCTGCTGAGCGTAGGCGCGAGCCTGATTGCGGGCGCCTTCCGATTCCTGCTGCGCGGCGGTGACCTGCTTGAACGCTTCGTCCACCGCACCCGGGGCGGCGGCGCCGCGGATCGCGACGCTCTGGATGCGGATGCCCGAATTATATTCGTCGAGGATCGCCTGAGTCGCCTGCTGCACGCGCGCTTCGATCACGGTGCGACCCGGACCGATCGCTTCGTTGAGCGTGACGCCCGCCACCGAGGCGCGCATCGCGCTTTCCGCGGTGGCGCGCACGGTCTGCTGCGGATTCGCGATCTGGAACACGAAATCCTCGGGATTCTGGATATCCCAACGCACCGAATAAGCGAGGTCGACGATGTTCTGATCCTGAGTCAGCATCAGATTCTCGCCGCTGGTCGCGGGGAAATCCTCGGTGCGGATCGCCTGAACGTCGATCTTCTTCACGGTTTCGATTGGCGCCGGCAGCGTCCAGTTGATGCCCGGCTCCATCGTCCGCGAATATTTTCCGAGCAGCGCCACGACGGCGCGCTGTTCCGGCGCGATGACATGGATGCTGGTGAAGGCGACCCACAGCAGGAGAAGGATCGCGATCCCGCCGAGGATCACCGGGCGGCCCGGCATCCCGCCGGGCAGGCCGCCGCCGCCGTTGCCACCACCGCCGCGGCGCGCACGCTTCAGGAAATCGTCGAGGCTGGTGACGCTGCCGCGCCCGCCGCGCTTGCCCTCGGGCGGGAACGCCCAGGGATTGCGCGGGCCGCCGCCGGCATCGTCGCCGCCCTTGCCGGCGTCGCCGCCGTCATTGCCGCCCTTGCCTCCACCCCAGGGGCCCTGGGGGCCTTTGTTCTCATTTTGCAGCACGCCCCACAGTCCGGGAGCGCGCGCGATCCAACCACTCAGCTTCGCCATGACAGTCTTTATAAGGGGCGATCCGCGAATTTACAGTGGCATGGCGTTTTGTTTGGTTCAGAATCGGCCCCGGCCCGTCCCCCCGCCCCGACACCCGTCGAGATACGCTGAAGCGGGTGGCGGAGCGGCGGAGCAGACCGTGCCGCTTTCGCTTGGCGCAAACTGCCCCTATCTGCCCGGCCATGACCGAAAAAGCCGAGCTCGAAGCCATCCTTGCCCCCGTCGCCGCGGGGCGCGCCACCGTTCGGGTGGAGGGAGCGCGAGCGAGCATTATCCTTGACGTGACGGGCCTTCCCGAAGCGGCGCAGGACGCGCTGGAGGCCGATATCCGTGCCGCGGCGGCGCTGCCGGGGATCAAGGAGGTGCGCATCGCGCGCACCGCGCAACGCGTGAACCGCAAGCTGATCGCGGTGGCGAGCGGCAAGGGCGGGGTGGGCAAGTCCACCGTTTCGGCAAATCTCGCGATCGGACTTGCCCGGCTGGGACGGCGCGTGGGGCTGGTCGATGCCGATATCTATGGGCCGTCGCAGCCGAAGATCATGGGAATCGAAGGGAAGAAACCCGAGGCGCACGACAAGAAGCTGGTGCCGCTGGCGACCCCCTATGGCGTGCCGCTGCTGTCGATGGGCGGGCTGGTGGCCGAAGGGCAGGCGATCGCGTGGCGCGGGCCGATGACCGCGGGCGCGCTGGGGCAACTGGTCGACGCCAATTGGGGGCCGGCGGACACGCTGGTGATCGACCTGCCGCCGGGCACGGGCGACGTGCAGCTGACGATGATCCAGAAGCACCGCCCGGCGGCAGGT
>Ga0247823_10001545_pt1 | contig 19208 bp, 13 predicted proteins | sample 13C_PalmiticAcid_2_FD_192426 | JGI IMG/M metagenome (GOLD analysis project Ga0247823, IMG submission 192426) | Soil microbial communities from agricultural site in Penn Yan, New York, United States - 13C_PalmiticAcid_Day30 | ecosystem: Environmental > Terrestrial > Soil > Agricultural land... | reverse complement strand
AAACCGGCGCGATGCTCGACGAGATCGAGCGGCTCGTCAACGGAGTGCTCCTTCTGCAGGAGTTGACCCCGCGCACGGTCGACATGTTCGCGAGCTACGGCGAGCGGCTGTCGTCGGTGCTGCTGCGCTCGGCGTTCGAGGCGCGCGGCTGGCGCGCGGCGCTTGCCGACTCGCGTCGCTTCATCGTGACCGACGCCGATCACTGCAACGCGCGCCCGATCATGCCGGAGATCGACCGGCGCACGGCCAGCGAGCTCGTGCCGATGCTCGAGCACAGCGACGTCGTCGTCGCGCAGGGATTCATCGGCTCCACGCTCGACGGCGTCACCACGACGATCGGCCGCGGCGGCTCCGATCACAGCGGAGCGCTCGTCGGCGCCGCGCTCGGCTCGCGCGAGATCCAGATCTGGACCGACGTCAGCGGCATTCTCACGGCCGATCCCCGGGTCGTGCCCGGCGCGCGGGTCGTGCCGGAAGTGACTTTCAGCGAAGCCCGCGAGCTGGCGTACTTCGGCGCGAAGGTGCTGCATCCCGACACGATCGTTCCGGCGCTCGCGCGTGGCATTCCTGTGGTTGTGCGCAACTCGATGAAGCCTGACGATCCGGGCACGCGCATCCTGCCGGACGGAGCCGCGATCGCCGCGGGCATCCACTCGATCACGGTGAAGAAGGGCATGTCGGTCGTCGAGCTCACCGATCGCAGCGGCGCGGTCGGCGACTGCGCGGTGGAGGACAGCCTGCCACTGTTCCGCCGGCACGGCATCGAGGTCCAGTGTGCGCTCGCGGTCGAATCGCACGCGCTCGCGGTCGTCGAGGCCTCGGCGATGGACGACGTCATGATGACCGAGCTGACCTCGCGCTACACCGTCTCGCAGACGAGTCCGACGGCGGTGCTGGCGCTGATCGGCGCCGGCCTGCGCGCGGCCTCGAACGTCATCGCCGAGCCGCTGGCCGCGCTCGCCGCCTGGCCGATCCGCTTCATCATCGCCGGTTCGAGCGACCACGTTGTGCTCGTCGGCCTCGACGAGGCTCACGCCTCCGACGCGCTCCTGGCAGTGCACCGCAGGATCTTCGACGACGCGACCGACAGCGCGCGGTAGTCGCCGGAACGCGCGCCGTAACGATCCTTGTGCTCTTTCGGATTGCGGTTATCTTCCTCGGTTGCCACGGTATATTCCGGGCTTCACGACCCATAACGAGCGTTGGCCTTCCGACGCTCGCTCTTTTGCAGACCGATATGTTCCCGCAGCTCACCGACCCCGATTACAGCGCCATCGAGCGCGACGTCCTCGACTTCTGGAAGCGCGAGGAGATCTTCCGCCTCTCGATCGAGACGCGTCCGGAGACGCGGCCGTGGACGTTCTACGAAGGACCGCCGACAGTCAACGGCGTGCCCGGCATCCACCACGTGTTCAGCCGCGCGCTGAAGGATCTCTTCTGCCGCTACAAGACGATGCAGGGCTACCGCGTGCATCGCAAGGCCGGCTGGGACACGCACGGACTGCCGGTGGAGATCGCGCTCGAGAAGCAGCTCGGGTTGAAGGAGAAGGGCGAGATCGAGACGAAGGTCGGCGTCGGCGAGTTCAACCGCATGGCGCGCGAGCTCGTCTTCGAGCACATCAACCGCGACAGCGGCTGGCGCGAGCTCACCGAGAAGATGGGCTACTGGCTCGATCTCGACGACGCGTACATCACGTGCACGAACGAGTACATCGAGTCGGTCTGGTGGGGACTCTCCGAGTTCTACGACAAGGGCTCGATCTATCGCGGCTTCAAGATCGTCCCGCAGTGTCCGCACTGCGAGACGCCGCTGTCGTCGCACGAGCTCGCCCAGGGCTACATGGACGTGCGCGATCCGTCGCTCTACGTCAAGGCCCGCGTCCTCGACGGCCAGACGACCTACGAAGGCGCGCCCATCCCCGACGGCACGTCGTTCCTCGTGTGGACGACCACGCCGTGGACACTCATCAGCAACGTCGCGCTCGCGGTCGGTCCGCTGGTGGACTACGTGCTGGTGCGCACGCCCGAGGAAGAACACTACATCCTCGCCGAGGCGCGCCTCGCCGCGCTCGACACCGAGAGCGCGTGGCAGGTCCTCGCGCGCTATCGCGGCGCCGATCTCGTCGGCGTGCGCTACGAGCGCCTCTTCGACTACGTCGCGATCGCCGAGGGCGAGGAGCCCCGCGTCGTCACCGGCGACTTCGTCTCGACCGAGGATGGCACCGGCATCGTGCACATCGCGCCGGCGTTCGGCCAGGACGACTACGAGGTCTATCGACGCGAGGGCACGCTTCCGTTCCTGCAGCCGGTCACCGCAAGCGGTCGCTTCACCGACGAGGTCACGCCGTGGGCCGGTCGTCCGGTCAAGACGCTGCGCTTCGAGGATCGAGTCGAGGAGGGCGTCGACAAGGAGATCGTCATCGAGCTCAAGAAGCGCGGCATGGTGCTCCGCTCGAGCAATGACTACCTGCACAGCTACCCGCACTGCTGGCGCTGCGACAATCCGCTGATCTACTATGCCCGCGACTCGTGGTTCATCCGCACCACCGAGTACGCGCATCAGATGATCGACGAGAACCGGCGAATCCGCTGGCAGCCGGAGGAGATCGGCAGCGGTCGCTTCGGCAACTGGCTCGAGGACAACAAGGACTGGTCGCTCTCGCGCGACCGGTACTGGGGCACGCCCCTTCCCATCTGGGTCAACGAGAGCGATCCCAACGATCACATCGTCGTCCGTTCGATCGACGAGCTGATGGCCGGCGAGTACGAGCGTGAGGATGGCTCGCTGGTGCCGATGGCCGAGCTGCGCGAGAGCCTCGACCTGCACAAGCCGTTCGTCGACCACGTCGTCTTCCGACGCGACGCGAAGGTGTACCGTCGCACGCCGGAGCTCATCGACGTCTGGTTCGACTCCGGCTCGATGCCGTTCGCACAGTGGGGCTATCCCCGGACAGGGCGCGAGACCTTCCACGGCCGGTTCCCGGCCGACTTCATCTGCGAGGGAATCGACCAGACCCGCGGTTGGTTCTACACGCTGCACGCGATCGCGACGCGGCTGTTCGAGAGTCCGGCGGCGAAGAACATCCTCGTCAACGGACACGTGCTCGATCGCAACGGCCAGAAGATGTCGAAGCGTCTCGGCAACACGGTCGATCCGTTCCTGATGATCGATCGCTACGGCGCCGACGCGGTGCGGTGGTATCTGGTGACGAACTCGCCGGTCTGGAAGTCCGTACTCTTCAACGAGGAGGACATCCCGCGCACGGTCGTCGCCGACTTCTTCCGCGCGCTGACGAACACGTACAGCTTCTTCGCGCGCTACGCGAACATCGACGGGTTCCGCTATCAGGAGGCGCGCCTTCCGGTCAGCGAGCGCGCCGAGCTCGACCGCTGGATTCTCTCGGAGCTCAACAGCACGATCGCCGGCTATCGCGAGCACATGGATCAGTACGATCCGACGCGCGCGATGCGCATGGTCTCGGAGTTCAGCGTCGAGCAGTTGTCGAACTGGTACGTGCGGCGCAACCGCCGGCGCTTCTGGAAGTCGGAGATGAACGCCGACAAGCTCGCCGCCTACCAGACGCTCTACGAGTGTCTCAGCGCCGTGATCAAGATGATGGCGCCGCTGGCGCCGTTCCTGTCGGAGCATCTCTTCCGTGCGCTCAACGAGACGACCGTGCACGAGACGGTGCCGTCGGTGCATCTGGCGCAGATGCCGGAGCCCGAGACCGAGCTCGTCGACGCCGCGCTCGAGCGACGGATGGAGCGTGCCCAGAGCGTCGTCGCGCTCGCGCGCATGCTTCGCGAGAAGTCGAAGCTGAAGGTGCGCCAGCCCCTGCGCCGCATCCTCCTGCCGGTCTCCGGCGCCGATGAGCAGGAGGACTACCGCGCGGTCGAGGAGATCATCAAGGACGAGCTCAACGTCAAGGCCGTCGAGTACGTCGACGCCGGTGCGAGCGACGTCGTCCGTCGTAAGGCGAAGCCGAACTTCAAGGCGATCGGCCCGCGCTTCGGCAAGCAGGCCAAGGCCGTGGCCGCGGCGATCGGCGCGATGACGGCCGCCGAGATCACCGCCCTGCTGGCCGCCGGCAGCTTGACTCTCACGGCCGGAAATGATAGCTTCGATGTCTTTCCCGACGACGTCGAGATCCTACACGAGGACATCGAGGGATGGCTCGTCGCGTCGGAGGGCGCGGTGACTGTCGCGCTTGACACCGAGCTCGACGAAGCGCTCCTGAGCGAGGGCCTGGCACGCGAGTTCGTCAACCGCGTCCAGACACTGCGCAAGGATTCGGGTCTGGACGTCACCGACCGCATCCGCCTCGTCTACGACACCGACGACGCGCTCGCCTCGGCACTCGAGTCGCAGCGCGACTACGTCATGAGCGAGACCCTCGCCGTGGAGCTCGTCGGCGGTGACGCCGGCGGAATGAGCGAGGTGGAGATCAACGGAATCGTGTGCCGCATCGCCGCGCGTCGCGTCGAAAACGTCACGACGGGCTGAGGCGATCGAGGACTACAACTACAAGCGACGAGAGTATAATGGCAGCTAAGAAACCTGTGAAGCCGACGGTGAAGAAGGCCACGAGCGCAGCCAAGGCCAGCCCGGCAAAGGCCAGCCCGGCCAAGGCCGGCGCTGCGAAGGCCGGCGCGGCAAAGTCGGGCTCCGCCAAGCCTGTCGCCACCAAGGCCTCCGCCCCGAAGGCCGGCGCCGCAAAGGCCGCCCCGACGAAGGCAGGCGCCGCGAAGGGGGCGACCAAGGGAACTGCCACCGCTGCGAAGAAGGCGACGACGACGGTCGCGAAGAAGGCCGTGGCGGTGAAGGCCGTCGTCGCGAAGAAGGCTGCCAGCAAGCCGGTCGCCGCTGCCCCGAAGGGCACCGGCGCCAAGGCGATTCCGCCCGAGCGCAACGAGCGCGGGCACCCGGCGCCCGAAGCCCGTCGCCTCGCGACGAACCCGCCGGCACAGCAGCCGGTACCGGCCGCCGCGCCACGTCGGCTGCGACCGACCAAGCCGACCAAGGAGATGTACTCCGCCGCGACCGGCACCAACACGTCCGAGCCGTTCCCGGCGAAGGAGCTCGAGAAGTTCCGCCAGCTCATTCACGACATTCGCGCCGAGAGCATCGAGGAGCTCGAAATGCTCACCGAGCAGCTCCGCGAGATGACCGCGCGCGAGGTCGGTGAGGACAACAACGCCTACTCGCTGCACATGGCCGAGCAGGGCACCGATGCGATGGAGCGTGAGAAGACGTTCCTGCAGGCGCAGCGCACGAGCGACTACGTCAAGAAGCTGGGCGAGGCTCTCGAGCGCATCCAGAACAAATCGTTCGGCATCTGCCGGATCTGCGGCCTGCGACTCGACAGCAAGCGCCTGCTCGCGGTGCCGGTCACGCAGGTCTGCACCGTCTACAAGAACACGAGCAAGCCGTGCGAGCCGGGCCGCCTGCACATGCAGGAGACGGGGGTCAACGAGGAAGACGTCGCCGGATAGCGAGTGCGCAACTACCTACTTCTTTCGCTGCTGCTCGTCCTCGCCGACCAGGCCACGAAACTGGCCGTCAAGGGGTTCGACCTCTTCGGCATCCGCCACGAGGGGATGCACCTCTACGAGAGCATCCAGGTGTTCCCCGGCAGCGATCTGCTCCGCTGGACGTTCGTCGAGAACCCGGGGATGGCCTTCGGCCTGAACTTCGGGATGCCGGTCGTGCTCAGCATCTTCTCGATCGGCGCGAGCGTCTTCCTCGTCATGATGCTGCGCAACGCGAAGCGCCATGACCGGCCGGGTCTGTCGGTCGCGCTCGCATTGATCCTCGCCGGAGCGGTCGGCAATCTGATCGACCGCGTCTTCTACGGTCTCTTCTACGGCTACGCCGGCCTCTTCTACGGAAAGGTCGTCGACTTCGTCGACGTCGACCTTCCGGACATGTCGATCTTCGGCCGGCAGTTCGAGCGCTTCTACGTCTTCAACATCGCCGACGCCGCTGTCTCGATCGGCGTCGTGCTGCTTCTGCTGTTCTATCCGTCGTCGAAACATCCGGAGACGCCGGAGACAACGCCACGCGACCCGGAGCTGATGGAGCCCTCCGGCAATGCGCCCGCCGCAGAAACACGGCACGAGGCCTGACGGCACAGCGACGATGCGCACAACGACGAATCGCACAACGACGAAGGCCGATCCGCAGCACTGCGGGTCGGCCTTCGTCGTTCCGGAGGCGCTACGACCCGCGGCCATTGTCTCCAGCGACCGGGCACAAACGAGACAGCCGGAGACCCTTGCGGGACTCCGGCTGTCGTGGTTTTCGACCGTGCTGTCGCAGCGACGGTCCGCTGATTCGATCGCGCTCTTCTACGGGAAGATGCCGAGCTCCATGTAGCTGCGGGCGACCTTGTCGATGGCGACGACGAAGGCGGCGGTCCGCAGGTCCTTGACTTTCTTGTTCGTGTCGAAGACGTGCTTGAGCTCGTAGAACGAGTTGATCATGGTCTCCTCCAGGCCCGAGTCGACGTAGTCGGCCTCATCGGCGCCGTGGACGAGAATCTGGCGCTCCGACTGCGAGAGGCTCGTGCCGGTGATGCGCTCGACCATCGTGACGATGCGGTTGTAGGAGCTCTCGTCGGCGCGCTTGCCGAGACGGCCGAAGCGCACGTGCGAGAGGTTCTTGAGCCACTCGAAGTAGCTCACGGTGACGCCGCCGGCGTTGGTGTAGATGTCCGGGAGCATCCGGATGCCGCGCTGCAGAAGGACCTCCTGTCCGCTGGCGGTGACCGGGCCGTTGGCGCCTTCGGCGATCATCTTCGCCTTGACGCGCGGCGCGTTCTCTCCGTTGATCTGGTTCTCGAGCGCCGCGGGGACGAGGATCTCGCACTCGAGCTCCAGGACCGCCGCATTCGACTTGATGTTCTTGGCGTTCTTGAAGTTGAGAATCGATCCGGTCGCCTTGCGGTGCTGGAAGACCTCTTCGACATCGAGACCATTCTTGTCGTAGATGCCGCCCTCATACTCGCCGATGCCGACGATGACGCCGCCACCCTGCTGCAGGAACTTCGCGGCCCAGTAGCCGACGTTGCCGAGGCCCTGGACGACGATGCGCTTGCCCTCGATGCCCGGGGTCAGGTCGAACATGTTCGCGTTCTCGGCGGTCGAGAGCGCCTCGCGCACCGCGAAGAACACGCCGCGACCGGTCGCTTCGGCGCGTCCACGGATGCCGCCCTGCGAGACCGGCTTGCCGGTGACGCAGCCGAGAGCGTCGACCTGGTTCTGCACGACCGTCTGGTACGTGTCGACGATCCACGCCATTTCGCGCGGGCCGGTGCCGTAGTCCGGTGCCGGAACGTCGACCGCGGGTCCGATGCAGTTGCGACGGATGAGCTCCATCGTGTAGCGGCGCGTGACGCGCTCGAGCGTCTCGGCGTCGTACTTCTTCGGATCGATCTGTACGCCGCCCTTGGCGCCGCCGAACGGAACGTCGACGATCGCGCACTTGTAGGTCATCTGCGCGGCGAGGGCCATGACCTCGTCCTGCGTCACGTGCTCGGCGAAGCGGATACCACCCTTCGTAGGCAGACGATGGTGCGAATGCTGGACGCGCCATCCGGTGAACACCTGGATGTCGTTGCCGACGCGCACCGGGAAGCGAACCATGTACACCGAGTTCGGCACACGGATCTGATCGAGAATCCCTCGCGGGTAGTTCGTCGCGGCCGCTGCCTTCTCGAAGTTCTGCTCGACCGTCTGATAAAACGACGGCTCTGCCGAGATCACGTTCGTGAGCTTCGTGATCCCCTTGAGCGGCGGCTCTGCGGGATTACCGGCGGCTACCGCAGCCACCCTGGCGCTTTTCGCCGCGCCATTCGTCGAGGGCTTTGCGGCCTTTCTCGACGACGTCCCTTTCTTGTTGTCAGCCATTGCAGTCGTATGCCTCGAATGGGTTTATGCTCGCCCCTTCTCTGCCATCTCGATTCGCGCCGGCCACACCTCGGCAGCCGGCCTGTGCATCGTCCTAGAGATTGCCGCGCTCGGCCTGGTCGCGCTCGATCGCCTCGAAGAGCGCCTTGAAATTCCCCTTGCCGAACGACTCTCCCCCACGACGCTGGATGATCTCGAAGAACACCGTCGGTCGATCCTCGACCGGCTTGGTGAAGATCTGAAGCATGTATCCCTTGTCGTCGCTGTCGACAAGGATGTTGAGACGACGGAGCTCCTCGATCGGCTCCTGAATGCCGCCGACGCGCTCGAGCAGATCGTCGTAGTACGCCTGCGGCACCGTGATGAACTCGACGCCGTTGTTGCGCATCTTCTCGACGGTCTCGAGGATGTTCTCGGCCTCGAGCGCGATGTGCTGCACGCCGGCGCCCTTGTAGAAGGTCACGTACTCCTCGATCTGCGACTTCTTCAGCCCCTCGGCCGGCTCGTTGATCGGGAACTTGATCCACTTGTTCTCGTTGGCCACCACCGTCGAGCGCAGCGCCGAGTACTCGGTCGAGATGTCGTTGTCGTCGAAGGAGACGAAGCGCGTGAAGCCGAAGACGTCGCGATAGAAGTTGACCGTCTCCTCCATCTTGTTCCAATCGACGTTGCCGACGATGTGGTCGATGTGCTTCAGGCCGACCGACTGCGCAAGGGTGTCGGTGCGCTCGACGAAGTTCGGCAGGAAGAATCCGTTGTAGCCGGTGCGCTCGACGAACGAGTGGACGGTGTCGCCGTAGGTCGCGATCGTCGCGATGCGGACCGTGCCGTTGGCGTCGGTCGTGTCGACGGGCTCCATCACGCCACGCGCGCCCTTGCTGGTCGCGATCCGATAGGCCTCCTCGGCGTTCTCGACGTGGATGGCGATGTCGCGCACGCCGTCACCGTGCCGGGTGACGTGCTCGGAGATCGGCGAGTCCGGCGTCAGCGGCGTCGTCAGGACGAGCCGCACCTTGCCCTGCTCCAGGAGGTACGACGCGCGGTCGCGCACGCCGGTCTCAGGACCGAGGTATCCTGCCAGACGGAAGCCGAGGGCGCGACGGTAGAAGTACGCCGCCTGCTTCGCATTGCCGACGTAGAACTCGACGTGGTGCATTCCGCGGATCGCGAAGAGGTCGTGTCCCTGCTCGGCCTGGCGAAGCTGATCTGCTGTTTCCATATGCGTGGCGCTCGGTTGAGTTTGGTGTCTGCTCGGGAGGCTACTGCACCACCAGTTCCTTGAGCACCTTCTCGAGCGCTTCGACGCAGCGCTTGTTCTGCTCCTGGGTTCCGGTGGAAATGCGAAGACAATGCGGCAGTCCGAAGCCGGTGAGCGGACGGGTGATCACGCCGCGGCGGATCAGGCCGTCGAACACCCGCTGGACGGTGTCGGCCGTGCGGAAGTCGATCATCACGAAGTTCGCGAGCGACGGCACGAAGCGCAGTCCGAGCCGCTCGAACTCCGCATGGTAGTACATCAGCGATTCGCGGTTGAGATCGATCGTGCTGCGGAGGAACTCCTGGTCGCGCAGCGCGGCAAGTCCCGCGGCGCTCGCCGGCGTGCTCGGCTCGAACGGCAGCTTCACGCGGAGCATCTTCGCGATGATGTCCGAGTGCGCCATGCCGTAGCCGATCCGGATCCCAGCGAGGCCGTAGGCCTTCGAGAACGTGCGCAGCGTCAGGACGTTGTCCCAGCGGTACTGCATCGAATCGGGGAAGTCGGGCCAGCCGTCGGCATACTCGTAGTACGCCTCGTCGAGGATCACCAGGACGCTCTCCGGGACGCGCGCGATGAAGCGCTCGAGCTCCGCGGTCGGGACGAAGGTGCCGGTGGGATTGTTCGGGTTGGCGATGTAGATGATCTTCGTCTTCTCGGTGATCCGCGCGGCCATCGCCGTCAGATCGAAACCGCTGTTCTTCATCGGAACGTAGTGCGTGCGCACGCCGCTTGCACGCGCGAGCACCTGGAAACCGATGAACGTCCCTTCGCTCGTGATCATCTCGTCGTCGCGATCGAGGAACGTGTCGAGCGCGGTCTTCATCACCGACTCGCAGCCGGAACCGCAGATGACGTTCTCGGGCTTGACGACGAAGCGATCGGCGATCGCGAAGCGCAGATCGCGCCCGCCGTCGGGATACACCGACAGATCGACGACGGCCCGCGCGATCGCCTCGACGGCCAGCGGCGAGGTGCCGAGCGGATTCTCGTTGCTGGCGAGCTTCAGCGCACCACCCACGCCGAACTCGCGCTCGATCTCAGCGACTGATTTGCCGGGCTGGTAGGGCTGAAGCGATGCGATGTGCGAGGGGACGGAGATCATCTATTGGAGATCCGCCGAGAGGCGGAATGGTCGGTAACGATCCGGTCGTGGCCGAACAAAAATAGCGAAGTGCCTTCCGTTTACAACGACGCCGCAACGGCGCGAAAGCGTAAGAATTTGAACGAATCGCCGAGGCAGTCCTTACGGCACTCCCCCCGCGTCAGACGCCGCGCCGCACGACGCGTCGCGCGGTCGGGTGTAAGAATCTGTGCCGTAGGGAAAGCGTCGCATACGCTGCGCGTTGGACCCTTTCGCCGGGATGCCCTTCGCGCCGCACGCACACGACACACAGCGGTGATTCTCGAGACCGGACGCGTGCACGAGCCGGGCGCGTGCTCGCCGAAGACCCTTGGTTGAATGCGCCGTCGGGCATCATCTTGCAGCCATGCGCACCTTCGACATCCCGATCTACTTCCGCTCGCCGATCATCTCCGTCGTCAAGGCTCTGCGTCGCAGCGCCGACACGCGCCGGCGTGACTTCTCCCCCACCCTCCTGGATTTCGGTCCCATGCGGTTCCGGATCGCGCGGCACTTCGGCTTCTGCTTCGGCGTCGAGAACGCGATCGAGATCGCCTATCGCACGCTCGAAGAGCACCCGGACCGGAGGATCTTCCTGCTGTCGGAGATGATCCACAACCCGCACGTCAACGACGACCTGCGCGCGCGCGGTGTGCGCTTCATCATGACGCCCGCCGGCGAGCATCTCGTCGAGTGGAACGAGCTGACGGCGGAGGACATCGTGATCGTGCCGGCCTTCGGCACGACGCGCGAGATCCAGGCCGAGCTCGCCTCGCGCGGCATCGATCCCTACGGCTACGACACGACGTGTCCGTTCGTCGAGAAAGTTTGGAACCGCACCGAGACGCTCGGCGCGCGCGACTGCTCGATCGTCGTGCACGGCAAGCGCACGCACGAGGAGACGCGCGCGACGTTCTCGCACAGCACCGCCAATGCCCCGACGATGATCGTGCAGAACATGGAGGAGACCGAGCGTCTGGCCGCGATCATCGATGGACGAGAGCCGATCGAGCGCTTCGCGGAGTGGTTCGGCGAGCAGGCCTCAGAAGGCTTCGATCCGGCGCTGCACCTGGGACGCATTGGCGTGGTCAACCAGACGACGATGCTCGCCTCGGAGACCCAGGCGATCGCCGATCGACTGCGCCGCGCGATGATCGATCGCTTCAGCGAGAGCGAGATCGCCGAGCACTTCGTCGACACGCGCGATACGCTCTGCTACGCGACGAACGAGAACCAGACCGCGACGCTCGCGCTGATGGAGAGCCCGGCCGACCTCGCGATCGTCGTCGGCGGCTACAACAGCTCGAACACGTCGCACCTCGCCGAGCTGCTCGAGACCCGCATGCCGACGTACTTCGTGCGCGACGCGGCGGAGATCGAGTCGGCCTCCGCGATCGATCACTTCGATCAGCATCGCAGGATGCGCGTGCGCTCCGAGGGATGGCTGCCCGGCAAGCCCGTCGTCGACATCGCGCTGACCAGCGGTGCGAGCTGCCCCGACGCGCTCGTCGATGAGGTCATTCAGAAGGTGGTGGGATTCTTCCCCGATGCCAGGCCCGTCGGCGAGGTCATCGACGCGCTGTCGGCTTCGAACGCCGGATAGGAGCGCCCAGGCGGCCATGACAGCGTGCGCGCCTCTGGTCGCACCGCCGGTTGCTCAGCCGCCCGTGCCATCCGAGGCACGGCTCTTCACCATCCCCGTGAACACAAGCATCTCGTCGACGATCGGCATGGCCGTCGCCGATGCCCACAAGCGCTCGAGGATCTGAGCGTCGCCTCCGGTCAGCCCGATCGGGAAATCGGGCCGCGAGGGTATGGCTCGCGCGAGCTCGTCGGCAAGGCCCTGCGCCGCGCGCGCGGTGCCGATGAGCACGCCGTTGGTGACCGAGTCGACGCTCGTTCGCGCCGGCAACCTCGGCTCGCGCGTGATCTCGACGAGAGGCAGCGCCGGGATCCGATGGTGCAGTCCGGCGGCAGCGGTCGTGAATCCCGGCATGATCGCTCCCCAGACCGGCCGTCCGCCGATGCGCGCGTCGACGGTGATGGCGGTGCCGCACGAGATCACGACCGCGTCGTGATCGAGTCCCAGAAGGTTGAGCACGCGATCGACGCCGAGCGTCTCGGGAGTATCGTACGACGAGCCGATGAAGCCCGCGAGCGTCGCGCTCGTGACGATGGTCGCTCCCCGTTTCGCCAGCCGGTCGACGAGGCGCCCGCTCAACGGCGCGCCGACCGGAGCGCAGACGATGTCGCCGTCGAGCCGCTCGATCCGCCGCAGCAGCTCGTCGGCCGAGGCGAAGCGCTCGAGCATGAACGTGTCGTCGCCGAGCGGCCGCGCGAGCTTGATGGTCGTATTGCCGATTTCCAGAAGCAGCACGTCGATGTTCCGGTTGTTCTCGAACGAGACACGCCCGAAGACGAGGTCTCCGGGCGTGCGCGTTCGTGCCTGTTTCGATCTCACATCCGATAGGCCGGCGCGCGCTCTGGCTCGATGACCGGAGCCGCCGTTCCGTCGAAGTCGAGATCGTCGTCGTACTCGTCGTCGAGATCGTCGTAGCGATCACGACGCGTGCCGTTGAGCGCATGAGCGTCACCATTGCCGGAGACCTTCATGCGAAACGCATGGATGCCCTTGCCGACCGCGGAGAAGACCGACATGAGCTCGACGACCGGGCGCTGGACCTTGAGCTGGATGTCCTGCTCGAGGTCGATCAGACTGATGACGACGCCCTTCGCCGCATGGACGAGGTCGGTGGCGTCGGTGGTCAATCGCGCGACGTCACCGGAGAGGTCATCGGCAAGCTCTCGAACGCTGCCGAGGATGCCATCGACCTGCGCGAGCTGGCCGTTGACGTGATCGAGCGTCTGGGGAACACGCGAGGTGATCACTTCGACGTTCTCGATCGTCCCCTGCAGGCTCTTGCGGATACCCTGCACCTCGCCGACGAGACCTTCGGCGATCTTGTTCGTGTTCTCGATCACCGACCCGAGGCCCTTGACGGTCTTCGCCAGCGTGGTGAACAGCCATGCGAGGGCCAGGAGGGCGAGCGAGGCGGCGATGTACAACACCACCTGAAAGACGTCTTCCATGGATCTCCTCGAAGTGGACTCAGACGTTCGACTGCGGCGTCTGCGGTCCGTTGTTCGGTACGGAGGCGGGCGCGCGGAGCTCCTCCTTGAACGCCTCACTCCCCGCCTTCGTCGCGTCGGCGAGCCTGGTCGCCTGTCCGCTTGCCTTTGCCCGTGCGTCGCTGACGACCTTCTCGGCGTCGGTCAGGAGCGACGATGCGCGCTGGCGTGCCTCATCGACGATCGTCTCGGCGCGCTCGCGGCCGTCGTTGACGATCTGCTGGGCGCGCTCGGTGGCGCTCGACATCATTTCGGATACCTTGTCGACGTACTCGTTCGTCACATCGGAAATATCCGAGCGCAGCTCGCGGCCGCTCTTCGGTGCGAACAGCAGGGCAAGCGCGGCGCCGACGGCTCCGCCCGTCAACATGCCGATCAGCAGCCCTTTGCCGAGGCCCGAGGTTTCCTGGTCCATGTTACTGGACATGGCACTCCCCCACACAGTGGTATTTGTGAACGTATCCGGGATGGTTCCGCTTCAGATGGGAAACGGCGCACATCTGCGCCGATATTACACCAAAACAAGGACGGTGCCAAACAACCGCGGGATGCCCCGACGGACTCCGGTGGAGGCCCTCGCCATCGTTGCGTCGGCCGCGCCGGAGGGCGTAGCTTGTCGGTTCTTCAGCGATCGCTCGAGTCGTGCGTGAGACACGCCATCGCATACTCGGCCGTGACGAGACTCTAACCTGAACTACCGGAACGACCTCACGATGAAGCATTACGACGCGCTCGTCTGCCATGCGGACCGCGACACGCTCGACCTGTTGACCGCGCTCAGCTCCCGCCTGCCCATCACCGGCATCCTCGACAACGATTCGAACATCGTGCTGTACTTCGAGGGCGGCGCGGTCGACAACGGCGTGATCGAGGAGATCTTCTCGTGGGTGCCAGAGGATCGCGAGATCGAGATCGAGCGCGAGGAGGTCGAGGAGCAGAACTGGAACGCGGAGTTCGAGCGCTCGCTCGAGCCGGTGCACGTGACCGATGGTCTCGTGATCACGCAGAGCTGGAATCCCGTCGATGCTCCCGGAGCGCTGGTCGTGACGATCGACCCGAAGATGTCCTTCGGCACCGGACATCACGAGTCGACGCGGCTGATCTCCCGACTGATGATGGGACTCGACATGACGGGAAGGAACGTGCTCGACGTCGGCACCGGCACCGGCACGCTTGCGATCATCGCCGCGAAGCGAGGCGCAGCGCGGGTCGTCGCCTTCGACAACAACGAGTGGGCGGTCGACAATGCCCGCGAGAACTTCGAGCGCAACGGCGTCGACGCCCAGATCGAGCTCGTGCTCGGCGAGCTCTCGGAAGTGGACATGACCGATGTTGACATCATCGTCGCGAATCTCCATCGCAACCTGATCATCGAGCTCCTCCCGGAGCTTGCGCGCCGGTTCGGTCCGCGCGAGCGGACGCTGCTGACCTCGGGCGTGCTCATCGTCGACTACGACGGCCTGATCGAGGCGGCCGCGGCGCAGGGCCTGCGCGTCATCGAGGACGTGCGTGAGAACGAGTGGGTCGCGACCAGGTTCGGAGCATGACGATCTCGGTCATCGACATCGGGACGAATACGATGCTCATGCTCATCGCGCGCCGCGGCTCCGACGGCACGCTCGACGTGCTCGGCGATGAGCACGGCATCGCGCGCCTCGGCCGCGGTGTCGACGCGAGCCGCACGATCGCGCCGGAGACCTTTGATCGTGTCGAGGGATTCCTCCGACGCTACCACACGATCGCCACATCGCTCGGCGCCGAGCGCATCGTCGCCTTCGGTACGAGCGCGTTGCGCGATGCCCGCAACCGCGATGAGCTCATTGCGGCGATGCGCCAGAGAACCGGCATCGAGATCGAGGTGCTCGGCGGCGAGGACGAGGCGGCCTGGACGTATCGCGGCGCGCTCGTCGGGCTCGGCCTCGATGGCGTGCGCTGCGCGGTGATCGACATCGGCGGCGGAAGCACCGAGCTCGCCCTCGGCGATGGCGAGCGGCTCGAGCGCGCGGTGAGCGTCGACATCGGAGCGGTCCGCATCAGCGAGCGCTACTTCCCCACTCTTCCCCCGACAGCATCCGCGCTCGACGCCGCGCGCGCGTGGGCCGCCGAGGCGGTCGCCGGTCTGTTCGCGATTCCGCACGGAGTCCGCCTGGTCGGCGTCGCCGGCACGGTCACCACGCTCGGCGCGATCGCGCTCGGCCTCGAGCGCTTCGACGCCGACGAGCTCAACGGCACCGTGCTTCGACTGGAGACGATCGAGTCGCTCATCGAGCGATTCGCCCGACTGTCGCGCGAGCAGACCGCCGCGATTCCGCAGGTCGCCGAGGGCCGCGCCGACATCATCCTCGGCGGCGCGACGATCCTCTCGGCCGCGATGCGATCGCTCGCGCTCGAGGAGATCACCGTCAGCACACGCGGCGTCCGCTACGGCATCGCGATGCGCGAGCTCGGACTCGCATAGGTAGTACGCGCAAGCGCCGGCGACGCTCGAAACGAGAACGGGGGCTTCGGATCGTGTCCGAAGCCCCCGCGTCGATTCGTGCCGTGACACGCCGTCGTTCTACTCGACGACGACCATTCTCTTGACGTCCCGGAAAGGGCCGCTGATCATCTCATAGGTGAAGATGCCGCTGCCGATGGTCGAGGAATCGATCACGAGCCGGTAGCGTCCGGCGTCCTTGACCTCGTCGACGAGGACGCGTACGAGCGTTCCGGACTCGTCGTAGAGATTGATCCGCACGTGCTCGCGATCGGCGACGCTGTAGTAGACGACCGCCGTCGGGTACGACGGGTTCGGCGCGCTCTGCGACAGCTCGTAGCGTCCCTTTGCGACGAGGCCGCGACCGGTGTCGCAGTCGACGCCGACGTACAGGCCGCTCGCGGCGCGCACGACGAGCGCCGGCGTGACGACGAACGCGACGCTGTCGAGCTTCAGTTCCGTGCGAGCCGGCGGTCCGGCGAGGACGAGCATCGGGAGATTGACGAGCGTCCCGCTGGTGCTCCCGCCGCGAACCGTTCCGCTGATGCGCACGAATCCGGGCGCGACGGCGTCCCAGCGCGCGTCGCTCGACATCGTGCCCGCGAGGGCCGATGGCGCGAGCGGAGCGCCGGCCGCGGCGCCTCGCGGCGTAAGCAGTCCCGAAGCGTACTGCAACGTGAAGCTGTAGCGGATGCCCGCCTTCGTCGGCTCGGAGAAGCGAGCGCTGACGCCGATGAGCTCATGGTCGCCGACGTAGCCCGAGCCGCTTTCGGCACGGACGTCGACCGTGTCCGGCTCACGCGCGATCAGGCCGACCAGTCGCACGGTCAGCGGCGATTCCGGGGCGGACGTCGTGAACACGAGCGCGGCGGTGTCGGCCTGCTCGGCGACGTAGCGCAGTGAGAATCCCAGCTCTTCGCCCGGAGCGATCGTCAGCGGCAGAACGGGCGCCTCGTCGAGCCACGAGAAGAGCGAGTCGGCCTGGAGGAAGTCGTAGCCGTCGATCGTCAGGTCCGCGGTGCCGGTGTTCCTGATGACGAACGCGTCGGGCCGGTCGACGACCGCGTTGCGGACGTTGACGCCGAAGTGCACCGAGTCGTCGACGGCGACCGCATGCTCGAGAACACCGCGTCCGGTGAGCACGACCGCGAGCGGCGTGGCCTGGGATTCGACATCGAGCTGCAGCGTCAGCGAATCACGACGCTCGACCGTTGGCTCGTAGCGCACGAGCGCGCGAACGGTGTCACCGGGATCGAGCGTGATCGACGTCGCGAGCGTCATCGAGAACGGCGCGCCCACCGGCGGCGTGATCGAGCGGATCACGTCGCTTGCAGAGCCACTGTTGAAGATTTCGAGCGTGAGCTCGCGGGAGCCACCGACCCGGACGTCGCCGAAGCGGAGCTCGCCGAGGTTCGTTCCGATGCCCGGCATGATGCCGGTTCCCATCAGTCGAACGCGCGCGGTCCAGGCGCCGTCGTCGGAGCCGACGGTCAGGTCGGCGCTTCTGCGTCCGGCGACGCTCGGGGCGAAGCGCACGTAGTAGACAACGCGCGCGCCGGGCGCCACGTCGAGCGTCGCGGGCTCCTCGACGAGGAACTCGCCGTCAGTCGTGCCGTCGAGCGGCACGAGGATCGACGCGGCCAGGCGGGCGGCGACATTGCCATCGTTGACGATGACGATCGAGTCGCGCGGGCTGGTTGCGCCGACGAGCGTCTGATAGAGCTCGACCGCCGAGTCCGGCGGATGCACGAGCTGCAGATCGGCTGCGCCCGCGGTCGCGCGTCCGGTGAGTGTCACCTGCGAGGAGCTCGCGCACGATCCGCCGCCGAACGTGAGCTCCAGCAATGCGCCGTGCGTACCGGCGACGGTGCTGCAGTACGTCAGCTCGAACGACAGCGAGTCGCCCGGCGCAATCGTGACTCCTTCAGGCGACGTGCGCAGCGCGAACGGCGCCGGCGGTACGAGTCGCGCGCTCGCCACGAGCATCGCATCCGTCGCGCTTCGGTTGTGGATCCAGACCGTCTCTCGCGCGCACGTGTCGTCACGCGAGACGTCGAGCGTGCGGAAGACGATCGTCGTGCGATCGAGTGCGGGTCGCGGACGCGCGTCGCGCAGCGTCACCGGGATCTCGAGCGTCGACGGCTGACCGTCGGACTCGATGCGCAGCCGGAGCTCGCCGTCGAGGCGATGCACGATGAAGCGCAGCGCGACCGTGTCGGCGGCGCCCGGAGCGATCACGAACGTCGCGGGTCCGTCGATCGGCTCGATCTCGAGCACGCCGTCCTCGCCGCGAATCTCCTGCACCGCGAGCGAGGCATCGCCAATGTTCCGCAGCACGACGGCACGATAGACGGTGTCGCCGACGCAGACCGGCCCGAGATCGATCACCGCCGCGTCGCTGACGAGCTCGCCGGCGATCGCGCAGGCCTCGAGCGAGACGGTCGCCGTGCCATCGGGCTCCGCGTTCGTCTCGATCGATACGGTCGCCTTGAAGAAGCCAGTGTCGCGCGGTGCGAAGATGAGCGTCAGCGGCAGCGAATCTCCCGGCGGGATGCTCGTGCCGCGGTACTCGCGAAGGAACGCCACGGCCCCGGCGCCGTCGATGCGGACCGAGGCGATCTCGAGATCGCTGAGCGTGCCGTTGTTGCGGATGACGATCGTCGCGGTGTCGCGGTCGGTGTACTTGATGCAGTCGAAGCTGACGCTGCCTTTCGAGAGCTGCATCGACGGCTGGCCGAGCATGTTGCCCGCGGCCGCCGACATCACCCACTGCGGCTCGGCGGTGAATCCGCCGCGCGCCGGCGCGGAAACCTCCTGCATCGTCGCAATGTAGAGCCGGCCGACCGCGGCGTCGGGGCCGAGCTGAACCTTCCACGTGCTGTCGGAGCCCACGCGCACGTCGATCGGCGCGCCGTAGTTCCAGCGACCGTACTCTCCGCGTAGGAACAGGCGGATCATCCGTCCCGGCTCTCCGCTGCCGCGCAGGGTGTCGCCCGTGCGGGCGACGACGCTGCCGTTGGTGCCGGTCGACGGTCCGCTGTAGCCGACGCGCGGCGCGGTCCGTGCCGGAACGTTCCCGATCGCGCGGCCGTCGATGCGGATGCGCCCGTCGCCGCCACGTCCGCCGTTGCGCGCCCCGACGGGATGACCGAAGCCGCCGTTGCCGCCGCGGGCGCTGAGGCCGCCGGCGCCGGTGAATCGCACCTGGCCCTTCGCGCCGATGACGATGGCGCCGCCGGCACCGCCGCCGCCGCCGCTGGAGTTCGTCATCGGTATGTCGCCGATGCCTCCGGCGCCGTCGGCGCGAATCATGCCGG
>Ga0247823_10001544_pt1 | contig 19209 bp, 22 predicted proteins | sample 13C_PalmiticAcid_2_FD_192426 | JGI IMG/M metagenome (GOLD analysis project Ga0247823, IMG submission 192426) | Soil microbial communities from agricultural site in Penn Yan, New York, United States - 13C_PalmiticAcid_Day30 | ecosystem: Environmental > Terrestrial > Soil > Agricultural land... | reverse complement strand
GTCGTGGCGGCGGCGGTGGCGGCATGCCCCCGCAGGTCGTTGGCGAAGGCACCGGCGTGGTCAAGTTCTTCAACGGCCAGAAGGGCTTCGGCTTCGTCGTCCGCGACGATGGCGGCGAGGACGTGTTCGTGCACATCAGCGCAGTCGAGCAGGCCGGCCTTACCGGTCTTGCCGAAGGTCAGCCGCTGGGCTTCACGCTGGTCGACCGTGGCGGCCGCATCAGCGCGACCGAGCTCAAGATCGAGGGCGAACCGCTCCCGGTCGAGGATCGCGGTCCTCCGCGCGACCGTGACGCTCCGCGTGGCGGCGCTGGCGGTGCCGGCGGCCCGCAGCGTCAGCTGACCGGCGAGAAGGCGACCGGAACGGTCAAGTTCTTCAACGCGATGAAGGGCTTCGGCTTCATTCAGCGCGACGACGGCCAGCCTGATGCGTTCGTACACATCAGCGCTGTCGAGCGTGCCGGCATGCCGACGCTCAACGAGGGCGACCGGCTCGAGTTCGAGCTGGAGGTCGATCGCCGTGGCAAGTACGCCGCGGTGAACCTGACGCCGTCGCAGTAATCCCGCCATGCTCCGGCTGATCGCGGCCGGACGCGGAGCGACAATGGGGGTCGCCCTGGCCATGCTGGCCGGGGCGGCCCCGATTGTTTCTGCGTCGGTTGTTTCCCCGCCCATCCCGGTACAGGCAGCAGGCACACCGGCACAGACGCCCGCCCCGCCTGTCGAGGCAGCGCAGGTGATCGCGACCTATCCGCACGACGCGAAGGCGTTCACCCAGGGACTGTTCTTCAGCGACGGACGGCTGTTCGAAAGCACTGGCCAGCAGGGCGAATCGGTGGTGCGCGAGGTCGATCTCGCCACCGGCAAGGTGAAGCGGGAAGTGCGGCTGCCCGCCGAATATTTCGGCGAGGGCAGCACCGGCTGGGGCAAGACGATCGTCAGCCTGACCTGGAAGCATGGCAAGGGTTTCCGCTGGGATCGCGACAGCTTCCGCAAGCTGGGCGAATTTGCCTATCCGGGCGAGGGCTGGGGGCTGACGCAGGACGGCGCGAGCCTGATCCTGTCCGACGGCAGTCCCGACCTGCGCTTCCTAGACCCCAAGAGTTTTGCCGAGCGACGGCGGATCCGTGTCACCTGGCGCGGGCGGGCGGTGCGCCAGCTCAACGAGCTTGAATATGTCCGCGGCGAGATCCTGGCGAATATCTGGCACAGCGACCTGATCGCGCGGATCGATCCCGAAACCGGGGTGATCAAGGGGGTGATCGACCTGCGCGCAGTGATCGCATCGATCGACGTGCGCGACAGCGAAGCGGTGCTCAACGGCATCGCCTATGACGACAAGACCGGGAAGCTCTACGTCACCGGAAAACGCTGGCCCAAGCTGTTCGAGATCGCGCTGCCGGGCGCGGCGGAAGCGGTGGAAAGCCGGGCACGCACCAAGTAAGCATCGGTGCAATGATTACCTGCCTCGCCGTGTCCGGGTATCGCTCGCTTCGCGATGTGACGCTCGCACTGGGGCAGTTGAATATTGTTACCGGTGCAAATGGCAGCGGAAAATCCAGCCTGTATCGCGCGTTGCGGCTACTCTCCGAAGTCGCGCAGGGCCGCGCCGTCGCCTCGCTGGCTGCGGAAGGAGGGCTGGCATCGACGCTATGGGCAGGCCCGGAGAAGTTCAGCCGCGAGATGCGCAGCGGCGCGCAGCCGGTTCAGGGGACGGTTCGAAGCGGGCCGGTCAGCCTCAAACTGGGCTTCGCTTCCGAAGATCTGGGCTATGCCATCGATCTGGGACTGCCCATCCCGTCGCGCACGCGTTTCAGCCACGATCCCGAGATCAAGGTAGAGGCGGTATGGTTGGGACCGGCACTGGGCCGGGCAAACCAGTTTGCGGACCGCCGCGGCCCGCTGGTTCGCATTCGAAGCAGCGACTCGGGCGCATGGCGCGACGGTTTCAGCAACCTGTCCGCCTTCGACAGCATGATGACGCACAGCGCCGACGCTGCCGACGGCTTCGAATTGCTGCTTTTGCGCGAACGCATGCGGAACTGGCGCTTCTACGACGATCTTCGCACCGATCGGGACGCCCCGGCGAGGCGCGCCCAGGTGGGAACCTTCACCCCGATCCTGGCAAGCGACGGGTCGGACCTTGGCGCCGCGCTGCAGACCATCATCGAGATCGGCGATGCCGATACGTTGAGCGCGACCATAGCGGATGCGTTCGACGGTGCGACCTTGTCAGTCGGCGAACGGTTCGAGGTCGAGATGCAGCAATATGGGCTTCTTCGCCCGTTGCTCGCATCGGAACTGTCCGACGGTACGCTTCGCTATCTGCTGCTCGCCGCTGCGCTGCTCTCACCCCGCCCGCCCGAGCTGATGATCCTGAACGAGCCCGAGGCGAGCCTCCATCCCGACCTTCTCGAGCCGCTCGCGCGGCTGCTCGTCAAGGCATCCGAGCGATGCCAGATCATCGTCGTGTCACACGCTGCGAAGCTGGTGGAGGCACTCGACCGGCATCACGAAACGCTCCGTATCGAGCTTCGTAAGGAGCTGGGCGAAACCGTCGTCGATCAGGTGGGCCGTCCGGATTGGAAATGGCCGACCCGTTAGCGCGTCACTTCGCCACCGGCTCCGCGCGCCAGGTCGTCAGCCAGTTCACCGACCCGCGACATTCGGGCATCGATCGCGCCTCGACCAGCCGGAACATCGCGCCGTCCCAGACATAGCCCTCCATGCTCCCGCAGTCGCCGAGGCCGCGGCCCTTGGAATAGCTGTCGAGCCGGCCGGTCTTCGCGTCGAAGCTGGCATTGACCAGCGATGGGCGGCCGCCATCCGCTTCGGTAAAGCCCGGCGGCGAATCGAACTTTGCGAGGACCGGCTGCGCGCCGGGGACGAGGATATAGGGCTCGGTCGAGAAGTTGTACGCGCCGCTGCCACAGGGGAGCAGCACCAGAGTCCTCCCGCCGCCGAGCGCGCGCACCTCCGCTTCGGGCCACGGCCCCGTGCCGCCCTCATAGACGGCGCCGCACTCGCTCGACTTGTCGAGCGCCTTGCGCATCGCCGGCGTGAAGGGCGCGGCGGCACCGGCCGGGCGGACGAAGCCGATCTTCGGGAGCGCGGGCGGCGCGGGCACGGCACTCGCCGGCTTCGCGCCCTTCGCGGCGGCCGCAGTGACGGTGCCGGCGCGGCCCTGTTCGGCATCGATGAAGCGCAACGCCGCCGCCGATCCCTTGAGCGAGGCCATGCCGGTGACATCCACCTCGGAGCCCACACGCAGGTCGGTGCCATCGATCATCGCCGCGACGATCTGCGCGGCCTGTGCTCCGGTGAAGCGGAGCAGATCGTTCTTCGGCACGCCCCAGAGGAAGAAACCACGCTCTGTGCTCACCTGCACCCGGTCGCTTCCCGAATTGGCCTGAAGCTGGATCTCGACCGAGAAAGCGCCCGCCGGTCCCGCCGCGCGCTCGATCGAGACCGACATCTGGTCATAGGGCGAGCCGTCTTCGGGCTGATTGTCGTCGGGCCAGATCGACGTCATCTCGCACCGCCTGGCATTGTCGCACGCGACCACCCATGCGCCGAAGCTCTTGATCGGCCCCTGCTTCATGGCAGGTTGCGGGGCGGCCGCCTGGGCCAGGGCGAGCAACGCAATCGTCAGCATGAATTCCCCCTTCTAGCCGTTTCGCGAACGAGTCGGTAGGACGCCTGCATATCAGATTCCGGAGGACATGCATGAAGACGGTTGGCGTGATCGGCGCAGGGCAGATGGGGGCGGGAATCGCTCAGGTTTCGGCGCAGGCGGGCTATCGCGTCCTGCTGTCCGACATGGACGTCGCGCGCGCCGAGAAGGGCAAGGCGGGGATCGCCAGGCAGCTCGCACGCGCCGTCGAGAAGGAGAAGATCACGGCCGAAGCCGCGGACGCCGCGCTCGCCAACATCGAATGCGTCGGCGGCACCGATGCGTTCGCGCCCTGCGATCTCGTCATCGAAGCCGCGACCGAGCGCGAGGAGATCAAGCGCACGATCTTCGCCAATGTCGGCAAGGTGCTGTCCGACACCGCGATCCTCGCCAGCAACACCTCGTCGATCCCGATCACGCGGCTGGCACAGGCGTCGCCCGATCCGGCGCGCTTCATGGGCGTGCACTTCTTCAACCCGGTTCCGGTGATGGGCCTGATCGAGCTGATCCGCGGTCTTGCCACCAGCGATGCGACGGTCGCGGCGGTCGAGGCGTACGGCAAGACGGTCAACAAGCGCATCGTCCACGCCAACGACGCGCCGGGCTTCATCGTCAACCGCGTGCTGATGCCCTTCCTCAACGAAGCCTGCTTCGCGCTGGGTGAGGGCGTGGCGACGATCCCCGATATCGACGCCGCGATCCAGCTTGGCCTCAACCACCCGATGGGGCCGTTCACGCTCGCCGACTTCATCGGCCTCGACACCTGCCTCGAGATCACGCGCGTGCTGTTCGAGGGCACTGGCGACCCCAAGTTCCGCCCGGCACCCTTGTTGGTCAAATATGTCGAGGCCGGCTGGTACGGCCGCAAGACCGGGCGCGGCTTCTACGACTATTCGGGTGCCGAGCCGGTCCCGACGCGCTGAGCTAGCGCCTGGCGATCAGGCCCGTCGCGACCATTTCGTCGAACCAGTTCGCCTGGACGAAATTCAGCGGGGCGGGAACCTCGTTGAACGCGATCGTTCCCTTGACGCCGGGGAACACCGGCGGGGGGGCGATCATGCCGGGGCACGGCTGCATCGAATAAAAGCCGTGGCTGGCACGCGCCGCGATCACCGTGCCCCGCTTGATGTCGCCCTTGTAGACGCGCTGCACCTTGAAGCGGAGCATGCCGTCGCGCGTGGTTCCACGCAGGACCGTGCCCGAGACGATTTTGCGGTTCGCCGTGGCGATGACGCGGGCCTTCTCCGCTTCGCTGGGCGGCGTGGGCTCGGGCGCGCCCCGCGGGGGCAGCACGCAGAGCGCGGCAGCGGCGAGCAGCAGGCTCATGGCAGCAGCAGTCCCGCCAGCGCCGCCGACATCAGATTGGCGAGGCTGCCCGCGATCAGCGCCTTGATGCCGAGCCGCGCGATCACCGGGCGCTGGTTGGGGGCAAGGCTGCCGGCCGCCGCCATCTGGATCGCGATCGAGCTGAAATTGGCGAAGCCGCACAGCGCGAAGGTGATGATCGCCACGCTGCGCGGGCTCAGTCCTTCGGTCGTGCCGAGGTTGAGGAACGCAACGAATTCGTTCAGCACCATCTTGGTGCCGAACAGGCTGCCCGCCGCGCCAGTCTCGGCCCAGGGGATACCGATCAGGAACATCACCGGCGCGAAAACGGTGCCGATTGCTCCCTGGAAGGTCAGCGCGGGATAGCCGAACCAGCCGCCGACCACGCCGAGCAGTCCGTTGGCGAGCGCGACGAGGGCAACGAAGGCGAGCACCATCGCGCCGACCGCAACCGCGATCTTGACGCCGATCTGCGCGCCCATTGCCGCCGCCATGATGATGTTGGCAGGGCGCTCCTCATCCAGGTCCTTCTCGACCGCGCGGATCGCGGCTTCCTCCGGATCGGCGGGCGCTTCGCCGTCGAGCGGCAATTCGGCCTGCTTCGCCGGCTCGTCGGGCATCATGATCTTGGCCATGAGAAGCCCGCCGGGCGCGGCCATGAAGGATGCGGCGAGCAGATACTGGATGTTGATCCCCATCGCCGCATAGGCAGCCAGGATCGTGCCCGCGACGCCGGCCATGCCGACGCTCATCACCGCGAACATCTGCGCGGGGGTGAGGCCCGCCAGATAAGGGCGGATTACCAGCGGCGATTCGCTCTGGCCGACGAAGATGTTCGCCGCGGAGCACAGCGACTCGACCTTGCTGACCCCGGTCACCTTCTCGATCGCGCCGCCGATCCAGCGGATCACCAACGGCATGATGCGCAGATAATAGAGGATCGAGACGAGGCTGGCGAAGAAGATGATCACCGGCAGCGCCGCGATCGCACAGCTGTGCCCGCCCATTTCCGGCTTGGCGAGCGGGCCGAAGATGAAGTCGGTGCCCGCCTGCGCATAGCCGAGCAGTGCCGACACGCCGCGCGACATGCCCTCGATCACCGCGCGCCCGGCGGGAACATAGAGGACGAGGACCGCGATGCCGGTCTGCAGCGCAAATGCCGCCCCGACGACGCGCAGCCGGATGGCACGGCGGTTCGACGAAAGCGCAAAGGCGATCGCGAGGATCGCGACGATGCCCAGAATACCGATCGGAAGATTGTTCAAGTGGAAGGCCCCCAAGCGCCGCGTCTGACGCGCGGCATATGGGGCTGCAGCATAGCGCCGCTTTCGGTTGCCGCTAGGTGCTTCCGTAACGCCTGAAACCGCGCTAGCAACGCCCATGACTACACCGGCTCCGCTCTCACGCTCGCTCTTCACCCTTTCGATCTTCTATGGCGGCATGGTCTGCATCGCGGGCGTGCTGGGCAACAAGCAGGTGGCGCTCGGGCCGCTCGCGGTGGAGGCCGGCATCTTCGCCTTCCTGCTGCTGGTGGCCGTCTCGAGCGCGATCGACGCGAGCAGCGGGCGTGCGGTGGCGAACCGGCTGGTGCTGCTGGGCTTCATCCCGCTGCTCGCGTCGATCGCGCTGACCGCTCTGGTGCTGACCCTGCCCCCCGCCGCCGACATGCCCGCCGATCGCCGCGCCGCGTTCGATCTGCTGATGGGTGGCACCTGGCGCATCTGGCTGGGCGGGATCACCGCCTATGGCGCTTCGCAATTGCTCAACGTCACCATCTTCAGTGCGCTGAAGCGCGACGGCGGCAAGATGATGTGGCTGCGCGGCGCGATCGCGGGCGTGCTGAGCCAGATCGTCGACACGCTGATCTTCATCACCGTCGCCTTTTATGGCGAGTTCCCGATCGGCCATCTGCTGATGGGGCAGATGCTGGCCAAGGTCGTACTGTCGATCGTGCTGATCCCAGCGCTGATCGCGGGCTTCGTCGCGATCGGGCGGAGCCTGGACCGGGGGGCCTGAGGACGGGGCTTATGAGCCAATCGCGCATAGACCGTCATCCCGACCTTGTGCCGGAATCCACCGGGAGGCGAACTGGAAGCAAGAGGCTCTATTGCATCGCCCGGGGTGGCGTGGATCCCGGCACAGGGCCGGGATGATGGAGAAGGAATGACCGCAAACGCTCCAGTTGCGAACGTGCGGCAGCCAGCTAATCATCATGAGATGAACCAACTCATCTTCAGATATCAGTTTGATGCCAGCTTCGAGGATCGGAAGCGGACGCAAGATGATTTCGGACGCCTGTCACTTTCGGCAAAGACTGACCGTTTCTCGGGCAATTCTGGTTTCTGGGTTCAATGGCAAGACGTGAAGGAGTTCGGTGAAGCTCTTGCCGCATTCCCGATCACCTCTCCCATCAGTGCCCAGTGGGGCTATGATATGCAGGAGGGTAACGACCTGATCCTGAAGGTCGAGATTGCTCCTGCGGACCCGCGTGGCACCCTGATGGTCAGGTTCGAGATCGCGGACGAGTTCGACGCGGGCGAACGCGTTCGGGGATCTTTCACCACTCACTATCCGGAACTCGAAGCGTTCCGTCTCTCGATTGCGAAGATGATGAATCTCGAGATCGGTGAAGCGGTGCTCATGGGAAGCAACTGATAGCCAATCACCCGAATCCCGGCCCCGCTTGCAATGTTGGAATTGATTTGCTTGCATCGTTCGGCCGCGCCGCGGCCGCTCTTTGATGTCGTCGATCCGCATGATTGGCTCCGCCGGACAAAGGCGACGAAGTGGACAGAATGAATCGCGTTTCGCGTAACATCGTCAACTTCGCAGCAGCACCGACGGCAGCTTCCGAATGCCGGCGTCCCCACCCCCGCTTTCGCATCCCCGCAACTCACGCTAAGGGCGCGGCATGACCGATCATGCTCCCGATCCCCTGATGCTCGCCAAGGCGGAGACGCTGACCGACGCGCTGCCGTACATGCAGCGTTACGCGGGCAAGACCTTCGTCGTGAAATATGGCGGCCATGCGATGGGGGATCCGGAGCTGGCTCGTGATTTCGCGGAGGATGTCGTGCTGCTGAAGGCGGTGGGCATCAACCCGGTCGTCGTGCATGGCGGCGGGCCGCAGATCGGGCAGATGCTCAAGCGCCTGGGCGTCGAATCGGAGTTCGTCGGCGGGCTGCGCGTCACCGATGCCGAGACCGCGCGGATCGCCGAGATGGTCCTCGCCGGATCGATCAACAAGGAAATCGTCAGCTGGATCGGCGCCGCGGGCGGCAAGGCGATCGGCATTTCGGGCAAGGATTCGGGCCTCGTCACCGCACGCAAGGTGACGCGGAGCGAAGCCGATCCGCTGCAGGGGATCGAGCGGCATGTCGACCTCGGCTTCGTCGGCGAGCCGGTCGCCGTGGACGCAAGCGTGCTGACCACGCTGTCGGCGCAGGGCTTCATCCCGGTGATCGCGCCGATCGCGCTGGGCGCGGACGGCCACACCTACAATATCAACGCCGACACGATGGCCGGCGCGATCGCGGGCGCGCTGGGCGCCTCGCGCTTCTTCCTGCTCACCGACGTGCCCGGCGTGCTGAGCAAGGACAAGGAACTGCTCTCCGACCTCGATCCCGGCCGGATCGCCGCGCTCAAGGCCGACGGCACGATCAGCGGCGGGATGATCCCCAAGGTCGAGACCTGCGTCGCCGCGGTCGATGCCGGGGTGGACGCCGCGGTCATCCTCGACGGGCGCGTGCCGCATTCGATGCTGCTCGAGATCTTCACCCCGCAAGGGGCGGGCACCTTGGTTCACCGCTGAACCGTATTATATATCTAACACGGTTGCCGCATCGCGCGGCTTTCCGGTAGAGACGTTCGAAAATTCCGGAGACCCCTGTTGGACACCATTCTCGCGATCGGCTTCGACATCGTTCAGATCCTGCTGAACGTGCTGTGGTGGATCATCGTCGTGCAGGCGATCCTGTCGGTCCTGATCTCGTTCAACGTGATCAATACCTATAACGACTTTGTGAGCGCGCTGTGCCGCGGGCTCAACACGCTGACCGAGCCGATCTACCGGCCGATCCGCCGTCTCCTGCCCGATACCGGCCCCATGGATTTCGCCCCGTTCGTGGTGCTGATCCTGATCGCGATCATCAACTATGCGGTGATCCCCAATCTCGACTCGGCGCTGATCAGCGCGGGGACGTGACGCAACCCTGGCAGGCCGCCGGTGAGGGTATCCGCATCGCGGTGCGGGTGACCCCGCGGGCCTCCAGGGACGCGTTTCTGGCGGGAACGCCGGAGCATTTCGCCGCCCGGCTTGCCGCTCCGCCGGTCGAGGGCGCAGCCAACGCAGCGCTGACGGCGCTGGTCGCAAAGACCTTTGGCGTGGCGAAGCGCGACGTGTCGCTGATCGCGGGCGAGACCTCCCGGATCAAGCGGCTGGCCATCACGGGCGACGCTTCGGCGCTGGCGGGAATCGCCGCAGAGCTATATGGGGCGGGCCATGACGGCTGAGATCATCGACGGTAAGGCATTTGCGGCGGGCCTGCGCGCGCGCGTGGGCGACGCGGCGGCAGCGTTCGAGGCGCAGGCGGGACGCAAGGCCGGACTCGCCGTCGTGCTGGTGGGCGAAGACCCCGCCTCCGCCGTCTATGTCCGCAGCAAGGGCAAGGCAACGGTCGCCGCCAACATGGCGAGCTTCGAGCATCGCCTGCCCGTCGACACCGGTCAGGACACGCTGATCGCGCTGGTCGACCAGCTCAACGCCGATCCCGCCGTCGACGGCATCCTCGTCCAGCTTCCCCTGCCCGGTCATCTCGACGAGCAGGCGGTGCTGCTGCGGATCGACCCCGACAAGGATGTCGACGGCTTCCACCCGGTCAATGCCGGGCGCCTGGCGACCGGAATGGACGGCTTCGTCCCGTGCACGCCGCTCGGCTGCCTGATGCTGCTCAAGGACCAGCTCGGCGACCTGTCGGGCAAGGATGCAGTGGTGATCGGCCGCTCCAACATCGTCGGCAAGCCGATGGCCGCGCTGCTGACCGCGGCAAGCTGCACCGTGACGCTCGCGCATTCGCGGACGAAGGATCTGCCCAGCCATGTGTCGCGCGCGGATATCGTCGTCGCGGCGGTGGGCCGCGCGGGCTTCGTCAAGGGCGAGTGGCTGAAGCCCGGCGCGACCGTGATCGATGTCGGCATCAACCGCGTCGACGGCGCGCTGACCGGCGATGTCGAGTTCGACAGCGCCGCATCGGTCGCCAGTGCGATCACCCCGGTGCCGGGCGGCGTCGGGCCGATGACCATCGCCTGCCTGCTGCGCAACACCTTGGTCGCCGCGCATCGCCGCGAGGGGCTGGCGCTGGATCAGGCGGCGCTGTGATCCTCGCCGCTCTCCTCCTGACGCAGGCGGGGACGGCAATCGAGGCGGAGCGCGACTTCAACCGCACCGCACAGACCCAGGGGCAATGGACCGCCTTTCGCCGCTACGCCGCGGACAATGCGGTGATGTTCGTGCCGCGGCCCGAGAACGCGCAGAAATTCCTGAAGGACCGCAAGGACCCGCCAATCGCGGTGCAATGGTGGCCGGCGGAAAGCTATGTCTCGTGCGACGGGACGGTGGCGGTGAACACCGGGCCGTGGGCCGCGCCGCGCGGGTCGGGCTTCTTCACCACCGTCTGGGTCCGGCAAGACGATGGCGGGTGGAAATGGGTCTATGACGGCGGCGACGCGCTGAAGGCCCCGCGCGCTTTGCCCGGGCAACCCCGGATACGCCGCGCGGCGTGCAGCAACGTGCCGCCGCTGGGGCCGGCGATGCCCGGACCGGACGGCGCCGCAAGCGCATCGCGCGACGGATCGCTGCGCTGGAACTGGGCGATGGCGCCGGACGGCAGCCGCAACTTCACCGCGTCGATCTGGACCGGCGAACGGTTCGAGGACGTCGTCACCGATCGCGTCGCCGCGCCGCAATAACACGGCTGGTCCCCGCATCCGCGACGAGTTGGACTTGTTATGGTGTAACATTCCAATTAGAGGGGCGCGGTTCACGTCCAAGGACCGCGTAGCATGAAGCGTCTCACCCTCCTCCTCGCCACCACCGCCTTTGCCTTCCCCGCGCTCGCCCAGACCAGCGAGCATCAGGAACGCGACCGGACGAGTCGCAGCACGGTGCATGGCGACGCGGACGCCGATGTCGTGATCACCGCGCCCTATGTCGCCGATCTCGACCTGCTCGCGGGCACCTCGGTGGTGTCGGGCGACGAGCTGGTACGCGACATTCGCGGGCAGATCGGAGACACGCTGACGCGCGTGCCGGGGGTTTCGGCGACCTCGTTCAGTCCGGGTGCGTCGCGGCCGGTGCTGCGCGGCTTCCAGGGCGAGCGCGTGCGCGTGCTGACCGACGGGCTCGGCTCGCTCGACGTCTCCAACACCTCCGCCGACCATGCGGTGACGATCGATCCGCTCACCGCCGAGCGGATCGAGGTGCTGCGCGGCCCCGCAGTGCTGCTGTTCGGCAGCCAGGCGATCGGCGGCGCGGTCAATGTGATCGACCGCCGCATCCCGCGCACGGTGCCTGAGAACGGCTTCCATATCGACGCGATCGGCACCTATGGCTCGGCGGCGGACGAGCGCAGCGGCGGCGCGGCGGCCGATTTCGCGCTGAGCCCCCAGATCGTCGTCCATGTCGACGGCAGCTATCGCAAGACCGACGACCTGCGCACCGGCGGCTACATCCTGAGCCAGCCGCTGCGCGCCGAGCAGCTGGCGATCGCCGCGGAAGAGACCGCGGAAGGTCATCTCGACGAAGCAGCCGAGGCGACCGCGCTCGCCAACAGCCGCGGCCGGCTGCCCAACAGTGGGACCGAGACCTATACGCTGGGCGGCGGCGTCGCGCTGATCAACGACGGCGGCAGCCTGGGTTTCTCGGTCGGCTATTACGACACCAAGTACGGCGTGCCCGAGCGCCCGGCCGCGGGTCACGACCATGATGCGGGCGGCGACGAAGGCCATGACCATGGCGCCGTGACGATCGGCATGAAACAGTGGCGCGCCGACATGCGCGGAGAGGTCAATGTCGATGGCGGCTTCCTCGACAAGATCCGCGTGCGCGCCGGCTTCGCCGATTACGAGCATACCGAGTTCGAGGGCGCCGACGTCGGTACGGTGTTCAACTCCGAAGCGATCGAAGGGCGGCTCGAGCTGGTCCAGGCGGATCGCGGCGGGTGGCGCGGCGTGATCGGCTTCCAGGGACTGACCCGCAACTTCTCGGCGGTCGGCGAGGAGGCGTTCGTACCGCCCAACACCACCGACCAATATGGTGTGTTCGCGCTGCAGGAAGTCAACCTGGGCAAGCTCGGCATCGAGTTCGCCGGCCGTTACGAGCACACCAACGTCCGCTCGGACGCAGTCAGGATCGGGCTCGACGAGGATGCGCCGCTGGCGCGGGTCGATCGCAGCTTCAACGCCTTCTCCGGTGCGGTCGGCCTGTCCTATGCGGTCGCGCCCGAGGTCAAGATCGGCATCAACGGATCGCGCGCCGTCCGCGCGCCGTCGGGCGAGGAGCTGTTCTCCAACGGCCCGCACATCGCGACCCAGGCCTATGAGGTCGGCAACCCCAATTTCGCGCTCGAGAAGAGCTGGGGCCTCGAGCTTTATGCCCGCGGCCGCGCCGGGCCGGTGCGGTTCCAGATCAGCGGCTATGCCAACTGGTTCGACAACTACATCTATGAGAATGACACCGGCACGCGGTTCGAGAATGACGAGTTCGACCTGCCGATCTTCCAGTATCTCCAGGCGGATGCGCGCTATTACGGGATCGAGGGCGAGATTTCGGCGACCCTGCTGCGCTCGGGCGACTTCTCGCTCTCCGGCAATCTCGTCGCCGACTATGTGAATGCCGAGCTCGGCAATGGCAGCCCGGTTCCGCGCATCCCGCCGCTGCGCGTGCTGGGCGGGCTCGATGCGAGCTACAACGGCTTTGGCGGACGGGTCGAGGTCGAGCACTCCACCCGCCAGTCGCGCGTCGCCGGTTTCGAGACCGAGACGCCGGCCTTCACCCTCGTCAACGCCTCGCTCACCTGGCACCCGTTCGGCGAGAAGCGCGAGACCGCGCTGATCCTGTCCGCCAACAACCTCTTCGACGTCGAGGCGCGGCGGCATGCATCGTTCACCAAGGATTTCGTGCCGCTCGCCGGCCGCGACATCCGCGTGGCGGCCCGTGTAAGCTTTTAGGTTGCCCCCGGCGGGCGCTGTCGCCTCATAGGGGCGGCAGCGCCCAATCGATTGCCCCTCTTCCCTTCGCTTCCAGAAATTCGTTCGCCTTGGAGAAATGGCGGCAACCGAAGAAGCCACCATGCGCCGATAGCGGCGAGGGATGCACCGACTTCAGCACCAGATGCCGCGGATCGACCGACGGCGCCTTTTTCTGGGCGTGGCTGCCCCACAGCATGAACACCACCGGTTCGGGCAGCGCGTTGACATGGGCGACGACGGCGTCGGTGAACTTCTCCCACCCGCGACCCTGATGCGATGCGGCGCGGCCCATCTCGACCGTCAGGCAGTTGTTGAGCAGCAGCACGCCCTGCTTCGCCCATGCTTCGAGAAAGCCGTGGCGTGGCGGTTCGATGCCGAGGTCGCTGCGCAATTCCTTGTAGATGTTGACCAGGCTGGGCGGCACGCGGACGCCGGGCTGGACCGAGAAGCACAGGCCATGCGCCTGCCCCTCGCCATGATAGGGGTCCTGGCCGAGGATGACGACGCGCACGTCCTGTGGCGGGGTGAGGTCGAGCGCGCGGAACCAGTCAGCCCCTTTGGGGAAGATGCGCTTGCCCGCTGCCTTCTCGTCCAGCAGGAACTGGCGGAGCGAGGTCATGTACGGGCTGTCGAATTCGCGCTGGAGCGGTTCGAGCCAATCCGGGTGCAGCTTGACGGCCATGCGTTTCCTTTCGCCCGCGACTGTGCGAACCAGCGCCAAACTGTCAATTCAAACTCTGTCAATCGGAGGAGAGCCGAAATGCCGGTCACCGGAAGCTGCCATTGCGGCAAGGTCAGCTATACGCTTGAGAGCGATACGCCTTCCAGCGCGGTTTCGTGCAACTGCTCGATCTGCCGCCGAAAGGGGGCGCTGCTCCATTTCGCGCCGGCCGATCAGTTCACGCTGCACACCGATCCGGCGGCGATGACGACCTATCAGTTCAACAAGCACCATATCCGCCACAATTTCTGCGCGACCTGCGGCTGCTCGCCCTTTGGGGCCGGGACGGGGCCGGACGGCAAGGAAATGGTCGCGATCAACCTGCGGTGCGCCGACGGCATCGACCTCGACGCCCTGACCATCCACAAATTCGACGGAGCCAGTCTCTAGGCCATGCATATGAATCACGACGCTTCGGCCCCGGCCGCGGCGGAAATTGCGTTCGACCAGTTCCTTGCCGTCGACATCCGCGTCGGTACGATCGTCGCCGCGGAGCCGTTCCCCGAGGCGCGCAAGCCTGCCTACAGGCTGACGATCGACTTCGGCCCGATGATCGGGATCAAGCGATCCTCCGCGCAGATCACCGAACATTATGCCCTGGAGGACCTGCCCGGGCGGCAGGTCGCGGCGGTGGTCAACTTCCCGCCGCGCCAGATCGGACCGATGATGTCCGAGGTGCTGACCCTGGGCTTCCCCGATGCCGAGGGGAAGGTGGTGCTGTTCCATCCGAGCGTCGCGGTGCCCGATGGCGGGCGGCTGTTCTGAGCGCATTTCAGCGAAGCCTCAGGCTTTGCTCATGACGTTCATCCGCCGCGATGCGACCTGCCGGGCTCCAGCGGATGGCATGGAGCAGGGCAATGACGGCAACGGCACAGGCACGAAACATCAATGGGTGGCGCGTGGCGCGCTGGGGCACGGCAGGCGCGCTGTTGTGCGTTCCCGCGATCGCGATGCGTTTTCCCGGCAGCGGATTCGACTGGACCGCGAGCGACTTCGTGGTGATGGGGACGCTCTTCGCTGCGGTCCTCGGCGCCTATGAGTTCCTCGCCAGCCGTGCGCCCGGCTTCACCTATCGCGCTGCATCGGCGCTGACCACGCTCGGCCTGTTCCTGCTGATCTGGATGAATATGGCGGTAGGCGTGATCGGCAACGAGCGGAATGGCGCCAACCTCATGTCCGTTGCGGTGATCGCGATCATCGCCGGCGTCGGCATGCTCGCGCGCTTCCGCCCCCGCGGCATGCAACTGGCGCTGTTTGCGGCCGCGGCTGCGCAAGCGGCGATCGGCGTGATCGCGGTGGCCGGGAACCTGGGCCATGAGGACCCGAGCTGGCCGCGCGACGTGATCTTCCTGACCCTGTTCTACACCGGCCTCTGGGCCGTCGCGGGGACGTTGTTCGGGTTGTCAGGGGACCGGCGATGATCGACCTGCGCAAGCTGACCAGGCCGTTGACCGACGAGGAGCGGGCGCGGCTGTTCGAGCGGATCCACCGCTCCCCGCGGATCCCCGACCGTTATGCCGACCGGCGCGCGGTGAGCAGATAGTTGAGGCTGGTGTCGTCCGAGAGGTGGAAACCCGCACCGGGCGAGAAGCTGAGGCCGCGCAGGTCGCTGACCCCCATCCCCGCATCGGCGAGCAGATCGGTCAGTTCATCCGGAGTGATGAACTTGGCATGGTCATGCGTGCCGCGCGGGATCATCCCGAGCCCCTCACCCACCGTGATCATCGCAAGCCGCGACAGCGGGGTGCGGTTGGGTGTGGACAGGATCATCAGGCCCCCCGGTGCCAGCGCCGCGGCGAGACCGGCGACGAACGCGGCGGGGTCGGTGACATGCTCGATCACCTCCATCGAGGTGACGAGATCGAAGGTCCGGCCCTTGACCTGCGTCTCGAACTCGCCCGAGCGATAGTCGATCGTCAGACCCGAAGCCTGCGCATGCGCGCGCGCCGCACCGATATTCTCGGGCGCGGCATCGACGCCGGTGATCTGCGCACCGAGCCGGGCGAGCGGCTCGCACAGCAGCCCCGCGCCGCAGCCGACGTCGAGCGCGGTCTTGCCCGCCAGCGGGGTGAAGCTGTTCGGATCGCCGCCCCAATGCGCATCGACGGCTTCGCGGATATAGCGCAGCCGCGGCGGGTTGAGACGGTGGAGCATCGCCGAGGAGCCCTTGGGGTTCCACCAGTCCGCCGCGAGCCGCCCGAAATGCTCAGCTTCACGCGGGTCAATGGTTGCTTTGCTTGTCATCGCCATTCCCCCCTCCTATCAGCGCGCCCACACCTTCCCAAGGGGGACAGAATAAATGGCACGCATCGTGATGAAGTTCGGTGGCACGTCGATGGCGGGCATCGAGCGGATTCGCAACGTCGCCGCCCGCGTCAAAGGCGAATGGGAAGCCGGCAATCAGGTCGCGGTCGTCGTCTCCGCCATGGCGGGCGAGACCGACCGACTGGTGGGGTTCTGCAAGGAAGCCTCGCCGCTTTACGACCTGCGCGAGTACGACACGGTGGTCTCGGCCGGTGAGCAGGTGACGAGCGGGCTGCTCGCCATCGCACTGCAGGCGATCGGCGTGCCGGCGCGCTCCTGGCTCGGCTGGCAGCTGCCGATCCACACCAGCAGCGCGCACGCGAGCGCGCGCATCGGCACAATCGACACGGTCGAGCTGAACGCCAGCCTCGCCGACGGCCATGTCGCGGTGATCCCGGGCTTTCAGGGGCTGGCCGAGGACAATCGCGTGACCACGCTCGGCCGTGGCGGATCGGATACCAGCGCGGTGGCCGTGGCGGCAGCGATGAAGGCTGACCGCTGCGACATCTATACCGATGTGGACGGTGTCTACACGACCGATCCGCGCATCGTCCCCAGGGCCCGCAAGCTGACCAAGGTGACGTACGAAGAGATGCTGGAACTGGCGAGCGTCGGGGCGAAGGTGCTCCAGACCCGCTCGGTCGGGCTGGCGATGAAGGAAGGCGTGCGGGTGCGCGTGCTTTCCTCGCTGGAGGACAATCGCGACGAAGAGGGCCATCGCGGCACGCTGATCGTCGGCGAAGAGGAGATCAACGACGTGGAACGGCAGCTCATCACCGGCATCGCTGCGGACAAGAACGAGGCGAAGGTCACGCTCACCAACGTCCCCGACCGTCCGGGCGCGGTGGGCCATATCTTCACCCCGCTGGCCGAGACCGGGATCAACGTGGACATGATCGTGCAGAACGTGGCGCACGCGACGGGCTCGACCGACGTCACCTTCACTGTGCCGCGTGCCGAACTCGCCCGCGCGCTTGACGTGCTTGAGAAGAACAAGGCGCCGATCGGCTATGACGCGCTGATCCACGACACCAAAGTCGCCAAGATCAGCGTCGTGGGCGTGGGCATGCGCAGCCATGCCGGCGTCGCGGCGACGATGTTCGAGACGCTGGGCGAGCGCCGCATCAACATCCTCGCCATCACCACCAGTGAGATCAAGGTGAGCGTGCTGATCCATGAGGACGAGACCGAACTCGCCGTCCGCGTGCTGCACACCGCCTATGGGCTGGACGCGCCGGAAGAAGACGCCGCGTAACTAGCGGAACGGCACCGGCCCGCTCCCCCACCCGGCCACCCAACGCCAGTATCCTATGGGTGGCCGGGTGGGGGAGCGGGCCGGTGCGGCTCTACATCAAAAACACCCTCACCTCGGCGTGAGCGTCGCCGCCACGCCGAAGTGATCCGACGGATATTCGCCGGCGACCGCGACGTCGCCGATGCGGCGTGCATCGCTGAGGGCGAAGGCGCGCGGATCGGCGAAGATATGGTCGATCACGCGCGCGGGCAGGCCGCGCGAGGTGACCAAAGTCGTATCGACCGTTCCGGGCTTGAGCGCAGGTTCGAGGCCGCGGATCGCGAGCGGGGCGAGTGCGGCTTCGTCGAGCGGGGCGTTGAAGTCGCCCATCAGCGCCAGCGGCACATCGTCCTGCGGCAGCCAGCCGAGCAGGCTGCGGATCTGCTGCGCGCGCACCGGTCCCTGATCGGGTTTCCAGGCGAGATGGGTGTTGACCATATCGACCGGCTGGCCATGCGCATCGACGCGCAGGCGGATCGCCGTGCGATAGTCGTCGAGCGGCTCGAGCTTGATCGTGTCGACCACGCTGACCGGCAGCCGCGCCAGGATCGCGTTGCCGTAGCGGTTGGCGGCGCCTTCGGGCGAAGTCGACATGAAATGGACGGTGTAGCCGCCGAGCGCCGCAGCGATCGTCTCGGCCTGGTTAGGCAGGTTCTTGGCACTATCCTGCAGTACTTCCTGCAACGCGATCACATCGGCGTCCGCAGCGCGGAGCACGTCGGCGAGCAGCTTCAGCCGCAGCGGCCAGTTGCCGGCATCGTGCCAGATGTTGAAGGTGGCGACGCGCAACGGCTTGCGCGGGGCGCTGGCGCGGGGGGCGCAGGCGGCGACCGGGAGGGCGGCCGCGGCGGCGAGCAGGGAGCGACGGTGCAACATGTGGCGCGTCGTAGAACGTCAACGCCCCGACGACAACGCTGTCCTGTTCGATCTCGACGCTTGCCTCGCACCCGCCCGCCCGGCTAGGCCCGCGCCCATGAGCATTGGGGAAGAGCGCCTTCAGCGCCGCATGGCGCGCGGCATCGAGTTTCTGGGCAGCAAGACCGCGATCCTGTGCGGCGCGATGTCGTGGGTGAGCGAGCGCAACCTCGTCTCCGCGATCTCGAACGCGGGCGGCTTCGGGCTGATCGCGTGCGGCGCGATGAACCCCGAGCAGCTCGACGCCGAGATTGCCGCGACCAAGGCGCTCACCGACAAGCCGTTCGGCGTCAACCTGATCACCATGCACCCGCAGCTGTTCGAGCTGATCGCGGTGTGCGCCAAGCATGATGTCACGCACATCGTGCTGGCGGGCGGGCTGCCGCCTGCGGGTAGCCTCGACGCGATCAAGGGCAATGGCGCCAAGCTGATCTGCTTCGCGCCCGCGCTCAGCCTCGCCAAGAAGCTGATCCGGTCGGGCGTCGATGCGCTGGTGGTCGAGGGCATGGAAGCCGGCGGGCATATCGGCCCGGTGTCGACCAGCGTGCTGGCGCAGGAAATCCTGCCCGAAGTCGCCGAGCAGGTCCCCGTGTTCGTCGCGGGCGGGATCGGCCGGGGCGAGGCGATCGCCGGCTATCTCGACCAGGGCGCGTCGGGCGTCCAGCTCGGCACGCGCTTCGCCTGCGCGACCGAGAGCATCGCGCATCCCAATTTCAAGAAGGCGTTCTTC
>Ga0247823_10001542_pt1 | contig 19210 bp, 12 predicted proteins | sample 13C_PalmiticAcid_2_FD_192426 | JGI IMG/M metagenome (GOLD analysis project Ga0247823, IMG submission 192426) | Soil microbial communities from agricultural site in Penn Yan, New York, United States - 13C_PalmiticAcid_Day30 | ecosystem: Environmental > Terrestrial > Soil > Agricultural land... | reverse complement strand
CCCCAACCCCCGACCTGCAATACCACCCTTGCTACGGCACCTTCCAGTGCGCCCGCCTGCAGGTCCCCCTGGACTGGTCCAAAGCCAACACCACCGCCAACCGCGGCCCTCACGCCGCCATCGCCATCGTCACCCTCCCCGCCACCGTCCCGCCCACCGACCCGGCCTACGCGGGGCCCATCCTCATCAACCCCGGCGGCCCGGGCGGCTCGGGCACCGAGATGGCCCTCGGCCTGGCCGCCGTCATGCAATCCCTCGTCGACGTCCCCGGCGTGCGCCACTACGACATCCTCGGCTTCGACCCGCGCGGTGTCGCGCTGACCACGCCGTCCGCGTCGTGCTTTGCGTCGCAGTTTGACCGTGCCGCCGATGGCATGTACAGGGACGGCATGTCTAGCGTGCTCGATGAGCAGGGTTTGAAGATGAGGTTTGAGCTGGCTAAGGGGGTGGCGGGGCTGTGCGCGTTGGCGCAGCCCGGGGAGGAGAGCGTGTTTCGGTATGTGTCGACGGCGAGTGTCGCGAGGGATATGTTGGAGATTGTGGAGCGGGTGCATGCGTTGAATACTAAGGGGAATGCGACGGTTGCTGGGAAGGCTTGCGGGGGTGGGAGTGGGGGGAAGCCCAAGTTGCAGTATTTCGGGATGTCGTACGGCTCGTTTTTGGCGAATACGTTTGCGTCCATGTTTCCGGACAGGATTGGGAGGATCGTGGTGGATGGGGTTGTCGATGCGGATGACTACGTGTCAGGGGTAAGTGACCGCCTGGGTTTGAGTGGGGGAGCAGACGAGATCATTGCTGACGGATCCTAGATTTGGCAAACGAACATCATCGACGCCGAAGCGGCCGCTGACATCTTCTATCGCACCTGCTTTGACGCTGGCGCGGCCTGCGCCCTTCGCCAGACCACCGACGCCAGCTTCTCCGACATCCGCACCCGCGTCGACGCCCTCCTCCGCACTCTCCAACAATCTCCCGTCTCTGCCATCTACAATGGCCGCGTGCACATGGTCACCTCGCACCTCGTGGGTGAGACCATCCGCACCAGTCTCTACGAACCCATTAAAAAGTACGACTCGCTCTCCCAAAAGCTCGCGGGCGCCCTGGCTGGCAACTTCACCCTCCTCCTCTCCGACGACTCGGTCGTTCGCTTCACCCACCCCACGGATGTCTGCACCGACGGAACTCCCGCCACCTCCCCGCCCAAGTTTTACAACTTCATCGACGAGGCCTCCGCAGGCATCATCTGCGGCGACTCCCAAGCCTCGGCGGGCACGCGCGACCTCGCCTGGGCGGCCTCCACCGTCGCCCGCATCACCAACCAGTCCTCCACGATCGGCGAGGCGTGGACCAAGGTCCCGCTCGCGTGCGCCGACTGGCCGTTTTCCCAGTCCTACGCCTTCAAGGGCCCCTTTGGCAGCCCGGCGCCCAAGAACGGGAGCGACTCCGCGCCGCTGCTGATCCTCTCGACGCGGATCGACCACGCCACGCCGCTGGCCAATGCCTACACGCTGTCGAGACTGCACGGCGGGTCGGCGGTCGTAGTGCAGGAGTCGGTCGGGCACTGTGCGCTGACCGCGTCGGTCAGTCTGTGCACGTACGGGATCGTGAGGGAGTATTTCCACACGGGCAAGATGCCGGCGAATGGGACCGTGTGTGCCGCCGATTGTGTGCCGGGTATTCCGTACAAGGAGTGCCCCGGGCTGTTGTAAGGGGGGTAATGCGGAGGAGATGACACAGAAGACAGGGGGGGTTGAAGCTTGCTTCGGGGGACAGGAGGGGAGAAAGCGTGGTCGTCATCCATGACTATGGATCGATGCCATGCCCTAATTTCTATTCTCAGGCCATGGTTATCACTAGATTACGGGGCTTTGTGTATTTAATAATTTGAGTGTATCGCACGACTAAACTGTTTGCTTCAGGGTGTTGAAATTGAGGTAGAAGCTCAAACTTGAAGAACATGAAGAAGAACGGTTTGTTTCATGATTACCTTACCCGTTTAATGTTGACGCTCAGGTCTGAACGAAGCATTGGCTCCTACTTCCAGCTTCATTTGAAATGTCATTTCATCACGTTGCTCTTCCGAAGGATCTTGAACTTCAGCACCATCCAGTCCCTGGAAGTGCAAAGTTTAAGAACTGCAACGCACCACTGCACTTACTCGTACTATCTAACTAAAGGGGGAAATCTTCGACGACCTACAAATCATTCTCCGCCTCGCCACAGAGATTGCACGTGTGACCACACATTTGTAAGGTTACCAGTTGTGCCAAAGCGCCCAGTCCGTGCCAGCCGCAAAGACATCAATCCGCCCGGGACCCCAGCTGGCCACGGCGGGCTTCGTAACCAAGGTGCCCTTGAGCGACTCCCACGGCTTCCACGTGGCCCCGTTCCACTCGCGATGCCACACCGCGCTGTCCGTGCCAAGAGCATACACATCCAGCCTGTTGGCCTGGTCCGACACGACGACGGGAGTCGACTCGAGGGTACCGCCCAACGACTCCCAGCCACCCCAGCGGCTGCCGTCCCACCACTTATGCCAGAGCGCGTGGTCGGTGCCAAGCGCAAAGACATCGATCCGGTTCTTGCCCCACGATACGGCCGCCGTGTCGGACGAGAGCACGCCGCCAAGCGACTCCCAGCCTCCCCAGCGAGTGCCGTCCCACCACTTGTGCCACAGGGCGTGGTCAGTGCCGACGGCAAAGAGATCAATCCGGTTGGGGCCCCACGACACGGCCGACGGGGCCGACTTCAGGACACCGTCGAGGGACTCCCAGCCACCCCATCGTGATCCATCCCACCAGCGGTGGTACACGGCCGAGTCGGTACCGATGGCGAAGACGTCGAGACGGTTGGGGCCCCACGAGACCACGGACGGGGGCGACTGGATTCTGCCGCCGAGGGACTCCCAGCCGCCCCAGCGGGAACCGTCCCACCAGCGGTGCCTGCCAAGTTCATGGTCAGTTACAAAACTCTGAACCCAGGAGGATACTTGGCACATACCAGAGAGCAGAGTCGGTGCCCTGAGCAAAGAGGTCGATGCGGTTCTTGGCCCACGAGACAGAAACGGGAGGGCTGTGGAGCACACCACCGAGAGACTCCCATCCGCCCCATCTGGAGCCGTCCCACCAGCGGTGCCTACAGAGGACAATTAGCCATACGTTCAATAGGCCACACCTTTGTGGAAGTTTGGTGCCCACCAGACGGCGGAGTCAGTGCCCAGCCCAAAGACATCGAGGCGGTCCTTGCCCCAGGAGACGACATCAGGCGGGGACGTCAAGACCCCACCGAGGGATTCCCAACGGCCGGGAACGGAAGCGCGGCTCTCGAGCTTGGAGGATTCGGCGGGGGGAGTATTGGGAGAAGAGGGGGCGGCCGTGACCAGGGCGAGGCCGTGAGCCAGGAGGCCGGCGAGGGCGGTAACGCGAACCATGATTGGAACGCTGGATGTGCGATGTTGGGATGGTGATGGACTCAACTGGGCAAGGCACTCAGTGAAGAGGGTTGAGGGGGTGAGAAGGTTGTATGGCGACTGGAGAGAGGTATTTATACACTTCAAGTTGCCCGTGAGCGTCCACGCTTGAATCAGTCTTGACATGGACATGCGCTGTGCCGCCCCCTTCAGTTCTTGTCGGAGCAAACCTAGGGCTGAGATACTCGCGTGGCGGCGGGGCAGGGTAGTAAATCCGATGGCCAAAGAGAGAAAAGTTGCTACCGCATTGGGATCCTCATCTCCGTGGTTTGCATCACAGCCCCAATGGCTGAAGGCAGGCGGGTTGCTGCAGCTTGGTTGGATGGAGCACCATAAGGCAACACTGCATCGGGAATCTACTTTCAGTGACTCGAACCACCACTCCGATGGCTGAAGAGAGGTAAGTTGTTGAAACTCCAATGACTGAGGTGCGTTAAGTTTTGTCATTTGCTGCGGCTTGAATGGCGGAAGGGGGGATTCCAATGGCGTGAATCATCTGCCTGTCTTCGGGGGTTGGATTTACAGCCCCTGAGCACGCAATAGAACACCCGTTGTTAATGCCCAATACCGACTCGGAGTGTTGCGGTATGGCTGACAGCCAGGAAGCTGTCGCGGAAGCTCTTGCTCATACTGTGCGCAGGTGTGACATGTTAATTGACACCGCGAGGATCTGAGATTTGCGCGTTCAGCAAGCCAATGATGGCAACGAGAGTGCGTCTGATGGAGGAAGATCAACTGAATGAGTTCGGTTTGCTTAAGGAACTTGGAAGCGAGCACAGCCTCGCTCGGAGATGTAAGTTGACATGTCTGTAATACTGACTCGATTGGGCAATGATGGGTTCAGGTTGCGCCATCAATGATGGTGCGGCACGCAGCAGCTGCAGCGCGATGTACCACGCAACAAACCCCGACGACGAGCAGGAAGGGAACCCGAGAACCACTTCTCGTGGCAGAGGCTGATCCAACTGCCTCCGACCGCTCGTCCCAGTTGCAGACCACTGGCACCACAACAAATAACCCGGGTTGCCTGTGAAGTGCCGCTCCGTTGCCGCGCATACCGCTACCAAGTCACGGTCTGCCTGGCTGTCACTTCGCAAGGGAGAAAAAAGACATGTGTTCTGGAGACAAAGTGGGAAGCAGTGCGAGCCCTTACCCTGTGTAAAGTCTAGTTCAAGCTTGGGGGGCCACTCATCATACGAATGCCAACACGTGCACCTCACAGATGGTTCAGGGTCGCTGCCGGCGTCCTTTGCGTCTGCTTGTCATTGCCAGAAAAGATGGCCATGATCACTCCGCAGCAACTCGCGGTCGCGGCTGGGACTGGACCTGTGCATGGAGTGTGACGTGGGATCGGTAGTCCGGCGAATTCGTGGCTTGCTCTGTGATGGCTGAAGAAGCACGCGAGCTGTCGTAGTTCTCTGAGGAGATATGTTTTCAGCTGGGTGGAAATGTTGCACAGCAGTCAGTATCATTGTTGGGCACTCACAAACTGGTTCCACAAGATACTGGATGATCTCTATACCAGCCTGACCCTTTCCTCTCACCAACGTGGGCCGAAGAACGGTTTCCACCTCATCCTTGGGCCCAGACAACTCTACCACCAGAGAATGTCCCTGGACCGCGTCTACTTGCACGCCGCCCGTCTCTGGACACGGCAGAACCCTTCTGACAATTTTGGGTTCAGTGCTGTTGGCAGCTTGCCAGTCGACAACATTCTCTGTTCACAACGAGACTTGGATCATTGCTCTGTTGAGCCGCCTCTCAACTTTTAAATGGACTTGAAGGTAGAGAACAGGAAACATTGGCGACACTTGTTGTGCGCGGCTGGGGCGAGATCAAGCGGACATATAGTGATGATACCTGACACTGCCTATGTTTACAAGCATCAGTAGGTATCCCTGGTTGCATAACCGCGCCGGATATCGTTGGCCGGTTGGGGTACGTGAGAGCCATGCGAGTCTCTGGTCTCGAGGATGCTGCAAGGGCCTGGGCAGGTGCCTTCGGCTCTCGTGGATTTAACACTCCCCCAAAGGATATCTGCGCTGTTCTCAAAGCCGTCGATGAGATCCAACAAGTTTTCAAATGTCGACATAGAACTTTTCGTCATGCCTGGATCAGCATTTCAGTCAGGGCTGCACTGGTCCGGGCTGCGGTGAGCTACCTGAAATTCCCAGCATGGTTCACCTTTGCCAAGCTATGATGTGGGAATGGCAGGGAGATACCAGAAATAGCAAGAGAGTGTGGCATTGCTGTGTGTTGTGTGTTGCAGTGGAGAAATCGTCAGTTGCGGGTTGGCTGCAGAAGATGCGCGGAAACACTCAAGCACACCCTCCCTTTCTGCAACACAACCCGCAGCACACCTTACGACACAGTCCGGTGTCTCACCTGGCTTGTCGTTGCCAAGTACCCCGTCTCTGCAGAGACATCATTGGTCTTTGTTGACCGATGCCATGTAACGATTGGCTCATACGTATTGGGCCCCTCACATGCGGCCGCTCTGTTGGTTCCATTTCATGCACAGCACGAGGCAGACGCAGCTTTGAGCGTGGGCAGTTGGCCGTCGAGGCCGCCAACAATTCAGCCTTTTGAGGCAGGCAGTTTCACTGATGTAAGGTATTAAACTGATTCCAGGCCCGCATGTTGCTCCTTGTTTTTCAGCATCAGTTACTCCAAGCCCACGTACACACCCAGCTTCGTCCACCTTGCCCAAGTTGCATGCTTCCGTACACCGCACGGCAGCCATGAATACTTCTAAGCGAGCCCATAGCCCCGCCGAGAGCGAGAGATGTACCAAAACGGCCAAGCTCTCACACGAGTCTGACACTGCGGTTGCTGCAGAGAACCCCGAGCACCAACACAGCGACGAGGTCCAAGTCACCGTCAAGCTTCGTTCAACATCCAAGGCGGCCCGCCATAACCCCAGACCGCTCGATCACTGGGACACAGCCCGGGCGTCCAAGTCTTCTAGCAGGGATGTCAGTGACCGCCCATCCGCGTCCCCTGAGGAGAGCCGAGCTCCCAGCAGCCCTGCTCAACCCCCGACTCCTGTGCAGCCTAGTTCCCCTTCCGCGTCCCCTGAGAATAGCCGAGTTTCCGGAAGCCCTGCAGGTGCTCACTTCTCGACTCCTGTGCAGCCCAGTTCCTCTTCCGCAACAGGCAGGCCTGAGCTTCCCGCGCCAGTAGACGGTTTATCTGCACATGGAGACGGTCCAATTGCTGGCGATGCCGAAGCTGGCGATGCTGAAGATAAAGAACGCGACTCCGACTCCTCCTTGTCAGTCTCCCAACTCTTCGTGGTGCCTCCCCAGCAGTCTAACTTTCTTTCACACAGGGTCCAGAGCGATGAAACAGCAGATGGCGGCGAGGTGGTTGATTACACCCTCGGCGACGAGGAACTAGCCTATCTCTGCGCGGCCGTTGGTGACACCTTCGGCCACACCTTAGGCGACGAAGAACTACTGAACAATGACATGTATGAAGATTTCTCCGATTCTGAGCTGTCACGCAATGACGAGTTCGCACACTGGCATTGGCTGGAGCAGATCGATGGCGACGCCAGCGTGGGTGGCAACCTGGTCGCAGTCTGCGACGCCAAGTTAATCAGGCGCGCGCACATCAGACGCACCTTCTGGTCTGAGATGGCAGAGCCGAGTGAAGAAACGTCGGACCTCGGCTTCGAGCTCTTTGACAGATACGGCCGCTTGAGCCGGGAGCACTACGACCACAAGATCGGAAAAGGATCTGGAGCCTGGGGTGAGGAGCTCAACCACGGCGACATGCTTTTGTTCGAGAGCCTCCATGTTGAACGTTCCCGGCGCCATCAAGGGATCGGCACCAAGATCGTCAACGCGATACTGGACAAGGTGCGGGCCAAGTCGGATAACTTTTTCGCTTTTGTCGGGCCCGGATATCTTACTCGAGACATGGTAGGCGAAGGAGACAGAAAGGAGTACTCCGAGATGGCTGAAGAGCTGTCGACAATCTCACTGCGCTTCTGGCGCTCGTTGGGCTTCAGGAGAGTAGGCACATCAAGTTGGCTCGCATTCACCGACAACGACAGCCATCCGTCGCGGCGCTTGACCGCCGGAGAGGATTGGGACCCACTAGAGCAATCGAAGGAGAAGGAACCCCTTCCTGAGGCGATCCAGACTGTTTTCAACACCCTGTCTTACCCCTCGGCTTCAGATGCGGAATGTGTCCGCCAGATCCAGGAAGCATTTCCTGGCGAGGAGGGTGCGGCGCCACACTCCTACACCGACAAAGACGGTAATACCATCCTCCACAGTGCCGCCGACGGGAGGAAAGCGGAAACAATTGCATGGCTTCGGGCCAAACATCCCTCGTTGACGGACGTACGCAACGCCTGGGGACACACTCCCTTGGAAGCGCTGCAGAGCAGCTTGGAGAAACACAGAACGAGGCGGCGCGCTGGAATGCCTATATCTGTGGCGTTGGACAGGTTTGAGGGATTCTCCCAACCGGACATTGCCAGTCTCGCCGCTCTGACGGGCACTGAAATCTTCGACCTCACCAAGCTCTCAGACCAAGACATATCGGCCGTCTCCTCGGCAGCAGACGATGCAGTCAGCCGGGTCCCGAAGATCACGACGATCCGCCACACTTTGCGACTGAAGTACGGGTGCACGTGTGGGGAGTGCATCGGCGGTTTCCTGAGTCCCAGGATGCACTTCGCGCTGCTGTGCCAGGCCGAACATCGACATGATCTGCTCACTGCAGATCTGGATGCGAAGGGGCCGGCTTGGGTCGCGAGCCACGGACTCGAGTTGGACCATCTCGCCCTGCCGGTCCGAGAGAACCTGAACACCAACAAATCGATGAGGCAGGGCTTCACCAGGATGTGCGGCCACATTGCCCGCTGCCTCAGAGAGAAGCGGGTCCCCGACGAGGAGGCGGTTCTTGAGTCGTTCCGCAACCAGAGGAGCGAGTGGCCGCCGGTGACGAAAAACTACCTGCAGCGAGGCGGGACCGTGGCCGCCGTCGCTACAATGTTGTTTGACAGGGCCATGCGCTGGGACGAGTGGGCTGGAGATGGGATACACTTGGATGCGCATGGAGGTCACGTCAAGACGCTCCCGGTCTGTCGCAATGACCGCGAGTTTGGGTTTGTGAGCGGGATGTGCGGGTACAAGAGAGTCTCCATGATTCAACATGTAGATATGTTTGGGAGGGAGAGAGTATACTGATCGGGGGTGCCAGTGTAAGCGGCCTTGATGATCGTCGCTGGTGCGGCAAGCTACAAAGGGGGTGGCTATTCCTTGATGGTGGACGCTGACTGGGGTCCGACTTGCTGAATGGAAATATTTCGTGGTCGTCAAGCTGAACGGCAAAAGAGATCTTCATTGCAACCCCGCTGTCAGACTATCTAACGAGATACACATGCCCCTCAAACGCTCCCAGCAGACCAACCCGGGACTTTCCTGGGTGCGTAGACATGATTGGTATCATCTCTGGTGACCCTGCCACCCCGAGCTCTGCCGGGCTGGGCACACTCCACGTCTTCTCCTCCGGTGTGAAGTTGAGCACCACAAGCACTCTATCACGGTCGTGCTCCGACTCCTTGACAAAGACAAACAGACTTTCATCCTCGGGCCGCAGGTCCTTGAAGTCGCCGTACACGAGCAGATGCGCGTGGTCCTGGCGGAAGCGCAGCATCCTGCGCCAGTAGGCGAGCACGCTGTCCGGGTCGTCGAGCTGCGAGGCCACGTTGATCTCGCCCGCCAGCGGGTGCGGCTTCATCCACGGCTCCTGGATTTCCTGGCCGGCCTTCTCGGCGGCCTCGGAAAAGCCGCCGTACTTGGCCTTGCCGTTCCAGGGGATCGGCACCCGGGCGTGGTCGCGGGCCAGGTACTGCACGGCGTCGAAGGCCTTGGAGAGCTCGGCCTTGTTGTCGGCGCCGTGACGCTCCTTGACCATGCTGTAGAACTGGGTGCTGTCGATGTCGAGGTAGTTCTCGATGGGGTAGGACTCCTTGGGCACGTTGACGAGCCCGATCTCCTGGCCCTGGTAGACGTATTGCGTGCCGCTGAGGCAGGCCTGCATCAGGGCCAGCAGCTTGGCGCCGCGGACGCGGTACTCGGGGCGGTCGTCGGTGAAGCGGCTGACCGACCGCGCCTGGTCGTGGTTCTCGAGGAAGACGGTGGACCAGCCGTCAGTGCCGCGGATCAGGGCCTGCGTCAGGTCGACGGCGGTCTTGAAGTCTGTGAGCCCAAAGTTCCTGGGCGTTGTGGCAAACTTGTGCGTCCTGCCCATGCCGATGTCGACAATGTCGAACTGGAACACCATGTTGAGCTGCTTGGCCTTGGCGCTCACGTACTTGAGCACGCGCTGCGTGTCGGGCGTGCACGGCAGCTCGCCGACGGTGACAGCCCCGTACTTCTCGAGGATGACGTTCATCTCGCTCAGGAACTCGTGCATGCGAGGTCCGTTGCAGTAGATCATGCCCGCGGGCTGGTAGGGGGTCTCCGGGTCGACGATGGGCGCGTCTGGCAGCGTGGGCGGCTTGCTGTACATGTTGACCGTGTCGACACGGAAGCCGTCGACGCCACGCTCGAGCCAGAACTCCATGGCCGAGGCGTAGATGGCCTTGCGGGTCTCGGGGTTCTCCCAGTTCACATCGGGCTGCTCTGTCGCGAAGAGGTGCAGGTAGTATTCCTGCGTCAGCTCATCCCACTCCCAGGCACTGCCGCCGCCAAAGTTGGACCGCCAGTTGTTGGGGGGCAGCCGCTCGCCGGACGGAGAGTACTTGGCAGGCCGCCAGATGTACCAGTCGCGCTTGGGGCTGTCCTTGCTGGCTCGCGACTCCTTGAACCAGGCGTGCTGGTCTGACGTGTGGTTGATGACGAGATCGAGCATGATGCGCATGCCGCGGGCGTGTGTCTCCTGGATGAGCGTCTCCATGTCCTGGACGGTACCGTAGGGGCGGTAGACATCCTCGTAGTTGCTGATATCGTAGCCCATGTCCACCTGCGGGCTGTCGTACATGGGGCAGATCCAGATCACATCGACGCCCAAGCTCGCAATGTAGTCGAGCTTGGACGTGATGCCTGGGAGATCGCCGATGCCATCGCCGTTGGAGTCGCAGAAGGACGCCGGGTAGATTTGGTAGATGACGGCTTGCTTCCACCACTGCCTCTCGCGGGTATTCACCGTCATGGTTCTTTGACGAGGAAAACTTTGGTGGACGAACGTTGTGGCTGGTTGACGGCGTGGGTAGCAAGCGAGGGACAAGCAGACGAGGATGAGGTGAATTTGAGAATTTGAGAGGAAGGAATGTCGAAGCAGCACAGCAGCACAGCAGCACTGTAGGCGACTCGTCTTTTAATCCTGCCGTGCTCCTGTGGATGTGGAGAAGACTGCGGGTTTCGGCAACTCGTCCTCTCCGGCGTGTTACAAAGCCAGCGCCATGTCTCATGGCATCTTACGCAGGCTCAACAACCCGGCCAGCGGAGCCGATCGGCGACCATGCCGGACCGACAAGACCATGTCGTCCCAGTCTTGTGGAAGAGGGTCAGAGAAGAGTCCTTGAACGGTAGAATGCCATGGCTAAAAGCGGAGGGTTACCGACAGAGCATTTGGCGCGTCGGCGCCGAGTCGGACTCTCTTGTGGCCTGTGGGTGGTCGAGCTGCAGCAATGCTTGTTTCGTGGTGTTTGGTGGGGACACACGGGGATGGGTGTGGAGAAGCAGTTGGCTCTGCGATTTGACCATTGCCGGACCGACGAGATCTCTTTGTTTCATTGGCTGGATGTCGGTCCGAGAGAAGATCCTGCCCTCCCAGTGTCACCTTGTGCTCGGTTCCAGATTGTTCTTGACCTGCCTTCACCTTCACCTCATTCCAATCTTGCTCGAACCCATGCTTGCTTGCATTGACCTTGGACGCCACGATTTCTTAGAGATGCGTCCTGCCGCGGGCGAACGTGCTGCTGAGACCTTAGCCGTTAACTGGTTCGTTGCCTCGGTACAGGACATGGCAAGATCTGCCGGGTGGGCGCATGCAGCAGCGTTCTCACTCAAACCTCCCTTAACAACCCCTTCGCCCCTTGCCGTCTGCTTGTCGACCTGTACCACACTGAGCTGTGGTGTTCTCATTTTCAGCGCCAAGCGACATCCGTGATCCAGTTCCCGTTCCGTTTGTCGGCCCCGCAGAAACCCAACGGCGAACCCCGTTCGTGGAGAGCTTGTCGGCCCGATACCACACAGCCCGTGGGCCCTCTCCACCTCGATCCTGATCAGCAGCAACCCCATGGGGATTCGAATCCGGGGCTACCTTAGCGCTAGTTCCCCAAATGCCGGCGAGTTGCCAATGCACGCGACCATGAATCTGTCCATGGTCCAGCCGTTGATGCCGGACCGACGAGATCGCGCTGCTCGGATCAGGAAAGCACATGAACGGCTAAGTTGACATCTTTCGATCGCGCTCACCCCTGGCCAAGGGCAACCACATCATCCCCGCGAGGACCTCCCGAATCGGGTGTTGGGGTGCCTCTGATTGGACCCATTCTCGCCACGCTCCCGCTAGCGGGCTGACCCATGGTCCTGGTCCTTGCTTCGATGGCAGCACAACTCCCAAGCGCGTCGCCGAGTTGCCCAGAACCATCTGTACTGCAACGGTGCAACCCCGTTCCCGCAACTTGTATAAAGATGGCCGGCATCCCCTCGGTTTCCGGTGTTGAAGCTGTCGAGACATCAGGCGCTGTGGTCGAGCCTTGAAACAACAACCCTTCTTCTTCCTTTTGAACCGCGGGTGTGACTGTCGTCACTTGCGTCTTCTTGTGCTTCCAACACTCTCAGGGAGGTCAACACATCGCGGCATCACCATGTCTCCGGCAACAAATGACGACCCCGCCATTGAGCGCGTGGCCGTCATTAGGCCCAATGTGGACGAGTCGACCGTCCAGGCCGCAGCGGCGGCCACCGACGTCGAACACAGCATGGGACTGCTCAAGTCCCTCAAGCTGTATCGGAGTGCCTGCTTGTGGTCCATCTTTCTGTCAACCTGCATCGTCATGGAAGGCTTCGACAATGCCTTCCTGGCCAGCCTGTTTGCCTATCCCCCCTTCCAGCGCAACTTTGGCGTCGCCCTCCCCGATGGCACGTACCAGCTTACCGCCGCGTGGCAGACCGGCTTGACCAACGGCGTGCTGGCCGGCCAGATCCTGGGCCTCTTCGCCAACGGCATCATCGCCGATCGCTTCGGATACCGCAAAACCCTGGTCGGTGCCTTGATTGCCTGCACCGCTTTCATCTTCATCATCTTCTTCTCCGAGTCTCTGGTGCAGCTGCTCATCGGCGAGATCTTCATCGGCATCCCGTGGGGCGTCTTCCAGACCGTCACCACCACATACGCCGCCGAGGTGTGCCCGACCCATCTCCGCGCGTACCTGACGACATATGTCAACTTGTGCTGGGTCATGGGCCAGTTCATCGCTTCCGGCGTGCTGCGAGCCATGCTCGCTCGCGACGACAAGTGGGGTTACAAGATCCCCTTTGCCTTGCAATGGGCTTGGCCCGTTCCCTTGATTATCGGTATCTGGCTTGCGCCCGAGTCTCCCTGGTGGCTGGTCCGCCACGGCCGCCTCGAGGAGGCCAAGAAGTCGCTCGCCCGCCTGACCACGCGCAACTCGGGCGTCCCGTTCAACCCCGACGAGACGGTCGCCATGATGGTCCACACCAACGAGATGGAGAAGGAACTGTTGTCCGGCACCTCCTACACAGACCTTTTCAAGGGCGTCAACCTGCGCCGGACCGAGATCGTCTGCGTGACGTGGATGATCCAAACCCTCTGCGGCTCCACCTTCATGGGCTACTCGACCTACTTTTACCAGCAGGCCGGCATGGCCGTCGAGAACTCGTTCAACATGTCGCTCGGCCAGTACGCCCTCGGCGCCGTCGGCACCGTCACCTCTTGGTTCCTGATGCAGTGGTTTGGCCGCCGGACCATCTACCTGTGGGGACAGGTCGCCATGTGCGTCCTGCTGCTGACCATCGGCTGCACCGCCTTCGCCGGCAAGGAGAACGTCGCCGCGCAGTGGGCCATCGGCTCGCTCCTGCTCATCTACACCTTCACCTACGACGCCACCGTCGGCCCGCTCTGCTACTCGCTCGTCGCCGAGCTCACCTCGACGCGCCTGCGCACCAAGTCGGTCGTCCTCGCCCGCAACATGTACAACATCACGGGTATCGTCACCAACATCATCACCCCGCGCATGCTCAACCCGACCGAGTGGAACTGGGGCGCCAAGTCGGGCTTCTTCTGGGCCGGCGCCTGCTTCTGCTGCGCCGTCTGGACCTTCTTCCGCCTGCCCGAGCCCAAGGGCCGCACCTACGGCGAGCTCGACGTGCTGTTTGAGAGCGGCGTCAGCGCCCGCAAGTTCAAGTCGACCGTGGTGGACTCCATCGATGGGATCAGCCGCGAGAGGGTCGCCGAGAAGGAAAAGGCCTTTGCGGAAGAGGTCATGGTGGAGCGTGCCGACACGCGGTCAAAGTAGGGGCGGAAGGTGCTGGACTTGAGGGAGAGAGGGAGGTCAAAGCAAGTGATGTGATGTGCAGTGTATTGAAGTAAAGTATTGGTTTATTAGCGTCTTTTGGGTGGCTTGTGTTGGAGCCAAGTACGTACATGGCGTCTTAGGCAGCTTAATGCACTTGTATCCTGGATTATTTGCTCTGCTCTCACCGTGCTCGCCGACTGACCAAAGGATTCGCCCCGCGCCATGTTGAACGCATGCCATGTCCACATGCATTCTTAGCCTACACCACGGAACCACCACACTCCACTCCTGGCCAACGCACTTTCATGCAGGTGGCATGTGGACCCGAGGGAGGAACAAGGCATTCAACAAACAGTGGTTTACGTCACGATGAAAACCCGGAAAGGCCCTGGGCAACTTTTTCAGCACTCTGACCTTCTGGTCATAATAAGAAGAGAGCATGTTGCTGTCTGCATTGCTTGCCTGGATCTCCTGAGCATCCTGGGTTGAAAGAGCTAAATCCAAACAGGACCAAGTCTCATGATAACGCGCCGCCCAACAAGAAAACGCAAAATTGGGGCCACCGCTGAATGAACGTCCGCCCTCTGGTTATGGTTCTCAACACACTCCTGCGCAGCCGGGTGGTTTTCACTCCAGTTCAACATGTAGAGATACTACACGTTGGCGGTCTTGGACTGGTCCACAGTATCAACGTCACTCTTCTTGCGAAGGCAGCTCAGGGACTGACTGTTAGAGGGGGAATGCGTTAGTACAACTGCAGGACACTTTTGCATGGAAGAGATGGGGCTGGTCATACTTGCTGTCGCGCTTGCAGACAAACGTCTCCACCGGCGAGCGTTTGTACTCGACACCGTAATCATCGTCTCGGACGGAAAGATCGACAACGTCAGGAGCCGGCAGAGCCAGCACGAGCGAGGCAGCAGCCATGAGGGCAGCAACAACGGATTGCTTGAAGAGCATGGTGGTAAGTGAGAAGCTGAGGCTTGGGGTTGGTTGAAGGCTGGGGAAATGGTCTTGGTTGCGGTTGTCCAAAGGTCAGGTAGAGTTGGAAGGAGATGATGGAAAGGGACAGAGTTCATGAACTCATTGAGGCATTGACCGGGTATTTATATCTCGGCCGTGTCTTGCTAGGCCAACAATTGCAAGTGAGAGTGCACAGCTGGTGGGTAAGCGTGCGAGATACGGTTCAGAGGCCGTGTTCTGAGGCCTGTTTCCAATGCAAGCTCCCTCTCCTTGACACACCACATCACCAACAACAGGCAGCCCGAGGGATCAGGCAACTTTTCTTACAGACTTGGCGGCGCTGACGTTTTGCTCGGGTATCCGGAGTATCCGAGGCGGCAACGGTCGGCCCCCAACCGTCCCCGACGTCAACTCGAACTGTGTCCCCAGCATCCCATCACACATCTCGACCAGTCTGTGTTATCAACGAGCCATATCACGTCGATGTTTGGTTGAAACAGGACCGAAGGGCCGAATCCCCTTCTCACCTTCCAAATTCAGAGGATCGCCAGGTGGTCGGGTACATATGCTGCGGCAAAGGCTCCTCGGCTGATGTGGTGTTTGTCTGCTGTTGTGAACTTGTTTGTCTGCATGCAGCTCGTAGGTAAACATCCTGGTTCATGGGATGCAACTTATCACACCGAAGGGGGGAAGAAGTCGGGGTAAGCAGTCGGGTGACTCCCCTCAGGGAGTCAGGGGATGTGAGAAGGAGGGGCCGTTGGTAATGCATCATTGCTTTGCCGCACACTAACAATCACCAACATCAAGCAACAGGATGAGCGCTGCCAATGATGTGACGGGACTGATGGCCCATCGACCGAGGGCAAGCTTTCAGATCCCTTCCCTGCCAGCAATCGAGCTCAAACCTTCACTTTCCTCGTGCTCCGGTCCCCCTTGCAGCCCCGGCCCCAACGTGGAAGCTTTATGACTGCAGTCAACGGGAATATCACCACCTTCTCACTCCGAACCCAAACACACTTATCCATCAAGCGACTAAGCAGCAAAAGCTTGCCAAAGTTGTCCCCCATACCCTCCGCATGCCCAAAATGCCGTCGTCGAAATACTTTCCCCTGCCCAACCAGAGCCCCAGGGAAAGTGATGAGGATGCTGCCAACTCTCTTCTTGCGGAAACCGCCGTTCTTGAAAAGAAACGCTGGTATCCAACACTGAGATGGTCACTACTGACGACTTTGGCACTTGTGATCTACTCTATCGGCATCTGTTGGGTCACGAAGGGGGTTGTTCTGGGATCCTCTCCTCATCGGCTTCCCGCCCCGGCTTCGAGTTGTAAGTCAGGAAACCGCAAACTTTCCTTGAACGATGGGGCAACACTGACTGTCCCAAAGTCCCTCATCCCGACGAAAAGAAGTACGTTGTCACAGAGACCGGCCAAGAGGGTGATTCTTGGGTCCATCATCTCGTCTACGGCAAACCGAGTCCCGAGGTTGACAATGCGTGGTACGATCTGATCAAGCGTACGTAAACTGAAGCGGCTTGCATATGAAATGGGCCAAAAAGCTGACCCCGACTACGCAGCCTTCAACACTCGGGTTCCAGCAGAACGCTACGAGGCCAGCATGAACAACCGCAGTTCAGCTCGCGTAGCAGATGGTTCTGATAACCCGGACTACTACGTCACGCTAACTGTGTATCACGAACTCCACTGCCTGGTTAGTTTCTTCCTCGCTCTAGATACTTTGCAGGCATGCTGATTCAGCAATTCACAGATGAGATTCAGGTGGTTCCTCGACCCGGGATACTACGCAAACAAGACTTGGGAGGAACAAGCAGCGGACAAATTTGCCATAGGCCATTACAGTGAGTCGCCTCCTGTCATCATTAGCACGATCATTGCAAACTGCGGCTAACGGACAACCATAGGGCATTGCCTGTGGAGTCTCCTCGAGTCGGTCCTGTGCAACGGGGACACGTCGATGAGGACATTTCACTGGGATCCCAACAAGCCGGCCCCAAAGCCCGATTCACTGGCCGAGAGGAAATGTGTGGACTGGGAGTGGTTGCACGACTGGACCGCAGAGCACTCGTTTCTGTTGCAGGATGGATTGCTCAGCCATCCCACGTTTGGGCGGCTGGATGCAAAGCTCCAGCCACTGAAGGCGTCCACTTGAACGATGCAGGGTAGGTGAGTAGTGCAGTATGACTGAGTTCCAGAACAAGGGGAAATGGTGGTAGGCGGTGAGTTTGTGATGTGTTTGGGCTGCGAGGGAGCCATATGAACTCGTTTGTTAGGTATCTAGTCTTCTGAATTCATCTTACATTGATGCTCCAGTTTGGCTCAGTTCACAAATAACGTTGTTTGATACTCGGGAACAGGGTCAGCGTGGCCATTCTCAAGGCACGCCCCAAACAGCAGGTCATGGACACTGGAGTGAAGAATGGAAGCAGCAGGCATGGGTGGGAATTTTGCAACATCTCTAGACTCTTAACGTACAATCCCAAAAATACAACATTGAAGTCATCCAAAGAACAATTTCTAAATGCTTAGGAGGGCCTAGCACAGATCATGACTTTTTACCGGGCATCACTCCCATGAACATGTCCCTTCCCCTTTGCCGTGAAAAACTGCTCCCCTCTCATCGGCTTCCAACCATTCCCGTGAACCTTTCTACACTCGGGATACTTCAACGCCGCAACAACATTCACCGTCTCCAGAGGTGTATCTGCCTCAACCAAGACCCATTGGCAATGCAGCGTATGCTTGTAGTTATCCAAATGGCTATCAATGTATCCCCTCAGGGCGTACGCCCGATGCATCTGGCGCCACATGAAGGTGCAGTGCGTGACATGATACCTCCAGTCCACATACAGTGTCCTCTGCCCCTCCAGGGCGGTGGCGAGATCCACCACGACGTCGGTGCGATTTGGGTGGGCGTAGAATTGCCAGTTGTCGTAGCCGATAAAGTCCTGCATGAGCTCGTCGTCGTAGCACTCGGGTGTCTGCCAAGCGAAGCTGAGTATGTCAAAACGGCAGCCACGGGATTCCGCTTCTGCTGGAGACGAGCCGCATGTTGTCAGCCGATGGACCCGAGGTGAAGGACGACCTTGGCCATTGTTGAAAGAGAGGCCGGTCGAGAGCTGAAGATGCCAGATGTGGAGGACAGCCCAGAGGACAAGGCAAGTGATGAGGACTGGGAGGAGGCAGAGGGCAAAGAAATAGGCTCTGGTCGGGTGTTTGTGTTGATTTCCTGCTTGACGCCGCTCGAAATGCAGAAGTTCAAGAGGGCGCATGGTCTTGAGAGGATTGGCCTGGGAAGCAAAGCTCTGTGTAAGTGAAGGCCGGTGAATCGAGAACTTGCGAGGAAGGATTTCGTGGGCAGGAGAAAGACCCTCTCAGGAGGATTTCTCTTGGACAAGTCCGCAATGCCATCTGTGTTTTCTCGGGGAGTTTTTGGGGTGCTTTGCACCTTCCTGTTTGATCATGGTTGGTCCTTGAAGGCATTCTCAAGCGTCGGAATGTGTCGAAGCGCCCCGGGCCCGCTGCATCCATGTGGCACCAACCTGGCCCCAACTGTTGGTCGGCCACCTCCCATCCTTCACATGATGCTGTTTCTTTTCTTCACTCTGCATCCTCGGCCGCACATTACACAGTACGCTCGTACCGCAAGGCTCCCACCACTTGGATACGTCCGCATCTGCAAGACACCCCACGGGATCCGAGTCGACAGGAGTTCCGTCATCCAGCGAACCAATAACTGATGCGCATGGATGAACTCTCATCACATCGCCGTTCGCTTGAGGTGATCGAAAGGACCCATGCCAACACCCACGGTTTCGTTGGATCAACGGGCGCCGTCACTGCTGTGATACCGGAATTCGTCCATGCGTGGTTAGGATTCACAGGAGCCGAGGCGCCGACATCCAAAACATCGGATCTGTCGGGCGGTTTCAGGCGTTTGCTTGGGTCCAAGTCCTCTCGGGCCGATGGCTCTCAGCCTCCAAGACATCACGGATGCTGACCGTTGGTGATGGACCATGCTCAGGATAACAATCCTTTAATATCATTGGTTCCTGACAAGACGGAGTCATGCACACGGTGTGCCTGCCAGGGACTTTTGCACGGCGGAAGATGTTGGGAACAATGGAAGGAACTGTGGGATCAATGCCCAGTTGAGATGGGATAGAGTCAGATGGTTGGTGGAAGGAAGCATTTGGTTCTTTGGACACTGTTGGCCAGGCCCCACTTGTTTTCCCCACATCTCACTAGGCAACCC
>Ga0247823_10001541_pt1 | contig 19219 bp, 17 predicted proteins | sample 13C_PalmiticAcid_2_FD_192426 | JGI IMG/M metagenome (GOLD analysis project Ga0247823, IMG submission 192426) | Soil microbial communities from agricultural site in Penn Yan, New York, United States - 13C_PalmiticAcid_Day30 | ecosystem: Environmental > Terrestrial > Soil > Agricultural land... | reverse complement strand
GGTTAGGGATGGGGGGGTGTTTGCGTTGGGGGATTTGGTGTTTTCGGTGAATATTGTGTGGACGAATTTGAAGCTTTTGTGAGTTTGTCCCGGGTCCCGTGGGATTGGGGGTTTGTTGGCTGACTTTGCGGCAGGATCTTGGACACGCACTACAAGACGAACATCGTCATCGGCTCGTTCGTCGTCACTTTTGCAGGCTGGTGGGTGTGGCAGGTGTTCCTCGCCGGCGTGTATGCGCCAGGCGTGTGGCCGTATGCGGTCCGGGAAGGGTTCTTCTCGTCGTTCGGCCCGGATCCGGCCTGGTGGGTGGCGTTGATCGGCGTGCTGGGCCTTTTGGCGTGCCTGGAGCTGGCGTACAAGTCGGTCAAGCGCAACTTGATTGTGGCTGGGCTGTGGAAGTTTGGCTGGAAATGGCTGCGGTGGTCGACGTGGAAGACGGCGTTTTGGTCGTCGCCGGGCAGTGGTGCCGTGTGGACGCAGGAGGGCACCAAAGGGAGCCTGGAGGAGTGGGATGTTGAGCTCTGGCAGGTCATGGAGCAGGATCCTGCCATTCGGGAGACGCTGCGGAGGATGAGCAGGTTTGGGTATGAAAAGGAGGGAGAGGAAGAAGACGTTGAGGTGGAGGATGGGGATGCCCACGTTTAGGGGGTCAATAGTGCCTTTTTGGGCGGTCATGGTTCTTTTGTGTTGAGATACCCCTTTCTCTGTTAAGTTTTCTAGAGCTGGAGTAATACAACAATAATCCAACGTTCTTTCAGCGAACGCACGACACACTCTCTGACAAAGACCCCTCGAGAAGCATTTCCCGGGTAGCCGTGTGTATCTCGTGCACAAGTCATGACCCATTCTCCCTTCAAGGAGTCAGGGTCCAATGGCCGCACTCGCCGTACAACCCCATGCCCCGTGTAAACATCTGGAAGACGGAAGCGGCGTGCGCCATGGCCTTGAAATTGGTCTCGGGGAGCGTGCAAACAGCCGGGGACCTCGGCACCACTCCAGCCTCCCAGATCGAGCGGGCAACAGAGCCACAAGCCAGGAGCCGGCACCGGCCACGGAACTAGCAGCACGTCTGGCGGCTTCGGTCGTCCAACATGGATTGACGAATCTGCTGATTATGGTATTCCTGCACAAAAGACAGGGGTCCCTTCGTCCTCGAAGCCGAGTGTTGGCCCTGGACATCAAACAGTCCCTCGCTCTCGCCCTCGACCCGGCGGGGGCCCTAGACGGCAGACTCGGACAGCAGGACCTTCGGTGCCAAGGACAGCCGCTGGCGGTGGCATCAAGAAACGGTTCCTCCTAAGCAGCTGTCCGTTCTCCGGTGGGTTTGGCAAACTTGCCGTTATTATTGGCTTTCCCATTAGTAGTTGGGCGTTTGCTCTAGTGTTTCCACACAAGGGGGTGGATAATTAAGTACATTTGTGTACTAATAGCTGCTTCTTCTCCTTGCTATCACGAATCAAATTGCTCTCCAACGCCGTGCCACGCTGTCCCCAAACGAGACAAAACTCAGTTCTCCGCGGTCATCTCGACCTCCGTGCCCGCCGGCGCCGGCTTGCCAAACGCCCGCGTTGGCGTGCCCTGCTCGAACAGGTAGTCCAGCTGCGCGTAGGTGACGTTCCTCGTCTCGGGGATTTCGAACCAGGACAGGACAAACCCGATCATGCAGAAGCCGCAGAAGACCAGCCCGATCTTGCCGCCGAGGTTGCCCTCGTCCGAGTTGAACATGTAGGGGACGCAGAACGAGAAGAGCCACGTCATGAAGGCGTTGACGAGGAACCCGAGACCCAGCGTCTTGGAGCGCAGCGTCACGGACGGGATCTCGGCCGCCACGATGGGGTACGCGGTTCCGACGCCCAGGTTGCTGCAGCAAGCGGCCATGATGAGGGCCACGCCAACGAATCTGGTGTAAGATCCCGTTAGCGCTGAGACAAAAAGAAGGAGATTGGAACCGAGAGGGAGCATGGAAAGTATGGCACGTACCTAACAGCCGTGGGATTCGATGGCCAGAATCCGACAATGCCCATGGCGAGGAAGATGACGCCGGCAGCGACGAAGCTGGTCAAGATAGCGGTGCGGCGGCCGACGTGGGCGATGACGACCCAGGAGATGAGAGTGCAGGCCATGCTGAGACCCACGCCGATTTGGTTGATGGTCAGAGACATGTTGGGGCTCATGCCGGCCATGATGAAGAAGTAGGTCGAGTTGGACACGAGGGAGACGCCAATGAACTGCTGCAGCGAGTTGAGCAAGGCGACGATGCGCGTGCGCCTCCAGTTGGCGCCCTTGAAGCACTCGGCATAGCTGGCCTGGTTGGCCTGCTCGGCTGTGGTGTTCTCGTGCTCCATGGTGGCTCGGATCAACTGGATGCGCTCAGCGACCGAGGCGCCGGACGAGCCGTAGATGAACTTCAGGACCTTCTCGGCGCTCGGGATTCGGTCCTTGGTGACGAGGAAGACGGGACTCTCGGGGATGAAGACACCCACGATCATGGCAAAACCGGCAAACGCCCACTGGCAAGCGAAGGCAAGCTTGAAGGCCATGGCGGTAAAGTCCGTGACGCGGGAGAAGACGATTGAGATGGCAATCATTTGTCCAACGGTCTTTCACAGTCCAAGTTAGTCATGATCGGCATCCTCAAGGGCCAGCGAAACCGCTCGGCTTACAATAAAGAAGGGGTAGAATCCGAGCAAGACAGTGCGCAGTCTGGGCGGCGAGATCTCGGACACATAGGTCTGGCACGAAGACATCATGATGCCCATTGACATGCCCAAGATGAACTTGGCGAGAAGGAGAATCCCCCGTCTTGTCTCGACCGATTCCGGGTTTGCCGATACGAACGCAATTGCGGTAGCTGTGTGGAGAAGAAAGGAGTTAGCAATCTTGGCTGGGCGCAAAAGCTTGGAGCAAGATGCAGTGGGAAGACTCACCGACAGCGGAGATGGCACCGCCGACAGAAAACATGATCTTTCGGCCAAATCTGTCCTGCAGAAAGCCGTTGCCGAAGGCGCCCGTCATGATGCCCATCGCGTTGAACGCCTGCCACAAGCCCTGCCACAGCGCCGGGAGGATCATCTCTTCGCCGAACGGCGAGCCGTAGTACATGCTGCAGAGTAGAATCTCTCGAGTCAGCATTGGCTGGCTCGAACCGTCTCGCTGAGACTGGGGACTCACACAAAGGCCGGAAGCGCGGTGACGGAGCCCTGAACGAGAACATCATAGCCGAAGAGAAAGGAACCGCAATTGGCGAAGAAGGTGATTGCGACGACTCGGGGGTTCTCCTTGAGCAGCTGGAAAATGCCCTTATCTGCCTCGCTGGAGACTTGCATGGTCTCGGCAAACTCGCCGTGGGAGATGTCGAGCTTCGCATCCTGCTGGCTGGCGATGCTGGGAGCCATTTTGCAGGTCTCGCAGTCGAAAGATGGGGATACAAGGCTGGGTCTGTTTCAAAGTTCAACGTGTTGGCGACCCGGGGCCCTGGACAGCACTGGAGCAGCGAGACAATCTCAGTTTGCTCAGGCGTGCGGGCGTGGTTGAAGAGGGCGGTGGCATGACCATGGCGACGAAGAGGCAAGGAAGATCTCTTATACTAGGAAGGGAGAGGTCTCCACGAATGTGGCACAACCATGTGCTCTTCATGGGGTCCCCAGAATCCTGGAGGTTCCCCAGAGTCCAACACCCCAGGCTCATGCAATGCAGTCTCTTGCTGCCGTCTCCACAGACCCGACCCACCCTGACACCTCCCGATCCCTGGGCCCGTGAATCGTCGCCCCTGAGGCGTACCAGATAGCCAGGGATCATGTGGGGCCGAAACCACCCACCGCTCCCGACGCCTTGAGTGGAGCTTTCGGTCGAGTGTTGACCGACCAGACCACGCACAACATGCCTTCTAGTAGTTAGGTCGGACGCCCAAAACCAACGACACCCCATTGAGGCGATCAGCTAATACTAATCGGTCCCCTGATTAGTATTAGCTAATACTAAGGTAACCGGACGAGCCGGACCCCTTCAAGGCTTTCGGACAACGGCACCTCAGCCAGCAGAAACAGTTGATAACACAATTTTGTAATCACCACCTCGCTCCACCGCGATTGTCACCACAGCTGGTGTCTTTGCGTACTTGTTGAACTGCAGGTTTATTTTTATGCTATGTACTCTACAATTGACTCGAGCCAAATGCTTCAATATGGTCGAAGAGCCTCTACCGGCCAATCCGTCCTGCTTGCAAACGGCGTCGAGAACGTGTGCGTGCCCGGCCCAACCACCGCTGACTTTCTCCCGGCACCCTCTGGGAAGACAACTTCCGCAGATACATTGGGCGGGACAACCACCTCCACGAGCAGCGTCGTAGTCCCCTCCGTCCCCTTCAACGACCATGCACTCGCTGCTTTCCCAAACGGCGTCTCGATCTCGGCGCGGGCCTCGGTCAGCTCACCGCCCACCAGCGGCGCAACCCTAAACGTCTTCCACCCGGGCGCAGTCGACTGCAACCCCGCCACGCGCTCGTGGAGGAACTTGGCCACGGCGCCCAGCGCGTAGTGGTTGAAGCTGGTCATCTCGCCCGGGTTGATGCTCCCGTCGGGCAGCATGCTGTCCCAGCGCTCCCACACCGTCGTGGCGCCCATGGTGACGGGGTAGAGCCACGACGGGCAGCTCTTGTTGTGCAGCATGGCGTACGCGACCTGCGGGTGGCCCGCGCGCACGAGCGCCTCGCAGACGAACGGGGTGCCCGCGAACCCGGTGCCGATCTTGAACGCGTTGCGCCGGACGATGAAGGCCAGACGGTCGGCGGCTTTGGCCCGCTGCGCGGGGGTGGGGATGAGGTCGAAGACGATGGCGAGGGCGTAGGCGGTCTGCGAGTCGGAGACCATCCGGCCCGTGGGCGAGATGTATTCGAGGGCGAACTCGGCCTTGGCTGCGGCGGCTTCCGTCTTGTATTTGAGAGCGTCGTCGTCGTGGTTGAGGGTTGCTGCGGTGGCGGCAATGAGCTCGAGTGAGCGTACCAAAAACGCGTCCGCCACAAGAACGGCATCGGTCCGGCCTGCGCCCGGGTTGTCAGGGGGTGCCGTGGGGTCAAGCCAGTCCTAGTAAATCTCGGGGTCAGCGTTTGGCCATGTGATGTATGCCTTGGAAACAAATACTTACGCCAAGTTGGGGATGCGACAAGTCCCAGAGATGGCGATTGCCACTCGAGTTCTTTGGAATGCTCGCGATCCAATCCACCATGCTCTGGTACTGGTCCCGCAAAATCTCCACGTCTCCCGTCGCCTGATACAGCGCCCAGGGCGCGAGGACAGCCACATCTGCCCACACGGCGGCTGGCTTAACATGGCCGAACATCGGGGACTTGGTCAAAGGATTGGGCACAACAAACGGCGGAACGCCGCCGTACTTGGACTGCTCCGCGAACACGTCTTTGAGCCAGCCGCGGAGCATGCCCACACAATCGTACAGAAGCGTCGCGGTGGGCGCAAATATTGCGAGATCGCCCGTCCAACCGAGCCGCTCGTCTCGCTGCGGACAGTCTGTGGGAATGCTGAGAAAATTGCCGCGCATGCTCCAGACGACGTTTTCGTGGAGGCGGGACAGGAGAGGGTCCGAGCAGTCAAAGTGCCCGACGCGCCTCATGTCGGTATGGCAAACAACAGCCTCGATGGAAGATAACAAGCCATCATCCTCCTCTCCGAGTGGCTCTGGCCAGCCCTCAACCTGGACATAGCGAAACCCGTGGAACGTGAACTTTGGCTCCCACGACTCCCCGTTGGCATCCCCCCGTAGCGTGTATTCATCCAGGTTGGCGGCCACGCGGAGAGGTCTGCGCCCGAGTTCTCCGTCGTCAAGCACCTCGGCGTGTGCCAACGAGATTTTCAGGCCACTCTTGCCTTTGACCCTCTTGATCCTGGTGTAGCCAACCAAATTCTGCCCGAAATCCAACACCGTCTTTCCGCTCGGCGTTGTTATCCTCTCCAACGGCTGGACAGTGGCAGTCCGCCGCACTGGTTCAGCCTCTTCCGCGATGAGAAGCCCACTGTCGGGAAGCGGGTCGCAGACCGCGGCATTCTCCCAGCTGCTGCTTTGAGGGAGGACGCCCTTGCCGTCCGGTGAACCAGACCAGGCCGAAATCGCGAGCCGCGCGTCGTACTTCTCGCCGTCGTAGAGCTCCGCGCTGACGGTGGGGCCTTTGGAAACGGTCCAGGACGAATCTGTGCCGATGGTGTCTGTTGTACCGTCGTCGTACGTGACCTCGAGCTGGGCCAGGAGGGCAGGGTGCTCGCCCCAAATGTTGCGGTACCCCCCGCCCCAACTCAACCGTCCGCAAAACCAGCCCTCGGCCACTCTGACCCCAATCACGTTCGTGCGTGGAGATCCGCAGAGATGCTCCAGAACATCGAAGCACTGGTACCTCAACCGCTTGTCGTAGACGGTCCATCCAGGGGCCAGAACATGGTCCCCAACGGCAGTGCCGTTGATCTCCGCCTGGTAAACCCCTTGTGCCGTGATGTAGAGCCGGGCCGATGCTACCGTCTTGGCTCCGTTGGTCTGGAACTCCTTCCTGAATAGTTCCTCCGGCTGCGGACTGTCCTTCGGGTATTCCCAGGGCGACGATATGCGGCTCGCCGTCCACAACTCACGGCCCATCAATCCTCCCTCGATGCTCGCAATATTGCTCCACACCGTCCGGTCTTGGCCTCCCTCGTCTCCCCACGCACGCACCCGCGCAAAGACGCGCTGCCGTGACCGGAGGGGCTGCGACAGCGGCCAGGGGACGAGCGTGCTCTGATCGGAGGTCACCTCATCTCGGTGGATGCACGGCACATCGACAGTCGGCAGTTGGTCGTAGAATTCGATCTCGTAGCCGTGCTGGACGAAGCGGTCTGGGGTGTCTGCGAATTTCCAGGACAGGCGCGGGCGCTGCACATGGGTCCCTAGCTGGTGGGGAGAGGCGTAGTGCTCGAAGCGCAGGTCGACGACGCGCGCGCCAAGTGTGGTCGACATGTTGGTGAGTCTGTTGTCCTCCAAATCTGGTAAGGGTTGATGTCAAATGGTCGGACGTTTGACGGGAGGCGGCCCGGGGAGACTCGAGAGTGGCTGGCTGATGTTATGGTGTCTCATCAAAGTCTTGTGAGTGTTTGACAATGACATCGGTTTCCTGATGCAAGTGACAGCAGCACGTCCGATTCGGTCACGCTCGGCCGGATTTCCACCGAATTGTCTAGGCATGGATTGCCGTTTGCCGTTGCCAGAGTTGCCACTGTTGCAACGCCTCCTCCACATCCCGAGATAAAAGCTGGTCGACTTTGCATTGCCCAGACTCGACAAGGCAGCCCTGGTCACCAAACTCTGTTTCCTCTCTGGTGCAGAATGCGGTTGGGCACAATTAGGCCGAATATACGCCGAATGGCGTGAGATGGTTAGTTTTTGACAACTAGGGAGTTATTGTGCTCTAAGCCACATGGACCACTTCCCGAGTGCAGTTCACATGCTGAATAGCATCACCACGGGAAATAAAAGTATTGGTCAAACACGGCGTTTCCAGCTGACACATGACATCCAATCCGAGGCTTAGTGACACCCTTGTGATATTCTCCCATTTAGCCTGGCCTACCGAATAAGGTACTCAACGTTGAGTCCAGATCAATCTCGCGGCCCCCATCATGGCGTCCGTGGATATTGAGTCAATCTTGGCGAACCTCACGCTCGAGGAAAAGGTACGCCCGGTGGCTTGGCTTAGGGTGGTGGCTTGTGCTATGTCTCTATGCATCCCAGTCGGCCTTCACTAAGACTACGCCTCGCTAACTAATGTCTGAGCCGTGACAGATTTCGCTCCTTGCCGGTGCAAACTTTTGGGAAACGGTGGCAATACCAGAGAAAGGGATCCCAGCATTAAAGGTATCTTAACCACCTCAGACCTATTAGCCGAGAACATGAGGAGCATCAGGACTGACTTGCATGGCCGAAACCTCTAGACATCCGACGGGCCCAATGGAGCAAGGGGGGGTGACACACATCAGGGCAACAGCACGTCGACCTGCTTCCCAGCAGCATGCAGCGTCGCAGCCACCTTCGATCAAACCCTCGCACGGCGTATCGGTCAGGCGCTCGCCGATGAGGCCAAGTCGAAAGGAGTCGACTGCCTCCTCGCGCCGACCGTCTGCATCCAGCGCCATCCCCTCGGCGGCCGTAACTTCGAAACATTCTCCGAAGATCCTTATTTGTCCGGCAAAATGGCAGCCAATCTAGTAAACGGGCTTCAGTCAGAGGGCGTCCTGGCAACTGTCAAGCACTTTGTCGCGAACGAACAGGAAACGGAACGTCTCACGGTTGACACACGAGTGAGCGACCGCGCCCTCCGCGAGATCTACCTCCGGCCGTTCGAGATTGTCGTCAAGGAGGCGAATCCGGCCGCCCTCATGACAGCGTACAACAAGGTCAACGGAGAGCACATGGACAGCAATTCCCCCCTGATCCAAACCGTCCTGCGAGAGCAATGGGGCTGGGACGGTTTGGTAATGAGCGACTGGGGCGGCACCAACTCGACCGTTGAGGCCCTCACCGCTGGGTTGGACCTCGAGATGCCGGGGCCGAGTCGGTGGAGAAACAAGGACGCAGTCAGTGCCGCAATTGCATCAGGCAAGCTTGACGAGGGGATAATCACTCAACGAGCGCGCCGTGTCTTGGAGTTCTTGCGGCGTGGGGATCGCCTCGGGGAAGCCGAAACTGCTGCGGCCACATCATCCTTCGACCAGCAAACAACTGAGGCACTGGTTCGCGAAGCCGGTGCTAAGGGCATCGTTCTCCTCAAGAACGACGCAGGCATCCTCCCTTTAACAAAGGACAAGGTCAAGGGCAAGAAGATTGCATTGTTGGGTTACGCCAAAGAGTGTCTCGCTCACGGCGGCGGGAGCGCGGCTGTTGTAGCACACCACTACACCGCCGCCTGGGATGCGCTCCATACCGCGTTTGGTGACGATGTCGAGCTTGTCTACAGCAAAGGTCAGTCTCATCCAGTCTCGCATTGCACAAAATGAATGAGCAAAGTCCCTGACGGCGTTTCGTAATAGGCGCACACACCTTCCGCCGTTTGCCCTCCCTTGCCGCCAACGTCGTTGGTCTGGATGGTACCCCAGGATTCACTCTCCGCCGCATGGGTCGTGATGGCAAAGCCGAGCAGACATTCCCTCTGTCAGAGTCGGAACTGTCCACCTTTGACCCGCGCTGCGCATACGGTTCGGAAATCAACATCACCGGCAAGTTCACGGCGCCCGAGGCGGGCCGCTACTACTTTGCCCTCTCCGGCCTCGGTCCCTCGACGTTCACCATCGACGACGCAGTCGTATTACGGCAAGAACAAGACTGCGACGACGACATGGGCTACCTCTTTGGTGCCATCCCCGGCCAGCAGGTATCAGTGTCGCTGGAAAAGGGGGTGGAATACCTCCTCAACATCCACACGGAGCCCCACAAACCAGCCAACGGCCAGGAAGCCAACTTTCTCACCGGCCGGGCCAGCGCGCGCATCGGATGCCTGCACGAAGCGGACCACGACAGCGACCTGCTGGCGGAGGCCGTCGAACTGAGCAAGGATTGCGATCTCGCCATCATCTTCACGGGCCACGACCCCGCGTGGGAGACCGAGGGCCAGGACCGCATCGACTTCCACCTCCCTAAGGACGGCAGCCAGGACCGGCTCGTGGCCGCCGTGAGCGCCGCCGCTCCCAAGACCATCGTGGTCAACTCGACGGGCAGCGCGGTGGCGCTGCCGTGGCTCGACCAGGTTGACGGCCTGCTCCAGTGCTGGTTCGCGGGCCAGGAGGCTGGCAGCTCCATTGCGGATGTCCTGATCGGGGCACAGAATCCCGAGGGTCACCTGCCCTGCACGTTCCCCAAGCGTCTAGAGGACTGCCCGGCGTACGGCAACTTCCCCGGCCAGCATGTGGACGGCAAGCTCAAGGTCGAGTACGCTGAAGGGGTCTTTGTGGGATACCGGCACTTTGACCGTCTGCCGGCCGACGCGGTCCATTTCCCCTTTGGCTTTGGTCTGTCGTACACCACGTTTGCCCTCTCTGATCTAGTCGTGGCGGCGGTGGCAGACGACAACAGCTTCACCGCCAGCGTCAAGGTTGAGAACTCGGGAAGCTGTGCCGGAGCCGTTGCGGTGCAGCTGTATGTCGGCAAGGAAACGCCGGACGCCGAGAACCCGGTGAAGAGTCTCGCGGCGTTTGACAAGGTGAGGCTGGAGGCGGGCGAGTCTTGTGTTGCTCAACTGCCCATCAACACACGGGATTTTGCCCGGTTCGATGAACTCGAGCAGAAGTGGGTGGTGGATGCTGGAACGTATATCGTCTACGCTGGCCGGCATGCTGGGGACGTTGATGTATCGACCAGCATCGATGTGAGCGGGCAGACATTCCGGCCGTGAAAGTAGCAAGTACCTACACCAGAAGGGATGTAGACCCAATGAATCCTGTCATGAAGCTCTCCATATTATGCCCCTGACGAAAAATCCAAGCACCCTCTTTGGGTCTTGCAACACTTGGCGAGTACCTTACCATTGGCGACGAGCAGCATTCTCTGGGCGGGGTCAAACCTGACTTCGGACCAACGCACGCCAAACCTGAGAAAAACACTGCACACGTTTCAAGCCAATACGCCCCGTCCCCCCTTAACGAAATATGACTTGAGCCACCTCCCGGCATGCCGCTGTGGTCCAATTTTCAGTTTTGGAGTCCGCCCGAGGATCCGGAGCGGCCGGCGTTGCCATACGCATCCGCCTTCACTGTTACCATCACCGAACACGTCCCTCCACGACCGTTCGGCCTGCCGTCGGTGTACCCCCTTATCGAGCCGCCCTACGACACGTCCGACGAGCACCTCAAAACCTTGACGCTGACCAGGCTCGTCGTCACATGTCCACCCATCGAAGCTAACCATGACACGGGTGGCGCCGTTGCCAAGAAGCCTCCAGCAAACGCAACACTCAAAATCGACGGCCCCATCGCGGTGAAGGACGGGCGGGGCCCGCAGCTCGTCGTCTGCACCGTCACTCCACAAGACAGGCACAGCAAACCGTTCCAGGCCGCAGCCAAGATCTTCGATCCGCTCTACTACTCGTTCGAAAACGAGAACGCTCCCCATCGGCCCGTCGCCACCACCCTCAAGGCCGACTCCGACTACAGCATCGAGGCTGCCGCCTACGCCCATCTCCAAAACACGGGCCAGACGGGGGCCTTCGCGCCCGAGTACTACGGCTCCTGGACCTTCACGCTGCCTATCCGCCACCGCGGGACCCAACACGAACGCCAAGTCCGCCTCGTGCTCATCGAGTATATCGACGGGGTCTCCATGCGCGACCTCTGCTACCAAGACTCGCCGCCTCTGGGCTTCACCGAGGAACACCGTCTTGAGGTCTTGGCCAGCATCCTGGACGGCGCTGCGAGAATGGACCATTCCGGGATGAACCAGCGCGACCTGGTGCCTCGTAACATCATGCTGAAGCTCGAGCCAGAGGCGGAGGACTCGCGGGGGGAGGAGGGGCGGCGGCCACGGGTGGTCCAACGGGCCGTGCTCGTTGACTACAACGTCTCGGTGGTGTACCACCTAAGCCCCGAAGAGTGGACATGCCGCGAAGCCACCGAGCTTCCGGTGAATCCGATGGATCTGTTTTGGAACATGTCGCTCGACGATTTTGGCCGCTGGGTGCCCGAAGGCTGGCAGTGCAATACGAGGGCCCAGCAAGAATGGCTTACGGAGCGTTTCGGGGGGGCAAATGCAGTTGCGTACGCGCCGGTATCGAGGGAGTTGAAGCTCGACGACCCCTAAAAGTGCTTGGGGAGCTGGGACTACCTACCTACCATAGTGGGAAATAGTGCATAGGTGAAGATGGTGACGGAAATAAACCGTGGGCTATGCTTCACGAGTACGACGAGCACTGCGTACCTACGTGAAGTGAATGTGCATGTGCTAACCAAAGAAATCCCCAGCGGAGAAAAACGAGGTCTTTGCTTTCGTTAACGCTGTACTGACGTAACAGCTCTGCCAATATCAACCTATTTTGGGGTCATGATGTTGCCATAATTGTTGCCGTCATCTTACAATAATCCCGTCATGCTACTATGTTCTATGATTGCTGCCGTCATGTTTCCCATGGTCCTGCCATCATATTACTGTGATAACAAGATCCATGACGTGACCACTAGAGTCTTCTGTGGAATCTCTCGAAGTAGATCTGGCTCACCCTCCCTGTCTTCCAAAGTTTTTGCAGTTGCACCTTGAAGTTAAGCTCTCGAGCTCTACAAGGCATAACGTTTTTATCACTAGCCATCTTTTTGTTCGTGAATTCGAAGAGCGTTTATCAACATGGATGATGTTCTCAACTTTGTACGGGGTGGTGTCACTTTTCTAGCGAAACTGGTTATCGACAATGTCGCTGATCCGGACGGCGTCGTCGATAGCGCAGCGGGTTTTTTTACCAAGGCGAGCGGCGATGAGCGTCGCCGATTGGTCGAGGTGGTCTTGCGCTGGTTGCCCACCCCCCTCCCGCTGGAGGCATTCCTTAAATCCGCCAACGATATCGTCACCAGCATTTCCCAGTCCATGGTCCAGGAAGCAGTTGGACGACTATTCGGGGAACTCATCGATGCCTCCCTGACGCTTATTAGCCAAACGTTACACCGCGCCAACCCCGTGACGCTTCTGGAGACCGCGACGAGCATCGTTGAGACCACTTTGTCTGCTTTTCTGCAGAACGTTGGGAAACTTCCATTCATTCGCCACGGGATACTCAGCAATAGCGTCAACGCGCCAACCTTGGAACTCGTTTGGGGCCAACGCGCAGAGCTGGTGACCTTCCTCGTTGACATCGTTGAGTGCGCAAAATGCTTCGTCCCGGCGAATCGACTGATCTGGGATCCGCGCGAATTGCGTGTGCTGTACAATGAGCTGGACATTAGCCAACCGATGAACCGTCATGCAGTCATTTGTCAGCTACAGAGGCTCGCAAAATCCGTAGCCGCCATACTTCGGACGCCAGCTCGCAATGAAGATCTTCCCGAAATCACTGTGAAGGACGAGGACACGACACTCGACACCGACCGGATTGAGACTACCCCGAACGACCTCATTAGGGTGACCTTGGGAAGCACGCCGCCCTGGCCGAAGAAGCATTGGCTGTTCGTCAACGGAATCTGTGGGGAGTGGCATTGGTTGGATCTTGCCTGCAAGAAGCTGGAGGATAGATTTGGAAGAAAAACGATTGGCGTGTTCAACAGGGGGGACGGGATCCTGTGGGACCTGGTTGAATGTGCGGGGGAGAGAAGTGACCGGCAGCAAGGCAGCACAAGGAGCCAGGACAACCTCATCCAAAGGACCGCGAGCAGTAGGAAGGCTCAAGAGTTGCTGGGGGAAAACCTGAAACTCATGCTCGGGCAGCCCGAACCTGATTCCGTCGTGGTCGCTCATTCTCAAGGCTGCCTGCTCCTTCGCCTCGTGTTGGAAGACCTGGCAAACGACAGGGACGAGACGCTCCATCGGCGGATGGAAGATCATCTTTGTGTGTTTACCTTCGGAAATCCGAGCATCCACTGGAAGGCAGAAAACAACCCCGGCTTGGCACTCGCTTCTTACTCGCGCAGAACAGAGCATTTTGCGAACAGGACAGATTTTGTCGCAAACTTAGGGGTGCTGAGACCGCGGGACGAGACTCACGGCAACAACGCAGGGGGCGGCGACGGCACAAACGACGGTTACTCCAACGTATTCGTCAACGAAAATTGGAAAGGTCATCTCTTCGGCGCGCAATATAGCCTCGACGCTCGCGATTACACCCGCAACCGTGAATCCTGGCTTCTCAACTGCCCCAAGGACGCTAACCAGCCTATCGGCCCGCCGGCTGAGGGAAACTGGTTAGTACCTACTTTTCTACGTTATTACAAGCTAGGCTAACGATATTACAACAACAGATATGTCGATTTGAGGCTCTGCCACCTATCAACATCAACTTAAATCTGGTTTGGGTAGTCGAGAGGTTTTAGAGAGTCTTCTACAATTGAAGACACGGTATGCAGACATCTAGTGTCTCTGGACAGGCGAATACGAAAGTGCACTTCCCTTTACCAAAAGCTGTAGACGTAGTGAGAGCCAGTAACCGAGAATGAAGAAGCTGTTTAGATTCTACCACTTGTCTACTTCCTTAGATGAAGTGGAACAGGTATTCTAGGTAGCCACAACGCAAACAGCTGAGGAGGGGAAATCAATAATTCTTGAGCCAAGCAGGTAAAAGGGTGTAGGGGAAGACCGATTGAAACTCGCAGCTCCAAAGAATCCTATCAACTACCTCTTCGGGCCAGTACATCTAGCAGACGCGCGTGTAAACATGGTGCTCATCGCTTGTGCGGATCTCTAGAATCCAGGCAGCCCAGTCATGATCCAACTTCTTCATCCGCTGCATCGGCTCGTTGCTAACCTTCTGCCGCTTGGTGCTGCAGTCATTCACGATGTGAATGAAGCTCTCCCTGAAGTGCTTGACCCCTTTACGTAACTATGCGAAAGGGCGGGCAAGGGTGTTAGTCTGATGTGTTCCGGAGCCGGTGCACACAATAGGAGCAGCTGCACTTATGGATGAAGCTGTTGTATCTTGTCCGCTCTGTCCATTCTTTTGCCGGATCGACGTGATAGTAGAGATCTATTGTCTCGTGTGTCTTGAACTTGTCGTAGGGCACAAATGGCGATATTTGCAGGTTGATTCTCTGGGTTGTGCCTTCTTCCTCGCCGGTCTTGGTACGCCGGGGCTTCTTCTTTTTTTGCTCCTTGTCCTGAGGCTCGACGATCTTGATAGTGAAGGCCCTAAGAGGTGCTGTTGAAGCAAAGAGAGAACGTGTCGTCTTCATATGGATGATGCTAGCGGAAACCGGCCTTGCACTAGGATCTGAGGCAAAAGCAGCAGCCCTGAGAGCGACGAAGCAAGGACCTACCATCGAGCCTCAGCCGCAAGCCGACACTGGGGCGTTAAACCGTCCAGAGCGATCATTTGCGAGACGAACGGCGCAAAGCGGATTCAACGGTGCTCGTGAACCCAGCGTACAATGGACATTTCGTGAACATCAGCGACATGGTCTTCTGATCCTGACGACCAGCCAAGGAGCAAGCATGCCATTTCCACCCCGCTATCCACTTTCGGAGAGCGTGGACCCGAGGCGGCGCGCACCGTCCCGCGCCTCCGCTCGGGCGGTCAAAAGCTTATCTTTTGGGGTAGGAGGGGTCAAAAAGCAGGGGGTCTCGGGACATAAAAACGGGCGCCTCTTCTCCTCTGTTAGCGCTGTCCGTTTTGAGAGAACGGTGAAACTGGCTGCGCCGCAGAACCGTTCAGGCTTATGCAGCAAGCGCGGCACAGCGGCCAATCGAGCACTGCCAACGGGCACAACCCCGCCCTCAGGCAGCAGGGGAAATGACGAGCTGAGAACGCCCGGCGCGATTCCGTCCGCGCGGTTGGTAGAGGGCTGCCGGTCGCCCTTCGACACATCGGCGTCAGGCAAGGCCGCACGGGACGCGCCGAAGTTGGTTCCGGGGACGGTCAGGGGCAGCCGGTTGTCGAAAGCACCAGGGTGAGTCCTTCATCATGCGGGAGCGGGTCTTCCGGATCGGTGACGACCACAGGGTCACTTTCCACAAATAATTTTCGACGCCCAGCTCCCCTCTTCCCCCCTCCCGAAAAGCGACAGCGAGTCCTTTGCTCGCCCTGAGAGTCTGATGCCGCGCGTGACGCCACTCACCTGCTCGGCTGCCTCGAGATGGTCAGCCGCACGCCTGCGCCATCATGAACCACCTCCCACTTTTGCTCCAAGCTGTCAGGTCTGACGTTCCTCCGCTCCAACCTCTACCACCCCCGATTACTCGACCGATTTCCCCGATTGTCGTTGATGCAAACGCCCCGCCATGAATCCGAAACGAACGTACCAAGAGGAAGAACCATCTGCGAGCCTTCCGAAGCGGCCAAGGACCTTCGACACCGCCTCCAATGGCGGGTTTCACCCAAACCACGATGCGCGCTCTCCACTTGTGCATGGAGATTACACAATCGCCTGGATCTGTGCACTTCCCTTAGAACTGGCGGCATCGCGTGCCGTGCTGGACGAGGAACACCCAAAGCAGGATGCCGGGGGCGCGGGCTGCCCCTTGTCAGATGGCTACGCGTCAGAAGTCGCCCTTGGAGCATGACGGGTTGTCGTTGTGGTCTCACAGGGAGCGTATGTATACATGCTCGGAAAGCTTGTCTAAGCCGCCACGCTCTAATTCGTGTATCGTTTCCAGCATGGTCTATCTCCGTCTCCCTCGATCTAACTTCCAAGAACACAGCCCGTCCCCCTCAAACTGCGCGGCCTTCAAAGCTGCACAGCTATGCTAAACTCATCCCGCAACTTGCCCAACACCTCCCGGATCGCGCCCATGCGCCCCTGCTGATCCTGCATCATCAGCAGGCGCACCAGCAGCGCCCCGCTCACGGATCGCTGCTGGGGGATCATCCGCAGGGGGCCCGACACGTCGGGCCGGAGCGCCTTGAGGCCGCTCAGGGCGTCTTGAACTAAGGGTAAAGCCCACTGATGTCAGCTCGTCAGGGGCGATGATTTGGAACGGGGTAATTAGTATTGTGGGATTCCGCTTACTCCTCTCCAGGTAGTGCGCTCCCGCCTGCAGCACGAGCTCCAGCTGGAAGCGCGGGTGTGGCGCCAGGGCGACTCCGGCGATGGTGAGAAAGACTGGTATCGGGAAGAGCGACCTGGCAGCGGTGCTTGGGGAGAAGGAGGAGGTGACGTTTGTTGCGTCCGTCATGTTCCGGACATGTTCGTGCTGCTGTAGATACCGGTAGATGGCCGAGTATAGGTCATGGTGTAGTTCCGTGAGCCGCATTGAGAAGACGACCAGTTGGAGGACCGTCGCCATGTCTGGGGTGAATGGCCCCGTCAGAAAAGAAGCACCAGCGACCGCATCGACGTCCTCAACACGACTGTCGCGGTGGTTGCTGCCGCCGTTGTTGGTGATGACATTGTTTTCGTTGCTGCTCCTGCTGCTGCTGTTGTTGTTGTTGTTGTCGTTGCTGATGACCATATCGTCCTCGTTTTCGCTGTCGTGGTCGTCGTGGCCGTCGAGGGACCCGACGGAACCCGTGCTCTGGGTGTTGCTCCTCTCCCGCTGCCGCTTTCGGCTTCCCTCGTGGGTCTCGACGTCGCGCCGGCCGGAGCTCTGGAGGAAATTGACAATGCCGAGGAAGATGACCGAGCACTCGAGTACATGGGCGGCAGCCTGCTCGACCTGGGTCGAGCCGACGTCGGGGCCGAGGTCGACAGCGCGGGCAAGGCGGGCGTTGAAGTCGGAAAGACGTTGCATGTAACGCTGGCTGCTGCCAAGTTCTGTCGGCGCATTTGGCCCAGTGGACTGTATCGACGCCGAAAGTTCGTCTGTCTGCGCACTGCCCTGAACGTGCCGTGGTGTGATGGGAGTGGGGGGTGCGTGCGGAGGTGGTATTGTGCTGGTTCCAAACTGGGCAGGTGGGTGATGATGATGGTGATCGGTGGGCCAGATGTCGTGTAGGAAGCCGGTTTCACTCGATGCCAGCGACGCGTCTGACTGGCCGAGGAGCTCGTCCGGGAAGCCAAGAAACGGCCACGACGCGGTGTCAAAGGCGAGATCGGCGAAACTCTCTGTCCTTGAGAGTGGCTCGTGTTGCGCAACCCTGCCCTCCTCCACTCGCGCCGTGTCTTCAACGGTGTTGGCACCTTTCGATGGCAACGCTGTTTCTGGACTCACTCCGAGCCCCTGCACAAGGGCGCCCGGTGGTTTCGTCGGGGGACGGCCGGGTTTGCGTGGGACACTGTAGTGGCAGGGCACTTCAGCAACTTGGCAACGGCTACATCGTCCCTGTCCCGTCTCTGTTGCGACTATGCAGCGCATCTTCAGCCTGTGGCACCGGTCACACGCCGCCCGTTTCGCTGTCGTATGCACATTCATGTCTGGTTATGGCATCGGCAGCAGCCAGGAATAATAATCATTTAGGGGAAATGATATTCGATGTGAGGGTAGGTGGCGTCGTGCAACAAGCTGAGGTGAAGTTGAACAGCAAGAAATGATACAGGTCTTCATAAACTAAGGTCACTCTGACCGCTGCTGCTCGAGCTGCGCGCGCTTGCTTGCCCCTGAGTCGGTCAGACGGACTTGAGATGTTCCATAGATTGCTCTGTGGGTGGCCATCCGTAGCATCCGTGGCTGCAAGAATAATTAGCGGCTGAGGCTCATCGCAGATCTTGCTGCAGTGTTACAGGACTTTTGCAGATGCATACTACCTCGAAGACTTGGATAATAAATTGCGCGTCGTGGAAGAGGCATGGAAGATGCTTGTTAATTCAACGTCACCGGTGAGCAGAGGAGCCAGGATGCAACATGAGGTGGGATCTGGCCCACCACGGCGCATCCCATTGTGTGCTTTACGACAATACCGAGTACAACATAAGTTATCGCGTCATGGGGGTTGCGTGGGATCCTTGGCTTACTTCACATGCACATGTACGATGGTCAGCCGGTGAGTTTTGCCTTTTCCGGGTTCCTGCGGCTCTGGGTCGGAACCAGCTCCGTTGCCACGGAACGGCCCGGTGCTCAAGCGCTCTAATCAGTGCCTTGGATGGATTGGTTTTGTCGTCGTCAACCTCGCATGCCGGCCTAGCCACAGCACCTGCACGAGCGCCCACCGATGCGCTGGCCTGTCGAGCCCCTGCGCCGACGACTCGACCACCAATAATACAAGCGCCTCACTGCCCGTTGGCCGCAACAGACGCAAGGACGGTGTTACATATACACGACATCCAATATTCGCCGTTCTAGAGTAAGTACATAGTGATAAGAAACGTCCCAAAGTGTGCACCAACGCTCGCTACCGATTGATACCCTGATTTGAGAACAGTGACGCCAGCCGCCCGCCTGCTTGGAACCACGTCTCTGGTCTGCAACCGGTGAGGGCTGGTTGCCAACTGGAAGTGGGGACAAAACTCGTTACCAAGTTAACCCCCTTTACCTCGAAAAGACTTGCTCGACCAAAAACCGATACCCCGGCGCCACCCGCTCCTCCCATTCCCCCATCCCCGGCCGCAGCCCCAAATCGTAGATATGCGGGGCCCCCTGCACGGCCAGCAGTCCCCCCGGCACCCCGCGCGCAGCTCGAGCAGCAGCGGTCAGAGTG
>Ga0247823_10001540_pt1 | contig 19220 bp, 15 predicted proteins | sample 13C_PalmiticAcid_2_FD_192426 | JGI IMG/M metagenome (GOLD analysis project Ga0247823, IMG submission 192426) | Soil microbial communities from agricultural site in Penn Yan, New York, United States - 13C_PalmiticAcid_Day30 | ecosystem: Environmental > Terrestrial > Soil > Agricultural land... | reverse complement strand
CGGTCCAAGTCTTGGGCCGGGCCCAAACTCTGTACAAGGCCGACGATGCCGCGGTCGGTACCCGTACGGATACGCCCTTGGCTCTGGTGCCGCAGTCGGTACAGGTCATGCCCCGCGAACTGATCGATGACCAAGCCGCACGCCAGGTCACCGACCTTTACCGGAGCATCAGCGGCATCAGCTTCTTCAGCTATGCCGGCGTGACGCTGCGTGGATTCCGCCAGGAGAACGTGCTGTACGACGGGCTGCGTGGCGATCCCTATGCAGGCTTCTCCGTCCCGCAATTGTTCAACATCGAACGGGTCGAAGTACTCAAAGGTCCGGCCGGCGCGCTGTATGGCGGCGGCGATGCCGGCGGTGTCATCAATTACGTCACGCGCAAGCCGCAAGCCAAGGTGCAGCGCCGGGCCGAAATCCAATTCGGCACCGAGGATTTTGTTGCCGGTTCGGTCGAGGCGACCGGTCCGCTCACCCCGTCCGGAAGGGTGCGTTATCGCCTGGGAGCCTACGGCGATGGCGAGGAGGGCGTTCGCTGGAATGCGGACAGCCAGAGCGTGATCGGTGATGCCTCGATCGCCATGGACATCGGCGAGACCGGCGAACTGACGGTGCAGTACACCGACATCACCCAGAACCTGGGGGGCAACCGGCTCCGCGGGGTGCCAGTGAACGACAACGGCGAATTCCTCACGAACCGTCGCTGGAATCACAACGAAGCCACCGACTTCCTCGACATGAATGCCAAGGTGCTGCTCGCGCAGTATCGTTTCTCGCCGGCGCAAGCATGGGACGTCGACTTTGCTGCGCGATGGTTCGAGAACAGCGAGCATCAGATCTACCACGAGCCGATGGGCTTGATCGACCGGGACGGCGATGGCACCGCGGAATGGATGACGCGCCAGCTGCGCAACCAGTACCGGGACAACGACGCCATTGCAGTCAACGGCAATGCCGTCTGGCGCTTCAGCACCGGGACTGTGGAACACAAGTTGCTGTTCGGCGCCGACTACTACCACGTGGATTCGGATTTCACGGCACAGACAGCCAATAGCGCGGACCTGGTTCGCAACGCAGGACCCGTGCCCGGCATCGACCTGTTCAATCCCGTATACGGGGTCACCTCCTACCGCGACTACAACCTCGCCGCCCTTCCGTGGCGTGACACCAGCACCCGCGGCATTCGCTACGGCGGTTACATCCAGGACGAGCTGACCCTGACACCGCGCTGGTATCTGCTGGCCGGCTTGCGCTGGGACGGCTTTGAGGATGAGGACCTGATCGGCGGAACCCGCGTGGACGGTCACGACCTCAGCTGGCGCCTGGGCAGTACCTTCGTGCTGCGTGATGGACTGAATGCGTATGCCAGCGTGGCCAGCGGCTTCGTGCCGCAAGCGACCGGCAACCAGAACCCCGCGGCAGGGGGCCCTTTCGATGCCGAGCAGAGCAAGCAATGGGAGGTGGGCTTGAAGACGCTGCTGGCCGATGGCCGCCTCACGCTCAACACAGCGCTCTACCGGATCGAGCGCAGCAACATCGTGCAAGCCACGGGTGAAGTCGTGGACGGAACCAACCAGCTGGCGGCACTTGGCCTGGTACGCAGCGAAGGCCTGGAAGTCGACCTGCTGGCAGACGTGACCGACCGTTGGGTCATCAACATCGCATATGCCTACAACGATGCCCGCGTGATCGATGCCGGCAGCAACGGCATCACCAATGCATCAGGCGATCGCTTCGCCAACGCCCCGCGCAACAAGCTGGGCCTGTGGACCCGCTATGACATCCCGGCCATCGCATCCGCCATCGGTTTCGGAGCGGACTACACGGACGAGCGCATCAGCCTGGAGGGGCAACGGGTCAAGCCGTACACGATTTTCGACCTGAGCTGGCAGACGCAATGGCGGGACTGGAAGTTCCAGGCCAACATCAAGAACCTGTTCGACAAGGTCTATGCGGCCAGCGGTTTCATCGAACGCAACGGTCATTTCCCCGGTGAGCCGCGACGGCTCTACCTGCAGGCGGCCTATACGTTCTGACGTCATGCGCCAGCCACCGCCAGCGATCTCATCTTCTTCCGTGCCGACCCAGGCCCACAGAGCGGGCGGAAGGCGCCGTTGGTTCGATCTGCACAGTTGGATCGGACTCAAGCTGTGCCTGTTCATGGGCTTTATCTGCCTGACCGGCACTCTGGCGGTGTTTGCGCAGGAAATCGATTGGCTGGTGCACGCGGAAATGCGCGTGACTCCCGGCGAGCAACGCGTCAGTTGGGGGCAGATGGTCGATGCGGTGCAGCGGGCCCATCCTGACTGGTCGCTTCAGGGCCTGGCTGCACCGCATGCATCGCGCTTCGCCGCCAAGGCCCAGGTGCGTACGGCAGATGGAAGGCTGCGGTTTGTCTGGGTCGACCCGTATACCGGCAAGGTGACGGGGGATACCCATTGGTTCAATGTCCACCGTTTCCTGCGCAACACGCATCGCCACCTCATGCTGCCCGTCAAGTACGGCGTACCGCTGGTAGCGGCGCTGTCGATCCCCTTGCTGCTGTCACTTGTCAGCAGCTTCTTCATCTACAAGCGCTGGTGGCGCGGATTTTTCAGTTGGCCACGCGGCGATCGGCCACGCCGCCTTTGGGGTGACATCCATCGGTTGCTCGGTGTCTGGAGCCTATGGTTCGTGGCGCTGATTGCGGTTACCGGCGGGTGGTATCTGGTCGAATCACTGGGCGGCAAGGCCACGCCTCCACCGAAGATCTCGCTGCCAGGTGACGGCAAGGGCGAGAAGGCGGCACCTGCCGATCCTTTGGCCATCGACCGCGCCGTCGCGGAGTTGGCGAAGCGCTGGCCTGAGCTGAGTGTGGCAGGAGTGCAACCCAGTGCGGCTGGCCAAGGCATCCTCATCGACGGACAAGCGCAGGCATGGCTCGTACGTGATCGAGCCAATGTCGCCGGCTTCGATCTGCGCGATGGCCGTCTGCTCGAGCTCCAGGATGGGCGTGAGATGAGCGTCCATCAGCGCATCGCCGAGATGGCCGATCCGCTGCACTTTGGCTCATTCGGTGGATGGCCGGTGCGGCTGATGTGGTTCCTGTTCGGCGCTGCGCTCACGGCGCTCAGCTTCACGGGCGTGTACCTGTATGGCCTGCGAGTGGCCGACGCACTGCGCTCGGTCCGAAAGCGGGGGCGTCATGAGTCGACCTGACCCCGGTCCTTGGAGACTGGCCTGGCGCAGCATGGGACGATGGCGCTGGCTTTGGCTGGTGCTGCTGATTCTCTGGCTCGCGCTGATTCCATTGGAAGCCATGAAGTAGAGCTTGTCGCTGGCGAAGCAGAAGCAAAGGCTGCTTCCGGCCCTGGACCAACCGCTAGCTCCCTGGCTTCTGGAAATCTCAGCTCCGGCGCATCAGGATCATCTTTTCCTGAGTCATGTCGCGCATGGTGTAGGGAATGCCGCCGGTGCCATACCCGGATTCCTTGCGACCAGCGAAAGGCATCCAGTCGGTGCGAAAGGCGGTGGGGTCGTTGATCATCACCGCCGAGGCATCCAGACGGTTGGCCGCGCGCAGGGCGATATCAATGTCCTGGGCGAAGACGCTGGCCTGGAAGGCGGTGGGCAGGGCGTTGGCGCGCGCAATCGCCTCGTCGAGATCGCTATAGCGATAGACCGCGACCACCGGGCCGAAGATCTCTTGCAGGGATACCCGTGCGTCGACAGAGGGATCGAGCAGCACCGCAGGTTGCAGCGTCGTCTCAGAGAGGCGTGTTCCGCCGGTAGCGAGCTTGGCGCCGCCCTTGACCGCCTCCCCGATCCATTCCGCGACCCGGTCTGCCTCTCGTGGCAGAATCAGTGGGCCAACCTCGGTCTCCTTCAACGTGGGATTACCGGTACGCAATCTTTCGACGCGAGCGATGAGCCTGTGCGTGAAGTCGTCGGCAATGTCATGGTGGACGTAGATGCGCTGCGTCGATACGCAAACCTGGCCTGCATGGTAAAACCCGCCCTTCACGATCGGCTCGATGATCTTGTCGAGGTCGGCGCTGCGATCGACGATGGCCGGCGCAAGACCCCCATGCTCGAGCGCCGAGCGCGCCCCATGGGCGAGCTTGGCATGCAGCGACCAACCGACCCTGGCCGAGCCGATGAAACTCAGGAACGCGACCCGCTTATCGGTCGCGAGCTTTTCGGCCAGTTCATTGCCTTCCGGTACGAAGCTCTGGCACCAGGGCTCTGGTAGGCCGGCTTCATGTGCCATCGCAACGAACTCGATGCAGGAGAGGGGGGTCGTGCCCGCGGGTTTGACGATGACGGGGCAGCCGACCGCGATGGCCGGCGCGACCTGGTGGACGATCAGGTTCAGCGGATGATTGAACGCCGAGATCGCTGCCACGATGCCGATGGGCTCTTTGGTTGTAAACGCCCAGCGATTCTCCGCAGCGGCCGACAGGCCCATCGGGATCTCCCGGCCAGCGAAGTTCCGCAGTTCGTCGGCGGCGTTGTGGACGCCGTCAATGGCGCGCGTTGTCTCGACGATAGCATCAGGTAGCGGCTTGCCACCCTCGCGCGCGATCTGCATGGCGAGCTGGTCGCGCTTACCTTCCATCAGAAGGGCCAGCCTGCGCAGGATGGCAATGCGCTGATGCGGCTTGAGCCAGCCGTCACGATCCTTGAACACGCGCTCGGCGGCTTGCAGTTTGCGCTCCAGTGCCATGGCATCGTCGGTTTCTATTTCCGCGATCGGTGCACGGTCGAAGGCCTGAACGACGTTCAGCATGGTGGATTTCCTCACACGTCAGATGCTCGAGGGAGAAGCGGGGTGCCATTCTCTGCGCGGCTTTGCAAGCCGTCATTGACGACCGATGGCGTCGCGACAGATCCGCTCACGCGCACTCCAGGCCGGGTTTCCGATTGCGCAATTCGTCGACGAGCACACGCGTGTTCTCGGAATAGTCGATCGGCACGTCAATCAGATGAACCCCGCCACCGGCGAAAGCGGCTTCGAGCGTCGGCACGAGATCCTGGACTGCGGTCACCCGCGAACCCTTCGCGCCATAAGCTTGGGCATAACGCACGAAGTCGGGATTGCCGAAGCGCATGCCGAAATCCGCGAAGCCATCGACTGCCTGCTTCCAGCGGATCATGCCGTACGCACTGTCGTTCAGGATGACCACGACCAGGTTAAGTCCGAGCCGCACGGCAGTTTCCATCTCCTGCGAGTTCATCATGAAGCCGCCATCGCCGCAGACCGCCATGATGCGACGATGTGGATAGAGCATCGCCGCCATCATCGCGGAAGGCAGGCCGGCACCCATCGTGGCGAGCGCGTTGTCGAGCAGCAGCGTATTGGCGACATGTGTGCGGTAGTTGCGGGCGAACCAGATCTTGTACATGCCATTGTCGAGACAGACGATGCCGTCGTCCGGCATGACCTCGCGCACATCGTGGACGAGGCGCTGGGGCGTGACCGGGAAGCGATCCTCTTCGGCGCGGTCGTTGAGGCGGGCAAGGATCTTCTGGCGCAGCGCGATCATCCCTTCGTCGGGAGACAGGCGGCCTTCGAGCCGCTCGGCGAGCGCTTCGACGGAGGCTCCAATATCGCCGATCACCTCGATATCCGGATGGTAGACCTGCTCGACCGTGGCGGATTGGTAGCCGACATGGATGATCTGCGGTCCGCCGCTGTTCTTCATGAGGAAGGGAGGTTTCTCGACCGTGTCATGGCCGATGGCGACGATCAGATCGGCACGCGCGACGGCTTCGTGGACATAGTCGCCCTCCGAGAGCGCGGCGGTGCCCATGTAGAGGTTGGAGCCGCCAGTGACCGCACCCTTGCCCATTTGCGTGTTGAAGAAGGGGAGCCGGGTACGCATCACGAAGGTCGATAACGCCTCGGTCAGCCACGGCCGGCTGCCGGCCGCGCCGATCATCACCAGCGGGCGCTTGGCGGCGAGGATGGCCTCCACCGCCCGGTCGAGCGCGGCAGGAGGGGCGAGGGGACGCTCGATCGGATGCACCGGAATCACGGGGGCGCTTTCGACCTCTTCGGCGGCGACGTCCTCCGGCAACTCGAGATGCACCGGCCCCGGCCTCTCCTCCGTGGCAACGCGGAACGCATCACGCACGGTAGCGGGAATGGACGCCGCGCTGACGATCTGGCGCGTCATCTTGGTCAGTGGCTTCATCGACGCGACGATATCCACGATCTGGAAACGAGCCTGCTTGGCGCTCATCACGGCTTTCTGGCCGGTAAGAAGGATCATCGGCATGGCCCCGAGATGGGCATAGGCCGCACCGGTCGAGAAATTCAGTGCGCCCGGGCCCAGCGTGGCGAGGCAGACGCCGGGCTTACCCGTGAGCCGCCCATGCGTCGCCGCCATGAAGGCGGCTGCTTGTTCATGACGCGTCAGGACGAGTTCGATGCGTGAGGTCCGGAGCGACTCCAGGAAGTCGAGATTCTCCTCCCCCGGTACGCCGAAGATACGGTCCACGCCTTCGTTCTCAAGCGCATCGACCAGCAAGGCAGAGCCCTTGCGCATAGTTCGGATCCTTATGACAGTGAATCGGACAGAACTGGGCGGACGTAGTGCATGGGCGAGTCTAGCAAGCGATACGTTAACTGCGCGGAGCGTGGCAGGACTCGGGTACTGTGAACCGGCGAGGAAAACAACACGAAGAAGGTGATGGTTCACGACGCCCCGGCGACACTGTGCGTCTGGCTGCCGCACGGGCGAAGGGAATCGGGCCGGCACTCGTCCTTGCCGGACGTAACGAAGATCCGCTGCAGGCTCGCATGTTCGTGCTCGATGACCTAGCCGATGTCAGGCGCGGACTGCAGGACATCGACGTGCCGCTCAACTGCGCCGGTCCGTTCGTGCACACGGTGGAGCCGCTGATGACCGCCTGCCAGCACACTGTTTGTCATGAGTCATGCGTGTGGCAAAGAGGGGCATGGCGCTGCAAACGCGCTTGCCGGCAATCGCGCTGTCGAGCTCACGCAAGGTTCGAATTGTTGTGCTCTGCAGCATGGGAATTCGTGCGTGGCGTCTTGCATCGGAGTGTTCGGCTGCTTTATGGTGCAATCGATTGCATTGAGGCGAATCTTTGAAGCTTCGCGCCGGTTGGGAGGCCGGGATATCGATGTATGTCTATTCGATCAGAACGGCATGCTGCATCTCGTCCGGTGCATGCCTCGCGATGGCAGCGATGTCTCGAACGATAGTTTCGAGCGTCCGCCGGCCGTGGCTGGATCCATGAGCGCGCAAGGCGGGGGATTCACGCGCCGGGATGCGCTGCGCGCCGCCATGTTGGGCAGCGCTGGGCTGGTCGGTGCCGGCTTGGTGTCCGGCACCGGTGCAGCGGCGCCGCTCAAAGGCACGCTGAAACATTCCGTCGCCCGCTGGACATTCCCGAAGTTGTCGATTGCCCAGTTGTGCGAGACGGTGAAGGGCATCGGTTTTGCCGCCATCGACTTGGTCGGCCCGCAGGACTGGCTGACGCTGAAAGCGCATGGCGTGTTCAGCTCGATGTGCAACGGCGCAGAGCTTGGTCTGGATAAAGGCTTCGCCGCCGCCCAGTTCCACGATCAACTGGTCGAGCGCTATATGCGCCACATCGATTTGGTGGCGGACGCCGGTTATCGCAACCTCATCTGCTTCTCCGGCAATCGCAACGGCATGGATCCTGAGGAGGGCCTGGTCAACGCCGAAGCCGGCCTGAAACGGATCCTGGGCCATGCGGAGAAGCGCGGCGTCATGCTGGTCATGGAATTGCTGAACTCGAAGGTGGATCACCCCGACTATCTGTGCGACCGCTCCGGCTGGGGCGTGGCGCTGTGCGAGCGGCTGGGCTCCGATCATTTCGGCCTGCTCTACGACATCTATCACATGCAGATCATGGAAGGCGACGTGATCGCCACGATCCGCAAGCACCACGCGTTCTTCAGGCATTACCACACCGCGGGCGTGCCTGGCCGGCACGAGATCGGCGAGGACCAGGAACTCAACTATCCAGCCATCTGCCGCGCCATCCGCGATACGGGCTTCGACGGTTACGTGGCGCAGGAGTTCATGCCCACCGCCGCCGATCCCATCGCCTCGCTGCGCGAGGCCGTCCGTCTCTGCGACATCTGAATCCGATATCCACCAGGGAAATCCCATGGCAGACAATCACTACGACGCCATCGTCGTCGGCTCGGGAATCAGCGGCGGTTGGGCTGCCAAGGAACTGACCGAGAAAGGCCTCAAAGTCCTGATGCTGGAGCGCGGCCGTAACATCGAACACGTCAAAGGCTACGTGAACGCGATGAAGGAGTCATGGGATTACCCGCATCGCAATCATCCCACCCAGGAGATGCGGGCCAGGTTCCCGGTCCGCGTGCGCGACGGCGGCCTGGGCGAGAACACGCTGGACATGTGGGCGAACGAGCAGGATTGCCCCTACACGGAAACCAAGCGCTTCGACTGGTACCGCGGCTACCACGTCGGCGGCCGATCACTGATGTGGGGCCGGCAGAGCTATCGCCTGTCGGATCTGGATTTCGAGGCAAACCTGAAAGAGGGCATCGCCACCGACTGGCCGATCCGCTATGCCGACATCGCGCCCTGGTACGACCACGTCGAGAAGTTCGCCGGCATCGCCGGTACCCGAGAAGGCCTGGACGTCCTGCCCGACGGGGAATTCCTGCCGCCCATTCCTTTGAACATCGTCGAGAAGGACGTAGCCGCGCGGATCAATCAGGCCTTCGGCGGCACGCGCCACCTCATCCACTCGCGCACCGCCAACATCACCCAGCCCAAGCCCGAACAGGGCCGGGTGAACTGCCAATACCGCAACAAGTGCGTTTTAGGTTGTCCGTTCGGCGCGTACTTTTCCACCCAGTCGGCCACGCTTCCGGCGGCGATGAAGACGGGCAATTTGACGCTGCGGCCGTTCTCGATCGTCAAGGAGGTGCTCTACGACAAGGACCGCAAGCGCGCGCGAGGGGTGGAAATCATCGACGCCGAGAACGGCCAGACCTACGCGTACACGGCCAAAGTGGTTTTCCTCAATGCGTCCTCGTTCAACTCCACCTGGCTGCTGATGAATTCGGCCACCGATGTCTGGGAAGGCGGCCTGGGTTCCTCCTCGGGCGAGCTGGGACACAATGTCATGGACCATCATTTCCGTGTCGGTGCCTCGGGTCGCGTCGATGGTTACGAGGACAAGTACTACTCGGGTCGCCGTCCGTGCGGTTTCTACATCCCACGCTTTCGCAACGTCGGCAGCGACAAGCGCGCCTACATGCGAGGCTTCGGCTATCAGGGCGGCGCCAGCCGTACCGGATGGTCGCGCGAGATCGCCGAGCTCAGTATCGGTGCGGAACTGAAGGAGGCGCTGACCCAACCGGGCGAGTGGCGCATCGGCATGACCGGGTTCGGCGAGATGCTGCCGTATCGCGACAACCGGATCACCCTGGACCCCGAACGCAAGGACAAGTGGGGTTTGCCGGTGCTGGCGATGGACGTGACCATGCGCGAGAACGAGCTCGCCATGCGCAAGGACATGGGCGCCGATGCCGCGGAGATGCTCGAGGCCGCGGGCGTCCGGGACGTCCGGGTGCATGACGATGACTACGCGCCGGGCATGGGTATCCACGAAATGGGTACCGCGCGGATGGGACGGGACCGGAAAACGTCGGTACTGAACATGCACAACCAGGTGTGGGATGCGCCGAACGTCTATGTGACCGACGGCGCCTGCATGACCTCCAGCGCCTGCGTGAATCCGTCGTTGACCTATATGGCGTTGACGGCGCGCGCGGCGGACCATGCGGTGCGCGAACTCAAGTCGGGGAACCTGTGATGGAACGTCGGGAACTCCTGAAGATGATCGCCGCCGCCACCGGCGCGGCCATGATCGGCATGCCCGCGTTCGGCTACGCGCAGTCGCCGGTTGCCGGCGCTGCGAACGCTTTCTCCGAAGCCGATGTGGCGCTGCTGGACGAGGTGGCCGATACCATCCTGCCCCGGACCAGCACGCCCGGTGCCAAGGATGCGGGCGCGGGCGCGTTCATGGCCCGGTACGTGGCCGACTGCTACACGCCGCAGAACCAGGCGATCTTCCGCGACGGTCTGGCCGATCTGGATCGGCGTGGCGGGCAAGGGTTCCTCTCACTGTCGCGGGACGCGCGCACCACACTGCTGCGTGCGCTGGATGCCGAGGCCAGGGCGGGGCTGGGTACCACCACCGCGAAGGAAGGCGGTGTGAACCCGGGGCCGCTGACGCCACACTACTTCACGATGCTCAAGCAGCTGGTGATCTTCAGTTTCTTCACCTCGCGCCCGGGCGCGACTGAGGCGCTGCGGTACGTGCCCGTGCCGGGCCGCTACGACGGCGAACTGGGCTACACGCCGGGCACGCCGGCATGGGCCACCGAATGAGCGGCCTGTACCGTCTGTCCACGCCCCGCGCGTTCACGAGAACCTCCATGACCCCGATGACAAGACCCATGCTGATGGCGACCTGCCTGCTGGCTCCTTGCGTGTTGGCCGCAGCGCCCGCGATCGCGCAGGCCGCCAGCGACCCGCAGCGCGATCCCGCCAGGACCGAAGTCTGGAAGCCGATCCCGTCGATGGTCGCCACGCCCCGCGATGCCGCCCCGTCCGATGCCGTGGTGCTGTTCGACGGCAAGGATCTGTCGGCGTGGGAGGGCGAGCAGGGCGGCGAGGCGGGCTGGGCGGTGGCCGACGGCGCGTTCACGGTGGTGCCGGGCAGCAAGGGCATCCGCACGAAGCAGCGCTTCTGCGATATCCAGCTGCATGTGGAATGGCGCACGCCTGCCGAGACCCGGGGTTTCGATGGACAGCAGCGCGGCAACAGCGGCATTTTCCTGCAAGAGGTCTACGAACTGCAGGTGCTGGACAGCTACGAGAACCCCACGTACCCCAACGGGCAGGCCGCATCGATCTACAAGCAGGCCATTCCGCTGGTCAACGCCTCGCGCGCACCGGGCCAATGGCAGGTCTACGACATCATCTGGAAGGCGCCGCGCTTCTCCGATGGCGGCGGTCTGGTCTCGCCGGCGCGGATCACCGTGCTGCACAACGGTGTGTTGGTGCAGAACGATATCGTCGTGTCGGGCAAGACCGAATACATCGGTGCGCCCTCGTATCCGCCCCACGGCTGCGCCCCGATCTACCTGCAGGATCACGACGCCAGGGTCAGCTTCCGCAACATCTGGGTGCGCGAACTCTGAGCTGCGCGCTGGACGCTCATCCGTCTTCGCTTATTGCTTGAGGAAGGCGACCAGGTCGTCGATTTCCTTTTCCGAGAGCTGGCTGAAGGGCGGCATCAGCCCGCCGCCGTTCACGATCTTCTCCCTGATCTGCTTTTCGTCCAGCCGCTTGCCCACGTCAGTGAGGGCAGGGAAGGTGCCCGGAATGCCGGCACGTTCCGCGCCGTGGCAGGCCGAACACTGGGTGGCGTAGAGCCGGGCACCGGCCGCCGCATCCTGCGGGCCTCCCGAGATCGCCGGGACCGCGACGGAGGCGGCCACCACGACAGACAAGACGGCCAACTTGACGAATTTCCCCATGGGGATCACTCCGGTATTCAGCGCGCTGTGTCCGCAGGCAGGTGCTTGTAGAGATAGTCTGCGCCGGCTTTCACCACCGCGGAAGGATCGCGCGGCTGATCGTGCTCGACGATGAACCACTGCACGCCCGCCGCCTTGGCGGCAGGAAGGATCGATCCCCAGTCCAGCACGCCCTGGCCGACGGGGGCGAACCCTCCTTCATCCTGCGCCTGGCCCGTGGCTGCGTTGTCCTTGGCATGGACCGCGAACAGGCGCCCGCGGAACTTGCCAAGCGTCGCCGCTGGATCGAGCCCGGCGCGCGCCACCCAGGCCAGATCCAGCTCCGTTTTCAATCCTGGGCCCGCCGCTTCGAATAGCAGATCCAGTCCCGTCTTGCCGGCGAAATCCACCAGTTCGAAGTCGTGATTGTGGTACGCCAGGGTCATGCCCCTGGCTTGCAGCCGTTTCGAGATGCCCGCCAGTTCCTCGCCCAGGGCCGTCCAGCCGGCCGCGTCGGTCGGCCGCTCCTGTTCGCCCAGATAGGGCACCACCAGCACGGCGTTGCCGATCGCCTGGTTGAAGGCGACCACGCCATCCAGGTCCGTGCGCAGGTCCGCCAGCTGCACATGGCTGGAGATGACCCTGATCGAATACCTGTCCAGCAACCGCTTCAGTTCGTTGGCACTGACGTTCTGCGTGCCGACGGTTTCCACCGCCCGCACGCCCGCATCGTGCACGATCTTCAGTTGCTCATCGAGCGAGGCCACATGACGCAGTGTGTACATCTGCACGGCGATGGGCTTGGGCGGCATGGCGGCGTCCTTGGCGAAGGCGGACAGGGCGGACAGGCACAGCAGCGTGGCGGCGGCGATTTTGCGCAAGGGCGTGATGGTCATGGTGCACTCCAGATTCGAAGACCTGCATACAGAAGAAGCAGCGCTCGTGTCCCAGGTCGATCAAGGTATGGACGTCCAGGCGCGCGTCCTGGCCGAGGCGATGACGCGGTCGACGATCAGCGCCGAGCGCAGTCCGTCCTCGAATGTCGGCAGCCCTTCAGGTCGCTCAGCGACGATGGCGCGGTAGGTGTCGGCGACGAAGGCGTCGAAGCAGTTGCCATAGCCCTGCGCGTGACCGGGTGGCAGCACCGACAGCCGGCGTTGTTCGGCGCTTCCCGCTCCCGGACCGCGCACGAAGATCTCCTCGCGCTGGTCGGGCAGTCCGATCCAGAGCCGTTCGCTGTCTTCCTGATCGAAGGCCACGCTGGCTTGCGCACCGTCGATTTCGAACCACAGGCGGTTCCGGCGTCCGGCCGACACCTGGCTGACGGTCAACGAGGCCAGCGTGCCGTTGCCGGTCTTGAACAGCGCCGCGGCCACGTCTTCGCTGGATACCGGCTGCATCGCGCCGCCCGCCGCGGGCGTTGAGAAACTCAGTCCGGTGGCGGCGGCGCGCTGCACGATCACCGTTTCGAAGGCGGCGCTGACGTCCACGAACCGTTCACCGCTGACCCATTCCACCAGGTCGCACCAGTGCGAACCGATGTCGGCGAAGACGCGCGACGCGCCGCCCAGCGCCGGATCCACGCGCCAGTTGTTGCTGGCCGGGTCCAGCAGCCAGTCCTGCAGGTAGCTGCCATGGATGAGCCGCAGCGACCCCAGGTCGCCGTGAGCGATCCGCGCGCGCGCTTCGCGAACGACCGGGTGATAGCGGTAGACGAACGGCACCGTCGCCACCAGGCCGGTGGAGGCCGCCAGCGCGGAGAGCACTTCGGCATCCTGCAGGGTGGTGGCGAGGGGCTTCTCGCAGATCACATGCTTGCCGGCTTCCAGCGCGGCCTGCGCCATCGCGCGGTGCAGGTGATTAGGGGTGCATACATGCACCACTTGCACCTCCGGGTCGGCGAGGGCGTCGCTAATGTCGCGATAGGCGCGCGGTACGTCCCATGCTTCCGCCACTTCGGCACCACGTTCCGGCGATGACGCGCTGACGCCACGCACGACCGCGCCGGCCAGCAAGGCCGCGCGACGATGCACGGCGCCGATCATTCCGGTGCCGACGATGGCGACCCCGAGCTTGCCCATGCGACGGCTCCTCAGCTGGCGGACGACGTGGAAGGCGCACCGGCGGAAACCGGTCGCTCGCGGAACAGCAGCAGGAAGGCCACCAGCACGACGAAGGCCACAGCCGCGGGAAACAGCCAGATCTTCTGCCAGTCCGGGCCCGCCGCCGTGGTGTAGTACTCAACGACCGCACCGGACAGGAAGGTGCCGATCAACATGCCCACACCATAGGTGGCCAGCGTGATGAACCCTTGCGCGCTGCTGCGCACCGACGGGCCCGCGTGGGCGTCGGTGTAGATCTGGCCGGTGACGAAGAAGAAGTCGTAGCAAATGCCGTGCAGCACGATGCCGATGACAAGCAGCGCGAACCCGCCGCCGGCGTCGCCATAGGCGAACATCCCGTAGCGCAACACCCACGCCGCCATGCCGATCGCCAGCATGGTCTTGACGCCCAGCCGCGCGAACAGGAAGGGCATGGCCAGCATCAGCAGCACCTCGGACACCTGACCCAGGGACTGCAGGCCGGCCGCACCGCGCACACCCAGGTCGTTGAGGTACGGATTGGTGAAGTTGTAGTAGAACGACAGCGGCACGCAGATGGCGATCGAGGCCAGGAAGAACACCAGGTACGAGCGCGACTTCAGCAGGCGCAGCGCGTCCAGGCCGAGGATCTGGCCCAGCGAAGCGTTGCGCTGCTGCGCGAGTGGCGGCGTGTGTGGCAGGGTGAAGGCGTACAGTCCCAGCATCAGCGAGGCAGCCGCGGCCATGCGGAAGGTGAGCTCCAGGCGGTGTGCCTGTTCCCACCCCAGCCAGCCGATCAGCACGCCGGCGACGATCCAGCCGATGCTGCCCGCGACCCGCACGGGCGGGAACTGTTTTTCGGGCGACTGCATGTGCCGCATCGCCACGCTGTTCGCCAGGGCCAGCGTCGGCATGAACAACAGCATGTAGGCCATCACATACGCGGCGAACGCGTCGAAGCTCGTAGCCGTGGACGCGAACCACATCAGCACCGCCCCGGCCAAGTGCAGCACCGCCAGGATGCGTTGCGCGGCGAAGTAGCGGTCGGCGATCAATCCGACCAGGAACGGCGCGACGATGGCGCCGATGGACTGGCTGAGGAAGGCGGTGGCGACCTGGCTTGCGCTGGCCTTCAGCGGGCCCTGCACCAGATACGTGCCCAGGGTGACGAACCACGCCCCCCAGATGAAGAACTGCAGGAACATCATCGCGCTCAGGCGCGACATGGCGAACGTCATGACTTCCCCTCCCAGGTCGGTGTTCGGTCAGAGCCCCAGCATGCCGCGCAGTGTTCCCCGACTCGCACCGCTGTCGGCGAAATCGTCGAAGGCGCGCTCGGTCACCCGGATCAGATGGTCGCGGATGAAGGCGGCGCCTTCGCGCGCGCCGTCTTCCGGATGTTTCAGACAGCACTCCCATTCCAGTACGGCCCAGCCGGGGAAATCGTACTGCGCCATCTTCGAGAAGATGGCCTTGAAATCGATCTGGCCATCGCCCAGCGAGCGGAAGCGGCCGGGACGGTCGATCCAGTTCTCGTAGCCGCCATAGACGCCGCTGCGCGCACTGGCGCGGTACTCGGCGTCCTTGACGTGGAAGATGCCGATGCGTTCGTGGTAGCGGTCGATGAAGCCAAGATAGTCCATCTGCTGCAGCAGCAGGTGGCTGGGGTCGTAGAGGATTTTGGCGCGCGGATGATGGTCCACTGCGTCGAGGAACCGTTCGAAGGTCGCACCGTCGTGCAGGTCTTCGCCGGGATGGATCTCATAGCAGAGGTCGACGCCATGGGCATCGAAGGTGTCCAGGATGGGACGCCAGCGGCGTCCGAGTTCGACGAAGGCCTCTTCCACCAGGCCCGGTGGCCGCTGCGGCCAGGGGTAGAAATAGGGCCAGGCCAATGCACCCGAGAACGTGGCATGCGCGGTCAGTCCGAGTCGCTGGCTGGCCTGCGCGGCCATTACCATCTGTCCGACCGCCCACGCCTGTCGGGCGGAAGGATCGCCGCGCCTCTCCGGCGGGGCGAAACCGTCGAACAGGCTGTCGTACGCGGGATGTACGGCGACCAGCTGGCCCTGCAGGTGGGTGGACAGTTCGGTGATGCGGATGCCATGCCGGTCCAGCATGCCGGCGATATCGTCGCAATACGCTTGGCTCTGTGCTGCCTGCGTCAGGTCGAAGATATGGGGCGCGCTGGTGGGCACTTGTACGCCAGAATAGCCGAGCCCGGCCGCCCATTCGGCCAAGGTATCCAACCGATCGAAAGGAGACTTGTCACCGATGAATTGCGCCAGGAAGAGCGCGGGACCCTTGAGTGTCTTCACGGCGATCGGCCCTGATGCAATCGATTGCATGATCCTAGCATGGGGTCCGACGCAAATGCGTTGTGCAGCGCATCGGAGACGGGGCTGACATGGCGACGATCTACGACATCGCCAGACACGTGGGCGTCTCGGCAGGGACGGTGTCTCGCGCGCTCTCGCGCCCGGAGAAGGTGCTGCCGGCGACGCGCGAGCGCATCGAGCAGGCGGCGGCCGCGCTTGGCTATGTCCCGAATACGATTGCCCGGACGCTCAAGACGCAGCGCAGCGGCAAGATTCTGGTCACCGTGCCGGACATTGCGAATCCGTTCTTCGCGCAGATACTTCAAGGCGCGGAAGAAACCGCACAGGCGGCCGATTACGCGGTGCTTCTGGGAGATACCCAGCACCAGCCGGATCGCGAAGAGCGCTATGCGCAGATGCTTCGCCGCAACGAGGCCGACGGCCTGATCGTCCTGGGACATCGGCTGCCGCCGACGGCACGCGAGATCGTCAAACAGTTGGGTCCGCACGCGCCGGTGGTCAATGGCTGCGAATTCGATCCGGCGTTGGGCATTCCCAGCGTCCATATCGACAACGCGGCCGCCGCTCGTGCCGCGATGGAACACCTGTACGCATTGGGGCACGAGCGCATCGCGGTGGTCGGTGGCCCACCCGAGAATCCCCTGCATCAACAACGACTGGAAGGGGCGAGAACCGCAGCCAGGGCGCGCGGCCGCCTGCGCCAGCTGATACTCGCGCCGGGCGATTTCTCCGTGCAGTCCGGCTACGCGGCGGCCAGACAACTGCTGGGGCAGGGTTCCAGCACACCGACCGCAGCCTTCTGCTTCAGCGACCAGATGGCGTTGGGGGTACTGGCCGCCTGCAGGGACCTCGGCCTCAGCGTGCCACAAGACTTCTCGATCGTCGGCTTCGACGACCTGGTCTCATCCCGATACCTCAACCCGCCCCTGACCACCATCAGCCAACCCATGCGCGAAATCGGTATTCGCGCCGTGAAGATCTTGCTTGCCATTATTGATGGCGTGGACGTGCAGCACCGGCAGACGTTGGACTTTGCTTTGATGCTGCGTGGGTCTACTGCTGAACGCATGGGGTAAGCGAGGGCTACTCCTGTGCCGAAAATGGCGGTTCCATGTAGCGGAGCGCTGCTCAGACCTCTCCTGCCGTCGCCAACGTGATGCGCGTCCTTCGCGGATGATCAAGGATGTTTATCGGGGTTAGGGGGGGCATGGCAGCTTCCGACCCGAAGCGGACATCCATTAGTGTTTCTCCACGGCTCTTGAAATGCGGCCTGCTCAGCTCGCTGGGTCCGGCGATGCATCGGCTTGTTAGCCGGACCCAGTCGCCCTATGACCGAGCCGTATCAAGGGAATAGCCCACCATACGGTGCGCTATGCATAATTCGTATCGCCGGACCCAGGGATCCGCTTGTTAGGTAGTTAGGGTGCACCCGGATGACCACGCGATCGATGGATGAGGTACGTGCCGAGTACATCTCCTCAATGGGAGAGGAGTTAGGGGCCGGCTTCTACGAGCTCCATCGAAAGCTCGTCGAGCTCCACATCCTTTGGCAGCAGTACCGTCAGCTGTTTGGAGATGACACGGAGACGGTTCACTTGCTTAATAGAACCGCCGGCCTGTTCTTCAAAATCTTGCAAGACGAGCTGTGGGACAGTGTCATGCTTGGGGTTTCGCGGATGACAGATCCGCCGGCAACAGGTAAGAACAAGAACCTGACAATACAGTCGCTGCCTCCGTTGATAACGGATCTCGTGCTACGTGCCGAGCTTCAATCACTTTGCGACAAAGCGTTGGGCTCGGCGGAATTTGCGCGCGAACATCGCAATAAGCGCATTGCTCATCAGGATCACAACTACCTCAGCAATCGAGGCTCCCACCCCCTGAGTGGCATAAGCAGAGCGCTCGTGGAGCAGATGCTTGCGGCGTTGCGCGCCGTCCTGAACCGCCTGGAGAAGCATTTCAGAGACAGCACTGCCATGTACGAGGACTTCGTGGATGAGAGTGGGGCTAGGCTTCTGATCCACAAACTGAGAAAGCTAGAACGGCTACAGAACGTGGCGGCTAGTGCGCTCTAACAGTTCATTCAAGCCGATGCAACTTCACGGCGCAGCTTAGTTCAGGCGTTCTGCTCTATGTCCGTTCCTAGCCGCAAGTGGACACTGGCGAGGAAGGGGATTAGGGGGGCGTCATCGAGGTAGGACGGCTGTCAGCGTGCGCCTGCAATTCGACTTATCAACATCTTTTTGTGTGTTATCAACCCAACTAAGCGCGATACCCGTTATAGGGGCGCTGTGCGAACGCACCGAAACCCGATGTCGCAGGCCGGACTGTCGACCGCTCTCGCCCTCCGCGCAGGTGCGCGGTATCGGGGGGAGTGTTTCGGGTCGCACAGATGGGAGCCCCCCTTCAGGACGCGCCGTGGCACCTGCCCGCTGGCGCCGAACGCCAGGCAACTCTCCACCGCATTCGTGACTCTGGGGTTCCGTCGGATGGTGTTGGCTCTCGGGCGATCGTGCCGGGGTGCCCAGAAATCGGTCGTCCATTCCCAGACGTTGCCGATCATGTCGAACAATCCGAGTGCGTTCGGTGGGTACGCATGCACCGGCGATGTCCGGAGGTAACCGTCCTCGGCCGTGTTGTCGCTCGGGAACATTCCTTGCCAGGTATTGGCCATGTGTGCACCGCTTGGAGTGAGTTCCGCACCCCATGGGAACTCATCCTGACTCGCCGCGCGCGCGGCAAATTCCCATTGCGCCTCGGTAGGCATTTCCTTGCCCGCCCAGCGGGCATAGGCGTGGGCATCCGCGTATGCGACGTGCACGACAGGATGATCCTCGAGTCCACGGAGATCCGAATCGGGTCCGAGGGGATGCCGCCAGTCGGCGTCGGCAAGCAGGCGCCACGCATGCCGTTTCGCGTCCTCCGCTGCCCGGGCTTCGGGGAGGAACACGTGCGAGCCGGTCCGCTCGGGCCCGAGTTCCGCTAGCGAGATGTACCCGGTGGCCTCCACGAAAGCCGCGAACTCGGCGTTCGTCACGGGATGAGCGTCCATGTGGAAGCCGTCGACCGACACCTTGTGGGCGGGCGATTCTTCTGGGAAGTGATGATCCGATCCCATGATGAATGCGCCACCAGGAATCCAGACCATCGGCGCAGGTGATCTCCGGTCCAAGTGGCACCTCGCGAGACGTTCGGGCGTCGTTTGGGCGATCAGACGCTCGAATGAAAGAAGATCGCAATGAAACCACCTGTGGCCTG
>Ga0247823_10001539_pt1 | contig 19230 bp, 13 predicted proteins | sample 13C_PalmiticAcid_2_FD_192426 | JGI IMG/M metagenome (GOLD analysis project Ga0247823, IMG submission 192426) | Soil microbial communities from agricultural site in Penn Yan, New York, United States - 13C_PalmiticAcid_Day30 | ecosystem: Environmental > Terrestrial > Soil > Agricultural land... | reverse complement strand
GCTCCCCCCACCCGGAGACCAGCGGCGTCTGGCACCGGGTGGCGAGCTGGATCGGCCGCGTCCCGCGCGCGGTCTGGGTCGGCACCACGCTCGTCCTGCTGGTCGGCGTCGCATTCGCGCCGCAGCTGAAGGCGAGCGGGACCGCGCAGTCCGAGGTGTTCCTGACCGAGGTCGACTCCGTGGCCGGTCAGCAGGTCCTGTCCCGCCACTTCCCCGGCGGGACCGGGTCCCCCGCGATCATCATCGCCAAGGCCGACAAGGCCGACAAGGCCGACGAGGTCGTCGCCGCGACCCGCGTCGACGGCGTCTCGACCTCGAAGGTCACCGCGAGCCCCGACGGGAAACCCCGCGTGGTCGACGGCCTGGTGAAGATCGACGTCACCCTCACCGACGCGGCCGACTCGGCCGCCGCGGTGGACACCGTCACCCGCCTACGCGCCGCCGTCCACCAGATCCCCGGCGCCGAGGCGAAAGTCGGCGGCCCCACGGCGATCCAGCTCGACACCCAGGAGACGTCGAAGCGCGACCGCATGGTGATCATCCCGATCGTGCTGCTGGTGATCTTCCTGGTGCTGGCCCTGCTCCTACGCTCACTGCTGGCGCCCGCACTGCTGATAGCCACGGTGGTCATCTCCTTCGCCGCGACCCTCGGCGTCGCCGCGCTGGTGTTCAACCACGTCTTCGGCTTCCCCGGCGCGGATCCGGTCGTGCCGCTGTTCGGGTTCGTCTTCCTGGTCGCGCTCGGGATCGACTACAACATTTTCCTGATGACCAGGGTCCGCGAGGAATCCAAGACCCTCGGGACGAAGGACGGCACCCTGCGCGGCCTGACCCTCACCGGCGGCGTGATCACGTCGGCGGGCGTGGTCCTGGCCGCGACCTTCGCCGCGCTGGCGGTGATCCCGATCCTGTTCCTCGCGGAGATCGCCTTCATCGTCGCCTTCGGTGTCCTGCTGGACACCCTGCTCGTGCGTTCGCTGCTGGTCCCCGCCCTGTCGGTCGACATCGGCCGCGCGATCTGGTGGCCGTCGCGGCTCGACCAGCGCCGGAGTGTCGGTGGTGACCTGTAACGTGCGGTGAAGAGTCGCTTACTCATCACGCACGCAACGAAGGAGATCGGGGTCGTGAACGAGATCCTGGACGAGGCCTACGCCCGCCTACACGGATCAGGCCCGGAATGGGGCGACGAGCTGTCCAACCACGGCCCGATGGCCGCCGAGGTCCTGGTCCGGCGCGGCCACGGGGACATGGTGCCCGCCTGGCTCGACCACTACATCCGCCGTCTGGACGACCTGCCCTCGCCTTCCGAACGCATCACCGACGCGACTTGGCACGCGGCGATGAGCGACTTTGGCCGCATCGCCGACTGGGTGGACTACTTCACCTCGGAACTGCAGGACCACCCGTGGCGCGACGTCCTCGCGGTGTGGTGGCCGCGTCTGCTGCCAGGCATCGCAGCGGGCGCGACCCACGGCGTGATCCGAGTCAGCCATGCGTTGCGGACTCTGTTGGCCGGGGATGAAAGCGAACCGGCAGTTGTGGAGCTGGCGCACGGGTTGGCTTGGTGGGCGGCGAGGTCGGTCGGGGTGCCGGTGGCTGAGCCCGCCGGAGATCTGGACTCCTTCACCGCACTGGAGTCGGTGCCAAGGATCCCCCTCCAACAAGGACTCCTAGCCACCCGCCTGGGGCGGCTCGGCACCGAGTTCACCACGGCTTTGGCAGCGATGCGGCCTGCGGTGGATCCGGACGAGGCAAAGCAGCGCCTGACGGATCTAGTGGGCGCGGCCACCCGGAAGTACCTGACACACGGACACGCAAGCCCAGTACTGCTGGTGCACATCGCGACAGCACCGAACGCCGTACTGCACGCTTTGCCAGCCCTACCAAGGGATCTATGGGCACCAAGCCTGACCAGCGCTTGGGCAGCCAGCGCAGCTTTGATCGCGATGTACGCCCCAATAGAAGGCGCCCCACGCGAAACCCTGCCCAACGCCCCAACGGCAGATGACCCGGTGGCCGAGGTACTGGCCCGAGCGGCCGAGAACGGCGACGAACACGTCATCAAGTTCACCGACACCGCAGTAGAGGTATACGGACGAACAGAAGACCCAGAAGTACTAGCCGCAGCAGTCAGAATCCAAGGACTTCTGGGTGGATAGTAATACCAGCCAGCCCTAAAACGCAATGGGCCAGGACCAACGGCCTGTTCGGGTGGTTCGCCTTGATTTGGGGGAAAATGGGCCTAAACTCGCGGCGCGGGTGGGCTTCACCTGGCCCACCTTTTTGACCCGCGCAGGCCCATTTTTAGGGGTCCCCAAATCAAGGCGAACCACCCGAACAGGCACCAGCAGCAATACGCACCACCGAAGAACCGGGAGGCAACCGATGGAGCCAAATGAGCACGCATCCCGCGCCCCCGGCGGACTTAACGCAATCCACGAGCGCTGGATAACCAGACTGAACAGAAGCACCGACGACCCAGAATACCGCGAAGAATGGTACGGAACACAGTGCGGCGGCTGCCGCCACTGGTTCCCAATCGCAGGCCGATTGGGAACCGACTACGGCGTGTGCGCAAACATGAAGTCCCAGTTCGACGGCACAGCGAGATTCGAGCACGACGGCTGCGACGGCTTCGAAAACGCAGGCGCATGGGTCATCCCAAGCGACCTCTGACCACCGAACCTACACCGACACCAATTCCCCAGTCCGCTGCCGAATCGCCGGGGCGATTGCCATCTGTACAACCGAGGCTGCGATGGCCAGCACGGCCAACGTTCCCCACAGGATCGCTGGTCCGAGGCTGAGTAATCCCGTGCCGATTCCTGGCGATAGGAGGTTGCTCAGCGAGAAGGCGAAGCCGTAGACGCCCATGTACCGGCCCCGCAAATGCGCAGGCGCCAGGTTCGTCGCGATAGCCGCGCTTACCCCAGTCACAACGATCTCGCCGAGGGACCACACCACAACAGTCGCCATATACCCGGCGGTCGTCGACACCAGCATGGTCAACCCGAACCCGACGCCGACCAAAGTCATCCCGACCGCAGCCACCCTGCTGTGATCATGCTTCCCCAGCCAGTTCACCACCAACGGCTGGATCAACACCACCACAACCCCATTGGCCGCCAACGCGATCCCGTACGCCGCAGGCGACAACCCGTCAGCCTTCATCACCAACGGCAACGTGATCATCGACTGGTGGTACACCACCGCATAGACCAGCGTGATGCCCGTGAAGATCACCATCACCCGGTCGCCCAAGACATCCTTGAATGACCCCGTCTTCGAAGCATCCCGCGGTGCCTCATGGGACGCCGGAACCAGGAACCACACCAACAGCCCGAAAGCCACGCAGGTAATCGCGTCAATCCAGAACAGCAACACGATCGCGCTGTGGGCCAGCAAGCCACCGGTCAACACGCCACCCGTAAAGCCCAGGTTCACCGCCCAGAACAGCAGCGCGAACGCGCGAGTCCGGTCCTTGACCGGGATGATGTCGCCGACCAACGCACTCGACGCGGGCCGGTAGACCTCCATGGCGACGCCGAGCAGGAACATGCATCCGACGATCACCGCCAAGTTCTGGCTGTAGGCCAAGACCAGCATGATTCCCGCCGTGGCCAGCATTCCGCCCGTGAGCGTGATCCGCCTGCCATAGCGATCAGCCAGCGCACCCGACAGCAGCTGTGAGAAGAAGGCGCCAGCGCCGAAGACAGTCAGGACCAAGCCGACCGAAGCGACCGACAGGCCGCGGGAACCGGTCAGGTAGAAGGCGAAGAACGGCTGGACCATCGTGCCGAGTCGGTTGACGAACGTGCCGCCCCACAGCACCCAGTACGACCTGGGCAGCCCGCCGAACCGGTCGTGGACGGCCGCACGCAGCCCACTCACGCCGCGCTCCGGCCCGCGGCTTCGACCTCGATCGTCACGGTGGCGGCGGCCTTCTCGACCAGCGGGGCCGGGTCCTCGCCCAGCGGCAGGTCGAAGATCACCGACACGGACCTGGCCTCGGAATCCGTCTGCGGTCCCAGGACGTCACCGGGCACCGTCGTGACCAGGACCGCGTGGTCCTGGGCGGGCGCGTCGGCGGCCTGCGGGGTGAACGCGGGCCAACTGTCGTCGCGGGTCACCCATGAGACCGGGGCGCCAGTACTGGTGACGTCAAGCAGCGAACCGTACGGGTGCTCCAAGTAGACCTGGCAGGCCCGCCGACGCGGCGCCGGGTATGAGGTGGGCTCGCCGAGGGCCAGGTCCAGCATCACCGGCTCCAACGGCTGCCCCGTCGCCAGCTCCCACAGGAACGTGATCCCATCGCCCGGCAGGCGGGTCGCGATCTCCATCATGACCGGGCCTGACGCCGACAGGCGGAACTCCGAGTGGCTGATCCCGTCACGGAAACCGAGGCGGCGCAGTACCTCCGTGTTCGCGTCGACCAGCGCCTTACGGTCCACATCGGACAGTTCGGCTGGCGACGTGTGGCCCATCTCGGTGAAGAAGATCCCGCCGGACTCGTTGGTCCGCTTGCCGGTGACCTCCGCCCACAGCACCTTCCCGTTCTGGGTCAGCGCCTCAACGGAGAACTCCGGCCCGACGACCCTGCTCTCCACCAGCACCGTCTCGTCCTCGGGATACGTGGCGAGCACGTCGGCGAGTTCCGATGGCTGGTGCACCTGCCGCACGCCCAGGCTGGAGAACCGGCCGACCGGCTTGACAACAACCGGGAACGTGACGTCGTCGGCGATCGGCCCGCCGCGCTCGGCGGGGGTGACCACCTGGAAGGTCGGGGAGAGATCCGGCAGCGCCGTGCGCTGGAGCATCTTGTTGCGGCTCATCCGGCTGGCCGCCGAACCCGCGCCGGGCACGCCGAGGCAGTCCGCGACGACGCCGACCGGCTCGACGAAGAAGTCGCCGATGCACAGCACGGCCTTCACGTCATAGCGGCGCAGCAGCGGCTGGATGCCGGGCACCACGAAGTCGACCTTCGCGTCCTCGACCTCGACGACGTCGGCCAGTTTGGACAGCGGGTGCGTCGGGTCGGCGCGCAGTTCGGCGAGCCGGGCCGGGTCGGTGTACGGGGTGACCACGAGCAGCGGCGCGTAGCCCCGGCGGTGGGCCTCGGTGATCAGCCTGGTCTGCCGGGCGACGATCACCAGGTCGCCCATGAACAACACGGCTGGCGGGCGGGTGGCTTGGCTGGTGTTCATGTGTCCGATCCTTTGCGCAAGGTGTCCGATGGGCTGTCAAAACCAGGGAGTCCGATGACGCGCAGCGCGCCGCGGGCCAGGGTGTCGTTCTGTCGGAACGACACGGCGTTGGACTTCGGCGTGGCGAATGTGGCGAAGTGCCGCACGTTGGTGAACGGGCCGATCGCGTAGCGGCGCGGGTGCGGGCGGCCCTCCCGGTCCAGCACCCGAAAGTCCTCAGTGGACACAAGCAGCAGGCCGGAGCTGTGCAGGAATCCGTCACCGTCGGACAGCACGTGGTCAGTGGCCTCGCCGCGCTCGTAGAGCCCACGCAGCAGCGGGTCGGTGGTGCGGCTCAGGTCGGCCTGTGGCAGCCGGGCCTCCACCAGCGCGGTCGCCTCGACGCTGTCTGGCGTGCTGCCGCTGCCCGCGAGGAAGGCGCCGACGTCGTCGTCGGTGGCCACCCACATGTTCGCGCCGAGGAACCGCAGGACGCCCGCCTCGGACAGGGCGAGCAGCTGGCGGCTGCGCTGCGCGGGCGGGCCGCTGGTGTAGTACTCGAAGAACCCCTGCCACCAGCCGTGCACGTCCTCGACCATGGACCGCGCGGAGATCTTGTCCGCGGCCCGCAGCTGGCGGAACTGCCGGTTGACCGACAGCATCGCGTGGTAGGCGCCGAGGTCGGCGCTGTGGGTGAACTCATTGCGCCGCCGCAGGTCGGCTGCCACGTGCTTGCGGACGTGCGCCTGCACCTCGGCCAGGCTGTCGAACCGCAGCCCGTCCAGCGGCCGGTCCAGCGCGGTCAGGTCGATCCGGTCGCCCGGTTCGATGACCGCCGCCTCGACCAGGTCACGCAGTTCCGCGCTGTCCCAGTCGCATTCGGCGTAGGCGGCGGCGAACTCGGGCCACCCGGTCATCACGCGGTGCGGGTGGGCGGTGAACAGCTCGTGGTAGTAGCCCCAGCCGATCTCCTTGGCCATCAGCGGCCACAGGTCGGCGTGGAAGTCGACCCGCGCGTGGTCGGCGAGCACCTTGTCGAGCACCGCTGCCTCGAAGAAGCGCGGCAGCGGCGCCGGGTCGCCGCACAGCCGGTAGGCGATCTTCGCCCGCTGCGGCACCCCGCGCCGGGAGCCGACCCACAGCACCGGCTCCTGCCCGCACGGCACGTAGCACAGCCTGCCCTCCTCGACGACGTACTCACCGCCGCGCCCCTCGGTCAGCAGGGCCATGACGTCGACGAACGCGGCGCCGAAGCCGCGCAGCACGACGTTCTCCCCCGGTTTGAACCCCGACAGGTCGGCGTCGGCGGTGTAGGCGCTGGACAGGTGGCGCAGGCCGTGGCGGGCGGCGAAACCGGCCACCCGCAGGTCCTCCTCGGTCGGCTCGGCCTCCTGGTGGCCCAGCGCGAGCACCACCGCGTCGGCGACCAGCGGCTCGGTCCGGTCGGCCAGCCAGACCGTCTGACGTTCGCCATGTCCGCCGGTCAGCCGGGTCGCGGTGGTCTCGTGCACCGCCACGGTGACGCCCTCGGGCACCTCGGCAACGATCCGGTCGAACACCCAGCTCAGGTACCGGCTCTGCACCTGCCTGCTGGCGAAACTCATGCCCAGCACGTCCCAGTGCGTGCCGTCGGCCGCGGCCCACTCGCTCAGCGACGGGCCCGGCCGGATGGGGCCGTCGCAGCGCACGGTGTCGTCGGTGAACATGGTGACGTTGCCCGCCATCGCGTTCATCCACATCAGCGAGGACTGCTCCTCGCGCCACACCCGGCCGCCGCCGGGCGGGAACGGGTCGACCAGGTCGATCCGCAGCGGTCGCGGCAGCACCGCGGCGCCCGCGTTGGCCAGCAGGCGTTCGAGGATCCCGGTGCCACGCGGCCCGGCCCCGATGATGACCACGACAAGCGGGTCGACTCCCGGTTCTGTCACGATGCGGTCCTTCGCTACCGGTCTAACACGTAGCCGTCGTGCGGGCGGTGGTCACGCGAGCGGCGCAGGTCCGTCGCGACGAACGTGCGCTGCAGCCAGCGGTCCGCGCCGTCGTAGCGCGGCCGGAACGCGGTGCGCCCGTGCGCGGCGACCCGGTTGTCCACAATGGCCAGATCACCCGCGTCGAGCCGGACGCTGGTCGCCGCGCCGTCGAACGCCTCGGCCAACTCGGCCAACGCCTCCTCCGCGCGCGGGGTCAGCGGGGTCGTCGCGGCCAGGTCGACCCGCATGTCCGGGTCCTCCGGCGCCCCGTGGAACACCGCGTGCGGCGTGCCCGCGCCACCGTCGGCGCCGAAGGACGGCGGCGGGTCGGTGAGGAACTCGGCGCTGAACAGTGCCTCCCGGGCGGCGGCGCTCAACCGAGGCATGACCTCGCGGACGCAGACCGTGCGCAGCCCGGCGACCCGCTCATGGTCGGGCCGCAGGCACAGCAGCATGACGAAGTCCGGCCGGTGCCGGTGGAAGGCGTTCTCGTTGTGGAACGACAGCAGCACCGACCCCGCGTTGCCCTGGAAGGTTTCCTTGCCTGGCACCGGAACGACGTCCTGCACCAGCGCGCCGGACTTCTCCGCGCGGAACGCCGCCGGTTCGCCCAGTTCGCAGGCGGCCGTCATCAGCACCGCGGCGGGCACGGTCACCAGCCGCTGCACCGACCCGTCGACATCGGGGGTCGGCGGCAGGACTTCGCCGTCGACCGGCAGGCCCCGGACCAGCAGCGTTCCGGTCGGACCGGAGTCGCGGCGGAACCGGCGCAGCGTCCGCCGCAGCGCCGGGGGCAGCCACGCCGACGCGTCACGGACGGCGGCCACCCAGGCTGGGTCGTCAACCTGCTCGTCACCCCAGTTGCAGAGGTCGAGCGCGATGCGGTGCACCTCGGCGGCCGCGGCGGTGTCGAGCGTCGCGACCCTGGCGGAGGTGATCGTGGGCGTCGACATCACCGCACCACCGCGTCGAAGACGGGCAGTTCGAACGGCACCACAGTGCCGCCGTCGATGTCGAACCGCTCCCCGCAGCCGCAGGCGGCCGCCAGGTCGATGAGGATCGGTGCCGCGCCGGTCAGCAGTGCCCGCACCTCGAAGAGCAGGTCGCCGAGCCGCTCGTCGGCGGCGACCCCGGCGGTGGCGGAGAGTCTGCTGAGCTGGTCGACGATCAGCGACGCGGCCCTGGTCAGGCTGTAGGAGTCGAGTTCGTAGCAGGTGCGGAACCTGGCGAGTACGGCCTCGGCCCGCGACCGCGCCGCGTCCGACACCGCCAGCGGCTCCGTACCGACCCCCGCGTCAGCCATGGCCTTGCCCAGCCGGGCGGCGAGCCGGTTCCACGGACCGACCAGCCGATCGCCGGTGACTTTGACCAGCGCGTCGCGGCCGAAGTTGGTCGTCTGGTGTTCGGGGGCGCTCAGCGCGAGGTAGAACCGGATCAGGTCGCGCGGCAGCTCGGCGAGCAGGTCCCCGGTGTGCAGGACGTGGCCGAGGCTGGTGGAGAACTTCTCGTTCTCCAGCTCATAGAACTCGTTGGAGATGATCGCGTCCGGCAGCACATAGCGGCCCTCGTGCGCCATCAGCAGAGCGACGTGCGTCAGGCCCCAGAAGTAGACGTTGTCGAAGCCGATGAAGTAGATGACCTCGGCGTCGCCCTCCGCCCGCCACAGCTCGTCATCGGCCGCGCCGCCCTCGCCGAGCTGTTCGGCGGCGAACGCGGTGCAGTACATGACCGCCGGGATCCCCTCGACCCACGCGTTGATCACCTGGGCCGGGGTCTCCTCGAACGGCGCCGGGATGCCCCACGAGACCGGATAGGTGATCGGGAAGTCGGGCAGCGGCCTGGCCAGGACCTCGCGGAAGAGCTGCACGGTGTGCGGGCGCATCCGCGACTCGCGGGCCAGGTAGAACTCGGTGAGCTGGTCGCGGTAGCGCTCCATGGGCAGCACCAGGATGTCGGCCGCGCGGTGCGTCACGTCGTCGTCCGGGTCCATTGTGGACCGAGGGTCGACCAGCTCGTCGAAGTTGTTGGGGTGTCCGCAGCTCTCGCACAGCCCGCCCCGGCTGCGCACCAGGCAGATCGGGCAGTACCCGCAGACCAGGCCCTCGACCAGGTACTCGCCGGTCCGCTCGTTGTAGGGCAGTTGGACGGTCTTCAGCTCGAACTTGCCCGCCGCGTACAGGTCGTCGACGAAGTCGAGCACCGCGGCGCGGTAGCGGTCGTCGTATGGGGCGAACCCGTCGAGCGAGATGCCCATGTCGGCCAGGGTCTGGCGGATCGCGTGCCACGACCGGCCGCTGAGCTCCTGCGGGGTGACGCCCTTGCGGCGGGCGCTGGCCAGCACGTAGGTCTGGCTGTCGTCGGTGCCGGTGGAGAACACCACCTCCCGGCCCGCGGACCGCAGGTAGCGGGCGTGCACGTCGGCGGCGAGGAACGGGCCCGCGAGGTGCCCGACGTGCAGGTCGCCGTTGGACGTCGGCGGGGTGTCGATGACCAGGGCGCGTCGGCCTAAGTGCGCTGCCATGTCTCAGCCCTCGCCTTCGTGGCGGGTGGCGAACGTGTCGGCCATCGCCAGGTCCCACCAGACGGTGTACATCTCGAAGTCCTCGGTACCCTCGTTGATCACCTGATGATCGGTGTGCGGCGGGAAGTGCACGACGTCACCGGCGGTGAACGCGGTGCGCTCCCCCGCCGACTCCAGCACCGCCGTGCCGGTGACGGCGATGAAGATCTCGTACTCGTGGTGCGCGTGGCGCACCGATGACGTGCCGGGCTTGATCAGGCACCACGCGCCCTCGAACGGGGCGTTGAGCGCCGACCATGGCAGCAGTCGCTGGGAGTGGTTGTTGTCGGGCCCCAGTCGGTCCCGGTCCAGACCGCGGATCTCCACAGAAGTCTCCTTGTCAACGGGCGGGAACGGCGGCGGGCAGCAACTCGGCCGCCTGTTCGGCACGGTGGGACAAGATGTCGGCGGCGATGTCGGCGCCGCGCACGGCGAGCACGCTCAGCAGCGAGTCGCTGATGCCGTGGGTCGCCTCGTTGACGCCCTGCAGGTAACAGGCGCCGGTGGCGGGTGTGTCCATACGCAGCCGGTAGTCGCGGTTCACCTCGACCCGGCCGACGCCGAGCGACTTGGCCAAGCCGCGGACCAGCGCGGGCTGGTCGCGGACGAAGCCGGTGCCCAGCAGCACGAGGTCGCACCGCAGCTCCTCGACGGCGCCGGTCCGGCGGTCGGCCAGTTCGAGCACGACGTCGTCGCCGTCCTCGAAAGCGGCCGTCACCTCGGTCATGGTGGCGACGCGGAGCCTGCCATCGCCGCTCATCCGGTCGAGGTAGAGCGAGCGGTACAGCTTCTCCAGCAGGTCAGGGGCCAGGCCGGAGTAGTTGGTGGTGTGCATCTCCCGCATGATCTGCGCGCGGGCCTGCGGCTGGGCGCTGAAGAAGTCGTCCACCGCGGACGGGTAGTACAGCTCGTTGGTGAACTTGCTGTTCTCATAGGTCTTCAGACCGACGGAACGCATGACCAGGGTCGGCCTGCAGCCGGGGAGGTCGTGCTGGACGGCGTCGAACATCTCCGCGGCGCTCTGCGCCCCGCCGATCACCGCGACCCGGGCCGCGCTGTCCTTGGGCAGCTTGGCGATGCGCGGCAGATAGTCGGTGCTGTGGATGACGCGGGCCGCGGGCAGCGTCGCGAACTCCGCTGGGACAAAGGGATCGCGGCCCGCGCCGACCACCAGGTAGCGGCTGTGGATGGTCGACCCGTCGGCCAGCCGGGTCAGCCAGCCGGTGACCGTGCCCGCGTCGTCGCGGCACGGTTCGACGCCCGCGCAGCGGCGCCCGTACTCCAGGCGGACCTTCGCCAGGGAGTCCGCCGCCCACTGGAAGTAGTCGGAGATCTCCTGCCGGTACGGCCAGAAGTCGCCGAGGTTGATGAAGTCGCTGAGCCTGCCGATCGAGTGCAGATAGTTGACGAAGGAGAACCGGCTGCGCGGGTCGCGCAGGGTCACGAGGTCCTTGAGGAAGGAGACCTGGCTGCGCGCGCCGTCGAGCAGCATCCCGCGCTGCCAGGAGACGGTGTCGGCCTTCTCGATCACCAAGGAGTTCGTCGCCAGGTCCTCAGGCGCCAGTTCGTCGAGTGCCACCGCGAGGGCCAGGTTCGCCGGTCCCGCGCCGATGGCGAGCAGTTCCACGTCGCGATGCGCCATATCCCACTCCCCCAACTAGGCCCTGTCTGACAAATCGCGGCGGCGAGAGTCGTGATCGAGGTGGTTCCTGGCGGTGCGGCCGGAATGCCCTCGTACCGGTGTTGTACTTGGGTGTTCCGGCCGTGCCGCCAGGTGCCGCCTCGGCGCGGCTATCGCCGTTGCGATTTGTCAGATTGGGCCTTCTCCTGAACTGCGGTCTCTGGCCATCCTGGTAGGACTGATCGACAAGTCGCATCTTCACCCGTGCTGTCCGATTCGCCCGGCGGATTCCGCACTTTCGGAGAATCCACAGTGGATCGATCGCCGGTAAGGTCGCCAGGGATTTCCACTCGTTAGGAGGCGCTGATGAGTATCACCTTGTGGTTCGACCCGAGCTGCCCATTCACCTGGCGCACGTCACGTTGGGTCAAGGATGTCGCGGGCAGGCGGGACGAGAAGGTGAGCTGGCGCTTCCTGAGCCTGGCGATCCTCAATGAGGGCAAGGACATTCCGGAGAACTACCGCGCGGCCCACCAGCGGGCCCGCGCCGCGCTGCGGGTGCTGGCCGCCACCGACGACCGGCACGGCCAGGACGCCGTCGACCGGCTCTACAGCGCGATCGGCGAACGGGTCCACGGCCCGGCCGACCGCTACCTGACCCACGACGTGATCGTCGAGGCGCTCGCCGAGGCCGAACTGCCCGCCGAGCTGATCGACGCCACCGAGGACGAGTCGCTCGACGTGGTCGTCCGGGAGAGCCACGAGGCGGGTCAGGCCCGCGTGGGCACCGAGACCGGCAGCCCGGTGACCGCGATCGACGACGGCCCCGGCTTCTTCGGCCCGGTGGTGTCGTCGGTGCCCGGCCCGGAGGACGCCGACCGGCTCCTCGACGGACTGCGCCTGTTGTCCCCGGTCCGCGTCTTCAGTGAGATGAAGCGCGCCCGCGACCCGTTATCGTGACTGGGGAACCCATGGGCTACTACGAGTACAAGCACACCGTCGAGACCGCGGAGACCACGCTGGTCGGCAATGTGCACTTCGTGAGCTATCTGCGCTGGCAGGGCCGCTGCAAGGAGAACTTCCTCGCCGACGAGACCCCGACGCTGCTGGCCGACGGCCTGCGGCTGCACACGGTCAAGGCCGAGTGCGAGTACTTCTCCGAGATCCTCGCCGCCGACGAGCTGTCGGTGCGGATGCGGCTGGAGGAGCTGACCAAGACCCAGATGCAGCTCACGTTCGACTACGTCAGGTTCCGCGCGGGCAGCGAGAAGCTGGCCGCGCGGGGCAGGCAGCGGGTGGCGTGCGTGGTCGGCGGCGAAGCCGATCCCAAGCTGTCGCCGGTCCCCCGCCGCCTACGCGACGCGCTGTTGCCCTACGCCGAATCCCCCTGCTGAGAAACCCTTGGCGCCCAGCGGACCGGAGCGGCCTTGCGCGAACCCGCGCAAGGCCGCGTCCGTCTCGGGTACGGGGTCCCGTGGCGATCAGGCAGGCAGTGTCCACCGCTGGTTGGTGCCACCGTGGCAGTCCCAGATGATCAGCTTGGTGCCGTCGGCCGAACCACCGCCGCTGGCGTCGAGACACCGCCCGGACACCGGGTTGCGCAGCGAGCCGTTGGACTGCGCCGCCCATACCTGCGCCGCCGACCCGTCGCACGAGTAGAGCACCGCCTTGGTGCCGTTGGCCGTGGCGCCACCGGCCACGTTCATGCACTTGCCCATTGCCCGCAGCGTGCCGTCGGCCGACACCGTCCACCGCTGGTTCGCCCCACCGTGACAGGTCCACAGCGCCAACTGCGTGCCATCCGCGGTGTTGCTCGCGGGAATGTCCACGCAGTTGCCGCCCGACGCCACGATCGGGCCGACCCTCGCGACCTTGGTGAGGGTGAAGTCGTCGACATCGAACGAGGTGCCGGTGAACACCAGGTAGAGGTTCTGCGCACCGGTCGGCACCGACGTCAGGCTCGCCGACACGTTGGCATAGGTCTCCCAGCCGCCGGTCGCGGGCACGGTCACCGAACCCAGTTTGGTCCCGGTGGCCGAACCGACCCGGACATCGAAGCCGCCCGTCGAGCCGACACCGGCGACCCGCGCGGTGATGCCGGTGACCCCGGTCAGGTCGATCCCGTTGTACGCCGCCCAGTCACCGGCCTGCACGTAGCCGAGCACGGAACCACCGTTGGCGTTGGCGTGCGCGGCGGTCTGGACACCGCTCGCCGCCGACCAGTCCTCTGCCTGACGGCCGCCGAACTCCTTGATCCGGATGTTGCGGAACGACACATCGTCGCCCGTGCCGTGGTTCTGGATGCCGATGTGGCCCGCAAGCGACCGGTTCGGGTCGGTGTCGGTGAAATCGTTGATCTTGACACCGTTGAGGAACACCTGCAGTCGGTCGCCGACGACCAGCAGCTCGTAGGTGTTCCACTCCCCCGGCGGGTTCAGCGCGGCGTCGCGGGCGGCGATGTCGGCGGCCTTGACCAGATACACCGACCCGGTGGTCCGCTCTGGCAGGTCCGTGGCGTCGATCTGGACCTCGTAACCCTTCCCCCGCTGGGCCAGCGGGTCAATGGCCGGGAGACCGAGGTGGACACCGGCGTTGTCGTCGCCCGCCATCCGCCAGTCCAGCTTGAGCGAGTAGGAGGTGAAGGTCTTGGGCGTGTACCAGAGCACGCCCTGGCCGCCATAGGAACTCAGCGTCGCGTCGGTGTTGGTGAAGCCGCCCGGCCCGTCCTGCGACCAGCCGGTCGTGGATCCGTTGTAGAGCGCGGTGTAGCCGTTCTCCGGACGGCAGTCGGCCTTGGTCATCCCCGCGGCGTAGCGGATCCCACCGAGCAGGTGGGCACGGAAGGCCGTCTCGGCGTAGGACGCCTGGGTGTGCCCGCCGCCGGTGTAGAAGGACCGGCCGCCCTGATAGGCCTTGCACCAGGTGTGCGGGTGGTCGCCGCCCATCGTCCCGCCCGTGTAGCTCGACTCGTCGAGCGAGGCCAGCACGCGTGCGGTCGTGCGGGGGTTCGCCTTGTAGTTGTACCACTCGTCCAGACGCGACCAGGTCTGTCCGAGGTGGGCGGTGGCCGCGTTGGCCCGGTCCTCCACCTTGATCGTGGCCTGCTGGTTGGCCGGGTGCGAGGCGAAGTACGCGCCGACCAGCTCACCGTAGAACGGCCAGTCGTACTCGGTGTCGGCAGCGGAGTGGACCCCGGCGTAGCCGCCACCGCCCCGGATGTAGGACTCGAACGCGGTCTGCTGGCCGCTGTCGAGGACGTCGCCGGTGGTGCTCAGGAAGACCACGGCCTTGTACTGGGCCAGATTCGACGCGGTGAACGCGGTCGCGTCCTCAGTCGCGGTCACGGTGAAGTTGTTCGCCGCGCCGAGGTCCTTGACCGCCTGGACGCCCACCGCGATCGAGTCGTGGCGGAATCCCGCGGTCTTGGAGAAGACAAGCACTTTGTAGGCGGGGTCGGCGGCCGACGCGGGCTGAGCCGCGACGCCTGCGACGACGACGAGTGCGACGGCTGACGCGCCGAGAGTTCGACGCGCCAGATTTCGGGCGATCCTCATGACAGGGTCCACTTCTGGTTGGTGCCGCTGTAACTGGCCGCGAGCAGGGGCAGGGGTTCTCGGGGACCGGGCGGGCATGGATCTTCCTCCCGAAACCAGCAGGTCACGGACGGATTTGCGCCTGGTCGGATGTTACGACCCGCTTACGACTGAAGACAAGCAAAAGTGAATCGTTCAATCCCTCGAGATATGCACCAACGAGGGCCGAAGTCCGGCGCGGTCGTGGCCACCACGCGATGAACCCCTCTGACCGGCTGGTCAGAGGGGTTCATGGCCGCCGACGTCGGGCGGGCAGCGGCACCCTCAGGATCGAGATCTTGTGGCGCGACCGCGGGCACTTCGACAGCGAGGACAAGGCTCTAGAGCTACCGCCGTGCCAGTCTTGTCCGGCACCAGCGTGCGCGTGGGCGATGTAGGGGGGTGAGCGGCATCCGTCCCGCTCACCCCCACAGCTCAGCGCGTCACAGAATCCACTTCTGCGCCGCGGAACCGTTGCAGGTCCACAGTCGCAGCTTCGTGCCCGCGGCGGTACCGCCAGAAGTGACATCAAGACACTTACCGCCTGTGCCCGTGATGGTGCCGTTGGCGTTGAGCGTCCACTTCTGGTTGTTCTGGGTACCGCAGGTCCACAGGATCACCGCCGTGCCGTCGGCCGAACTGCCGCCACTGGCGTCCAGACAGCGGCCCGCGTTGCCGGTGATCGACCCGGTCGGACCGTTGAGCGTCCACTTCTGCGTGACCCCGCCGACGCAGTCCGCGATCTGCACCGGAGCGCCGTTCGTGGCACCCGCGTCCATACAGCGCGCCGACGCCGGGTTGACCAACGCGACGGCCCACTTCTGCGCCGCGGAACCGTTGCAGGTCCACAGTTGCAGCCTCGTCCCGTTCGCGGTGGCGCCGCCCTCGGCCTCCACACACTTGCCACCGATCCCCGTGATGGTGCCGTTGGCGTTGAGCGTCCACTTCTGGTTGGCCTGGTTGCCGCAGGTCCAGCCGATCAGCTTGGTGCCGTCGGCCGAACTGCCGCCCGTGGCGTCGAGGCAGATCCCGTCCTTGCCGGTGATCGCCTGGGTCGACTCCTTGTAGAGCCAGTTCTGGTTGGTGCCGCTGTTGCAGTCCCACAGTTGCACCGCGGTGCCCGCGGACGAGCTGCCACCGGCGAGTTCGGCGCAGCGGCCGGACTGCGGGTTGCTGATCGGGGTGCCCACGGCGGCGGCGGGCGGAACGGCCATGGTGCCGACGGCCTTGTACTTGTGCCCCGCCACGGCGGTAAAGGTGATCCGGTCACCGACGCGGGTGTTGGTGACGGCGGTACCCGTTGTCGTGTCGGTGAGCGTGTAGGTGCCGTTGAACATGGGGTTGCGGACGTTGAGGGTGCCCGCGTTGGCCGGGGTCAGGGTGAAGTCGGTGGCCCCGTTGGCCGCCCAGTTCGCGTCGACGGTGACGTTCCCACGGGCCTTGAGGCCGGAGACGGATCCGGTCGGCCAGGCCGACGGCTTGGCCGGGAGGACCTGGATGTCGCCGGTCTGGCTCTGCACCAGCATCTCGGTCATGCCCGCCGTGGCACCGAAGTTGCCGTCGATCTGGAACGGCGGGTGGGTGTCGAACAGGTTCGCCAGGGTGCTGCCCTTGAGCTGCTCGGCCAGCATCTTGTGCGAGTGGTCGCCGTCGAGCAGCCGGGCCCAGAAATTGATCTTCCAGGCCTTGCTCCAGCCGGTGCCGCCGTCGCCGCGCGCGGTCAGGGAGACCTTCGCGGCGTCGGTGTAGGTCTTGGCGGTGGCCGGGGCGATCTGGTGGCCAGGGTGCAGCGCGTAGAGGTGGGACACGTGCCGGTGGGTGTTGGCCGGGTCGTCGAGGTCGGCCTTCCACTCCTGCAGCTGGTCCCAGTCGCCGACGCGCAGGCCGGGGTCGAGGTTGTTCAGCGCGGTCTGCAGCTGGGTGCGCAGCGTCGAGTCGACGCCGAGTTTCGTCGCGGCGGCGAGGGTGTCGGTGAGAAGGCCCCACACGATCTGCTGGGCCATCGAGTCACCCGAGGTGAAGTCGCCCTGCTCCGGGGAGTAGCTCGGAGTGACGACGAGCTTGTTGTCGCGGGGATCGGTGCGCAGGTTGGCCAGCCAGAACTCCGACGCGCCCTTGAGCAGCGGGTAGGCGCGGTCGCGCAGGAACGTGGTGTCCTGGTTGAACGAGTACAGGTCATAGACCTGGGAGGCGAGCCAGCCGTTGGCCTCGGGGAACCAGAACGCGGTGGCCCAGTCGTGCACGCCGGTGAAGCCGAACGGGTTGGTCTCGTTCTGCACGACCCAGCCCGCGGTGCCGAACATGTCCGTCGCGGACTTCTCGCCGGGCGCCTTGAGCTTCTCCACGAAGCGCGTGAACGGCTCGGCGGTCTCGGCGAGGTTGGTCTGCCCGGCCAGCCAGTAGTTCATCTGGACGTTGATGTTGGTGTGGTAGTCGGCGCTCCACGGCGGCGACGTCGAGTTGTTCCACACGCCCTGCAGGTTCGCGGGCAGCGACCCGGCCCGCGACGACGCGATCAGCATGTAGCGGCCGTACTGGTAGAACAGCGCCTCCAGCGCGCGGTCGTCGGCCGACGAGCCACCGGTGTAGGCCGAGCGCAGGTCGTCGGTCGGCTTGTCCGGCATCACCTGCCCGATGTTCAGCTTGACCCGGTCGAACAGCGCCTTGTGGTCGGCGACGTGCGCGGCCCGCAGCGTGTCGAAGGTCTTGGCCGACGCGGTGTCCACCGCGGACTTGACCGCGGCCGCCGGGTCCACGCCGCGGTAGGTCGGGTAGGAGTCGGCGTAGTTGGTGCCCGCCGACAGGACCAGGGTGGCGCTGTTGGCTCCGGTCACCGTGACCTGGCCGTTGGAGTTGGTGACGGTGCCGCCGTCGGCGGTCACCTGGACCTGCGCCTCGAAGATCATCCCGTTGTTCGCGAGCGTGCCGCGGATCTTGATCCGGCCACCGGTCGACGTGGCGGTGTAGTCGGCGCGCGGGGACGTGTAGCGCAGGGTGAAGGAGACCTTGCCCGACTGGCTGGCGCCGAGCTTGCCGACGATCACGTTGCCGGGGTTGCTGGCGAAGTACTCGCGGCTGTAGGTGACACCGCCGGCCTCGTAGCCGACCTTCGCGGTCGCGTCGCCGATGTTGAGGTCACGGCGGTAGTTCGTGTAGCTCGTCGTGCCGGTGTCGAGGAACAGGTCACCGAAGGTCTGGTAGGCGCCGAATCCATGCTTGGGCTGACCCAGCTTGCCCGCGACCCAGCCGGGATCGGCCTTGCCGTCGCGGTCGATCGCGGCGACGACCTCGTCGATGGCGCCGGGGCGCGGCGCGGTCCAGTTGCCGAAGTCGTAGCCGGTCGACCCGGGGCCGCCGGTCCACAGTGACTTCTCGTTGAACTGGAGTTGCTCGGAGGCCACGCCGCCGAACACCATCCCGCCCATCGCGCCGTTGCCGATCGGCAGCGCGCGGCTCTCCCAGGAGTTGGCGGGCTCGTCGTACCAGAGCGTGTTGGCGTCGGCGGCCGCGACCTGCTGGGCGGTGGCGGCGGTGGGGAGCACCGCCACCCCCGCCGCGACCAGCATCCCCGCGGCCGCGACAGCGGCCAAAGTCCGTAACTCAGTGCGGCTGCGCATCGAGTGTCCTCCGATTGAAGCGATCACGATGGCCACCACAAGATTCCTTAACGTCCGATGACTGGTTGGAATGAAGCGGCCTTATCGTGTGTTTAACCAGGACTTTGCCAGGAATTTACGTGTGACACAAGACATAGATCTGACGTATCGCTGCCATTTAGGCGGGCAACACCCAACGCTGATTGGTGCCGCCGTGACAGTCCCAGACGATGAGCGCCGCGCCGTCTGACGAACTCCCGCCAGACGCGTCGAGGCATCGTCCGGACCGCTGGTCGCGCAATGAGCCGTTCGACTGCGCGGCCCAGACCTGGGCGTCCGTGCCATCACATGTCCGCAGCTGCGCCTTCGTGCCGTTGGCCGTGCCGCCGCCCGCGAGGGCCATACACTTGCCCAACGTCCGCAGGGTGCCGTCACCGAGCACCGACCACCGCTGGTTGGCGCCGCCGTGACAGGTCCACATGACCAGCGCGGCCCCGTCAGTCGAGGAACCACCGGAGACGTCGACGCACTTCCCGGCCACCCCCGCGATGGGACCGACCCTGGCGCCCCTGGTGAGCGTGAAGTCGTCCACGTCGAACTGGGTGCCCGTGAACACGAGATAGAGGTCCTGCGGTCCGGCGGGCACCCCGGTCAGCGCGGTGGTCACGTCGGCATAGGTCCCCCACCCGCCGGTCACGGGCACGGTGACCGAGCCGAGCCGCGCCCCC
>Ga0247823_10001538_pt1 | contig 19231 bp, 15 predicted proteins | sample 13C_PalmiticAcid_2_FD_192426 | JGI IMG/M metagenome (GOLD analysis project Ga0247823, IMG submission 192426) | Soil microbial communities from agricultural site in Penn Yan, New York, United States - 13C_PalmiticAcid_Day30 | ecosystem: Environmental > Terrestrial > Soil > Agricultural land... | reverse complement strand
CCGGCTTCGGCATCCGCCGTGTCGGCAAGCTGCGCCCAGGCCGCCTGCGGCCCGCATAGCAAGGCAAACCCCAGGACGGGAACCGCGGAACGCAGCAGCTTGGCCTTCCGGCGCGTCATCATGATCATTCTCCATCTCCCTTGTCTTTTCGTTGGGTCGCCCTGCGCCTGATAGAAAGGCACGGCATCGAATCGTAAGTTAGATAATCTGACTATGAAGTCAATATGTATGAATCGGTCGCGCCATTTGTTTGGCGCGGCGCGCTAGCTCGAGAAGGCATATCCGCCGTTTACCGGGTAGGTCTGGCCCGTAATCCAGCTTCCGGCACCCGATGCCAGGAAGAGAATGAGGCCCGCGGCGTCCGAAGGTTCGCCCAGACGCCGGATGACATAGGATTTGAGGATTTTACCGAGCGCCCCCTCGTCGATCATCGACGCAACGCCGGGCGTGCGGACCGTCGAAAGCGCGACGCAATTGGCGGTAATATCGTAGCGCCCGACCGCTTTGGCGATCGCGCGCATGAAGCCCGCTGCGCCGGCCTTCGCGCCCGAGTATGCCGCCAGATGCGGTTCACCGACGCGGCCGGCGTCGGAAATGACGGTGATGATGCGTCCGCCGCGGTGCTGTGTCATCGACGGCAGCACCGCCCTGCAACAGTTCATGACGCCATTGAAGTTTGTCGAGATGAAGGGTTCCCATTCCTCGGGCGATGTTTCCCAAAATGGTTTCGGGCTGATGTTCGGGTCCGACGGCCCGGCGTTACCCGCATTGTTCACCAATATGTCGATGCGCCCGAAGCGCGCCACGGCTTCACCGGCCATCGCCTCGACGCTTGCGAGATCTGTAATGTCGGCCTGCTGGGCCATCGCCACGCCGCCCAGCGCTTCGATTTCCTCGGCAACCGCCTGGGCGCGATCTGCGTGAAAATCATTCACCACGACGCTCGCGCCAGCCTGCGCCAGGAGCATCGCGGTTGCCCGCCCGACGCCTTGCCCGCCGCCGGTCACGAGAGCGATCTTACCGGTCAAATCCAATATGCTTTCCATGTCTCTTCCCAACGTTCGAAATCGTGATTCTCATTTGCGGCGAGCGCTCGCCGAAGCGGTTCGGCTGAAGTTTCTGAAAGGATGATCGGGCCGGAGCACCCTCCGCCGGAATCGCCAGCGCCATGCCGCCTTCATCTTCGGAAAAGTGACGCTAAAGTCAATTACTTTTACGAGACCCCGCATCGGAAATTTCGGCAAGTCGCAAAATTCACCTGTTTTCCACGCAATTTCGTCGCTCGACACTCGCGAATTTGATTGACATTTCTGACTTCATCGTCAACTTTGCGCGAGCATCTGACTGAAAAAGCCAATGCAGCGCCCAGCCAAATCAAGCCGATCGCGCCTCAAGGGGGGTGCGATGGGAGATAGCGCCGGGTATTATTTGATAATCGGCCAGCGAATGAACTGGCGGCGGCGAATTAGGAGAGCCAAATGACGGATTTCGACATTATCGTCTGCGGGGCGACCGGCTATACCGGTCAGCGCGTCTGCGAGCATCTGGCCCAAAGCTACGGGAGCGACCTCCGCTGGGCGATGGCCGGCCGCGACATGGCGAAGCTGGAGGATGTCCGGGCCCGGTTCGCGGTGCCGAGCCATGTCGAGCTGATCGAAGTCGATATCACCGATCCGGCGGCAGCGACCTCGCTTGCGCGGCGTGCGAAGACGCTCATCAGCACGGCAGGCCCCTTCGCAACCGTAGGCGAACCCCTTGTCGCGGCCTGCGCGCAAAGCGGGACCGACTATGTCGATATCTCGGGTGACGCTGTGTGGATCCGCAAGATGCTCGACCGTTACCAGGATGCGGCCATCGCCTCCGGCGCGCGCCTGATTTTCACGTGCGGCTTCGACTCGGTGCCGTCGGATCTTGGCGTTTTTCTCCTCCAGGAGGCAGCGCGCGAGAAATTCGGTGCTCCGGCGACAAGGATCAAGGGCCGCATCCGCCGTCTGGTCGGCGGGCTGTCGGGCGGCACGCTTGCCAGCGGCCGCGCCAGCATCGAAGCGGCGGGCGCCGATCCGGCGATCCCGCAGCTTCTCGCAAACCCGTTCGCGCTCGTGCCCGGTTTTGACGGCCCGGCGCAGCCTGCCGAGAAGGAAGCGACATTCGATGCGGACGTCGAGAGCTGGGTGGCGCCGTTCATTCTGGCCGGCATGAACGCGAAGTCGGTCCATCTGTCGAACGCCTTGCTGGGATGGCGATATGGCAAGGATTTCGTTTACGACGAAATGATCATGCTCCCGGACGCCACCGATCCCGAGTCGGCCCGAACTGCGGCGGATGCCAATATCTGGTCCAATGTGGTGAAGGCCCTGCAGATCGACCTGAAACCCGGCGAAGGGCCGAGCGACGAGGATCTGGCTGCCGGCTCTTTCGAGATCCTCTTTGTCGGCCGCACTGACGCCGGGCAGGAAATCCGCACCACGATCGCCGGGCAGGGAGACCCATATGCCCTCACGCCAAGGATCGTCGCGGAGTGTGCGCTATGCCTTACCGAGGACGCAAGCCCGGCCACCGGAGGCGTGTGGACCGCGGCAGCGGCATTGGGAGAGCGCCTCCAGCGTCGCCTCGAGGAGCGTGCGGGCATTTCGTTCGGCGTGGCTTCACCGGGCTGAAGCGCATAATGAGGCCGTTGCCAGTCGCCCGGCCGGATTGACCGACGAACCAGAATTCCCGAAAGGATCCCCGAGATGTCGATTGAAGACGATGCCCTGATCGCGCGGCAGGCGATGAAACCGCTTGGCCCGATCCGGCAACTGGGCTTTGTGGTGCGCGATCTTGATCACGCGATCCGCGCGTGGACGGACGTTGGCATCGGCCCGTTCTATGTCGCCGAATCTCCGGAAAAAAGCGATCAGCTGTACTTCGGCGAACCGACCGATTCACGCGTCCGGGGAGCCTGGTCTTACGCGGGACAAATGCAGATCGAACTGCTGCAACTGATGAATGACGGACTATCCTTGTTACGGGACTTCGCGCTAAGGCACGGCGAGGGCCTGCAGCATAAGGCCTATTGGGTGGAGAGTTTCGACGACGTTCTGACAGAATTGCAGCAGCAAGGTTATATCGTGGGGCAAACCGGCTCGCCGCTGGGGGAACATAGCCGCTTCGCTTATGTCTTTCAGCCGAACCGCCCCGAGTCCGTCATCGAAATCTCCGAATATCGCGGAACCAAGCGGGCTCTATACGAGGCCATCGAAGGCCATGCGCAAAATTGGGACGGGCGAGACCCGATCCGCACCTCGTCGCCGCTGGCCTGACCCGCCCGCCCTTTTTCCCGAGCGGAGACAAGGACGCGGACCCGTCGCGCCTTTCCCCCGGCTGCCGGCCGTCGGGAAACCCGGCGTTCCCGGCCTTTCGCCCGCGCTGCGCTGAAAACATTGTCTCGCCTTTATCCGGCCTGGCCAAAACAGCTTCTGCCCGGCCAGTCCTGACAACGATGCCCCGAAGGGCGGCGCGGCTCACGCCGCGCTGCCCGGCACCGCAGAAAACGACTCGACGCTGACTTCATAGTCAGATACCTAACCCAAGATTCTTCGAATCGTCCGCGCGTGGCCGAACGGCTCACGCTTCGCTCTCTGGCAGTCCCGAATGAGGAAGTTCGATGGAAGAAATTTTCATTGTCGGTGTAGGAATGACCCGCTTCGGCAAGCATCTCGACCGATCCGTAAAGTCACTCGTTGCCGAAGCGGTCGGCGGCGCTCTCTCCGACGCGAATGCCCGACAGGCCGATGTGGGCGCCGCGGTGTTTTCCAATATAACCCAGGGACTGATGGAAGGGCAGCATGCCATCCGCGGCCAGATTGCGCTACGCAGCATGGGCTTCGCGGGAATTCCGATCCTCAATGTCGAGAACGCGTGCGCGGGCGGCGCCACCGCCCTCCACCAGGCGGTGATGATGCTGAGGGCGGGCGTGACCGACGTCGCCTTGGCGGTCGGCGCCGAGAAAATGTACGACGAGGATAAATTGAAGTCGTCTGCGATCTTCGACGGCGGCTGGGATGTACACGATCTCGATGCGATAGCCGAGCGCCTGACGGCGATCGGCGAAGGCGTCTCGCCGCCGCCGGGAACCCCCGAAGGCGTCCGCAGCCCCTTCATGGAACTTTACGCCTCGGTCACCCGCGGCCACATGCGCATGTTCGGGACGACGCAGGAGCATCTCGCGGCGGTCGCGGCCAAAAACCACCGGCACTCCACGATGAATCCTCTCGCGCAATATCAAAAGGACATGAGCATCGAGGACGTGCTGGGTGCACCGCTGATCGCGTGGCCCCTCACCTTGCCGATGTGCTCCCCGATCAGCGACGGAGCCGCCGCGGTGCTGCTGTGCACGCGCGCCGCTCTCGACCGGTTCGTCGATGCCGCGCCGGTTCGCCTGCTGTCGACCGTGCTCACCAGCGGGAGCGACCGGGAATGGGCCGAGTTCGACCGGCATCTGTGCCGCAAGGCGGCGGACCAGGCCTATAATGAGGCGGGGATCGGGCCGTCGGACGTATCGGTCGCCGAAGTACACGATGCCTCCGCATTTGCAGAGATCATTCAGGTCGAGAATCTCGGCTTTTGCGAAGTCGGACAAGGCGGCTGGATAGCCGCCCGCGGCGAAACCGCTCTCGGAGGACGTATTCCGGTCAACCCATCGGGAGGCCTTGAATCGAAGGGTCACCCCATTTCGGCAACCGGGCTGGGCCAGATCTACGAACTGGTCACCCAGCTGCGAGGCCGCGCCGGTGCACGTCAGGTCGCGGGGGCCAGGATCGCCGTGGCCGAAAACGGCGGTGGTCACCACGGGGTCGAGGAAGCTGCGGCCGTCGTGACCGTCCTCGCCGCCTGATCGGCCAATCCACGGTCGCTTCGCAAACGTGGCCGGGAACAATTTTGGAGGACGGATATGGATTTCACTCTGACACAGCGTGAACGGGATTTCAGCGGGCGTGTCCGCGAATTCATGGTTCGGGAAGTGCGACCGTCGTTGACGGCCTATGCACAGGAACTTGCGCAGGGCGATCGATGGCAGCCGCTGCAAACGATTGAGCGTCTCAAGACCAAAGCCAAGAGCGCCGGCCTGTGGAATCTGTTCATGCCGCCATCGGGCGGTCAATCGCAGGTCGACGACAGTTTCGAATTCTCGGGCGAACGCCTCACCAACGTCGAATATGCGCTGTGCGCCGAAGAGATGGGCCGGATAAGCTGGGCTTCCGAAGTCTTCAACTGTTCGGCTCCCGACACCGGGAACATGGAAGTGCTGCATCGCTACGGGACACGCGAGCACAAGGACCGCTGGCTCAGGCCGTTGATGGACGGCGAGATCCGCTCGGCGTTCCTCATGACCGAACCCGACGTTGCCTCCTCCGACGCGACCAACATCGGCACGTCGATCCGGCGCGAGGGCGACCATTATGTCATCAACGGACGCAAATGGTGGTCGTCGGGTGCCGGAGATCCCCGCTGCAAACTCGCGGTGCTGATGGGAAAGACCGACCCGGAGGCCGATGTCCACCGTCAGCAGGCGATGATCCTCGTCGATCTCGAGACGCCGGGCGTCAAGGTGGAGCGGCTCCTGTCCGTTTATGGCTATGACCATGCGCCCCATGGTCATGCGGAGATAACGCTTACCGATGTGAAGGTGCCGGCGGAAAATCTGCTCCTCGGCGAAGGGCGTGGCTTCGAGATCGCCCAAGGCCGCCTCGGCCCCGGCCGCATCCATCATTGCATGCGTACGATCGGTCTCGCCGAAGAAGCCCTCGAGGCGATGACGAGACGCCTCGGGTCGCGCACGGTGTTCGGCAAACGCATCTCGGAATATTCCGTTTGGGAAGAGCGGATCGCGCGCGCACGCATCGACATCGAGATGACGCGGCTGCTCTGCCTCAAGGCGGCCGACATGATGGACCGAGCCGGCAATAAGATTGCCCGGAACGAGATCGCGATGATCAAGGTCCAGGCACCGCATATGGCGCTCGGCATCATCGACGATGCGATCCAGGCTCACGGCGGCGGCGGCGTGTCCGCGGATTTCGAGCTCGCCGCCGACTGGGCGCATGTCCGGTCGCTGCGTTTCGCCGACGGTCCCGACGAAGTTCACGCCCGTGCGATCGCCCGCGCCGAATTCGCCAAATATCGGGACCAGAACCGGTGAGCGATCTCGACGAGGCCATTCTCGAGGGCTGGCTTCGTGACGAAGTGCCCGGTTTCCCGAAGCTGGTGGGCCTGGAAAAATTCTCCGGCGGCCAGTCCAATCCGACCTACAGGGTCGAGACGGAGGGCCAGAACTATGTGCTTCGTCGCAAGCCCTTCGGGCCATTGCTCCCGTCCGCACACGCGGTCGAGCGCGAGTTTCGCCTGTTGTCGGCGCTTCACCCGACCGGCTTTCCGGTTCCCGCCACCCTCGCGCTATGTGAGGACGCGTCGGTCATCGGCTCCCCCTTCTATCTGATGGAGCTGGTCGAGGGCCGGACCTTCTGGGATGCATCGCTGCCCCAGTTGCCGCTCGCCGAGCGCCGCCCCTGCCATGAGGCAATGATCGACACGCTGGCAGCGCTGCACTGCGTGGATCACGAGGCGCTCGGCTTGACGGATTTCGGCCGCCCGGGCAATTTTTTCGCGCGTCAGGTCGATCGCTGGACGCGGCAATACCGCGCCGCGCAGACCGATGACATCGCCGAGATCGAACGGCTGATCGAATGGCTGCCCCGCACCGTTCCCGAACAGACCCGCGCCTCGATCATCCATGGTGACTACCGGATCGACAATCTGATTTATGAAGCGGAAAAACCGCGGGTTCAGGCGGTGCTCGACTGGGAGCTCGCGACCATCGGCGATCCGCTGGCCGATTTCACCTATCTCGCGATGAACTGGGTGATCCCGTTCGACGGGCAGTCGGGTCTCGGAGGCCTTGACCTTGCGGCGGCGGGACTGCCTTCGCTCGAGGAGATGACCGCTCGCTATTGCGAGGCCACGGGGCGCGACGGCCTGCCCGATCTCCACTGGTATTTCGCTTACAACCTGTTTCGTCTCGCGAGCATTGTGCAGGGAATCAAGAAGCGGCTCGCTGACGGCAATGCGTCGAGCGCGAAAGCCGCAGCATCCGCAGAGCGGGTGCGGCCTCTCGCCAAATCCGCGTGGGCGGAGGCCCGTAAAGCCGGCGCCGTGGGCAGCTAGGAGATAATCATGGATTTGTTCGATTTATCTGGAAAAGTGGCCCTGATCACGGGCTCATCGCGCGGGATCGGTCGCGCGATCGCCGAAGCCTATGCGGCGAGGGGCGCGCGCGTCGTCATTTCGAGCCGCAAGCAGGATGCCTGCAACGAAGTCGCCGCCGCGATCAACGCCGAGTATGGCGAGGGACGCGCCGTCGCGATCGCGGCGAGCATCTCGGACAAGGCGGCGCTCGAAAAGCTGGTCGAACGCACGCTCGAGATTTTCGGGCGCATCGACATACTCGTCTGCAACGCAGCGTCGAACCCCTATTATGGACCGATGGCGGGCATCAGCGACGAGCAGTTTCGCAAGGTCTTCGACAATAATGTGCTCGCGAACCACTGGCTCATTTCGATGGTGGCGCCCCAGATGATCGAGCGCCGCGACGGCGCGATCATCCTTATTTCCTCCATCGGTGGCTTGATCGGATCGGACGTCATCGGAGCCTATCATATCTCCAAGGCTGCCGACTTCCAGCTCGCGCGAAACCTCGCCGTCGAATTCGGGCCGCACAACATCCGGGTCAACGCGGTGGCCCCGGGAGTGGTCCGAACCGACTTTGCGCGCGCATTGTGGGAGGCGCCCGGGGCGGAAGCGGCGTTCCGGCAATCGATCCCTCTCGGCCGGATCGGAGAACCCGACGAGATCGCCGGAGCGGCAGTATTCCTCGGGTCGAAAGCCGGGGCCTATATGACCGGGCAAAGCATCGTGATCGATGGCGGCACGACGATACGGAGCAGTCCCTAGCCTGCCCTGCCCGGCCGTTCGGGCACCGATTTCGGCTCCCGCGGGTCATCGAAAGCCGCGGGTAAAGCGAATTCCCTGCCAGTCCGACCGACCACCAACGCGCCAACCTAGATATTTTCAAGCGGGATGAGCCAATGATCGAAACCAAGCTCCATCAAGACGTTCTCGAGATCATCATTTCCAATGCGCCGGTCAATGCACTCGGCGCCGGGGTGCGCAGTGCGCTCTCACGGGCCATCGAGACCGCGCAGGCTGACGATCAGGTCAAGGTGATCCTTCTTCGCGGGGCCGGCAAGCTCTTCTCTGCCGGCGCCGATATCGCCGAGTTCGACCAACCGCCGACAGGGTGCACGCTTCCTGCGGTCATCGACGCGATCGAGGCCAGTTCCAAACCCGTCGTCGCGGCAATTAACGGCACGGCCCTGGGCGGCGGCCTCGAGCTCGCCCTTGGATGTCACTACCGTCTCGCCACCCCGACCGCGAAATTGGGGCTGCCCGAAGTGTCGCTCGGCATCCTGCCAGGCGCGGGCGGCACACAGCGCCTGCCGCGTCTCGTCGGCCTGGACGCCGCGCTGGACATGATTGTCTCGGGTAACCCGGTAGACGCTACAAGCGCGCTGGCGATGGGTCTCGTCGATCGCCTTGTCGACGAAGAGGATTTCCCGACTGCGGCAATCGCCTATGCCCGGATTCTTGACGCCCCGCGGCGCACCCGCGACAAGCGCGTTGCGGACGATGCAGGCGCATTCGAGCGCTTTTCGACCGCAAATGCGCGCAGGATCAGGAGCCTCGACGCGCCGAAGGCCTGCATAACCGCGGTAAAGGCATCCGTTGAACTTCCGATCGACGAGGGCCTCGCGCTCGAGCGCAAACTGTTCGCCGAACTGGTCGGCGGCGCCCAGGCGAAAGCCCTGCGGCATGCCTTTTTCGCCGAGCGTGCGGCCGGCAAGATCGCCGACCTGCCCGCGGACACCCCGCGCCGTCCGATCACCAAGGTCGGGGTCATCGGCGCCGGTACGATGGGCGGCGGGATCTCGATGAACTTCCTCTCGGCAGGAATGGACGTGACGATCGTCGAAATGACCCAGGACGCACTCGATCGGGGCGTCGCCTTGATGCGCGCGAACTATGAGGCGAGTGCGAAGAAGGGTCGGCTGACGCGCGAACAGGTCGAGCATGCAATGGCGTTGCTTACGCCGACGCTGGCGTTCGACGCACTCGCGGATTGCGACCTCGTCATCGAGGCGGTCTACGAGAATATGGAGGTGAAGAAGGATATCTTCGCGCGCCTGGACGCTATCGCGAAGCCGGGAGCGATCCTCGCCTCAAATACCTCTTACCTGTCGATCGACGAGATTGCTTCGGCGACCAAGCGGCCTGCCGACGTCCTGGGCCTGCACTTCTTCTCGCCTGCCAACATCATGAAGCTGGTCGAAGTGGTTCGCGGTGCAGCGACGGCAGACGACGTGCTCGCGACGGGGATGCAACTTGCCCGTTCGATCGGCAAAGTGCCGGTCGTCGCGCGCGTTTGTTACGGCTTTATCGGCAATCGCATGCTCATTCCGCGCCAGGACAACGCCTATGCCATGCTTCTCGAGGGCGCGACGCCCGAGCAGATCGACCGCGTGCACACGGACTTCGGGATGCCTATGGGCCCGTTGCAGATGATCGACCTCGCCGGGGTGGATATCGGGTGGCACCGCGATTCCGATCGCATCGAAAGCTTGCAGGATGCGCTCTGCGCCGCGGGCCGGTGGGGTCAAAAAACCAAGGCCGGCTTCTATGATTATGACGAAAACCGCAAACCTGCGCCTTCGCCGGTGGTCGCGGAAATCATCGATGGGTTCCGCAACCGGGCGGGGCTGAAACGGCGCGACATCTCCGACGACGAAATCGTGGCGCGAACACTGTACACGATGATCAATGAGGGCGCGAAAATCCTGGACGAAAATATCGCCCAACGTGCCTCCGATATCGATGTCGTCTGGCTCCACGGATATGGTTGGCCACGCCATAAGGGTGGACCGATGTTCTGGGCAGAGCAGATCGGGCTGGCGACCGTCTCCGAGGGACTTGCGCGCTACGCCGACCGGATCGGCGATGGCTTCTCGATGGCACCGCTGCTTGCCCGGCAGTCGGCCGACGGCGGCTCGCCGGATAAATGATACTATGCGCTCTTTGCCTCGGCAAACAGGCCGCAAGTGCGCAATGACCGGCAGCGACCTGATCGTCTCATTTGAGCGAAGAGATGCGAATTCAACATGTCGCCACATCCAGGCAACGACCAACCCGCAAAGGACTTTCAATGCGCGATGCAGTCATCGTTTCCACGGCCCGCACTCCCATCGGCCGTGCCTATAAGGGCGCTTTCAATGCGACGCCCTCTCCCACGCTTGCAGCCCACGCCATTCGCGCGGCCGTCGAGCGATCGCGCGTCGATCCGGCAGAGATAGACGACGTCGTTCTCGGGGCCGCGATGCCGCAAGGCGTACAGCACACCATCGGACGTACCGCGGCACTGCGCGCCGGGCTTCCGGTCGCGGTTTCGGGCATGACGATCGATCGCCAATGTGCCTCGGGCCTCATGGCGATCGCGACCGCTGCAAAGCAGATCGTCCATGACCGGATGGATGTGGTGGTCGCTGGCGGCGTGGAATCGATCTCGATGGTTCAGACAAAGGAGATGCGGGACACCCCCGACCCCGAGCTGCTCGCTATGGTTCCCGACATCTATATGCCGATGCTTCGAACCGCCGAGGTCGTGGCAAAACGTTACGCCATCTCTCGAGAGCGGCAAGACGACTATGGTCTTCTCTCGCAGCGGCGGACAGCTGAAGCGCAAGCGGCGGGATATTTCGATGCGGAGATCGTGCCGGTCACCGCCGCAATGTCGGTCACCGACAAGGCGACGGGCGAAACAACGACACAGAAGGTGACCCTTTCGAAGGACGAGGGCAATCGACCTGACACGAGCGCGGAAGGGCTGGCTTCACTCAGGCCGGTCATTGACGGTGGCGCGATCACTGCCGGAAATGCATCGCAGCTCTCCGACGGCGCGTCGGCTTGCGTCATGATGGAGGCCGGACTCGCGGCCCAGCGCGGCCTTCAGCCGCTCGGACGCTATGTCGGGATGGCCGTCGCCGGCACCGAACCGGACGAAATGGGGATCGGCCCCGTGTTCGCGGTGCCCAAGCTTCTCAAGCGTTTCGGCCTCGGCACCGATGACATCGGACTGTGGGAGCTGAACGAGGCCTTTGCGGTTCAGGTGCTCTACTGTCAGGAGCGCCTCGGCATCCCCATCGACCGGCTGAACGTCAGCGGCGGTGCCATCTCGATCGGACATCCCTATGGTATGTCCGGGGCGCGCATGGTCGGTCATGCGCTGATCGAGGGGAAAAGGCGCGGCGCGCGTCATGTCGTGATCACCATGTGTGTCGGCGGCGGAATGGGAGCGGCGGGATTGTTCGAGGTGCTTTGATGAAGGCACTGCCCTCTACCGTTCCTGGCGGGCCAGTGACGCCCCCGTTGGACTATCGGCTAAAAACCCTGACGCGATAGGGTACGAATCTCGAGGAAGCGTCGATGCCAGAACCGTTCAACATTGCAGTCTCCGATGAGCGCCTCGATTCAATTCGGGCGCGACTTCAGGCTTTTGACTGGTCCGCCCTACCGGACGCGGGCGGTTGGGAGAGCGGAGTCGGCGTTTCAGACCTCCGGCGGCTCGTGGACCACTGGCTGCATCGATATGATTGGCGTACCCACGAGGCGAGGCTGAACCGGCTACCGCAGTTCATGGCGGAAATCGAGGGGCAGCGGCTTCATTTCATCCATGTGAAGGGCGATGGCTCTCGCTTGCCGTTGATGCTGATCCATGGCTGGCCAGGTTCGTTCCTTGAATTCGAGCGCATCATTGGACCGCTGGTCGCGAGCGGCCACGACGTCATCGTTCCATCGCTGCCGGGCTATGCCTTTTCCGGCCGCCCGCGCGCGCCGATCGGGCCGCGGCGCACCGCCGAGCTGTTCCATCAGCTCCTTCTCGAACTCTATGGCCCCGGCCGGTATCTTATCCAGGGCGGCGATTGGGGCGCGGCCGTCGGGGGATGGATGGCGCAGGCATATCCCGAAGCGGTGGCTGCGCTGCACCTCAACCTGATCCTTGTCGAGGCGGACGACGCGACGCCGGCGACGGCGGACGAACTGGCCTGGGCAAAGCGGCGCGCGAGCCTGGCGCGGCGCGAAGGCGCCTATTCGCACCTGCACGGGACGCGTCCACAAACCCTGGGGATCGCGATGAGCGACAGCCCGGTCGGCATCGCCGCATGGATTCTGGAGAAATTCGGCGTCTGGGCAGACGTCCCTCGCCGCGCCGACGGCAGCCCCGACCTTTGGCACGCCTTTGACGAGGACCTGCTGCTCACGAACATCATGCTCTATGTGGCGCCGCAAAGCTTCGTGACATCGACCTGGATGTATCGCGGCTGGGTGCTCGAGAATGCGGGCAAATTTCCGCTCGAAGCGCAAGTTCGCGTGCCGACGGGCATAGCCGCGTTTCCGGACCCCGTGTTCCCGCCGCCGCCGCGGTCCCAGGCCGCCAAAAGCTACAATGTGGTGCATTGGAGCGACATGGCAGCGGGCGGACATTTCGCGGCGCTCGAGAAGCCCGACGCCCTCCTCAAAGACATGCGAGAATTTTTCGGTGATTATCAATGAACCCCGGCTACCGCAGGCAGCCGGGGCCCGGATCAGCGGCCCGCGTTACGGCCGCCGTCGGCCAGTAGCCCTACACCCGTCACATAAGATGCGGCCGGAGACGCCAGAAAGAGCGCGACCGATGCCATTTCTTCCGGCGTCCCCATGCGCGCCATCGGGATCGTCTGGATAACGTCGCGGCGCGCAGCCTCGCTCGCGTTCGCCAGGAGCGGGGTCTCGATCACGCCGGGACACAGCGCATTTACGCGGATGTTGCGGTCGGCATATTCGATTGCCGCTGCACGCGTCATCGCAAGCACACCGCCCTTGGTGGCCGTATAGGCGCCGTTCCCACGCGTCGCGCGGTACGATGCCGTCGACGCGGTGTTGACGATTGCGCCACCTTCATTCGCGAGCATATGGCCGATCGCGCGCTGCATGACCTGGAACGCGGCCGTGAGATTGACATTGATGACGGCTTCGACGGCGCTGGCGGGGATTTCGTGAAGCGGCGCGAAACCGTGGCCGATCCCGGCATTATTGCAGAGAATGTCGACGCGGCCGTGACGGGCCAGGGTCGAAGCGAACATCGCATCGATCTGCCCGGCGTCGGAAACGTCGACGTGGCAGGCGTGCGCGAGCCCGCCAATGTCGGCAGCGACCTTCTCTTCGGCGCCGCTGACATCCGCGACGGTCACCGCAGCGCCCTCGCGCGCGAACAGTTCGGCCATGGCCTTGCCGATTCCCGATCCCGCGCCGGTAATGATGGCGATCTTTCCAGACAGTTGTCCGCTCATATTTCCTCGCAATGTTTGAATGGGTTGAGAAGAGTCAGATTTTGCGGTCCATGCCGGCCCAATAATGATCCCGGACGGCGCGGCGAAGAGTCTTGCCTGCCGTGCTGCGGGGCAGCTCGGGCCAGATATCGATCTGTTTCGGGGCCTTGATGCTGCCGAGTTTTTCCTTGCACAGTGCGAGGAGCTCCGCCGTGTCGATCGACATGCCATCTTTCACTTCGATCGCGGCGGTGACCATCTCGCCCCATTTTTCATCCGGAATTCCGACGACCACGCAATCGAGAACGGCCGGATGACCGAGCACGGCCTGTTCGACTTCGCCGGGGAAGACGTTGAACCCGCCCGAGATGATCATGTCGCGCTTGCGATCGACAATATAGATATACCCGTCCGCGTCGCGGCGACCGAGGTCGCCGCTAAATTGCCAGCCATTGCGGCGGATGGCCGCGGTTGCGGCCGGATCCTTGTAGAATTCCGTCATCTGCATGGCCGAGCGGAAGGCGATCTCGCCCATCTCGTCATCGGCCGCGACCTCGCCCGCTTCGGTTACGATCTCGGTTCGCGAAAATGGCCCCGATCGTCCGACCGATGCCAGGCGATGCTGAAGCGAGGGATCGGCCAGAATCTCCTCATGGTCCTTTGGCGTGAGCACCGTGGTAAATTGAAGGCATTCGGTCTGGCCGTAGCTTTGGATCAGAATCGGCCCGAAGACATCGCAGGCTTCGCGCAGCTTATCGACCGACATCGGCGCCGCGCCATAGAGCAGGTAGCGGAGCGACGAGAGATCGAACTCCTTCAATCTCGGGTGCGCGAGCACCATGTAAATGAGCGTGGGGGGCAGATAGACGACCGACACCCGGTGCTGCTGGATTGCTTCCAGAACCGCGAGCGGGTCGGTCGACGAAAGCAATATCTGGGTGCCGCCACGCGGCAGGAGCGCATAATGAAAGATAGCCGCGGCGTGGGTCAGCGGCGCGACGATGAGGTGGACCGGCGGCTCATCGAAATGAAACAGGGCGTAAACGGAGGCGATAACGGCTTCAATCGACCGGTTCGTATGAATGGCGCCCTTGGGCTCTCCGGTGGTGCCCCCCGTACTCGATATCGCGACGGCGTCTTCCATCTCGCGGATGGGAAAAGCGACCGCCTCGCCCCCTTCCTCGGCGAACCAGTCGGACAGGGAGGGGAAGCCTTCCACCTTGGCGTCGATGCAAACACACAGCTTGAGTTCGGGCAGCGCTTCGCTGGCGGCAACCGCATGCTCGCGCAGCGAACTGTGAAAGAAGAGAACCCGCGTATCATATTTGTCGAGCTGCGCGAGATTATCGGTGACCGAGTTGCGATAGTTGATCGGCACCCACAACATGCCAGCCTTGAATATCGCATATTGGCACGCGAGCACCATGCTGTGGTTGGGCGAGAGCAGCGCTACCGAACTGTCGATCGGGACGCCTGACCGCAGCAGCCCCCGGGCGATGCGTGTCATGCGATCTTCCATTTCGGCATAGGTCAACGAGCTGTCACCCTCAATGACCGCGGCCCGATTCCGGAAGCGCGCGGCCCCGCGTTCAAAGTGCTCGATAACCAACATTTTGCCGTTCTCCTCTCCTGCGCGTTCTGCTTCGCAGACGTTCCGCGCACATACGTCGTTCCAACTATCTAGTCAATAATCTGACTTTATATTCATCAGTACCCGATGGCGTGCACGCGTCGGAATCGAAGCCGTTCCGCAGCCCGCGGCAACGGCCCGAGCCGCTCAGTCGAACAACAGCACAGGCTTGACGACCCGGCCCGCTTCCATGTCGTCGATGGCGGCGTTGATCTCGCCGAATGGATAGAAGCTGAGCAATTTTTCGAAAGGAAACCGGCCCTGTTGCTGCAGGTTTATAAGGGTCGGGATAGTCGTTTGCGGGACCTGATCGCCAAGCGTAGCACCCTGGATCTTCCGGTTGAAGAGGAGCGCCATGATATCGATCGGCGCGCTTTGGCCCACCCCCGCCGCCCCAAGCAGGATGGCGTTTCCGCCGGGCCTGAGCGCTTGTACGGCGCCTGCCGTCGTCCCCGGAAGACCGACCGCATCGACGAGGAAATCCGCGCCGCCGCGGGTTATCTCGAGGATCGCCGCGGCAAGATCGGGGTCGGCGCCGTCCAGGACATGCGTCGCACCGAGTTCCAGCGCGAGGTTACGCCGGTCAGCGAGAAGATCCACCGCGACGATGGTCGAGCAACCCGCGACATGGGCCGCCATCAAGGCGCCGAGCCCCACCGCACCCGCCCCGATCACCACGAACGTCGATCCGGCCGGAGGGTTCATCACGCGAAGAACGCTACTTGCCCCCGTCGTCACGCCGCAGCTGAGCGCGGCTGCCCATTCGAGGGGATAGTCACGCGGCAGGATGACCGCGTTCGTATCATAGGCGAGCATGTGCGTTGCGAACGACGACTGGCCTCCGACGCCGCCGGAGATCCTGCCGTCGAACGGCTCCTCGCCGTTGGCGCGCTTTCCCGAGATATTGTAGCGAGCGAAATTCTCGCAATTCATCGGATGCGCGTGACGGCAAGTCTTGCAATGGCCACAGGACGCCTGGGTAAGGAGGACATGATCGCCAGGGCTGATATCCCGCACCGCGTCGCCGACGGCCTCGACGATGCCCGCTCCTTCGTGACCGAGAACAGCCGGAAGCGGGGCCCCGAAATCGCTGTCGCGGATGATCAGGTCAGTATGGCAAATCCCGCTTGCCTTCGTTCTTACGAGAATCTCCGTGCCCCGGGGCTCTGCAAGCGCCAGCTCCATCGGTTCAAGCGGGCTGTGCGGTGCGATGGCGACAGCGGCACTGATCTTCGGCATGGAAACCTCTCTACCTCAACGAGCGATCGCAGGCGGCCGGCGCCGGCCTAAGGGAGGCGCTCTTTCTGCGCCGCCTCATATTCTGCCGCAAATTTCCGGACCAGTTCGGCGAGCGGCGCGCTTTCGGTGACGTCATCCACACCATGCCCACCGGCCCAGACATCTTTCCAGGCCTTGATCGTGTCGAGTTCGCGGGCGAGATCGAACTTCTGGTGATCGCCGCCGCCCACGAAACCCGACCGGTCGAGACTAAGGCGGAGCATGTTGGACGGAATGCCCGTGACCTCCGAGGTCAGGACGATGTCATCGCCGCCGCTCTCGATGAGTATTTCACGATAGGCGTCCGGCGCGGCGCTCTCCGTCGCGGCGATGAAACTCGTGCCTGCAGCGACCATGTCGGCACCGAGAACGCGCGCGGCTGCGAGAGAGCGACCGTTGGAAATGCCTCCAGCAAGGATGATCGGCCCATCGAAGAATTTCCGGACCTCCGACACAAAGGCGAAGGGGTTCAGCCACCCCGTGTTGCCGCCCGCGCCCGCCGTCAGCAGGATCAGGCCATCCACCCCCGCTTCGGCCGCACGACGTGCGTGCTTGACGCTCGCAGCATCCGATATGACGAGGCCGCCATAAGCATGGACGCGCTCGATGATATTGACGGGGCTCCCTACCGACGCGATGATCGCGGGCACCTTCGCATCCACGCAGATGTCGAGATCGTCGCCAAGACGGACATTTGTCTTGTGAACGATGAGATTGACCGCCCAAGGCGCGATCGCCTGCGCGTCGGCAAGCCGGGTTTTGATCTCGGCGACCCAGTCCGCAAAGATTGCCGGCGTCCGGGCGTTCAGCGCCGGGATCGACCCCATCACCCCTGCCCGACCTGCCTCGACGACCATATCGACGGTGGAAACCAGAAACATCGGGGCGACGACGAGCGGCAAGCTGAGCTTCGCGCGCAGGTCGGCCGTCAGCTCACTATTGCCAAAACGCTGCATCGGTTCGATCTCCCTGAAAATGACTTCATAGTCAGAGTTCTATATCAGAGATACAATTTTGCAAGCGCAATCGCGTGATTTGCTGTCGACAGCCTCGCTCCCCGACCGCTTCCCCCCCGGACTGACCGATCGACCATCCCTTGCCTATTAGCGTATGTCACTCCTATAACCGCCATTGCAATCACAGTATCTGACGCTATGTTCGGACCGTAGATCGCGGGCGTCAATCACAAACAATCTATTGCTTGCGGTCCCTGCGGGATTTTTCGGCAACTTTGCCGGAAGCGAACTGGAATTATGACCGGGACGCCGATGGACCGTAGTGTTGAGATATCTGAAAGGGAACCGGTCTTGACCAAATGGCGAAACGCATTCCGAACCAGCGAAGAGCTGCATCGCTTCAAGCGGTACGCGGTACTTCGCGAAGCGACGCGCATCATATCGCGCCGCGGGTTCCACAATACGTCGCTGGATGAACTTGCCGAAGGTCTCGGCATATCCAAGGGCACCTTGTACAATTATGTTTCCGACAAGCAGGAAATATTGTTCGACTGCCACATGATAGCGCTCGATCTCGGCGATCAAGCAACCAAGGTAGCCAATGAACTCGAGGGATCCGGCCTGGACAAGCTTCGGATCCTGCTCCTCTGCTACATTGAATGGATGTATGGCGAGGCCGGCATCGGCGGCATCACCTCGGATATCAACGCCCTGCGTCCGGATGATCGCGCCACCGTCGTCGCCCGGCGCGATAAAATCGACCGGGCCCTGCGCGACCTGATCGAACTCGGCGTTCGCGATGGAAGTCTGGTCGCCGACGATCCGCATCTCGCCGTTTTCGTCATCATGGGCGCCGTGAACAGCATTTCGTCATGGTATTCGCGGGGCGGCAGGATGAATATCGAGGAAATCGCCGACGTCATCGTAGGGATGTTGACGCGATCGATAGCCACCGACACCTCGACAGCGAAAGTGCGCGTCGAAGTCCCGCCGCACCCGGAAGCGACCTTGACCTTCGCTCCAATGGCGTCCGCGCGCACCGGACGGACCGCGACGGCGAAAAAGTCCGCCAGTACGAAGGCAAAGCCGGCCGGCGCCTCCAGGAAAAAATCGCTCTAGGCGCAGCGGGCGATAACGCTCCGATCCACGACGTCCCAATTCGCCCGCTCAGCGCCGCGCGGGGCCCGGGGCCCGGCGAACATTCGCCGCTCACTGAATCTAAAGTCACATTATTGACTCATAAGTTCGACTCGGTTACGGGACGACACAACGCAGCAGTGCGTGGCGAAAAGAGCATAGTGGGTACGGCAGCCCGGTTCACACTCGCGACCTCGGACGCGAAAACGAGCAAGGCGATGCGCGCGAGCATGACGCGGCCACCTCACCGACTTGACTTCGCCAAACTGGTTTCGGTCGAGTTGTAGGATTCCAAATGGCTGTTAAAATTGCGGTACTGAAAGAGGCCGCGGGCGAGAACCGCGTGTCCGCGACGCCTGAGACAGCGAAGAAATTCGCAGCGCTGGGGGCTCAGGTGGCGGTCGAGAGCGGGGCCGGCGAAGGCGCCTCCGTTCCGGATTCCGACTATGAAGCGGCCGGCGCCACGGTCGGCGACCGTCAGTCGACCCTCAGCAGCGCGGATATCATTCTCGGCGTGCAGGGACCCGATCCCGCAGCGATCGAGGTTGCCAAGCCGGGCGCCTGGATCGTGGCGAGCCTGAGCCCTTTTGCGGAAAGAGCGCGGGTCGACGCGTATGCAGCGCGCGGCTTCGAAGCGCTCGCGATGGAGCTCATGCCCCGCATCACCCGCGCGCAGTCGATGGATATATTGTCGTCGCAGTCCAACCTTGCCGGCTATAAGGCGGTCGTGTTGGCCGCGTCGGAATATGGCCGCGCTTTTCCCATGATGATGACGG
>Ga0247823_10001536_pt1 | contig 19243 bp, 22 predicted proteins | sample 13C_PalmiticAcid_2_FD_192426 | JGI IMG/M metagenome (GOLD analysis project Ga0247823, IMG submission 192426) | Soil microbial communities from agricultural site in Penn Yan, New York, United States - 13C_PalmiticAcid_Day30 | ecosystem: Environmental > Terrestrial > Soil > Agricultural land... | reverse complement strand
GTTTGAATTTGCAGCGGGGGCAGAAGCTTCACGAGATTTTTGGACAGGTTGAATGGGTGAGGGGGGTAAATGAGGGGAAGGACGACATTCAAGAAGCGAGCAGCGCGCCGTACCTTGCGCGGGGCAAGCAGTTATAGCGGACTCGTTCATGCGAGAAATGCAAGTCGATAAACAATTGAGCTTGGTTGGTGTAATCGATAGGGTAATTGCATTTCCCCGCATGTTCTGTGGATGCGTTTTGATTATGAATGAGATCACCTGCCGTTTATCGGAAGATCTGCGCTTTTAAGGCGTGAAGTGTTTTGTAAAGCGGGGCTGTAAAGAAATAATAGCGACTCGTGTATGCTTGGACTGAGAGGGGGCAGAAGCCCAATATGAAAAATATTTATTTAATGGCTCGCCAAGTCCTTTTTTAGCCAATCATAGTCATGGAGCCTAAACCAAGCGCTCGCGATATGTTCGTCTCGCATTAGCTTTGCTTTACGGGAGCTCCAACGGCGGACGCCCGCAATCGCTGCATCAATATTTTCTAAGGCGCGCGGATCTTCACGTGTGGCCACCCAATGGACTGTCGAAAGCAATTCCATTCCATAGGGATCCTCATATCCTTCAATTAATTCGCTTACGCGCTTAGATCTCTCACGCACGGCGACAGCGTTCTTGAGCGCTTTTGCTGCTTCCTCGAAAGCACCTGGTAGTAGGGTGATCGGTGTATCTGGCTTGTTCTGCCCATCGCCATAACCGCTAGTGTAATGACCATCAAGTCGGCTAAGAATGTGCGCGACGTTCTCAGAATAGGGGCCATAGTGCAATGGTCGGAAAGTAATACGCTCCAGAGATTCGCCGGCTTCCTTTTGGAAATAAACCAATTTTTGAATTTCCAGCAGCGAGATTGGGTAATCAAAACCCGGAACTAGATAACGGTCTATCAACTCAATGATAATCGCTGCTGAACGGGTCATATTCGGGCGGTGCGTACGATTCGGCATTGTCGCCGCCTCAGGGGTTCCACTAGGCTCGTAGACCAACCAGCGGACATTAGAGAGTATGGCTGCTGCAGCCTCAATTCGTGTATATACATCGGTCCATTCAAGCCCACCATTACCGCAGCCAAGTGGCGGCAAGGCGATCGATGAAATTTTTAGCTCACGTACTGCGCGTATTAAATCCGTAAGTCCAGAATCAATGTATTCCAAACGGGAGGGTTGGCGCCAGTGTTTCTTTGTTGGGAAATTGATAATGTAGCGGGGCCCATCAAATGCCCCTGCTGCATGACGATCGAATACGAACATTTGACCAATTTTTACCTCGCCCTTCTTGCATGCGTGCTCATAGGCGGCAGTATTCTCCGGGAAATACTTGCGGAATTGTAGCGCGATACCTTTACCCATTACACCTACCGTATTAACGGTGTTTACAATGGCATCTGCGTTAGCAAGCAGTAAATTTCCGTGTGTAGTTTGAAGCATGTTGAGTTTCTCTAGCCCTAATAGTAATACCAATTTGGCTTGATTCTAACCTGAGGTTTATGGTTAGCGGCAGCCAGCATAGCCTGAACTTTTAATGCAACGTCATTAGTTTTGACACCGATATGGGTGACGCATTCCCATGGCGCCCAATCCCATATCAGGAATTCTGCTTGTCGTTTCCGTTTCGTTTCTTCTCCACGCCAAAGTTGAAGGGGCATTACACTCCAATCCACTTGATCGAGCTCACTAAGGTCGTGAAAATGGCGGGCATAATCGAGATCAGCATGAATGTCCGTGAATACCCATTCGCGCCCTGATGTAACTACCGTTTGAATAGTCGATACAAGATGCACAATCTCATTTTGCCCTTCATTGAAATCCGCGTGCTTCTGGTGAATTACATACAACATCACGGAACGAGGGCAAAAGTTGAATGGGACGTACTGCCCAAGCGTTCCTTCCATGCCAACTCTAATAGGGCGGCGCATTCGCCGATCTTTTATATGGCTATACCCAATGTTTGTCGGGCCAATTCCAAGCTCTCGGCATTTCGCGTCTGACCAAAGACAACCAGCCTCAATAATGCCGAGGAGATTTTGAACGTGTGTAATGTGGAATATGAGCTTGTCTTGCATCGGAGTCTGTCTCTGCGCGCAGTATAGTGCGTGCTTGAGAGTAGGGGGCAAATCTACATTCTTTTGAATATCACGCATTTAACCATAGCTAACCCCAAAGTTAACTCTGAGACTGCTTTCTCGCCTCGTGTTGATAATGTGACGAGCTACTTTTGGCTTAATCAATGGGCTGTAAAAGGCTTGTATCGTTTCTCAGATCTTCTTGCCGTAGCCGCAAAGATCAATTTCATTCTTTTTCGGCGTTTCCTCCAAGATTCGAGCTTCCTTCATTGCTTAATTTGGAGGGGCAAAAAATACCACAAACCGACATATGCCGGCGGTTAGCTGCTTCAAAAGTCCGGCTTCATGCTTGCGGCGATTGTCCTCAGTGCGGAATGCAGACTCTGTTTTAGAAGCAAATTGATGGGAGCTAACTCTGGCTTTTACTCAGGAAACCTTGATTGTTGGCCGAGTATTTTGCCAGATTAGGTGTGGTTGCCCTACTTAGTTGCTGACCCTGATCGCCGCTGCGATTGGCGGCGATATTGAATTTAGCGTACCTTCCGAGGAATAGCAGAGTACGCCTAACGAATCTACGAAGACACTTTGAGTCGTACAGTCTCCGCCGAACGCCTACGCTCGTTTCGACAATAATTTTGGGGGCTTGGAGGGAATGTAACCAGAGCTAACTGACGCTCATTCCCACGGATATTGGAGCGATAAGCCTCCCCATCAATATTCATATCTACCAATGGTTGATTACGCGCCGCTTCCCGCGCTAAACCTTCTGTCACGCAAGCGGCGCATCTTTTCTCGAACGGTACATGGTGGCTGCATAGGGGCATGATGACTCCTAATCTTCACGATACGTTTTCGCTACGTCTCGCTTTAAGAATAGGTGTTCGTGTGGGAGGGTGTCTATATGACTGATGGACTAGTACAGATGCCGGAGGGATTGCAAATCCAAAGAGCGGCCAAATTGCGGGGACAATCAGTATTGAAACTGCATCGTTTCGACGTCAATTTTTACACCAACCCCCGATCCGCCAACTCCCGCTTCAAGTACGCATAATAAATCGGCGCGGCGACAACCCCAGGCACTCCGAACGCTGCTTCCATCACCACCATCGCAATCAAAATCTCCCAAGGCCGAGACTGAATCTGCGTGCCGATGATGCGGGCGTTAAGGAAATATTCCAGCTTATGGATGATAACGAGAAAGGCGAGCGAAGCCGATGCGGCTTGGACGGAGTGGGATAGGCTGACGACGACAATGACGGTGTTGGAAATCAGATTGCCTACAACCGGCAGCAGGCCGGTTAGGAAGGTGACGACTATCAGTGTTTTGGCAAAGGGGAGGTGGACGCCGAATAATGGCAGCACGACCACGAGATAGAGCCCGGTGAATGTCGCGTTCACCGCGGAAATGCGAATTTGCGCGAACACGACTTGTCGGAAAGAATTGCCGAGGCGTTCGATTCGATCGGTCAAGGCTCGGGCAAGTGGTTTCTCCGTCCGGCGTTGAGCGGCTTCATAGAGCGCGATCATGGCGCCGATCACCATCCCAATCAGCAGTTGGGCGAACGCCCGGCCCGCTTCCCAGCCAGCAAGTTGCAATGTGGGCGCATTGGCGCGGAGTCGCTGGACGATTGCCTCGCGGAGTTGCTCGGGGTTAGTCGGTAGCGACGCCAGCAGCCAATCGGGGAGCGTGTTGCGGTTGCCTTCGATGATGTCCGCCATCCGCTGGACAAGCGCGGAGAGACTGCCGACCTCGCTGCGGAAAAAAAGCACAATGCCGAGTATCGCTGCTGTTAATAGGCCCACGATCAATACCGATAGGCCCACAACGGCGACCAGTCGTGCGCGATCATTGGAAAGGCGTCGTTGCAGTAACGGCGCTATCAGGTGAACCAGTTCGTAAACCAACAGGCCCGCAAGCAACGCCACTAGCACATGCAGTCGGAGTACGAGGAACAGCGCTCCGGCCGCCAGTATCCAGGAGGCGATTTCGGTGGTGGCGGGAGAATGTCTCCCGCCGTAGGGGAGATGCTGTCGACTTCGAGTTAAGAAGTAATTACGGCCGAGTTTTCCCAAACGAGGTCCTCTGGAAGTTGATGGACATCCCCACTTGCATAACGGGTTCTAAAACTTTCCGCCTTCTTTGCCCCACGAATCCCGCAACGTTACTGTTCGATTAAACACAGGTTTTCCTGCCGTTGAATCCTTCCGGTCAGCCACGAAATACCCATGCCGCTCAAACTGGAATCGCTCTTCCGACTCTGCATCCTTCAACGCCGGCTCCAAATAAGCAGTAATGATTTTCTTGGAGCTCGGGTTGATGTCGTCCAGCCAATTGTGCTCTGGCTTCTCATCGGCCAAGTGGGCTTTGCCGGATTCATCTTCCTGCGTGTGATGGTGATCCGGTGCGGGGCCGGCGGCCGCCACGGCGCGTTTGCCAGGCACTGCATGGCTGAATAGCCGATCGTAAAGTCGAACTTCAGCGTGGTAAGCGTGCGCGGCGGATACCCAGTGGATATTGCCTTTGACCTTGTAGTTGTCCGAACCGGGCGTGCCGGATTTCGAATCGGGGTAGTACTCGCAGTGAACGGCGGCGACATTGTCATCCGCGTCCTTGTCGAAACCGACGCACTTCACCACGAAACCGAAGCGGAGCCGCACTTCCTTGCCGGGCGTTAAACGGAAGTAGCCCTTCGGCGGGGTCTCCATGAAGTCTTCACGTTCGATCCATAGTTCGCGCGAAAACGGCATGACGCGTTTGCCGAGCTCGGGTTTGTGCGGATGGTGGGGCGCGTGGCATTCCTCCATTTGCCCTTCTGGATAGTTGTCGATGATCAACTTCACGGGGTCAAGTACGGCAAAGCGTCGGTGTGTGCGTTCGTTCAGGTCTTCTCGCATGCAGTCTTCGAACACCGTGTAATCGATCCACGAATCCGATTTTGAGACGCCGATGCGATCCGCGAAAAGGCGGAAACCTTCCGGGGTATATCCGCGCCGCCGAGCGCCGACGATGGTGGGCATGCGTGGGTCGTCCCAGCTTTCGACGTGTTTTTCTTCGACGAGCTGGATGAGCTTACGTTTGCTCAGGACAACGTAAGTGAGATTCAACCGGGCGAACTCGTATTGATGGGGCAACGGACGCGTCAATTCGCCAAAGTCGGCAAGCTTTTCCAAAACCCAGTCGTAAAGCGGACGATGGTCTTCGAACTCCAGCGTACAGACGGAATGCGTGATTCTCTCCAATGCATCGGAAATGCAGTGGGTGTAGTCATACATGGGATAGACGCACCACTTGTCGCCGGTGCGATGGTGATGGGCGTGGCGGATGCGATAGATAACCGGATCGCGCATGTTGATGTTGGGCGATGCGACATCGATCTTCAAGCGCAGAACGTGCGCGCCATCCGGAAACTCGCCTGCTTTCATTCGCCGGAAAAGATCCAGGTTTTCTTCTGTTGCCCGATTGCGATAAGGCGATTCCTTGCCGGGTTCGGTGAGTGTTCCACGGTATTGACGCATCTCTTCAGCGGATAGGCTGTCTACGTAGGCGAGGCCGTGTTCGATGAAGCGCTCGGCGAAGGCGTAAAGGACATCGAAGTAATCGGAGGCGTAATAGAGATTCTCTTTCCAGTCGAAGCCCAGCCAATGCACGGCGTCGAGGATGGAGTCTACGTATTCTTGTTCCTCCTTCGTGGGATTGGTGTCGTCGAAGCGCATGTGGCATACGCCGCCAAAGCCTTCGGCGAGACCGAAGTTCAGGCAGATCGATTTCGAGTGGCCGAGATGAAGGTAGCCGTTCGGCTCGGGCGGGAAGCGGGTGCGGATCTTAGCGGGGTCCGGCGCCGCGCCTTCGTGAACCGCGACGGGGCCTGGTTTACCTCCCCACGCGCGATTGGCGTACGTGCCGCTCGCCAAGTCGGCGTCAATGATGTTGCGAATGAAATTGGACGCTGGCGCAGTGGCGCTATCGGTCTTTGCGTTGCTGTTCGACATTGTGTGTAGGAGATGGTCAAAGTTTTAGTCGCCCACTTTAAAACGCGGCGACGGTCTTGAATTGTAACTGATATTGAGAGCGGCGCCGGGCGGCGCGATAGGTTCTTGCACTCTCGAACGAATGGGATCGGACTTCGCGGGAGACCCCATCTGTTCCCTGAGAAGGTGGTGGCTGTTAGTGGCGGTGCCGATGATGGAGGTCGGGCAGGTGAGCGTGGCTATGAGCAAGGGGAGCGTGCGTATGAACGTGGCTATGCGGCTCAGCCCCCTCCTGCCCGGAATGCGCGTGATCATGGTGCTCATCATGACGATGCGGATGTTCGTGAGTCACAGGCGTGTGAACGTGAAAATGCTCGTGGGTTTCCGTCAGGACCAGCCATGTCGCCAATATCATCAGCATCAGGCCCACGGCGAAGCCCATGGTTAAAGGTTCGTTGAGCAGGATGATGGAGAGCGCAGCGCCGAAGAAAGGCACCGTGCCGAAGTGCGCGCTGGTGCGGGCGCTTCCCAGATGTCGAAGCGCGATAATGAACAGCACTAGGCTTAGCCCATAGCTGAAGAATCCGATCAGGGTTGCCGCGATAGTGTTTCCCGCTGAGGGGAGCGTAGCGCCGGCTAAGGCGGCCAGTGTCAGATTGACGCATCCGGCTGCGATGCCCTTGTACATGGCGATAGTCGCCGCATTCGCTCCGGAAATGTTGCGAGTCAGATTGTTGTCCAATCCCCATAGTAGGCAGGCGGCGATCACTGCGGCGGCGGGCAGTAGTTCTCGTATTTCCGCACCCGGCGAATAAACGAGCGTGGAGCCGGCGAGCAACATGATCGCTACGGACCACCAGACGCGTTTGCCAACCGCCTCGCCGAAGATCAGCGAGGCCAGTATGGTCGTCAATGCGCCTTCGAAGTTGAGCAGCAACGAAGCGACCGACGCCGAGACGCCAGAGAGTCCCCAGAGCAGCAAAACCGGGGCGCATACCCCGCCAGCGAGAATCGCGCTCGTCAGCCATAGGTAGTCTTTTCCATGGAGGTCGCCCGATTCTGATTCCTTGGCGGAAATTGACTTTATCAAACGTAAAGCCGCCAAACCAATGCCGCTGCCAAGGTAAAGAAGGCCTGCCAGCATCAGCGGCGAAAGGTCGCCCAGCAGGCGTTTCGCTAATGGCGTGCTGGCGCCAAACAACGCGGCAGCCAACAAGGCGTATCCCGCGTGACGTTGTAGAGCAAGGTTCATGGCTAGCGAGATCCTTCCTGGAACTGGCTCAATGCGTTTTCCAATATCACCATCATCTCCACATCAAAGCTTACTAGTAGGACTTCGCCAAGCGACTTGTCTGTAGTCAAGGCGATTGCGCATTCCCGAACAGCAATTTCGGCCGCTTGCTCCCAGGGGTAGCCATAAATGCCGCAGCTTATGGCGGGAAAGGCGATGCTGCGGACATTATTTTCTGAAGCGAGACGTAGCGATTCCCGGTAACAGGAAGCCAACAGCGCTGGCGCATCGTCTCCGCCACCGCTCCAAATGGGTCCGACGGTATGAATGACGTATTTCGCCGGTAGACGAAAGCCGGGCGTGATTTTGGCTTTGCCAGTGGGGCATCCGCCGAGGGGGCGGCAATAGGCGAGGAGATCCGGTCCGGCAGCGCGATGAATAGCCCCATCGACTCCGCCGCCGCCTAACAGGGTGGAGTTCGCGGCGTTGACAATGGCGTCCACGCGTAAGGTGGTGATGTCAGCTTGAACGATGCGGAGCGAATTCATGGAAGTGGAGGCCGGAGTTGGAGCGCCTCCGGAATCAGGAAGTAGATCCTCTATTAAATGCGATCATAAAGGAATCCGCCAGCGCTGTTTCTCCGTTTCAGGAGCACATGGAATGACCGTAGTGCTCCAACCTGAGGAGCATCCATGGCGTCCTGGATGCTCCTCTTGCGGTCGCGTTTATTAATAACCTTGCGTTAAAACGAATGAGTGTATTGAACGCTTAAGACATCGGCTTTTGTATCGTATTTACCCACCAACGTTCCCCCAAGCTGCTCGGATTTATTGAGCGGTGTGTCCTTGAAGAATCCATGTTGATAGCCAAGATCGAGAACTCCTGCGGCCGAAGTGCGATAGCTGGCGCCGAAGGCGAGCCAAGTACGATCATGGTCGGGAATGCGAGGCGTGCGGAACTCATCTTTAACTGGGGAACGGTCATGGGCGAGGCCGGTACGCAGTTTCCACGCGTCATTCAGCTGGTAATTCGCGCCAATTGCGACCCGATAAGTGTTGCGCCATTCTTCCGGCGTCACGTTGTCCGCCGCGCCGTTATCAAATTTAATACGTAATTCCTTGAAGCGGCTCCACTTGGTCCAAGTTACATCGCCCATGATGGCCCATTTAGGACTGAGCTGACTAAATGCGCTAAGGGATGCCGACTCGGGCAGCGTGATGTCGGTTTTGACACTAGTGTTGGTGAAGGTCGGTTGCGCTGCGAAGGCCGCTGGCACATTGGAGTACGAGGCGTCGCCGGTAAGTTCTTGCTTGATTCTTGAGCGGTACGCAACGCCGATTCGGGTGTTCGGGGTGACTTGAAATAGTGCGCCCAGGTTGAAACCAAAACCCCAATCATCGCCTTTGATGGTGACTGAACCATCATTATTCTGCGGAGAAAGCCCCAGCACGCCACATACGCCTGGTCCCACAGTGGCAAAGCAGGCAGTGCCAAAGTCAATCGCCTTGCCAATTTCAGCCTCAATGTACTGCGCGTTGATTCCAGCGCCCAGAGAGACTGTGTCGCTTACCTTCCAGGCTATCGTTGGGTTGACGTTAAGCGTCAAGACTTCTGATTTAAGTGCCTGATAACGTCCTACCCAGTTCGAATCGTATTCCGTCACCAGTCCGAAAGGAACGTTGACGCCGACACCAAAGCTAAGTTGAGGAGTTAAGTTGGTCGAGAAGTAAAAATTTGGTACGAGAACTGTATCGCCGAGATTTCCACCATTGCCGCCCGTGAGTGGTGTGCCCAGATCAGAAGTCGCGGTGTTGCTCGAATACGTGGAGTCCACAATGATTGCGTGGCCGGCTGCGACGATTTGTTTTCCTTTTAGATGCGTCAGTCCCGCCGGGTTGAAGAATATCGTGCTCGCGTCTTCAGCGATCGCGGCGCCGCCTGCGAAGGAATTACCGGCGCCACTGCCGTTTTGTTCAAAGAGAGCAAAGCCGGAAGCCATAACGGTTCCTGCATGCGGCAAGGTGCTCAGGCCAAACGCTAGGACAATGGGTTTCAACAGCAACTTCTTCATTTTCATTTATGCTCCTCTCGGTCAAAAGAAAATCTGAGGTCCGGATGAACCTCGATGATTTCGGCGCGAGTAGTTGGCATTTTGTGCGCCGAGAAATGTGGCGCGAGACTGGGATTTTGTTTGTTTTTGCCTTGAATTTTGCCTCAAGCGCTCGCGTCGCGGAATTGTGTCGCGCATTGACGTTGTGGTCAATTGCAGGTGGCGATTCGATTTGCACTGCCAGAAGTCTGCGCGTTTGAGTGAAGTGTTGCGTTCAGGCAACACTATTCGCTTGATGTTGCGAAATTGCCTTCGTTTTGTTGTTTCGACGTTCCGGGTTTTGGCATTATCTAAACCGCACTAAGAGAAGACGGTTAGACGCTTCTCTCGGAAGTCTCACGCTCTGGATTCGTTTCAGAAGTTTCGGAAGCATCGCTCTAAAACCTTTTGGTTCATTGAATGGAGAGATAGACCATGAACAAGAATTTAATCGCCTTGGCCGTAGCCGCCGCGGTTGCCGCGCCAGCCATCGCGCTGGCTGATAACAGCACCGTATCAATTTATGGAACGTTGAACGTTGACGTTGAGAGCGTTCAGGCGAAAAGCGCCGCTGGCGCTGGCGTCAACCTCGAAAGACGTAATCGCGTGAGCAATAACTCCGCAAACATTGGCTTTAGAGGCGTCGAACCTCTGGGTGGTGGAGTGGATGCTTGGTTCCAAATCGAAAACAATGTGCCCATTGACTCGGGTGGTGGCGGCTGGTCTAACCGCAACAGCGCGGTTGGTTTAAAAGGTAGCTTTGGTAATGTGAACCTGGGTTTATGGGACACGCCTTATAAGTTCTCCACGGGTCGTCTTGATCCATTTGGCAATACGTCGATTGCTGCATATACGGGCGTGGTGGGTGGTAATGTGTCGCCGCTTAATACGGGCAATGCTGCTAATCGCGCCAGCTTTGATCGACGCCAGCAAAACTTCGTTCAGTATTGGTCCCCGAACTTAGGTGGCTTCTCAGGACGTGTTGGATATGGTGCGAATGAAGAAAAGAACGCGGCGGCATGCGCGGGTATCGCTTGCGATCCACAACTCTTGTCGCTTTCGCTGGCCTACGAAAATGGTCCGATTTACGTGACTGCGGCGTACGAAAAGCATGATGAGTATGCAAACACGGCGACCACCAAGTCTGACGATACGGCTTGGAAAGTAGGCGGCGCATTTACTTTTGCGGGTAGCCACACTGTTAGCGCAATGTGGGAGCGGTTGAATTTTGAAGGCAGCGTAGGAACCATCGGATTGCCGAAGACCGTTGATCCTACTTCCACCACCGCTGCCAATATCCTTGCTGGCACTGCGAACGAAGCTGAAATGGACACGTGGTTCGTGTCCTACTTGGGTAAGTTCGGTCCTCACAATCTTCGTGCAAGCTACGGACAGAACAACGAACTTGAGATAGATGGAACCGAGCAAACGGATACCAAAGCGCGATTCTGGGCTCTGGGCTACGGCTATGCTTGGACCAAGCGTACGGAGCTATACGCGCTGTACGTGAATATCGATAACGATACCAATTCCAGCAACACCTTCGGGGTTAACACCCTGGCTGGCGCTGGCGCTGGCGCGGACCCACGAGGCTTTGGCGTGGGCGTTAAGCACACTTTCTAAGAGCAAATTTTTCGGGTTTTCCGAAGAATTAAGCGTAGTAGAATTGGCGGGCGTTCCATCCGGAGCGCCCGCTTTTGTTTTATTTGGCCATGAAAATAGCAGACAAATTAATTATCGGTTTTGATCAAGCGCTCCGCACCGTGTTGGCTCCTGCGAATGCCCGGCGCCCTACGCCAGGCGAGTCGGCCTCGTTGCATGAATTGCCGTCAGATGACAAGCGTGAGGCGGCCCGCCTGATGCGGGTGAATCATAGCGGCGAAGTTTGCGCGCAGGCGCTGTACCAAGGCCAATCGCTCACGGCGCGTAACCCCGAGATTCAGGCTGCGTTGGAAGTGGCGTCAAGAGAAGAGGTGGATCATCTTGCTTGGTGCGAAACTCGGTTGCATGAGTTGGGCTCAAGAAAGAGTTTGTTAAATCCGTTTTGGTATGGAGCCTCGTTCGCATTGGGAGCCTTTTCCGGCCTAATGGGGGATCGCTGGAACTTGGCTTTTCTCGTGGAGACAGAGCGTCAAGTGGAGGGGCACCTCAAGAGCCACTTGGAGCGGCTCTCGGTTGCGGACTACCGTACTAGAGCCATTGTCGAGCAGATGAAGCGAGACGAGGCATCTCACGCGCAAACGGGGCTTGAGTATGGCGCTGCGGAATTACCTCTTCCCATCAAGTTTGCAATGAAGCTAACGTCTCGAGTAATGACGAAGACAACCTACTGGGTGTAGTTTTACGCTTCGCGAATCTCGAAATCATGTGTCATCTCGGCTGTTTTGCCGAGCATGATAGAAGCCGAGCAATATTTTTCCGCGGATAAGTGAATTGCTCGCTCCACTTGTTCGGCCTTGAGGTTTCGACCGGTCACAATAAAGTGGAGGTGTATTTTCGTAAACACTTTCGGATCGGTTTCGGCGCGCTCTGCGTTAATTTCCGCAACGCAATCGGTAATATCCTGACGCGCCTTGCGCAAGATGTGTACGACATCGAAGCTAGCGCAGGCGCCCGCGCCAATCAATACCGTTTCCATGGGGCGCGGGCCCAGGTTGCGCCCGCCAGCCTCTGGCGCGCCATCCATCAGTACGGCATGACCGCTCTCTGTTTCTCCTAAAAAACTGACACCTTCCACCCATTTGATGCGTGCTTTCATTACAGCCGCCCTTACCAAAAATCTCGAAGAGGCGTATCTTAGCGCGATTCTTTTGTCGTCACGATGGTGGGACGGCGCAGACGCGCAGTTTTATGTGCTTTTAAAGTGGTGTTTGTTTATTTGGTTTGACACCGAAGAAGGCTCTCCTATAAAATCGCCGGCTCTCCGAATCTGAGTTGCGGGAATTGCACCCATGAAAACGTTTTCAGCCAAAGGCCATGAAGTAAAGCGCGACTGGTTCGTCGTGGACGCGACCGACCGTATACTCGGCCGGTTGGCTTCCGAAATTGCTCGCCGCTTGCGCGGCAAACATAAACCTGAATTCACACCTCACGTTGATACAGGCGACTACATTGTGGTTGTTAACGTCGAGAAATTACGTGTCACCGGTAATAAGGCGGAAGATAAGAAATACTACCGCCATACCGGTTATCCAGGTGGTATATACGAAACTACATTTATTAAAATGCAGCAGCGTTTCCCCGCCCGTGTGCTTGAGAAGGCCGTCAAAGGCATGTTGCCAAAAGGTCCTCTCGGTTATGCGATGATCAAGAAGCTAAAAGTCTATGCGGGCGAAGCGCATCCGCATTCTGCCCAGCAGCCCCAAGCGCTGGATATCTGATAGGAAAATATATGGTTGGCAAAAACAACTATGGCACCGGCCGCCGCAAGACAGCAGTAGCGCGCGTTTTTATTAAACCTGGAAAAGGTAACATCATCGTTAATGGAATGCCCATTGACGAATACTTTTCTCGCGAAACGGACCGGATGATTGCGCGTCAATCGCTGCAGTTGACTAATCATTCTGGCGCCTTTGATATCAAAATAAACGTCAAAGGTGGTGGCCAGTCAGGACAGGCGGGTGCTATTCGCCACGGTGTTACCTGGGCGCTGATTGACTACGATGCGTCTTTAAAATCTCAATTGTCAAATGCTGGGTTTGTCACCCGCGATGATCGGGAAGTGGAGCGTAAAAAAGTCGGTTTCCACAAAGCACGTCGTCGCAAGCAATTTTCCAAGCGTTAATTGCTTGTATATCAAAAAGGCCGCCTTCGAGCGGCCTTTTTGTTTTGTGCTGTTGTTGCTCAGCGCTTCTTAATCTGTTTATGATCATAAGATCTATTTGCGGATGATGCTGTCATGATTAAAGTCGGAATCGTGGGTGGAACTGGGTATACAGGTGTTGAATTGCTGCGTCTATTAGCCCAGCATTCTGATGTGGATTTGATTGCGATTACGTCGCGGAAGGAAGCTGGTATGCTAGTGGCAGACATGTTTCCTAGTTTGCGAGGTCGCGTCGTTCTGAAGTTTTCCGATCCTGCTGAATCTTCGCTTGAGCGTTGTGACGTTGTGTTTTTCGCTACACCAAACGGTGTCGCAATGAACGATGCTAAGCGTCTCGTTGATGCAGGCGTCCGAGTGATCGATTTGGCGGCCGATTTCCGAATTAAAGACGTGGCTGAGTGGGAGAAATGGTATGGGGTGACTCATGCTGCCCCGGAATTAATCGCGGAAGCCGCTTACGGTTTGCCGGAAATGCATCGAGAGAAAATTCGTAATGCTCGGATTGTTGCTAATCCTGGATGCTACCCCACTGCTGTGCAACTAGGTTTTCTCCCATTAGTTGAAATTGGCGTAGCGGATCTAGATTGTTTAATTGCGGACTGTAAGTCCGGGGTAAGTGGTGCTGGTCGCAAAGCGGAAGTGCATGCCTTATTCCCGGAGGCGTCTGATAATTTTAAGGCGTATGGTGTGGCTGGCCATCGACACTTACCCGAAATTCGTCAGGGATTGGCATGGGGGGCAGGGCGTGAGGTGGGATTAACTTTTGTCCCACACCTTACGCCAATGATCCGCGGCATTCACGCAACGCTCTACGCTAAGCTCACAAAAGATGTGGATCTTCAGGATCTTTATGAACGACGTTTTAAAGATGAGCCCTTTGTCGATGTAATGCCGGCTGGAAGTCACCCGGAGACGCGATCTGTGCGGGCATCCAATGTTTGCCGTATCGCGGTGCACCGTCCGCAGGGACAGAATATAGCCGTCATACTTTCTGTTGAGGATAACTTGGTTAAAGGCGCGGCAGGTCAGGCTGTGCAAAATATGAACATCATGTTCGGACTTCCTGAAACGACTGGGCTTACCCATATTGCTGTCTTGCCATGAGACTTGCCAAGCGCCTACAGGCGACTTTCGGGATTTATGCGCCGAAAGTGACTGTCCGCCCCAGGACGCCTTGGTATTGGCGAAGCACTGCGTTTATTTTGATGGTGCTGTTGGCAGGCGCATTATTATGGTGGATCTTTAACACGGGGCAGGAATATGCGGGTTTTGATCGTGCACAGTTTGAACAACAGCTAACAGAAGCGAACAATCTTTCAAGAAGAATAAGTGGAGAAAATGCAGAACTGAAGTCGAGTTTGGATCGGCTACAACAGCAGGCTCAAATAGAGCGCGCCGCCCAAATAGAGCTTTCGCTGAACATTACGCAACTCCAGGAGGAGAACGCTAATCTTAAGGAGGAGGTGAGTTTCTTTCGTAATATCATGTCCTCGGGTAAGGTCTCCGGTGGGCTCTCAATTCAAAATTTCCGAATTGAGGGGGATGTCTTGCCGAACGAGTACCGTTTTTATGCCCTTCTGGTTCAGGGAGGGCAGCGTGATCGAGATTTTGTAGGCAAGGCTCAGCTCATTGTGACCGGCGAAAGAGGTGGCGTGGCTACCGCAATAACCTATCCTGAGTCGGATGACTTGGCTCCAACTTTCGATGTAAAGCTTAAGTATTATCAGCGCCTGGAAGGGCGTTTTAAAGCGGAGCCGGGAACAGTGTTAAAATCTATCCAGCTACGCATCATTGAAAGGGCTACCGGACAAGTGCGGTCAACCCGCTCCCTATCACTTTCGTGAGGAGGTTTCAGCCATGTTTGGAAAGAAACATCAGAATAGCGCTATTGATAGCCTAATCGGGGCCGGCTCAAAAATTGAAGGCAACATTACCTTCACAGGTGGGTTAAGAATTGATGGGCATGTGGTTGGAAATGTGCGTGGTTCGGGCGACAAAGAATGCACTTTGGTTCTTTCTGAGCAAGCCAAGGTGGAAGGGGAGATTAATGTGGCGCATATGTGGATTAATGGGACTGTCATTGGTCCAATCCATGCAGGTGAATATATCGAACTTTTGCCTAAGGCCAGAGTCTCAGGCGACGTTAACTATAAAACGATTGAAATGCATGTGGGCGCCATTGTGCAGGGGCGGTTGGTTCATGAAGCTGTAAAACAAGAAAAGGTTGTGGAGCTTAAGCCCGCTACCGGAAATTGATCCATTTTTGACGCTCGGTGGATCATTCGTCTGTACTATAAATCAGGAGTTTATTATGGATGCAGTAACTAAGCCTGTTTCGTCGGGCGCTCGCGATAGTGGTTTTTTTGATGGCATCGCGCCTCTCTCTGAGGAAGACGCCGAGTCTGGAGGGGGGGGCTCAATGCCTGCGCCGTTGCTTTTTACTGACAACGCCGCGATTAAAGTTAAGTCGCTAATTGATGAGGAAGGTAATCCTGATTTGAAACTTCGCGTCTTTGTCACTGGCGGTGGTTGTTCGGGGTTTCAGTACGGCTTTACGTTCGATGAGGTCGTTAGTGACGATGATACGATCATGGAAAAAAATGGAGTGCAATTACTTATTGATCCAATGAGTTATCAATATTTAGTCGGCGCCGAAATCGATTACCAGGAAGGTCTAGAGGGTGCGCAATTTGTAATCAAAAATCCAAATGCTACCTCGACGTGTGGTTGCGGATCATCATTTTCTGCCTAAATGTTCTTACGACCCAGAAGGCAAATTAGCTGCGACTTGTTGTTTGATCGGTTGTTGAAAATTCGGATACCGCTAGTAGCTAGGTAAACAAGCGGCTGGTGACACAGAATTTGTAACAGTGATGCTTTTGAAGGAAGAACTTCGACTGATGGTGTGGGGCTTAAATGCAAGATGTCCATGCAATAGGGGTGTGGTATATGGCGAGTCTATAGAAGACTACGGTGCTAACTCTCGGTTCGCTGTCACACTGCCGTCAAATTTGACGAAGTGAATTATGTTGAGCATTTATTCGAAGTTGGAAAATTTACTATCGCGAATTAGTGCAAGCTTGGCTTGCAGTGCGCTCGTTTTTTGATGAAAAGCTGCGATATGTTGCTGTGGTAACGGAACAGCAAGTGGCACCCCAGCACCGAGTGGGTCGCGGTGAGCGCCGGCAATTTTGAATTCATAGTGAAGATGTGGTCCGGTTGCTAGGCCAGTTGAGCCCACGTATCCGATTACTTCACCCTGCCGCACTGACATGCCTTTTCTTAATCCACTTGCAAAGCCAGATAAATGCGCATACAGGGTCGTATATTCACCTTGATGTTTAAGCTCGATTGCATTTCCATAACCTCGTTGAGTCCCGGAAAAATTGACAAATCCATCAGCAGTTGCGAGCACACGTGTTCATCTCGGCGCTGCGAAATCGACTCCCGTATGGGCTCTCCAATTTTTTAAAACCGGATGAAAGCGGGCCATACTAAATCCTGAAGTCACTCTGCTAAATTCAAGTGGGGAGCGCAAGAATGCTTTACGTAGGTTTTTTCCCTCTGGAGTGTAATAGTCGCCTTGGCCTGGGGTGGTTTCGAAAAAAATTGCATGATGCGCATTGCCGTTATTAACAAACTCGGCAGCAAGCACCCGTCCGCTCCTCGCTGGTTCGTCTGCATCCTGGTACATCTCATACACGACGGAGAATCTATCGCCCTGACGCAGGTCGGCGTGAAAATCGATATCTGTAGAAAATATTTTTGCGATTTGTGACGCTACGACATCAGGAATGCCAGCCGAATCTGTGGCGCCGAAAAGCGAATTGCGGACGACCCCAGTTTTGAAAACTAATCTAGGCACTTCGGAGAGGGACTTATTAATAGCTAGAAATTGTTTCCCTATGTGCTCGATGACCAAAACAGAACCAGCTTGATTAAAATAGCGCAAGGAAAGCAATTTGCCGGCTTCAGTTGTAGACACTCGAACTATTTTTCCCGGTTTTAGCTGAAAAATCGCTCGGGCAGTCGTATTGGTTTGAAGAAAGTTCAGTGCCTCTGGGTCGTCAACATTTAGTCGGGACAAAAGCCGAGCGACTGTATCTCCGCGTTCGACTTTATCTTGATAGGAGTAGGGTTGGTCCTCCTCGGTGTGATAAGGAAACGTGGGGAGTTCCAGTTCTGCAACGACTGGTTTGATTTCAATGGATTGCGTAATCGAGTCTGGGGCGATCCCGAAGGCTGTCACGACGCCGAATAGCGAGAGCCCAGTCAAGATGGCGATCTGTGGTAGAAATCCATTCCTGGTTTTTTGAGATAAAAATTTTTGCGATACTATTCGCATGCTTTTGATTTTCATAAACAAATGAATATTTTCCCAGCCCGCAGAATAACAAAAACTCCTCCCAAAGGGAAGAATTAGTGGATAGATGGCCGATTTTTTCGGAGCGACGGCGGGACGCATTTAAGTGCAATGCAAAGTCGAAAGACTTCTAAGTTAACAATAGACTCAAAGGACATTTATGGCATCACCTGAATCGGAGCTCGAGATAATTAGTCGCGGATGTGAGGAAATCCTTGTGGAGGAAGAGCTTAAGCGAAAGCTTTCTCGAGGAAAACCGTTACGCGTTAAGGCTGGGTTTGATCCAACCGCTCCAGATCTCCATCTTGGTCATACCGTTTTACTCAACAAGATGCGTCAGTTGCAAGACCTCGGGCATCACATAATGTTCCTTATTGGCGACTTTACGGGGCTGATTGGAGACCCTACGGGGCGTAACGCTACCCGGCCACCGTTGACCTTGGAGCAAATCGCTGCAAATGCGGAGACATATAGGGTGCAGGCTTACAAAGTGCTGGATCCCGATAAGACGGAGATTATGTTCAACTCTACGTGGAATAACGGTTTGGGTTCTGCGGGGATGATTAAACTTGCCGCGACCTATACTGTCGCTCGCATGTTGGAGCGAGATGATTTCGCAAGGCGATATTCTGAGCAAAAGCCTATTGCTGTGCATGAGTTTTTATATCCTCTTGTTCAGGGATACGATTCCGTTGCGGTGCGTTCTGATTTGGAGCTAGGGGGAACGGACCAGAAATTCAATTTGCTTGTGGGGCGCGAATTACAGAAGCATTTTGGCCAGGAGCCACAGTGTATTTTGAGTATGCCATTGCTTGAGGGGCTAGACGGTATTAATAAGATGTCCAAATCGTTAGGAAATTACGTTGGTGTTACGGAAAATCCTAACGACATTTTTGGAAAACTAATGTCGATTTCCGATGAACTTATGTGGCGTTATTTTGAATTGCTGTCGTTTCGCCCAATGGGCGAAATCCGGGCCTGGAAAAGTGAGGTCGCGGCAGGTCGTAATCCACGTGATATTAAAGTGCTCTTGGCGCAGGAAATGGTTGAGCGCTTTCACAGTCGTGCTGCTGCGGAATCAGCTTTGGCCGATTTTAATGCGCGGTTTAAGCAGGGCGGAATGCCGCAGGATATGCCTGAAGTTATGCTAACCGCACAAGCCCACGGTTTCCCTCTTCCTTCTGTGCTCAAGCAGGTCGGGCTATGCTCAAGCACATCGGAGGCTATACGTGCCATCGATCAGGGGGGGGTTCGGATAAACGGCGAAAAGGTGAGTGATAGGTCGCTAAGATTGGATGTAGGTACATCGGCTGTCTTGCAGATAGGAAAACGAAAATTTGTTCGTGTGGTTATAGTGATGGAGAATGTTTAAGTAATTGTTTTATATTTTGTTTTTGTTATTTTTTAGATTTTTTGCAAAAATGCTTGACGGTCTTGTTTTGGGCTGTATAATGCGCACCTCTTGATCGAAACACAGCAGCAACGAAGCAAAGAAATGTGGGTCGGTAAGTCGCTCTTTAACAATTTGCAACCGATAAGTGTGGGTACCTAGTGGTGGGAGTTCTGGCGCGAATATGTGTTGAATCGCGCCAGGCAGACGAACATTATGTGGTGCTCGCAAAAAGTAAACTCCTTGTGAATTTGCTTTGAGTGAGAGTGGGAGC
>Ga0247823_10001535_pt1 | contig 19248 bp, 12 predicted proteins | sample 13C_PalmiticAcid_2_FD_192426 | JGI IMG/M metagenome (GOLD analysis project Ga0247823, IMG submission 192426) | Soil microbial communities from agricultural site in Penn Yan, New York, United States - 13C_PalmiticAcid_Day30 | ecosystem: Environmental > Terrestrial > Soil > Agricultural land... | reverse complement strand
GGTGCTGTCGTGTTCACGGCACCAGTGGACGGTTCCATGCATCGACGCCATCAACACCTATTACGGCCGGCCTGATCTGCCGATCGGCCAGGTCGCCAAGGGCGTCGACCAGGACTCGAAGTACACACGGTTCATCGCCGAGCACTTCCCCAACGACTGCACACGCGAAACGGCGATCGAGGCCGTGCGGCTGCAGAGGCAACTGCTGGCGAAGGCTGCCGACGGCAGCATTGTGTTTGTCACGCTTGGCTACCTCACGAACCAGCGGGATCTGCTGGCCAGCGGGCCGGATGACATCAGCCCGCTGTCGGGCCGCGAGTTGATTCTCAAGAAGGTCAACCGGCTGGTGAGCATGGGGAGCCGTTACCCCGCGGATACGGCGGAGCCGAACGTCCCGTGGGGGAACTTCCGGCCTGATCCGGAATCGGCCATCACCGTCGCGAAATCGTGGCCGACGCTGATCCACTTCACCGGCGGCGGCGACTTCGCGATGCGGTGCGGTTGTGGCGATCGGCTGCATGAAACGCCGGAGGCAAACCCGGTCCGGAGGGTGTACGAACTGTTCTTCGCGGGCAAATCGAAGTCGACGCGGCAGCACAGCGCCGACCAGATCGCGATCTGGGTCGCCGTGCGGGGAGTCGAGCCGTTCTTCCGGACGGTTACGGAAGGGCATAACGAGATCGATCAATACGGACGCAACGCCTGGAAGGCGTCACCCGACAACCCGCTGCACCAGTACACGTCCGATTTCGCGGACGGGGTTGATCCCGCGAAGGCGTCCGAGGCCTTCAACTCGCTTATGAACCAGCCACCGAAGAGCGCGGCCGCCCAGCCGGCAGGCCGCTGACCGTGCTTTGTTTCGCGTTTTTTGTTCTGGAGTTGTCTCGTCGTCAGCACCGTTGTTTCCTGGAGTTTCCGCACATGAAGACCCATCCTCGCCGTGGGTTTACGCTGATTGAGTTGCTCGTCGTGATCGCCATCATTGCGATCCTGATCGCCCTGCTGCTGCCCGCCGTTCAGCAGGCCCGGGAGGCCGCGCGCCGGACCCAGTGCAAGAACAACCTGAAGCAATTCGGACTGGCGATCCACAACTATCACGACGTGTTCCGGATCTTCCCGCCGGCGACGATTCATCCGTACGGATGCACAACCGGCAACGCATCAGCCAATTCGCACTGGGGCTGGGGGACGCTGCTCCTTCCGTACATTGAACAGTCGGGGTTGTACAACCTCCTGAGCCCGAACGGCTGCCGGATGCCGCCGGGCGATACGCTGTTCGGCGGACAGGCCGTGCTGCAGCGCCCACTTTCGGTGCATTCCTGTCCTTCCGACTCCGGACCGACGCTGAACCCGTACTACATCGGCTCGACGACGGCGGACTCGGCCTATGCCAGGTCCAGCTACGTCTGCAGCCAGAATGTCTGCACCGCGCAGGGCGTCATCGGAACCGGGGCCGGAACACCGACGGCCGAGGTGATCAATAACCCAGTCGGTCTGCGGGACATCGTCGACGGCACCAGCAATACGATGTTGATCTCGGAACGAATCCTGGATCCGGATGCGCCGGTCGGCAAGAAGCACCTGGGAGCGATCATCTGGGGACGGACGCCGCAGGCGGATTCGGGCAACGTGTTCCACGGAGCCCATCCCCCGAATACTCCGACGCTGGTGTCGACGTCGAATGCGGTTCCGCCCAATGCGCTCGCGCCGGACCCGAACTGTAAACGGCACAACATCAGCAGCCGTCACGTCGGTGGTGTGCAGATCGTGATGTGCGACGGAGCGGTGCGGTTCCTCAGCGAGAACATCGCGTCGAATCCGGCCGCGGTTCTTCCGTCGGCCTGCACCGGAAACGGCTCGAGCCGAGTGGCGTCCGCGGGGGCGACGTTCCAGGACCTGTTCGTCAAGAACGACGGTTTTCCGCTGGGTGAGTTCTAAAGGACGGACGGCTGACGGAGCGTGGCACGGTCGTCCTGGCCGTGTCATGGGCGGCGTTGCTGGGATGCGGCGTGGGCTGGAAGCCCGTGCCACTTGTTGTGCTCCCCGGGGGCATACATCGGACAGATTCTGACCGGAGAAAACGTGCCAACATCCAGACGCGGCGTCTTCAGCCTGGCGGCGTTGCTCATCGGCGGCGGCCTGCTGACGGGCTGCACCCGACAGGAGTATCCCGGAGCGAAGCGTTACGCGATCTCGGGCAAGGTGACGTGCAACGGAATCCCGATCGACGCGGGCGTGATCTCCTTTCGGCCCAACGACGAGAAGGTCGGCCGGCTGAGCGGTGGGGACATCGTGAACGGCGTGTACACAGTGGAGGAGCCCAAGGGGCCGACGGCCGGGGAATATCGCGTCGAAATCCTGTGGCACAAGGCGACCGGCAAGCAATACCCCGATCCGACGGGGAGCGGCCTGATGTACGACATCCGCGTGCAGGTGCTGCCGCCGAAGTTCCACAGCAATTCGACGACCGTCGTCCAGGTTGGCGACCCGAAGGCGTCCTTCGATTTCAACCTGGAAGTGCCGGAGGCCGAGATTGAACGAACGTTGAAGTCACAGGCGAAGGCGGTCGGCACGCCCGGCGATCGATGAAGGTTCCTGGTCTGGTCGATCCATACAGGCAGTGGAATGTCTGATTCCTTGTTCTCGGTTCGCGAACAGGTGGTGCTGGTTTCCGGTGGAAGCCGGGGCATCGGGAAGGCGATCGCCAAAGGATTCGCCGATCGCGGCGCCAGCGTTGTTGTGACCGGTCGCGACGCGGCGACGCTGGAGCGCGCGGCCCGGGAGATGGGCGGCGAACGTCCTGTCACTCCCGTGGTTTGTGACGTTGGCCGGACATCCGACGTTGAGCGGCTCGTCGAGCAGGTCGTGACCCGTCACGGACGCATCGACACGCTGGTCAACGTTGCCGGAGTGAACCGCCGCAAGCCGGCGCTGAAGCTGTCCGAGGACGACTACGACTTCATCATGGACGTCAACCTGAAAGGGGCGTTCCACCTCGCGAAGTCGGTCGGCCGGACAATGGTGGAACGCGGCAGCGGCAGCCAGATCAATATCGCGTCGCTCAATACGGACCGTCCGCTCAAGAACGTGCTGCCCTACGCGATGAGCAAGGCGGCGATGGGACAGATGACGCGCGGGCTGGCGATGGAATGGGGACCGGCGGGCGTACGTGTGAACGCGATCGCCCCCGGCTTCATCCTGACCGACCTCACCCGGACGCTGTGGTCTGATCCGCAGATGGCCGCCTGGGGCGACGCGAACATCCCGCAGCGGCGGATGGGGGATCCTGACGACCTGGTCGGGGCGGCGGTCTTCCTGGCCTCGGCGGCCGCGTCGTACGTGACGGGGCAGATCCTGTATGTCGACGGCGGATTCACGGCCGGCTGGGCCTGGCCGATTCCGGCGGATGGCGGTCAGTAACGACACATTGCGTCTCTGCGACCTCAAGGAACGTTGTGATGAACCGTGACGTGATTGAAATCGGCTGCGACCACGGCGGCTACGAGCTGAAGCTGCACATTCTCGAACACCTCCGCAAACGGGAGTTCGAGTATCACGATGTCGGAACCGATTCGACCGAGATCGTCCGCTACCCGCTGTACGCGGAGCAGGTCGCCGGCGCCATTTCGCGCAAGGAAGCGAGCCGTGGAATCCTGATCTGTTCCACCGGCATCGGGATGAGCATCATCGCCAACCGGTTTCCGGGCGTCCGGGCGTCGCTGTGCACGAGCACCTACATGGCCAAGATGACCCGGGCCCATAACGACTCCAACCTGCTCTGCCTGGGCGGCAAGGTGACCGGAGTCTTTCATGCGATCGACATCCTCGATGCGTGGCTGGATGGCCGGTATGAAGGAGGACGGCACGATATTTCCCTGGGCCTGATCGCCCAGATGGAGGGCAATCTCTGCCAGGGCGTTTGCTCGTGAGTCGCGTCCGCCTGCCTGCGTTGTCTCTGCGGAAGTTGTGAACGTCATGGAACCGAGTCGCCGTCGCTGGTCAATCGCGCTGCTGCTGCTGGCGGCGACGGCCCTCAGCTACATGGATCGGCTGGCGTTCCCGATCGTCTTCCAGCGGATGAAAGCGGCGTTCACGCTTTCGCAAGAACAGTACGGGCAGATGATGTCGCTGTTTCTGCTGGCCTATGGCGTGATGTACGCCGTCGGCGGCCGGATCATGGACCTGCTCGGCGCGCGACTGGGTTATGCCGTGATGATCATCTGGTGGTCTCTGGCGACGGCGCTGCACGGTCTGGTGGGCGGTGTGGTGGGGCTGGCCGTCGCGCGGGTCCTGCTGGGTGCGGGAGAAGGGGGCGGATTCCCGGGCTCGGCCAAGGCCGTGGCGGAGTGGTTTCCCGCGAAGGAACGCGCTACGGCCGTGGGGTTGTTCAACGTCGGGTCGGCCATTGGCATGGCGGTGGCGGCTCCGCTCTCGGCCGTGATCGTTCTGTCGCTGGGCTGGCAGTGGGTGTTCTACCTGATGGGGATCGCCGGCCTCGTGTGGGCGGGGGTCTGGGTTGCGGCCTATCGGCTTCCGCAGTCCAGCGGATTTGCGAATGCTTCACACTCGAATCGAGTGGAAGCTCCGATGGTGGGATGGCTCGAGCTCTCGAAGAACCGTGCGATGCGGAGCCTGCTGTTCGCGCGTTTTCTTTCCGAAGGGGCGTGGTACTTCCTGATCTTCTGGTTGCCGAAGTATCTCAGCGAAGCCCGGGGGCTCGAGATCAAGGATGTGGGGCTGTACGCCTGGGTGCCTTACGCGTTTGCAGGCGCCGGCAGCCTGTTCGGCGGCTGGTTCAGCACGATGCTGATGCGCTGGCTGTCGCTGAGCGCCGCCCGGAAGGTGGCCCTGGGCATGGCCGTCTCGGTGATGCCGTTTGCGGCGCTGATCGATCAGTCGCCGCTGTCATGGGCGATCGTGTTTTACAGTCTGCCGATGCTGGGGCATCAGTTCTGGTCGACGATCCTCCAGACGCTTCCGGCCGATCTGTTTCCGTCGTCGGCCGTCGGAACCGCCGCAGGACTCCTCGGCGCCGTCGGGACGCTCGGCGCCGCGATCTTCAGCCTGATCGCCGGAAGCATGCTGGCGTGGACCGGGGGGAACTACGGGGCCGTCTTCCTTGTGGCAGGGCTGATCCATCCGCTGTCGTTCCTGGTGGTCCTGCTGACTGTAGGGCGGATCGAAGTTCAGGAGTTGCGGGCCCGGGTTCCTCCAGCCGGTGATGCGTCTCCGGCCGTTCCGCAGACGACGATCGCATGAGGCCGATTCACCCGCTCATTGCCGTCCTGTTCGCCGCGGCCTTCCTGCTGCCGGTCGGCCTGGCCGCTGCCGAACCCGCACGGCGTCTTGGATACAACCGGGACGTTCGACCGATCCTTGCGGCGAATTGTCTGTCGTGTCATGGCCCGGATTCGGCCGCGAGGCAGGCTGATCTGCGACTCGATCGCTTCGCCGATGCAACGGCCGCCCGCGATAACGCCTCGCCCGCGATCGTGCCGGGGAACGCGGCGGGGAGTGAACTCGTCAAACGGATCCGCTCGAAGGATGCCGATGACGTCATGCCGCCGCCGGCGTCCCACAAATCTCTCACCGCTGAGCAACAGGTGGTCCTCGAAGCCTGGATCAACCAGGGGGCGGACTACGAACCGCACTGGTCATTGATTCCGCCCGTTCTTCCGCGGATCCCACGTGCGAGCGAGGCGGAAGCCTGGGGACGAAATCCGATCGATCGGTTTGTTCTCGCTCGACTTCGCGATGCGGGCCTGGAGCCGGCCCCTGAAGCCGATCGCGCGACGCTCCTGCGGCGTGTCAGCCTGGACCTGACGGGGCTTCCGCCCTGGCCGGAACTGATTCAGGAGTTTCTCTCAGACAACTCGCCTGATGCGTACGAACGCATTGTCGACCGCCTGCTGGCATCGCCGACCTGGGGGGAGCACCGCGGCCGCTACTGGCTGGATGCGGCACGGTACGCCGACACGCACGGGATCCACTTCGATAACTACCGCGAAATGTGGTCCTATCGCGACTGGGTGATCCGGGCTTTCAACCGCAATCAGCCGTTCGATCAATTCAGTATTGAACAGCTGGCGGGCGACCTGTTGCCTGGCGCGACGCTCGACCAGCGGATCGCGTCCGGCTTCAACCGCTGCAACATCACCACGAACGAAGGGGGAGTGATCCCGGAGGAATATGCAGTCCTGTATGCCCGCGATCGGACCGAGACCTTCGCGCAGGTCTGGCTGGGGCTGACGGCCGGTTGCAGCGTCTGCCACGATCACAAGTTCGATCCGCTGTCGCAGAAGGAGTTCTACGAGCTCTCCGCGTTCTTCAATAACACGACGCAGGATCCGAAGGACGGCAACATCAAGGACACCCCGCCGGTCATCGTTGTCCCGGTCGAGCAGGATCGCGAACGCTGGGGCCGGTTGAAGCCGGAGCTGCAGGAAGCCCGCGCGGCGGTGGCGGCTCGCCGAATGGTTGCCCGTGCCGACTTCGATCGCTGGGCGGCTGCACCGTCCCTCGAAGTCCTCGACACGCTCGCCGATCGCGATCTGCTGTTTCGTGCGGCGTTTCACGAGTCGCATGGAGACGTTGCGACGCTGAATCTCGCTGGTGAAACGGTGCAGCACGGGTTGGCCGGGCCGGTCGAGTGGTCGAATGACCGCAAGCAGCCTGGCCTGATCGTCACGAAGCCGCAGGTGATCGATCGCAAGGTCGTGAATCGTGAAGGGGACGAGCCGTTCACGTGCGCGGCCTGGATTCGGCTGGACGAAGACTCTGGCGACGGAGCGATCTGCGCGCAAACAGACGAAGACAACCGCATGCGGGGCTGGGATTTCTGGTCCAGCGATCGTCGACTGGGAACTCACCTCATTCATGCATGGCCGACGGACGCGATTCGCGTGATCTGCCGAAAGCAGATCCCGGCCGGAAAATGGACGCACGTCACCGTCACCTACGATGGCTCGCGAACGGCGGGCGGGGTTCGGATTTATTACGACGGAGTTTCGCAACTGGTCACGACCGACCAGGACCGCTTGCGTGGAACCATTCGCACCGATCGGCCCTTGACGCTCGGAGCGCGCGGCCGCGAGGGAGCGCTTCCGGGCGTTGGACTTCGCGACCTGCGGTTCTCATCGCGAGAGCTCCCGCCGGCGGAGATCACGACGCTGGCGCGGTCGTCCGAGCTTCGCGAGGTGTTCGCGAAGAGTGCGGAAGCACGGTCGGAATCAGTATCATCGATGATTTACGACTGGTGGCTGGGAGCGTTGGATGAGTCGTTCCTGGCCGCGTCGGCGCGGGTGGCCGTGCTCGAAGCCGAGCAGAACGCCATTCGTGGCCGTGGCGAGATTGCTCACGTCATGCAGGAGAAACCGGAACCGGCCAGGGCCTTCGTGCTCTACCGCGGCGAATACGACAAGCGGCGGGACGAAGTGCGACCGACGACGCCCGCTGTGTTGCCGTCGTTCTCGACCGCGACTCCGAGCCGGCTCGAACTGGCGCACTGGCTGTTTCGGCCGGACCATCCGCTCACCGCCCGCGTGGCGGTCAATCGATACTGGCAGGAACTGTTCGGGACCGGACTCGTCGCGACGTCGGGAGACTTCGGCACGACGGGCGAGCTGCCTTCTCATCCGGAACTCCTCGACTGGCTCGCCATCCACTTCCGCGAAGACGGCTGGGATGTCAAAGACCTGTTCCGCCTGATGGTCACCTCATCGACCTACCGCCAGTCGGCCGTGACGACCGCCCGGAAGCGAGAGCTCGATCGCGACAACCGGTTGCTCTCGCGCGGGCCGAGGTTCCGCATGGACGCCGAGATGATCCGTGATTCCGCGCTGGCGGCTGGCGGCCTGCTGTCGAGCACGATGGGCGGGCCGAGCGTCAAACCGTACCAGCCGGCCGGAGTCTGGGAGGCGGTCGCGATGATTGGCAGCAACACGCGTTTCTATGAGCCGGATGAGGGAGAGAATCTTTATCGCCGCAGCGTCTACACGTTCTGGAAGCGGAGTGCGCCCCCGGCGCAGATGGAGATCTTCAATGCTCCGAGTCGCGAGAGTTGTGTCGTGCGGCGGGAACGAACGAACACCCCGCTGCAGGCGCTGGTGACTCTCAATGACGAGCAATTCGTCGAAGCGGCCCGAGGCCTGGCCGAGGCGGCGCTGGAGCGGCCGGGAGGCTCGGACGAATCTCGCCTGGAGATCCTGTCGAGCCGCGCTGTTGGCCGTCCCTGGACGACGGACGAGCAGGCGGTTCTGAAGCGGACATTGAAGTCGTTGAGGGCACATTATCGTGAGCATCGCGACGCTGCCGAGTCGCTCGTCAAAGTCGGGCAAGGTGGCAAGAGTGGACAGAACCTGTCCGAGCTGGCCGCATGGACGATGCTTGCCAATCAGGTGCTGAACCTTGACGAGTTCTTCATGAAGTAGTTCCGACGGCGAACGGGGCAGGGCGCGCGCAGATCGGGCGATTTTTCTTTGCGGCAGCACGACTCCGGGACCCGACGCACGGGACGATAGGGATTCCCCCACAATCCGGGCGAATGCCCGCCAGGGCCCGTCGCGGGAATCCCATCTTTGGCTGTCTGGTCGGCGCCGCTGTGAAACTGCCTCCACGGTGAAGCGACGCGCGTCGGCCTGACCTGTCCGCTCCGGGTCGCATCGGCCCAGCTTTGACGCCAATCCTCGCGGGAGAAATTGCATGAAGGTCTTCTCATTGAGCCGCTTCACCGGCTGGTCGTCTCCGAAGGCCCGGCGACAGCGGGAGAAAACGGCCCAGCGAATCGAATGCTGCGAAGCACGCATCCTTCCCGCCATCACGGCCATCGTCTCGAAGGGGGAACTGCGGCTCACCGGAGACGCGAACCCCAATGAAGTGGAGATCCAGAAGAGCGGCGACTCGATTCAGGTCGTCGGCAAGAACGGAACGATGATTCGCGTCGGCGGATCAGAAAGCGGTACGGCGAGCTTCAGCGGCGTGACGAGCGTGCGGGCGACACTCAAAGGCTCGAACGACACCGTCCAGATCGCGGACGGTCTGAGCCTGAAGAACGTGACGCTGACGCTCGGGGCCGGGACGAACAACGTCCTGATCGGCGCCAGCAACATCTCGGGCAAGCTGACGGTCACGGGAGGGGCCGGCATCGACAACATCCGCCTGATGCAGTCAGTCATCGGAAATGCGACGCTGACGACCGGGTCGGGGGATGACCGGGTCACGTTCGGCGCTGTCTCGGCCAATGGCATCGTCACCGTGAACACCGGCAACGGGGCCGACCTGGTGGAAACCATTCTTGTCACCCCCTCCGGTGGCGGCGGCGGGATTGTCGGAGGCGGAATCAGCGGAGTGGGAGGTCTCGGAGGAGTGACGCTTCTCAATGACCTGTCGCAGTTCCTGACAACCGAGACGGAACGGAACCTCGGCGACTTTGTTGATCTCGAGGAGCTTCAGGATTTTGTCGACGAGAATGCCGGCTTCAATTTCGGCCTGATCCAGGAGATCGCCGAGACGGTCGGACTGGACTCAATTCTCAACAACAACGGCACGTTGAACCTGCTGAACCTGGTTGGGCTCGGCAACATCTTCGACCTGGGGGGCCTCGATACGGGCGCGCTCCAGGAGCTCACCGGCATCGTCAATCTCCGCGAGCTGACGTCCGATCAGCTGGAACTCCTGGATCGGTTGATGAGCTTCGCGTCGGAATTCGGACTGGACAACCTCCTGGATGTCGATGACCTCGTGGTCCCCTCGCAACCGCAGGGGCTGGGATCGCGATTCACGGCGACCCTGAACGTCAACACGGGGAGCGGCGACGACGTTGTGTCACTCGGGAACGCCAGGTTCGGAGTGATCTCCGTGCTGACCGGGAATGACCGCGACCAGGTGCTCCTCAACACGATCGCCGTCGACAACATCATCAAGATCAACGCCGGCAGCGGCGACGATCAGATCAAACTCAACGGCGTCCAGCAGAACGGCTCGGGCAGCAACCTGATCGACGGCAGCACGGGGATCGATACCGTGTCGGTCTCAGCCTCGCTGTTCAGCTCCGGCGTGACGCTCAGCGGGGGAACGTCGAACGGCAACCAGATCCTGATCGACGACGTGCTGTTCAAGTCGTTCGCGACGATCAACGCGCTCGGCATCGGGGACCTCGTCAAGATCGAGCAGAATCATCTGCTCTCGGGGTCGACGGTCTTCACGCAGGCGGCCAGATCCACCATTGGAGGCGCCACGGAGATCACGGTCAGCCAGAACCAGCCGACGACCGCGACCCGGTTCCTGTCCACCGCCAAGGTGACAGGCAAGACGCCGCGAGGCCGGTTGAAAGTTGCCATCGACCGCACCGAGTTCAGTTCGCCGGTCTCGCTCACGAACGTCGACTATTCGGTCGTCTGATTCTCGCCGGCGACGGACTGCGTTCCCCTCACTCCCCCTCGGCGCGGCTGCGTCGCGGGGGCTTCTGGAGTTTCAACGATGGCCACGTTCTCACTCGATTCCGCAGCGAGCCGCCCGCGTCACGGATCGGGCCGCCCGGCTCGCCAGACGACTCAGCCGGAAGAATCGCCGACTGATAACAAAGCGGACTTGAAGGCCAGGCCCCGGTCACCCCGTCGGCGCGAGAGTCGGCTTGCGCCCGGTGTCGTGCCCTCTCCGGTGGACGAACTCTTCGTACGTCTGGTGTGTTCTGGCGACCTGCCGCGGGGTTTGTCGGGTGTGCTGCGGCAAGTCGGTGGATGCCTGCTCTGCGTGAGCACTGCCGGCCGCATTGAATTTCAGGCGGGAGAAACCGGCCAGATCCTGTGCGACACGGAACGGCCTGTCGATGAAGCCTGCCTGGATGACGTGCTGCCGGAACTGGCCGGGCGCATCCGGACGGCCCTGCAGAGCGGGAACGACGACCATTTCGAGTGGATGAACCCCGTCAGCCAGCGGTGGATGTCAGAGCACATCTGTCTGACGCAATCGGGGGCGACGGTTTTCGTGTTTGACGTGACGGACCGGCATCGGCTCCTGCAGATGAGCCGGCGTCATCGATCCCGACTGCGGCGCCACGAACGATACGACGCCGCGACTGGCCTGTTGAATCGGAAGTCGCTTCAGTCGCGAATTGAGGAAGCATGTGGGGCCGGCGAGAGACCGGCCGTCGTCTTCATTGACCTGGATGGGTTCCGGCACGCCAATGATGCCATTGGCCATGCGGCCGGAGACCTGCTGTTGACCCAGGTTGCGAGGCGGCTTGCCGCTTGCCTTGGACCGGAGGACGTCCTGGCGCGCACCGGGAGCGATGAGTTCGCGGTTCTCCGCCGCTGCTCGGCTGGCGGCGTGCCCGTGAAACTGCTGGATAGCATTACGGAATCTCTCCGCCGGCCGCTGGCCGTCGAGGGCGCCCAGGTGATGCTGACGGCGAGTGTGGGCGTGGCGATCGGCCCGGACGACGGGCAGAACCACGATGAACTGTGCCAGGCGGCGGATCTCGCGATGCAATTGTCGAAAGCGAAAGGGGGCGATTGCTGGACGCGGTTCGAGCCGGTTATGCGGACGACGGTCCAGATGCGTCATTCCATCCATGAAGGTCTGCTGCAGGCGATCGCCGACAATCAACTCGCGCTCGTATACCAGCCCGCGATCCGGTTGCAGTCGGGACTCGTGCAGGGATTCGAGGCCAGCCCGGTCTGGAACCACCCTGTCAGAGGGCTGCTGGCAGCGTCCGAGTTCATGAACGTCGCCGAGGAGCGGGGATTGATTGGCCCGCTCACCGACTGGTCACTGCTGGAGGCGTGTCGCGAGGTGGCGAACTGGCCGTCGCATTGCGATGTGTCGGTCCGGCTTACTCCGAGACAATTCCGGACCGGCCTGGTGCGGACCGTTTCGAACGCTCTGGGCGATTCCCGTCTCGAAGCGAAGCGGCTCAACCTGCTGATTGCGGAATCGGTCCTGAGGGAGAATTCGACCCGCAACATCGACTCCCTGCAGAAGCTCCGGGAACTCGGCGTGCAGCTGGTCCTGGACGACATCGGCGCCGGGCGCGGATCCATTAGCGACATGCAGCAGTTCCAGTTCGACCGGATCAAGGTCGGCCCGTCGCTGATCCGCGGCGTCCACGAAATCCGCGAGAAGCAACTGATCCTGCGCTCGATCATGGCGCTGGCCGCTGAGCTCCGCGTGGGCGTCATGGCGGCGGGCGTGGAGCATGCGGAGGAGTTGCGTTTCCTGCGGGAGGCTGGCTGCCTGCTGGTGCAGGGGAATTACATCCATCGTGCGGCGCCGAAAGAGGCCGTGCTGCACTACCTTCAAACTTACGAGATCGAGCGGGGGAAGCGGCGACCTGGCCAATGAGTGGCGCCGTCGCGTTTTTCTCTCTCACGTCCTGGCGTTGCTCTTCGAGCCAATTGCCGATGGGGAGAGCTGGCGGTCAGCTGAGGTGGCACGGTCAGGAGACACGTGCCACAACGGTTGGGAGAAACGTGCCGCAACAGTTCTCGGATCGGTTCTTAGTCGGCCTCGTCGTTTCGCTCGGTGCGGAAGCGGACGATCAGCCCCATGAACTCTCCTTCCTCGAAGCCCCGCAGTGGAACTTTGGCGGCCGTGAGAATTGGCGAGAGGACCAGGACGTCCGAGGAACCTGTCGCCGTGAAGAACGGCCGGATGGCTGAGGCTTCCAGCTGGTCGCGGGCCTCGGAGTTCAAGGCGAAGAGTCCTTTCTCGCGGGTGAAACGCATCATCGGCCGGCCAGTGCGATCGGTGAGGTCAATCTCGGAGATGCCGGACGACGCGGTAAACAGGTGATCGCGGAGGATCCGCTCCAAATCGCACTCGATGAGCACGCCGCCGAGGCGTTCCTTGGTGGCGGGATCAAAGATCGCAGCTCCTGAGACCAGGTCGTTCCCGACGGCTTCCTTACTTTCCTGGAGCGCCTTGCGGGCGACCTCGGGATGTCCCTCGACATTGTGAGCCAGCCTGCCGGGCATCCCCAGATAGACATAGCCTTCCGGCAGCACCGTGATGGCCGGCAGGTGGCGGCCGAAGAATTCCGTGTAGTCGGAGCGAAGCTGGTCGGTGGTTGCGTCCGATCGCTCGATGCGCGACGTGATGCGATTCGATTCGTCGAATTTCACCCACAACGAGATCGCCAGATAACTGGCGTCGACGTCCAGCAACTGCCTCAACGTCTGATTGAGCCGCTGCAGGCTTGATTCATCCTGCTTGCCTCGATTCGCGGGGTCGAGCACTCCCTGGATGGCGGGAAGGCTTGAGATCAGGCGGACGTGATCGGAGAGCGTCTCGACTTCATAAGAGAGCCGGCCGCGCAGATCGCGGGTGATATCGGCGGCGTGCTCCAGCCGCAGTTGCCGGGCGGACAGCCGATACTGGTAGGTGCTGAAACCGACGAACACCCCCGAGACGAGCGTCGCGGCGGCCAGCAATGCCAGGAACCACGACAGCCTGGAGTGAGTCGCAGACCATCGACGGATGCGTTTGGAAACCGGCTCCGTCAACACGGAGGTCGGCTCGTCCGCCATCCACCGCTGGACGTCTTCCGCCAGCGCGGAGGCCGTCTGATAACGGGCGTAGCGATCGGGGGCCATGGCCTTCAGGCAGATCGCTTCCAACGCGGGGGGCGTGGACGGGTTGAGCTTGCGAGGGTTGGTCCGCGGACCGTCGACGATCATTTCGAGCAAGTGTGGCATGCCGCTGTCGGCCGCGAGAGACTCCTGGCTGAGTTCATGCGGCGCATACCCCGTCAGGATGCAGAACAGGATCGCTCCCAGGCCGTAGATGTCGGTGCGTTCATCGATCTCGTCGATCCGTCCGGCCGCCTGCTCGGGGGCCATGTAGATTGGCGTTCCGGTGACCTGGCCCGCCACAGTGACGTCGAGGTTGTCCGCGGGCTTGTCCTCGGTCGCCGCGGCGGAGAAGACCTGCGGGTCGTCCATGTCGAGCGACTTCGCCAGGCCCCAGTCGAGGACGATCACCTGGCTGAACGAGTCGAGCGCGATGTTCTGCGGCTTGAGGTCGCGATGCATCACGCGCCGCGAGTGGGCGTAGGCGATCGCCTGGCAGACGCTGACGAACGCCGACAGGAGGCGGTGGAGATCCATCGCCGACGCCTGCCCCGACTCGCGGCGCTCGTGGTACTCGCGGATCGCGTCTTCGAGGGTGTCGTTGCCCAGGAACCGCATCACGTAAAAGAGCCGACCGCCGTCGTCATCATCCGACAGGGCGTGGACCGGCACGATCCCGGGATGGTCCAGCCGTCCGGTGATCTCGGCTTCCCGCCTGAACCTGGCGACCGCCGCCGAATTCCGCTCGGCGTGTCCGAGGATCTCCTTGACGGCGACGTAGCGGTTCAACGTCGAGTCGACCGCGAGCCAGACGGTGCCGAGGCCCCCCTGTCCGAGCTTGCGAATCAGCTTGAAACGGGAGCGGGATGTACGAAGCTCGTTGCCGACGACCGCCCGCGGCAGGCGCGAGAGGCCGAAGATTTTGGCGACCCGGCCGGATGGATCGAGTTGCTCGAGGAGCAGCGACGTCCGCCGTCCGATGGTGTGCGGCATGTACTTCCATGAGGGCGATGCCGTCAGCGACGCGAAGTAACGCTCACCTTCCTCGTTCAGGCGGGCGACGGCGTCCTCATCCATCAGCCCCTGCGCCAGCAGGCACTCGCCGATGCTAGCGGTTCCGAACGGCGTCCAGTTCCGAAGCGCGGTGCGGAGCGAACGCTCTGTCATCAGCCTCAGCTTGAGGATCAGCGCGGCGCCGACGTAGTCCCGCTCCTGCTTGGAGATGCTTCTCCACGGCGACAGCTTTCGAAGCTGCTCGAGATCCGCCTCCGGCAGGGGACCGGCGTTGCGGTCCATGACACGGGTGGCGTCCGGTGCGGAATCGGTAGAGTCATCAATCACGGCAACACACGTTTCCGTCAATTTCAGCAGGAACGAAGCGGGGTCAGGAGAACCAGGAGCAGCGAAGGGTGTTACCGGCCGACGGCATGCGCCTCGAAGTGGCGGAGCACTTCGGCGGGGTCGGGCAGATCCTGCCGCGCCGAATCGATCGGCTCGGGGTGCGGGGCCAGACCTGGTTCACATTCGAGGAAGGCATCCACGACGCGGGGATCGAATTGACGTGCACGCCCCTGGCGGATGATCGACAGCGCATCCGCCCGCGACAGCGGAAACTTGTAGGGGCGACTCGATCGAAGCGCGTCGTAGACATCCGCGACGGCCACGATCCGGGCGGCCAGCGGAATCTCGTCGCCAATCAGCCCGCGCGGGTATCCCGATCCATCCCAGCATTCGTGATGACACAGCGCCACGTCCTGGGCCAGGGCCAGCGGCGTGTCGGGCGCGGGTGTGTCGCCATCCGAAAGGATCATCTGCAGGCTCGCTTCGGCGCGGCTGGGCTCGCTCAGGATCTTGAACCCGAGTTCGCAGTGCTGCCGCATGATCTGCTGCTCCTTCGAGCTCAGCTTGCCCGGCTTGAGGAGGATGGAATCGGGAATCCCGATCTTGCCGATGTCGTGCAGCGGCGCCGCAAGATAGATCGCATCGACCATCGCCCGGGGAAGGCCCAGCGTGCGAGCGATACGAGCGCTCGTGAGCGCGACGCGGACCACGTGATCGCCCGTTTCCTCGTCGCGAAACTCCGCGGCCTTGGCGAGCTTCCAGATGATCTGCAGTCGCGACTGCGTCAGCTCTTTCGTGCGCCAGGCGACGAGATCTTCGAGCTGATGATTCCGCTGCTTCATCGTGTCCTGAATGAGCTTCAGACGCAGCATGCTCTTCAGCCTGGCGACGAGCTCCGCAGGATGAAACGGCTTGGTGAGCAGATCCGTCGCTCCGAAATCGAGAGCGGCCTGCTTGGCGTCGCCGTCGCCGACCCCGGTCAGAATCGTGACCGGGACGTCATGGGTTCTGGCATGCCCGCGAATCTGTTTCAGCAGGTCGAAGCCCGACATCCCGGGCATGGTCAGATCGGAGATGACGGCATCGACGCGTCCGTGGCGAATGTACTCCCAGGCGTCTTCGGGGTTGTGCATGACCAGGACCTCCCAGGTGTCGCAGTGCGGCCGCAGGCTGGCCTGGATCAATTCGAGGAAAGCCCTGTCATCGTCGACGATGATGACGACCGGACGCTCAGCGCCCCCGGGCGCGGCCCCCTCGCGGGGAGCCTCCAGTCGCGCATCAATCAGCGGGACGAACTGGTTGGCAGGAGACGACTGGAAGATGTCCTCGAGAATCGTGGTCATCACGCGCTCTCCGCGATGGAAGTGGCTTCGTCGTCCGGCACCAGGACCTTGACGAACGGGTCGATCGACCCGCGCCTGTGAAAGTTCGCCAGCCGGTGAATCAGGATGTCGGTGAGGGGTTGCCCTTTGGCCAGGAGCAGCATGTCGCCGGCGTTGGCACGCAGGTCGTCCGCGATGACCATGCCCGGCCTCAATTCGGAAAACGGCATCACGGCCAGCCGCAGGCATTGTTCGACAGCCAGCCGCTGGAGCGTCTCCACCACCAGCCGGGAATGGGTGGGCGACCGCAGCAGCCAGTCGATCGCGCCCTCGCGCGGGAGCCCCTGGGCGAGGAGGCAGTCGTAGTCCGAGGCGACTTTGATGATGCGGGACGCCAGCGGGGCCGGCTCGGTCCCGTCACTGTCGCCGTGGTCGTCGTTGTGGAAGCGGATGATGTTCGCGACGTCTTCCAGCCGCGGAATCCTGCTGAGCAGCGACAACGAGTGCTGCGGGTACTGCTGGTAACTGTCGCGCTCGAAGCCGAACAGCGGAGATCTGGTGAGCGCCTTCGCGGCAGTCTCTTCCGGCAGGGCGAGCATGCCGATGAACGCGAGCATGGAAGCGAGTTCGACCTGCCACACCGGTCCGCATTTGAGCGGCCTGGCGAGCCTGGCGGCGAGTTCCTTGACGCGAGTGGCGTGCCCGAACACGTCCGGGCTTGTCATCGCCAGGAGATCGATCAGGACCTTGACGCTTCCATGCAACGTCCTGGAAAGGAGGATCCGCTGTCCTGTCATCAGTCGATATTGTGCGACAGCGGCCGCAACGGCCTCAGTCAGCCGGGCCGGCCTGACAGGTTTCGTGAGAAAGCGGAAGACCTCGCCGGAATTGATCGAATCGAGCGCTGTTTCGAGATCCGGGGCTCCCGTCAGCATCACGCGGACCGTTTCCGGCGCCGCGTCCCGAACCTGCGCCAGGAACTTGACGCCCGATTCGCCCGGCATTCTCTGGTCCGAGATGACCACGGCGAACGGCCCCCGTGCCGCCATGGCAACGAGTGCGTCACGTCCGCTCATCGCGGTCTCGACGCGGTAGCTGCCGCCGAGGCGGTGCACCATCCCTGCGAGGAAGTCGGCGTCGTCATCGACGACGAGAATGGACGCTGCGCCAGGGTCCTGCGTTTCGACTGGCTGGAGCGGAGAGTCGTCTAGGATCGCCGACTCAAGAATCGCCGGCGAGGCTCGATCGACAGGTGATTCCGCGAAAGCAGGCACAGGGCACCGACAGGCACATTGTGAAGGTTCGCTACCGGCGACGATGGCCGGATGGCAAGGGTCAGGTCGCGACAAAGCCCTCTCGAAGCCCGGTCAACAGACCGCACCATTGCAAATCAAACCTAGGTCGCCCGCGGGGGCCGGGCCGTCGGAAAACAGCAACACACCATGGGAAACCCGGCATTTCGTGCGATCGTCGGCGCGTCGCAGTCCAGCGTGTTGCATGCTTGATGGAGAGAGGTCTGATCGCATCGATCGAAGCAGACCTCCGGGATCTTGCGGACTGAGGAAAGGAAGTTTCATGGCTGCCCGCTCGCGAATTGATGACAACGATCGTCCGGTGCTCTCCGAGTTCACGATTGCGATTCTTTCGATGCTGTGCCTCTCGATGGGGATCGGGAGCAGCCTGCCGCAGGATCTCGGCCTGCTGATCGCAGCGGCCGGTGCGATCGGGATGATTGCCTACGCCGTTGCTGTTCGCCGCGTGCGTGCTGAACGGAACATCGAGGTCGAGCAGGGGAAACGCCGCGTCGAGGCACGGCTGATCAACCACGCTTCCGGGTTCTGGTACAGCTGCACTGACTCCGTGACGAGCCTGTTTGACAGCATCCGCGGCCGATAGGGCGTTCCGGGCTTCACAGTCGTTGCGCGTCATGCGGTGACCTCCACGGCCGGTGGACGGATGGAGTCTCCCAGGGCTTCGCGAACTGCGATCGCGAGCTGCTGGCTGGTGAACGGTTTCACGAGCGTCTGGACGAAACCGAAACCCGAGACTGCTTGTCCAGCCGGCGCATCGATGTCGCCAATGCGCAGCAGCCGCGGCGGCAGGTTTCCCTTGAACGTGGTTCCACTGCCGGCCCAGCGGTCGATCATCGCTGCCTCGGCCAGGAGCAGATCGACGGGCCCGGGGGCCTGGCGCCGGTGGGTCTCGACCTCGGCAAAGGAAGCCAGGCCGGTCACTCGATAGCCGCGAACCTGCAGCAGGCGCGCGAGCAACTCGCGCATCCGGGCGTCTTCGCAGACGATGAGGACCGACTCCGAGCCCCGCGGGTCGACCTGTGCGGGGATGTCGACCATCCGCGGCGACAGCTCGGACAGCGCGCGGGGGAGCAACACACTGACGGCCGTCCCCTTTCCGGGAACGGTCGCCACCGTAATTCCTCCCGCGGCGCGATCGACAATCTGACGAACCGTCGACAGCCCGACTCCGGTTCCGCGGTCGCCCGTCTTGGTGGTGAAGAACGGTTCGAAGATGCGTCGACGGGTTTCTTCGGTCATGCCGCAACCGGCATCAATGACACTCAGCCGGACACAGGGCGCCGGGTGCAGTCCGGGATTGAGCTTGAGGTCGCGAAGTTCCGGCTCGTACCGTTCGAGGACGCAGCGCAGCGTTCCTCCGTCCGGCATCGCGTCGCGGGCGTTGGCGACCAGGTTGAGCAGCACCTGGTCGAAATCGGTCCGGGGCATCCGGACCGGAAAGGCCTCGTGAGCTGGCCGTTCGATGACGAGCGAGATCGTCGGCCCTGTCAGGCTGTTCAGCAGCGGCTTCAGTTCGGTGAGAGCCTCCGCGACCTCAAACGTGGCCAGGTCATGACGGCTTGTCCTGCCGGACGAGAGGAGCTGCCGGACGATCCGCGCGCCTTTCTCCGCTGCCAGCAGGATCTGCTCGACGCAATCGGGTGATCCCGTGCTCTGACTGGCGAGATCGCAATAGCCGAAGATGATGCTCAGGACGTTGTTGAGATC
>Ga0247823_10001534_pt1 | contig 19251 bp, 19 predicted proteins | sample 13C_PalmiticAcid_2_FD_192426 | JGI IMG/M metagenome (GOLD analysis project Ga0247823, IMG submission 192426) | Soil microbial communities from agricultural site in Penn Yan, New York, United States - 13C_PalmiticAcid_Day30 | ecosystem: Environmental > Terrestrial > Soil > Agricultural land... | reverse complement strand
TCACGCGGTACTGCTTACCGCCCGTGACTACGACTGCGTACATGTGGATTCCTTGGTTTCTGTAGTTATTTTCTGGAGCCTGCCTGCCATCGAGGGCGGACAGAAGCGGAATTTTAGTGGATTCAGCGAGTTACGGTCAACCCGCTCCCCGCCCCGACCAGCCTCCGGCTCCCCGGGGACTTCCTTCACGGACAGGGAATGTCCGCATTGACGCGCAGACTGGCGCCTGATGGCGGTAACAGGTCCCGCCGGCAACGGGGCGGACCATTGTAGATCAATGACTTGGATGGATCGCCCCCACCGTGGCCCTGCTTGCAGACGGCGGTCGCGGGCACGGCGGCAGCCTGGCCCACCCGACCGGCTGCCCGGCTGACTGAGCGCCCACCCGAACCCGCTGCTTCGCTGGCAATGGCGCTATTTGCCCCCACCTAGGCAGATCGCTACGCTTCCTTGTTCGCTTTCCGGATCCCCCCACCCGATGGCCATGGACTTCATCCGCATCCGCGGAGCCCGTACCCACAACCTCAAGAACATCGATCTCGACCTGCCGCGCGACAAGCTGATCGTGATCACCGGCCTGTCCGGTTCCGGCAAGTCGTCGCTGGCGTTCGACACCATCTACGCCGAGGGTCAGCGCCGCTACGTGGAATCGCTGTCCGCGTACGCGCGGCAGTTCCTGTCGGTGATGGAAAAGCCCGATGTCGACCACATCGAAGGTCTGTCGCCGGCGATCTCGATCGAACAGAAGTCGACCAGCCACAACCCGCGCTCGACGGTCGGCACGATCACCGAGATCTACGACTACCTGCGCCTGCTGTACGCCCGCGTCGGCCTGCCGCGCTGCCCGGACCACGGCTATCCGCTGGAGGCGCAGACCGTCAGCCAGATGGTCGACCAGGTGCTGGCCCTCGACGGCGAGCAGCGCTACATGCTGCTGGCACCGGTGATCCGCGAGCGCAAGGGCGAACATGCGCAGGTGTTCGACCAGCTGCGCGCGCAGGGCTTCGTGCGCGTTCGCGTCGATGGTGAGTTGCACGAGATCGACGCCGTGCCGCCGCTGGCGCTGCGCCAGAAGCACACCATCGAAGCGGTGATCGATCGCTTCCGTCCGCGCGAAGACCTCAAGCAGCGTCTGGCGGAAAGTTTCGAGACCGCGCTGAAGCTGGGCGACGGCATGGCGCAGGTGATGTCGCTCGACCAGCCCGACGCGGCCCCGCTGCTGTTCTCGTCGAAATATTCCTGCCCGGTCTGCGATTACTCGCTGCCGGAACTGGAACCGCGCCTGTTCTCGTTCAACTCGCCGGTCGGCGCCTGCCCCACGTGCGACGGCCTGGGCGTGGCGCAGTTCTTCGACCCCTCGCGCGTGGTCGTGCATCCGGAGCTGTCGCTGGCCGCCGGTGCCGTACGCGGCTGGGATCGTCGCAATGCTTACTACTTCCAGCTGATCGCATCGCTGGCCAAGCATTACCAGTTCGACACCGACGCGCCGTGGCAGTCGCTGCCGGAGAAAGTGCAGCAGGCGGTGCTGTATGGCAGTGGCGAAGAGGTGATCACCTTCACCTACCTCACCGAATCGGGCGGGCGCACGCAGCGCAAGCATCGCTTCGAGGGCATCGTGCCGAACCTGGAACGCCGCTATCGCGAGACGGAATCGCCGGCCGTGCGCGAGGAACTGGCGAAGTACATCAGCGATCGTCCCTGCCCCGATTGCCAGGGCGCACGCCTCAACAAGTCCGCGCGCAACGTGTTCGTCGCCGACCGTCCGCTGCCGTCGCTGGTGGTACTGCCGGTGGACGAAGCGCTGGCGTTCTTCCGCGGCCTCGACCTGCCCGGCTGGCGCGGTGAGATCGCTACCAAGATCGTCAAGGAAATTGCCGAACGCCTGGGATTCCTGGTCGACGTGGGCCTGGATTACCTGACGCTGGAACGCAAGGCCGACACACTTTCCGGCGGTGAAGCGCAGCGCATCCGCCTGGCTTCGCAGATCGGCGCCGGCCTGGTTGGCGTGATGTACGTGCTGGACGAGCCGAGCATCGGCCTGCACCAGCGCGACAACGAACGGCTGCTCGGTACGCTGACGCGCCTGCGTGATCTCGGCAACACCGTGATCGTGGTGGAGCACGATGAGGACGCCATTCGCATGGCCGACTACGTGCTGGACATCGGACCGGGTGCCGGCGTGCACGGCGGTGAGATCGTCGGCCAGGGCACCCTGGACGACCTGCTGAAGTCGCCGCGCTCGCTGACCGGGCAGTACCTGTCCGGCAAGCGCCAGATCGAAGTGCCGAAGGCGCGCCACAAGGCGAACCCCAAGATGACGCTGCACCTGCGTGGCGCCACCGGCAACAACCTGAAGGACGTGGACCTGGACATCCCGTCGGGGCTGTTCACCTGCATCACCGGCGTATCGGGTTCGGGCAAGTCCACGCTGATCAACGACACGCTGTACTCGCTGGCCGCCAACGAGATCAACGGCGCCTCGCACAAGCCGGCACCGTACCGTGAAGTGACCGGCCTGGACCTGTTCGACAAGGTCGTCGACATCGACCAGTCGCCGATCGGCCGCACACCACGTTCCAATCCGGCGACCTACACGGGGCTGTTCACGCCGCTGCGCGAACTGTATGCGCAGGTGCCGGAGTCGCGCGCGCGCGGCTACTCGCCGGGACGTTTCAGCTTCAACGTGCGTGGCGGCCGCTGCGAGGCCTGCCAGGGCGACGGCATGATCAAGGTGGAGATGCACTTCCTGCCCGACGTGTACGTGCCCTGCGATGTCTGCCACGGCAAGCGCTACAACCGCGAGACACTGGAAATCCTCTACAAGGGCTACAACATCAACGACGTGCTGGAAATGACGGTCGAGGATGCGCTGACCCTGTTCGAGCCGGTGCCGTCGATCGCGCGCAAGCTGGAAACGCTGATGGACGTGGGCCTCAGCTACATCAAACTGGGCCAGAGCGCGACCACGCTGTCCGGCGGTGAAGCGCAGCGCGTGAAGCTGTCGAAGGAACTCTCGCGCCGCGACACCGGCCGCACGCTGTACATCCTGGATGAGCCGACCACCGGCCTGCACTTCCACGACATCGAGCACCTGCTGGCCGTGTTGCACAAGCTGCGCGACGACGGCAACACCATCGTGGTGATCGAGCACAACCTGGACGTCATCAAGACCGCCGACTGGGTGGTGGACCTGGGGCCGGAAGGCGGCCATCGCGGCGGCCAGATCCTGGCCACCGGCACGCCGGAAGACATCGCGGCGCATCCCGGTTCGCACACCGGACGCTTCCTCGCCAAGCTGCTGCCGGAATCGAAGATGCCCAAGGCCAGCAAGCCGGCCGCGGTCGCCAAGCCTGACGTGCTACCCCCGCGCAAGTCCGCCACCAAGAAAACCACCAAGTCCACGACGAAGAAGGCCGCACGATGAGCGCCACTCCCGATGCCAACGACGCTGGCCGCAAACTGCTGGCGAAGATCCCGATCAGCGTGCGCTGGCGCGACATGGACAGCATGGGCCACGTCAACAACGCCAAGTACATCTCGTACCTGGAAGAAGCACGCGTGCGCTGGATGCTGACGGTGCCGGACGTGTCGATGACGGACCGCATCGCACCGGTCGTGGCCGCCAACAACATCAACTACAAGCGCCCGCTGACCTGGCCGAACGACGTGGTGGTGGAACTCTACGTCGACCGCCTGGGCACCAGCAGCGTGACCATCGGCCACCGCATCGTGTCGGCGAAGGACGACAGCGTGCTGTATTCCGACGGCAACGTGGTGGTGGTGTGGATGGACACGCAGACCGGCCACAGCGCGCCACTGCCGGCGGCGATCCGCGCGGTGTCGGAATAACGGCGCTCTTGGCCCCCTGTAGGAGCGACGTAAGTCGCGACCGGAATCTTCCTGGGACAGCGGATGCAAAAGGCTATCCAATTGCTTCCGTCTACGCTGGTCCATGCTTCCGGTTCTGCCGCGTCGCTTCAGGTCCGCGGTCGCGACTCACGTCGCTCCTATAGGAATCGACGCGCTCAGGGCGCGGTCTTGCGCACGTCGAACGCGACGGGCAGTGAACGCCCGTCGGCCAGCCTCAGCGTGATCACGACTTTCTCGCCAGCCGCTATCGGCGCGTAAGGGCCATGCAGCATCAGATGCAGCCCGCCGGGCTTCAGTTCGGCGGCCTTGCCGTGCGCGATGGGCAGCGTGGCCACTTCGCGCATGCGGCTGACGCCGTTTTCCTCGCGCGTCTCGTGCAGCGACACGTCGGCGAAGGCCAGGCTTTCGGCACCGGTGACGCTCACCGGCTTCGCGCAGGGATTCTCGATGCGGGCGAAGCCCGCCATCATCGGCATCGCGACCGGTGGCAGGCGTACCCAGGCCCCCTTCACCACGGGCAGGCACTCCGCCGCGTTGGCGGAGCCCATGCAGGCGATCAACAGCGCGGACAGGCGGATCGTTCCGGAGCGACGGTTCATGCGCCTATGATACTGGCCTGACTTCAGGGAGAGGATGAATGACGGCGCTCATCGACACCACCGATCACGGCGACATCCGCGAGATCCGCCTCGCCCGGCCGCCGGTCAACGCCTTGAATACCGACCTGTGCCGCGCACTGATCGAGGCGGTCAACCACGCGATGGACGATGGCGCGCGCGGCATCGTGCTGGCCGGCAACCCGAAGATCTTCTCTGCCGGCATGGACGTTCCCTATCTGCTCTCGCTGGGCGACGACCGCAAGGCGCTTCTCGATGCCTGGCAGGCATTCTTCGGAGCGGCGCGCACGCTGGCCGAATCACGCGTACCGGTGGTGGCGGCCATCACCGGTCACGCCCCGGCCGGCGGCTGCGTCCTGGCGCTGTGCTGCGACTATCGCGTGATGGCGCGCAGCGCGGATCCCGCCCGTCCCTTCGCGCTCGGCCTCAACGAGACCCAGGTGGGACTGGTGGTACCGGAGGGCATCCAGCGCCTGATGCGTCGCGTGGTCGGGAACTACCGCGCGGAACGCTTGCTGGTCGCGGGTGAAATGGTGCCCGCCGAACGTGCGATCGACATCGGCCTGGTGGACGAACTGGTCGATCAGCAGGAGGTTGTCGCCCGTTCCGTGGCCTGGCTGCAGCAACTGCTGGGCCTGCCGCACCACCCGATGCTGCAGACGCGCGCCCTCGCCCGCCGCGACCTGGTCGAGGCCCTGGACCCTTCCCTGATCCAGCTGGAACGCTTCGTCGATGCATGGCATGCGCCCGATACGCAGCAGGCGTTGCGCGCTCTGGTGGACAAGCTGAAGAAGTGAGGCGTCGCGCCGTCAGTCGCCGCGGGCGACAGGACGCGATGGATCGCTGATCCAGCCGCTCCACGAACCGGGATACACCCGCGCACCGCGCAGGCCGGCGTGCTCGAAGGCGAGCAGCAGGTGGCAAGCCGTCACGCCGGATCCGCACATCAACACAGTGTCGCCAGGAGCGCGCGCACCCAGCAGCGAAGACAGCTCGAGGCGGAGCTCCTCCGCCGGCTTGAAACGGCCCTCGCGCAGGTTCTGTGCGAACGGACGGTTGAGCGCGCCCGGCACATGCCCGGCGACCGGATCGATGGGTTCGACGTCGCCACGGAAGCGCTCGGCCGCCCGCGCATCGACAAGCCAACCACTGTCTTCGTCCAACCGGTCCAGGACTTCGTCCGCACTGACGAGCTGACGGCCATCCATACGCGACGGATACGCCGCGACAGGTGGCGGTGCGGCAACCTCGGCGGTTTCCTCTCCACCCATGACACGCCATGCGGCCAATCCTCCATCCAGCACCGCCACCCGCGGATGCCCCATCAGCCTCAACAACCACCACAGGCGCGCGGCCGCCATGCTGCCGTCGCCGGCGTCGTAGACCACCACCTGGTGTTCCGGCCCGATCCCCCATTCGCCCAACCTGCGGGCGAGCACGTCGCTGTCGGGCAACGGATGGCGACCCTCACCGACCTTCGACAGATCCGACAAGTCGAGATTCAGGTCGGCGTACACCGCGCCGGGCAGGTGCGACTGGGCATAGGCCTGGCGGCCCGCATCCGGTGCCGCATTGAGCATCACGAAACGCGCATCCACCAGCCGCACTCCCGGATCGCCGAGAACGGCGGACAACGCAGGCGCATCGACCAAGGTGTTCCAGTTCGTATTCATGCAAGCTGCTCCAGCCGTTGCCGCAGGTTGAACAGGATGGCGGCCGTCGCGCCCCAGATGCGCTGTCCAGGCCACGCGTACTCAAGCACGACGCGCCGGCGCCCGCGATAGTCGACTTCGACGCGGCGAAGGTTGTCCGGCGACAGCAGGTAGTCGAGCGGCACTTCGAACACATCGGCCACTTCATTCGGTTCGGGCACTGGCACGAAGGCGGGATCGATCAACGCGACCACCGGCACCACGCGGAATCCACTGATCGTCGTGAATGGATCGAGGAAGCCCAGCGGCGTCACCTGCGACGCCGGCAACGCGATTTCCTCATGGCTTTCGCGCAAGGCCGCCGCGATGGCATCGGCATCGGTCGGCTCAATGCGGCCGCCCGGGAAGCTCACCTGCCCGCCGTGGTGGCGCAGGCCATCGGTGCGGCGGGTCAGCAGCACCTGGGTGCCCTCCTCGCGGGGAATCAGTCCCGCCAGCACGGCCGCTTCGGCCAATGGTCCCGGCGGCAGAAGGTCGACCAGATCATCGTGGTTCCAGCCCGCCTCGGCCGGCATGGCACCCAGCGGATGCAGGGCGCGGCGCAGGGCGCCGCCTTCGCGCAGACGCTGTTCCAGCGGCACGCGCGCCCGCTCGCGGGCCGGCAGCACGGCCTCCATCAGACGCAAGCGTTCGTCATCGTTCATCTGCGACCAGCGCGCGATTTCCGAAGTGGTGCGAAGACAGCCTTCGCAGAGCCCCTCGTCGTCCAACGTACAGACGCCGATGCATGGGCTGAGCACGGCGCGGAAAGCGGTATTCATTTCATCTGGCACCTGCGGAGGGTAGCGCGGAAACGCTGCCCGCCGCTGAAAAGCACTGCGCCGGCACAAGGCCGGCGCAGACGGAACGTGGTGTTGACAGCAACTGGCTCCCCGCCTGCGCGGGGATGACGCAATGACCGGGGCGCCCGCGCGGTGCGCGGACGCGTCATTGCGTCACTTGACGCTGACCAGCTTGATCTCGAAGACCACCGCCACGTTCGGCGGGAAACCGGTGCGGGGATCGGCACCATAGGCCTTGTCCGGCGGCAGGGCGACTTCCCACTTGGCGCCTGCAGGCATCTGCAGCAGGGCTTCGCGCATGGCCGGCATCTCGACGGCGCTGACCTTCAGGTCCTTCATCTGCTGCGCCGGGCGTGCCTCGGCCGGGCGCTGGCCGAACGGATACGGGCCGGACACCAGCAATTCGACCGTGCTCGCCTGGGTCGGCTTGGCACCGTTGCCGTTCTCCAGCACCTTGTAGGGGACACCGCTGGCCAGCGACTTCACGCCCGGCTGGCCCTTGAACGTACCGATGAACTGGTCGCTCTTGGTCTTGTTCTCGGCCGCCACCTTGTCGTACTCGGCCTTGGCCTGCTGCGCGCGGGTCTGCTCGCGCTTCTGGAAGGCTTCCAGGGCGGGCTTGAGCTGCTCGGACGTCAGCGCCGGCTTCTGCTTGGCGTAGGCGTCCTGCAGGCCCTTCACCACCGAATTGATGTCCAGCTGTTCGCCACGTGCGGTCAGCTCGGCCAGATTGTTGCCATAGTCGTAACCGAAGTAGTAGCTCAACTTGCCCTTCTCGGACGAGACGTCCTGGGCCAGGGCGCTACCGGCCATGGCGAATGCCGCAACTGCGACCACTAACGAACGCACCTTCATCAACACACTCTCCGGATTGGGCGGCGGCATACCGCCTGGAAATGGACGCGCTAGGATAGCCGCCGGGGCGCTTAACCGCCACTGACGACAGGCTGGTCTGACCGGGCCTTCATGGCAGAGTTCCCGCTTCACTCAAATTTTACAATTCATCGCAGAAAACCCATGCCCGACAGTCTCGTCCTCGTTACCGATGCGGAAGGTGTCCGCCGCATCACCGTGAACCGCCCCGACAAGCTGAATGCCCTCAATGCCGCCACGCTCGATGCGCTGCAGGCGGCGTTCGACGCAGCAGCTGCCGATGCGGCCGTCAGAGTCGTCGTGCTGACCGGCGCCGGCCCCAAGGCGTTCGTCGCCGGCGCCGACATCGCCGAAATGGCAGACCTGCGCGCCACGGAGGGTCGCGATTTCTCCCTGCGCGGCCAGAAACTGATGCGCAGCATCGAGACGCTGCCCAAGCCGGTCATCGCGATGGTGAACGGCTTCGCCCTGGGCGGCGGGCTGGAACTGGCCATGGCCTGCCATCTCCGCATTGCGGCGGATACGGCCAAGGTAGGCCAACCCGAGATCAACCTCGGACTGATCCCGGGCTTCGGTGGAAGCCAGCGGTTGCTGCGCCTGGCCGGGCGTTCGGCCACGCTGGAACTCTGCCTGCTCGGTGCCCCGGTTACGGCCGAGCGTGCACTGCAGCTGGGCATCGTCACCCGCGTGGTGCCGGTGGCGGAGCTGGAGGCCGAGACGGCGAAGGTCGCGGCGCAACTGGCCGCGTCCGCGCCGCTTGCACTGCGCGCAACGCTCGATGCCGTGAATGTCGGCGGCGAGTGCGGCATCGAAGAAGGGCTGCAGTACGAAACCGCGCAGTTCGGCCTGATGTTCGCCACCGATGACATGCGCGAAGGCACGCGTGCCTTCATCGAACGCCGCAAGCCGGCCTTCACCGGGCGCTGAGCGGCGGGGCATCGCGATGACTCCCTGTCCCTGCCCTGCGTGCGACCTCGCGCGGTCGCTGCATGCCCTGCTCATGGCAGACGATGTCGATGGCGCGATCGAGGCGGGCCTGATGACGTTCACTGCCTGCGGATGCACGGGTGGCGATGCAGGAACGATCGCGCCCGTGATGCAGGCGCAGGCGCGGCTGCGTACCGCCTGGGACGCCCGCCGCCGCTACCGGTTGCGGCAGGTGCGCCTGGCCCGGCGCGCACAGGAACGCGAAGCCCGACGCCTGGCGGCCGTCCCTGCCAGCACGGACACCGCGTCCTCTGCCCCGGAGCGCCCTGCGTTGCCTGCCAGCGCTGCGGCGATCCTGGCACGTGCCAAGGCCAAGGCAGCCGACAGGTCGAAGCGATGACGCGTGCGCCCCGGCGCAGTCCCACGCTCACGCGCGCGGAAGTCGTGGAGCTCTTCTCGCGCTTGCGCGAGCTCAACCCGAAGCCGACCACCGAGCTGGAATACAGCACGCCCTTCGAATTGCTGGTCGCAGTGACATTGTCCGCGCAGGCGACCGACGTGGGCGTCAACAAGGCGACCCGGCGCCTGTTCCCCGTGGCCAACACGCCCGCGACCTTGCTGGCGCTGGGCGAGGACGGGCTGAAGAAGTACATCTCGACCATCGGCCTGTTCAACGCGAAGGCGAAGAACGTCATCGCCACCTGCCGCATCCTGCTCGACGAACACGGCGGCGAAGTGCCACGTTCGCGCGAGGCACTCGAAGCCTTGCCCGGCGTGGGCCGCAAGACCGCCAACGTGGTGCTGAATACGGCATTCGGCGAGCCCACCATGGCGGTGGACACGCACATCTTCCGCGTCGCCAACCGGACCGGGCTTGCACCGGGCAAGGACGTGCGGGCGGTGGAGGACAGGCTGGTGAAGGTGGTGCCGGCGGAGTTCATGCAGGACGCGCATCACTGGCTGATCCTGCATGGCCGCTACGTCTGCAAGGCGCGCAAACCGGATTGCCCGCAATGCGTGATCCGCGACCTCTGCCGCTTCAAGGACAAGACGCTGCCTCCGTGAGCGCCCGCAGGTATGTCCGCGACAGGCCTCGGAGGCAACCCCGTGTGGGAGCGACGTAAGTCGCGATGGGGTCACTGGTAAAGCCTCATCGCGACTTGCGTCGCTCCCACGGTGAAATCCCATATACAAAAAAACCCCGGGACATGCCCGGGGTTTTTCGTTTGCAGCCTGTGCGGTGCTTACCAGCTGAACTGCGTGCGCAGCGCGTACTGGGCGGTCTCGTCGCCGGTGACTTCGTTGTCGCCCTGCGTGTAGTTGAACATGAAGCGCAGGTTCGGGTTGACGTAGTAGTTCATGCCGAGGATCCAGCTGGTGACCTCGCGGTTCAGCGTTTCGTTCTCTGCATAGTCATAGCGCGCCGTCAGTTCCCACAGACCCTTGTCGACGTACTTCGGCGATGCGAACACACCCGTCGCCGCCTTGTAGCCCTTGTGGCCGCCGTTGAGCATGAAGCTGCCCTGCACGTAGTAGCTGGTCACGTCCTGGTCGCGACCGAGCGGCTGGCCGAAGGTGGCATCGGCGTACTCGGCCTGGAAGAACGCGGGACCAAACGAGCCGGCGGCTTCCAGCGCGTAGGCGGTCACCTGGTTGCGGCTCGCACCGGTGGTGGTGGCGATGGCCTGCGACGGGCCACGGCGGCCGGCGTAGTTGAACGTGGCGGCCAGGTTGTCCGAGCCGTTGTTGGCGTTCTCGTAGCTGTACCACGCACCGAAGTGCAGGGTGTTGTTGTCGTTGTTGATCGGCGCGAACGTCACGCGGCCGGCCGAGCCGACGCCTTCGTTGCGTGCACTCGCAGCGCCGCGCAGGTTGAACACGCTGACGCCGGCGGTGTAGTTCTCGCCGGCACGCAGGTAGCCCACGCCCTGCTGGAACTGACGGCTGCTGAACAGACCGGTGGCCGAGGCGAACGGACGCTCCATCATCAGCAGTTCGTTGGAGCTGGTCAGTTCTTCCATCGCGCGGTACGGCTTGAAGTGACCGATGGTGAACTTGCCACCCAGCGCCGACTTGGCGATATAGGCATCACGCAGACCGTCCAGGTTGGTGCCGGCGCCGAAGTCCTGCTCCAGCTTGTATTCCCAGCCATAGGCCTTGCCGCCCAGGGTCAGGCGCGCGCGACGGAACTCGGTGGTGCCCGTGGTGCTGGCGAGATCGCGATCGAAGGCATAGGTATCGAAGTGGATGCGGCCGCCCACGGTGGCCTCGAACTTGCCGTCGGCCGAGGTCACCTTGATGCCGCCCTTGGTGTCGATCTTCGGCGAGCCGGTGTTGAGCTTGTCCAGCTGCGCCGCCGTGTCGAGGTTCACGTCCGACTGCGCGTCGGTGCGTTCTTCCAGTTCCAGCAGTTTGGTCTGCATGGCTTCCAGCTGCGCCTTCAGTTCGGCGATCTGCTGGTCACGGTTGTCGGCAGCGGCGGCCGAAAAGCTGGTGCTGCCCATGGCAACGGCAAGCGCGGCAGCCAGGAGGGAATAACGCATGGGTGACTCTCCGAGTGGAAGTAGGAGTAAGGACGCTGGCTTCGTGGACGCCGTGCTTCACTTCCGAGTTCACCTTCGGAAATCATTAAGCGCCCGTCAAAGATGCGCTAAAGGATGGGAGTGAAATCTTGCAGTCACATGTGAGTTTCATGACCGTCGTGTGACAGCGAGACGGCGACCACGCCCGCCAGCGGCTCCGCGGTGGTCAGCCGCATATATAGAAAGGAAGCGGATGGCGGGACGGGTCGCGTCCGGTGGCCGATCCCTCCCCCCCGCTCCGCTCGCCCACAGTCACGGAGAGGTTGCACGTGGCGACCACGCATGGGCCGCCCGGATTCCGTCACGCGACTGTCGCAATCACGACACGGGGCTGTCACACAAACGTCGTGGAATGGCCACCCAACGGGCACGCCTGTGCCTTTCACCCTGCCTTCTCCCAGGAGACTTCCGTGTTGAACTCGATCAAATCCCGCGTGGCGCTGCTGGCGCTGGCGTCTGCTTTCTCCGCGCAGGCGTTCGCTGCCGACGTGACCGGCGCCGGTGCATCGTTCGTGTATCCGGTGATGACCAAGTGGTCTGCCGACTACGCCAAGGCTTCCAACAACCGCGTGAACTACCAGTCCATCGGTTCGGGTGGCGGCATCGCGCAGATCAAGGCCGGCACGGTGGATTTCGGTTCTTCCGATGCCCCGCTGAAGCCCGAAGAGCTGGCCAAGTACGGCCTGGCCCAGTTCCCGTCGGTGATCGGCGGCGTGGTGCCGGTATTGAACGTGGCCGGCCTGAAGCCGGGCCAGCTGAAGCTGGATGGCCCCACGCTGGCCAACATCTTCCTGGGCACCATCAAGACCTGGAACGATCCCGCCATCGCCGCGCTGAACCCCGGCCTGACGCTGCCGGCGCAGCGCATCACGGTGGTCCGTCGTTCGGACGGTTCGGGCACCACCTTCAACTTCGTCAACTACCTGTCCAAGGTCAGCCCGGAGTGGAAGACCAAGGTGGGTGAAGGCACCTCCGTGCAGTGGCCGACCGGCGTGGGCGGCAAGGGCAACGAAGGCGTCGCGGCCTACGTGAAGCAGATCAAGGGCGGCATCGGCTACGTCGAACTGTCGTACGCGCTGCAGAACAAGATGGCCTACGCCAGCCTGAAGAACGCCTCCGGCAACTACGTGCAGCCCAGCGAGGAATCCTTCGCCGCCGCCGCCGCCAGCGCCGAGTGGGGCAAGTCGAAGGACTTCTACCTGGTCATGACCAATGCTCCGGGCGCGAACTCCTGGCCGATCACCGCCACCAACTTCATCCTGATGTACAAGGCGCCGAAGAAGGGCAACAAGGACGCCCGCGACTTCTTCCGCTGGGTCTACGCCAATGGCGACGCCCAGGCCAAGTCGCTCGACTACGTGCCGCTGCCGCCGGCGCTGGTCCAGCAGATCGAGACCTACTGGAAGGCCAACCTGAAGTACTGATCGCACCCGCCGGCACGGTCTCTCCCCGTGCCGGCCCGATGCGGCGTTCCTCCCGCGCCTGCATCACCCGGGCGGGCCTTCGGGCCCGCCTTTTTTTGGCGCACGAACAGGCACGTCCTGTCGCATGACAGTGCGAGACCGCCATGTCATCACGCTGTAACAAAAACATCATTTCATAGCGTGGATCACAAACGACACGTCCGGAGATCCCATGCACGTCCGTAACGCTCGCCTGGCCACGCTGGCCCTGGCAACCGCCTTGTTCGTCGCCGGTTGCGGCGGCAAGACCGACGCACCCGCCGCGACGGCAGGCAATGAGGCCACCCCGGCAGCGACCGAAGGTGCGCAGAAGATCTCCGCCGAGATCACCGGGGCCGGCGCCTCGTTCATCTACCCGCTGATGGCCCGTTGGTCGACCGACTACAACAAGGCCACCGGCGCCAAGATCAATTACCAGTCCATCGGTTCGGGCGGCGGCATCGCGCAGATCAAGGCCGCGACCGTCGATTTCGGTTCGTCGGACAAGCCGCTGTCGTCCGAAGAGCTGGCGCAGGCTGGCCTGGGCCAGTTTCCGTCGGTCATCGGCGGCGTGGTGCCCGTCATCAACGTGGAAGGCCTGCAGCCCGGGCAGCTGAAGCTCAGCGGCACCGTGCTGGCCGACATCTTCCTGCACAAGATCACGACCTGGAACGATCCGGCCATCGCCGCGCTCAATCCGGGCGTGACCCTGCCGGCCGGCAAGATCAATACCGTGCACCGCTCGGATGGCTCGGGCACCACCTTCAACTTCGTCAACTACCTGTCCAAGGTCAGCGGCGAGTGGAAGACGAAGGTCGGCGAAGGTACGAGCGTCAACTGGCCCGGCGGCGTCGGCGGCAAGGGCAACGAAGGCGTGGCGGCGTACGTGCGCCAGCTGAAGGGCTCCATCGGCTACGTCGAACTGGCGTATGCCGAGCAGAACAACATGTCGTACGCGTCGCTGCAGAATGCGGCCGGCCAGTTCGTGCAGCCCACGGCAGAGAGCTTCGCCGCTGCGGCGGCCAGCGCCGACTGGGCGAATGCCAAGGACTTCAACCTGGTCATCACGAATGCGCCCGGCGAACAGGCGTGGCCGATCACGGCGACCAACTTCATCCTGGTCTACAAGCAGCCGAAGGATGCCGCGAAAGCCAGGCACACCCTGGACTTCTTCAAGTGGGCCTACGAGCAGGGCCAGGCGCAGGCGAACGAACTGGACTACGTGCCGCTGCCGCCCGAGCTGGTGGGACAGATCGAGAAGTACTGGGCCGCCGAAATCAAGCTCTGAAGGGAACTCACCGGGTCGCCCCATGAGCGGCCCGGTGTCATCACGCGGTAACCGCGACAACGTGCACTTGAACACTTCGCACCAGCCCCTCCCCCCTATCTCCCGGGTTGCATGAACGCCACCGCTCTCCCCGCTTCCCTGTCGGATGTGCGTACCACGCGCGACGCGCGTGCCGACAAGCTGTTCCGCTGGACCATGACCGGCGCCGGCATGTTCGTCCTGATCTCGCTGATCGCCGCCGCATTGTCGATGCTGTGGGGCGGTCGCGAAGCCCTCCAGACCTTCGGCCTGGGCTTCTTCACCAGCACCGAATGGAATGTCGGCACGCGCGAATTCGGCGCCCTGGTGCCGGTGTTCGGCACGCTGGTCAGCGCCGGTGTCGCCATGCTGATCGCGGTGCCGGTGAGTTTCGGCATCGCGGTGTTCCTGACCGAAGTGGCGCCTGCGTGGATGCGCGGACCGGTCGGGATGGCGATCGAGCTGCTGGCCGGCATTCCTTCGATCATCTACGGCATGTGGGGCCTGTTCGTGCTGGCACCGCAGCTGAGCGAACACGTCTACCCGTGGATCAACGACAACCTGGGGCAGTTACCGCTGATCGGCGCGGTGCTGTCCGGCCCGCCGCTCGGCATCGGCATGCTGACCGCCGGTCTGGTGCTGGCCATCATGGTGATCCCGTTCGTGTCGTCGGTCATGCGCGAGGTCTTCCTGACCGTGCCGGGCCGCCTGAAGGAATCGGCGTACGCACTGGGCTCCACGAAGTGGGAAGTGGTGTGGGACGTGGTGCTGCCCTACACGCGCTCGGCGGTGATCGGCGGCGTGTTCCTCGGCCTGGGCCGGGCACTCGGCGAAACCATGGCGGTGACGTTCGTGATCGGCAACGCCTACACGATCAGCGCCGCCCTGCTGGAACCGGGCACGTCCATCGCCTCCACCATCGCCAACGAATTCGCCGAAGCCACCGACCCGCTGCACAAGGGCTCGCTGCTGCTGCTGGGCTTCACCCTGTTCCTGCTGACCTTCATCGTGCTGGCCATCGCCCGCCTGATGCTGCGCCAGCTGGCCAAGCGGGAGGGCAACTGATGTCCACGTCCCTGTACACCTTCCGCAAGGTCAAGAACGGCGTCGCGCTGACGCTGTCCATTGCGGCTGCGATCTTCGGCCTGATGTGGCTGGTCTGGATCCTCTGGACCACGATCACCAAGGGCATGAGCAGCCTCAACCTGGACCTGTTCACCCAGATGACCCCGCCGCCGAACGAACCCGGCGGCCTGGCCAACGCCCTGTTCGGCAGCGTGGTGATGAGCCTGCTGGCCATCCTGCTGGGCACGCCCATCGGTGTGGCCGCCGGCACCTACCTGGCCGAGTACGCCAACAAGCACTGGCTGGGCGAAACGGTCCGCTTCGTCAACGACATCCTGCTGTCGGCACCGTCCATCGTGCTGGGCCTCTTCATCTACACCGTGATGGTGGCGCAGATGGGCCACTACTCGGCCTGGGCCGGTGCGGTCGCTCTGGCATTCATCGCCCTGCCCGTCATCGTGCGCACCACCGACGAGATGCTGCGGCTGGTGCCGCAGCAGATGCGCGAAGCGGCGCTGTCGCTGGGCGTGCCGCAGTGGAAGGTGACCACGCAGGTGCTGATGCGTTCTGCATTGCCGGGCATCGTCACCGGCGTGCTGCTGGCACTGGCGCGCATCAGCGGCGAAACCGCACCGCTGCTGTTCACCGCCTTCAACAACCAGTTCTGGAGCACCGACCTCAACCAGTCGATGGCCAACCTGCCCATGGTGATCTTCCAGTACGCCATGAGCCCCTACGACTCGTGGAACTCGCTGGCCTGGGCCGGTGCGTTCCTGGTGACTGCCCTGGTCCTCCTGCTCAGCCTGGCTGCGCGAACCATCCTTCTTCGAAACAAGGTGACCCATGAATGACGCGGCCCGCATTTCGGTCGTTGCCACCCAGCGCCACGACGAGCACAGCGCGCAGGCCAAGGTGAAGCTGGCCGCCAAGGACCTGGACTTCTACTACGGCGACTACCACGCCCTGAAGAACATCAACCTGGAGATCCCCGAGAAGCGCGTGACGGCGCTGATCGGTCCGTCCGGTTGCGGCAAGTCCACGCTGCTGCGCGTGTTCAACCGCATCTATTCGCTCTATCCCAAGCTGCGCGCCACCGGCGTGGTGTCGCTGGACGGGGAGAACATCCTGGACGCCAAGTACCCGATGAACCGCCTGCGCAGCAAGGTGGGCATGGTGTTCCAGAAGCCCGTTCCGTTCCCGATGACGATCTACGAGAACGTCGCCTACGGCATCCGCCACCATGAGCGCCTGGGCAAGGCCGAGATGGACGTGCGCGTCGAACAGGCGCTGCGCCAGGCCGCGCTGTGGGAAGAAGCCAAGGACAAGCTGAAGCAGAGCGCGCTGGGCCTGTCCGGCGGCCAGCAGCAGCGCCTGTGCATCGCGCGCGCCGTGGCGCTGCGCCCGGACGTGATCCTGCTCGATGAGCCGACCTCGGCGCTGGATCCCATCTCGACCAGCAAGATCGAACAGCTGATCGAGGAACTGAAGCACCAGTACACCATCGCCATCGTGACGCACAACATGCAGCAGGCCGCGCGCGTGTCCGACTACACGGCCTTCATGTACCTGGGCGAGCTGGTGGAGCACGACGTCACGTCGACGATCTTCTCCAACCCCGGCAAGCAGCAGACGGAAGACTACATCACCGGCCGTTTCGGCTGAGGACGCCCATGAACACCCAACCGAACGACCATATCGTGAAGAGCTACGACGAAGAACAGCGCCGCATCGTGGCCGAGATCGTGCGCATGGGCGAGACTGCCGTCGCCCAGCTGGAGGCCGCGCTGGACGTGGTCGAACGCCGCGACGACAAGGCCGCCCAGCGCATCATCGCCAACGACGAAGCCATCGACGCCATCGAGCACCAGGTCAGCCACGACGTGATGCACCTCGCCCTGCGCGGGCCGATGGCGCGCGACCTGCGCGAGATCCTCGCCGGCCTGCGCATCCCGGCCGACATCGAGCGCATCGGCGACTACGCGGCCAACGTGGCCAAGCGTTCGATCGCCCTCAACGTGTCGCCGCCGATGCCGCAGATCACCGGCCTGCGCGCGCTCGGCAAGCTGGCGGCGCGCCAGGTGCGCGACGTGCTCCTCGCCTACCAGAACGGCGATGCCGAACAGGCCGTCCAGGTCCGCGCGCGCGACGCCGAACTGGACGCGCACTACACCGCGCTGTTCCGCGAGTTGCTGACCTACATGATGGAAGACCCGCGCAACATCACCCCGTGCACGCACCTGCTGTTCATGGCCAAGAACCTGGAGCGGATCGGCGACCACGCCACCAACATCGCCGAGAACGTCTGGTTCCTGGTGCATGGCGAGCAGCCGCTGCCCCCGCGCGACAAGCGCGACGAGACCAGCACCACCGGCGTCATCTGAGGCTTTCGCCGCACCGCAGCACCCGGAACGCCCCGCCATTGCGGGGCGTTTCCGTTCCAGCCCCCTGCCCACACGAACCGCTAACGTCCCGCGGCTACAATCCCGCCACGTTGGTGCGGATACCCCGCACATTCCCGGGAGAGACCACGATGTCCAAGAACACCACCAAGCCCGTCACCATCGCCGTAGCCCTGGCGGGCGGCATCCTGCTGGCCGGTTCGAGCTTCGCGATGGAACCACTGGCGCAGGGTTACCTGCTGGCCGCACCCGAGGCCGCCAAGGCGGGCGAAGGCAAGTGCGGTGAGGGTAAATGCGGCGAAGGCAAGTGCGGCATGGCCAAGGCCGACACCGACAAGGACGGCAAGGTCTCGCAGGCCGAATTCGCCGCCGCGCATCCCGACAAGGCCGGAAAGTTCGCCGACATCGACACCAACAAGGACGGCTTCATCGACGCGGCCGAGCACAAGGCGCACGCCGGTGCCAAGGGCGCCGAGGGCAAGTGCGGTGAAGGCAAGTGTGGCGAAGGCAAGTGCGGTGCCGACAAGAAGACCGAAGGCTGATCCGTCCGCACTGAACGACGGTCCCGTTTTCTCCGGAAGGCGGGACGTCGCCGTGTCGCAATGAACCGCTCCCCGCCCGCCCCTTCCGCCGGCCTCGGCCTGCGTCGCGCACTGCTGGACGAACTGCTGGCAGCGCCGGCGGATGCGTTCGACTTCCTCGAATGCGCGCCGGACAACTGGATCGGCGTGGGCGGCCGCTACGGTGAAGCGCTGCAGACATTGTCCTCGCGCCATGCACTGACCTGCCACGGCCTGTCGCTGTCGCTCGGCGGCGTTGCACCACTGGACGATACCTTTCTCGCCCGCACGCGCCGCTTCCTCGACCAGCACGGCGTGGCGCTGTACAGCGAACACCTGAGCTACTGCACCGATGACGGCCACCTGTACGACCTGATGCCGATTCCTTTCACCGAGGAAGCGGTGCGGCATGTCGCGGCGCACATCCGCCAGGCACAGGACGCCCTCGGCCGGCGCATCGCGGTGGAGAACGTCTCCTACTACGCCGCGCCCTACCAGGCGATGGACGAAGCCGACTTCATCATCGCGGTGCTGTCCGAAGCGGACTGCGATCTGCTGCTGGACGTCAACAACATCTACGTCAATGCGATCAACCATGGCTACGACGCGCGTGGTTTCCTGGCGCGCATGCCGTCGGCGCGGATCGCCTCGTACCACATCGCCGGCCACTACGACGAAGCCGACGACCTCAAGGTGGACACGCATGGCGCGCCGGTAAAGGACGATGTGTGGTCGCTGCTGTCACTGGCCTATGCGACGCACGGCGTACGCCCTACCCTGCTGGAGCGCGATTTCAATTTCCCTCCGTTGGCCGAACTCGCTGCGGAACTCCAGCGCATCCGTCACCTGCAATCGGTGCACGCGACCTCCGACGGACACGCGCTGCATGGCTGACGCGCTGCGCGACCAGCAATTCGCCCTGTCGCGCCATCTGCGCGATCCCTCGGCGCATCCGCCACCACCGGGCATCGAGGCACGCCGGCTGGCGATCTATCGCGACCTGTTCTTCAACAACATCGAAAGCCTGCTGGCCGGCAACTTCCCGGTGATCCGCAAGACCCTGGGTGACGATGCCTGGCGCACGCTGGTACGGCAGTTCTATGCCGAACACCACAG
>Ga0247823_10001532_pt1 | contig 19257 bp, 18 predicted proteins | sample 13C_PalmiticAcid_2_FD_192426 | JGI IMG/M metagenome (GOLD analysis project Ga0247823, IMG submission 192426) | Soil microbial communities from agricultural site in Penn Yan, New York, United States - 13C_PalmiticAcid_Day30 | ecosystem: Environmental > Terrestrial > Soil > Agricultural land... | reverse complement strand
TCCGAAGAAATCGCCATGTTTCCGTCGATCACCTTGAGGGAAGCTGCCATCCGAAGTCTCCGTCGCTAGAGGCTTTACGCCCTGCCTTCAACAGGCCTGTCATCACATTGTTGACGGTTGCGTATAGCATTTGTTCTACTAGAACAAGAGTGGAACGATCTTTTTTTGTTCTCATTTCCACGGAGGAACGCAAGTGACCGAACCGACACGTTGCCGCTGGGCGCAGGGCAATCCGCTCGACACTGCCTATCACGACGCCGAATGGGGCGTTCCGGTCGGCGATTCGCGGCTGCTGTGGGAAACGCTGATGCTCGAAGGGTTCCAGGCCGGCCTGTCCTGGTCGACGATCCTGAAGAAGCGCGACGGGTTTCACGCCGCTTTCGCCGGATGGGATCCGGTGAAAGTCGCTGCCTTCGGTCCCGAGGACGTCGAACGGCTGATGGGCGACCCCGGGATCGTCCGTGCCCGCGCCAAGATCGAGGCGGCGATCGGCAATGCCCGCGCCTATCTCGCCTTCGCCGAACGCGGCGAGGATTTCGGTGCCTGGGCATGGGGCCTTGCCGGCGGCACGCCGGCGAAGGGCGATGGCATGACCGTTCCCGCGAAGACCGCGACCTCCGAAGCAATCTCCAGGGCACTCAAGGCGAAGGGGTTCAAGTTCGTCGGACCGGTGATCGTCTATGCCTGGATGCAGGCGGTCGGGATGGTCAACGACCACACCACCCACTGCTTCCGGCGCGATCAGGTCTGAGCGGGGTTGACGCGAGGCCATTCACGCAACATTTAAAGTTGCATGATTCGCGATGCGCAGCATGCGCGTCGCCAGTGATGAAAGGCTCACGCAATGGCCGATGGTGCCCGGCAGTTCCTCGACAAGTTCGCCGATGCAGAGGCAATGGCCAACTATGCCGAAAACCCCCCGCGCTATGTGCCGGGCCTTGCCGATCTCCACCGCATGACCGGCATCCTGCTCGCCGAACATGTACCGGAGGATGCGCATATCCTCGTGCTTGGCGCTGGCGGCGGGCTTGAGCTCAGGGCGCTGGCCACCGCCTATCCAGGCTGGCGCTTCACCGGGGTCGATCCGGCGCGGCCGATGCTGGATCTCGCCGTCCGTGCGCTCGGCGCCGACGCGGATCGCGCCGATCTGCTCCATGGCTATATCGATGATGCGCCGTCCGGCCCGTTCGACGGCGCCGTCTGCCTGCTCACGCTGCATTTCCTCGCCGCGGACGAACGCACCCGCACCGCCGCCGCGATTCGCGAACGGCTCAAGGCCGGCGCGCCCTTTGTCGCCGCGCATGGCAGCTATCCGCAGGACGAGACGCGCGAGCGCTGGCTCGATCGCTATGCCGCCTTTGCCATCGCCTCGGGCGCGGTCCCCGAACAGGCCTATGGCGCGCGCGATGCGGTCAGCGCGGCGGTCAACATGCTCTCGCCCGAACAGGACGAGGCCGTGCTGCGCGCTGCGGGGTTCCGGGAGGTGACACCCTTCTACGCCGCCTTCACCTGGCGCGGTTGGGTCGGATACGCCTGACGCTTGCCCTGTAGCCGCGTTCGCGCGATCCTGCGCGACCATGGACGATACCCTCTCCGCCTTCATCGCCGCCCTGCCCAAGGCCGAACTTCACCTGCATATCGAAGGGAGCCTCGAACCCGAGCTGATGTTCGCGCTGGCGAAGCGGAACAAGGTGGCGATCCCGTTCGACAGCGTCGAAGCGGTTCGGGCGGCCTACAGCTTCAGCCGGCTGCAGGATTTCCTCGACATCTATTATGCCGGGGCGGATGTGCTGCGGACGGAGCAGGATTTCTACGACCTTGCCGACGCCTATTTCGCGCGCGCCGCGGCGGACGGCGTGGCCCATGCCGAGATCTTCTTCGATCCCCAGACGCACACCGATCGCGGCATCCCGTTCCAGGTCGTCGCCGACGGGCTGCTTGCCGCAATGCGCGATGCGGAGGGGCGGCATGGCCTCAGCTCGAAGCTGATCCTGTGTTTCCTGCGTCATCTCGATGAGAATGCCGCCTTCGCTACCCTCAAGGCGGCTGACCCCTGGCTCGACCGGATCGAGGGTGTCGGTCTCGATTCGTCCGAAGTCGGCCACCCGCCGGAGAAGTTCGCGCGCGTCTTTGCCGCGGCGGGAAACCTTGGCCTCAAGCGCGTCGCCCATGCCGGAGAGGAAGGCCCGCCCGACTATGTCTGGCAGGCGCTCGACCTGCTCGCCATCGACCGGCTCGACCATGGCAATCGCAGCCTGGAGGATCCCGTGCTGGTGAGACGGCTGGCGGATGAAGGGATGACGCTGACCGTCTGCCCGCTTTCCAACCACAAATTGTGCGTGGTGGACGATATGGCGAACCATCCGATCGACCGCATGCTCGGCGAAGGGCTCCGTGCAACGATCAACTCGGACGATCCCGCCTATTTCGGCGGCTATGTCGCGGACAATTACCGCGCCGTCGCGGCGGCGCGCGGGCTGGGCAAGGCGGACCTGGTGACGCTGGCACGCAACAGCTTCACCGGATCCTTCCTCGATGAGGATGCGAAGGCGGCGCGGCTTGCCCGGCTCGATGCATTCGTGGCGGCGAATTGATGCCCGTTTTTACCCCCGTCTCGCATGAGCAACTCGTCGCCGACGTGCTTGCGATTGCCGCAGCCATCCACGCCGATCGTGACTGGAAGCCCGATTTCATCATCGGCATCGGCCGCGGCGGGCTTTCTCCCGCGGTCTATCTCAGCCATGCGACGGGCATGCCGATGCTGTCGGTCGACCACAGTTCCCAGGTCCATGACTTCGCCGACGCGCCGCTCGAGCGGCTGGCGGAGCGTACGCGTAACGGCGAGAAACTGCTTTTCCTCGACGATATCAACGATAGCGGCGCAACCATCGCCAAGCTGCGCGCCAAGCTCGCAGAGGCGGGTGCAATCATCGGCGCGATCCGGTTTGCGACGTTGCTCGACAATGCAACGTCCAGCCAGCGCGTCGAATATGCCGCGCGCGCAATCGACCGGACCGTGACCAAGGACTGGTTCGTGTTTCCGTGGGAAGCGGTGGCCCCTGCCGCGTCGATCGCCGCGGATGCGGCAGAAATGCCCGACCGGATCGCCTAGAGGCCCGCCAGGGCCTGCTCGATCGCGTCCATCGTAAAGGGCTTGGCCAGGATCGGCCGGTGCTTGTGGCCCTCCACGATCATGTCGTCCCCGCCGCCCGTCGCGACCACGAAGGGAACCCCCGCCGCCGCCAGTGCATCGGCGACCGGCCAGCATTTCTCGCCGCCATTCAGGTTCACGTCGACGATCGCCGCGTCGATCCCGCCCGCCGCCACCAGCGGCAGCGCGGTCGAGACGCTGTCGGCGACGCCCGCAACCTGCCGGCCAAGGATATCCAGATAATCCTCGAGCATCATGGCGATCAGCGGCTCGTCTTCCACGACAAGGATGCGGGTATGCGCGGTCATTGCGATCGAACTAGCCGAGAAAACCAATTTTCACCAACCACTTATTTCGCGGTCAACGCACTGCGCGCGGCTTCCGCAAGTTGCTGGACTGAAAAGGGTTTGGGCAGGAACGCGACGTTGTCGAGGTCGATCGACTTGCGCAACTGCTCCTCGGCATAGCCCGACATGAAGATGATCTTGAGGTCGGGATACTTCTTGCGCGCGTGGCGGACCATCGTCGGGCCGTCCATCGTCGGCATCACCACGTCGGAGATCAGCAGATCGGGCTTGGCGCTGGTCTGGAGCAGCTCGAGCGCCGCTTCGCCATTTTCGGCGGTCAGCACCGTATAGCCCTGCCGCGCCAGCGCGCGCTCGGCGACCGCGCGGACCATCGCCTCGTCCTCGACCAGCAGCACGGTGCCGCTGCCCCACAGGTCGCCCTGCACTGGCTTCGCCGCCGCCGGCGCCTTGGACCCCGCATCGCCCGCAGAATCGACGGGGAGGTAGATGGTGAAGACCGCGCCCCTGCCCTTCGGGCTTTCGGCGAAGATGAACCCGCCCGACTGCTTGATGATGCCGTAGACGGTCGAGAGGCCGAGGCCGGTGCCCTTCCCCACTTCCTTGGTGGTGAAGAACGGCTCCCAGATATGCGCGAGCACCTCGCCCGATATGCCAGTGCCGGTGTCCGAGATGCGCAGCGCGGTATAGTCGCCCACCGGAAGCACATCCTCGTCCATCGCCCGCACCTCGTGCGCCGGGACGCTGAAGGTCTCGATGGTCAGCGTGCCGCCGCCATTGGGGCTCTTGGTCAGCATCGCGTCGCGCGCGTTGACCGCAAGGTTGACCACCACCTGTTCGAGCTGCCCCGGATCGGCGCGCACCGGCCCGAGGTTGCGGCCATGGTTGACCACCAGCTCCACCGTCTCGCCGAGCAGGCGCTTGAGCAGGTTCGAGACCTCGGAGATGACGTCCGGCAGCTGCAGAATCTGCGGCCGCAATGTCTGCTGGCGCGAGAAGGCGAGCAGCTGGCGGGTCAACGCCGCCGCGCGGTTGGAGTTGATCAGGATCTGCTGGATATCGTCATAGTCGCTGTCGCCCGGCGCGTGGCGCATCAGCATCAGGTCGCAATGGCCGATCACCGCGGTCAGGATGTTGTTGAAGTCGTGCGCGACGCCGCCGGCGAGCTGGCCGACCGCCTGCATCTTGGTCGCCTGTGCCACCTGCCGCTTGAGCCGCCCCTCCTCGCCCGCGTCGCGCAGGCTGAGCAGCACCGCCGCCTCGCCCAGACCGCGCGCGGCGGCGATCGAGATGGCGACGCCCTCGTCCGGTGCCTCGGCGAAGCGCACCGTCATGTCCGCGGAGTGCGCCGCGCCGCTGGCGAAGCGGCGGATCGCGTCGGCCAGCGCGGCCTTGTCCTCGCGCACCACCAGATCACCCGGGTAGAGCGGCGGGTTGGCGGCGTTGACATGCGCGGCACGCACGAATGCGTCGTTCATGTGGACGAAGCGACCGTCCGCCCCCACCAGTGCGATGCCCGACGGCAGCAACGAGATCAGCGAGCGGACATGTGCGCCTGCGGTATCGCCGATCGCCGGCTGCGGGATCGCCAGCTCGTCGTCGAGCAGCGCGACCAGCATCGGCGCATTGTCGCCGTCGAGGAACGGGATCTCGAGCACCCGCAGCGGCGTGCCGGACAGGCCCTCGCGCTCGAAGCGGACGATGCCGAGATTGTCGGTGATCAGGAACCGCGTGAAATCGCGCCCCTCGATCATCGCATTCTCGTCGCCCATCGCGCGCTGGCGCGTCACACGATTGGCGGAACGGACGCGGCCGTCGGCGCCGAGCAGCGCCATCATGATCCCGGCGCTGCCAAGGCGGTCGCCCGAATTGCCCGCGACCAGCGCTTGCGCCTGCTTGGCCAGATCGACGACGTCCGTGCCGGCAAAGCGCCACACCAGCATCGAATCGCCGACACGGGTGATGTGCGCGGTCAGCTTGGTTCCGGCGGCATCGAACGCGCCGCTCGACGCCTGCCCGTCGCGCCACGCGGTGCGGCCCGCAGTGCCGAGCTGCGCCGAGACCCACTCGCCCGGTACCACGCCGGGCGGCGCGGGATAGGTCGGGAACAGGGCGCCGAATCGCTCGTTCGCGCAGACCAGCCGTCCGGCGCGATCCGTGACCGCCAGCGCATCGTTGCTCATCGAGGCGAGCGTGTGCGCGACCGACCAGTCAACGACCGGTTCCTCCTCCCTCACCGCCGGCCAGAGCCTGACGACAAGATAGGCGACGCCGGCGATCGCCAGCGCTGCGGCAAGGAACCCCGCCGCAACCATGATCGAACCGGTCAGGAACAGCACGATCCCCGCCGCCGCGGCACCCGCTGCGATCGCGATGATCAGCGGCGCTGCGGCGGAACGGGGATCGCTGGAAAAGGGAGCGGGACGCGAGGCCATTACTCCCCTTTTCCGCTCCCCTGCGCTCCGGTCAAGCGTTCAGCGCCAGCCGGAGCCGCAGGTTGCGCTCACCAGATGCGAACGCGCTTCGCAGGCGCCAGATACAGCTTCTGACCGTCTTTCGCGCCGAACGCGCCGTACCAGGGGTCAAGGTTGCGGACGACCCAGGCGCGCTGGATCGACGGGCTGTGCGGATCGGTCAGCAGGCGCGCGCGCAGATTGGCCTCGCGATAGTTGCGCCGCCAGATCTGTGCCCAGCCGAGGTAGAAGCGCTGGTCACCGCTGAAGCCGTCGATCACCGGCGCCTTCTTGCCCTTCAGCGAATGCTGGTAGGCGTCATGGGCGATGGTGAGGCCGGCAAGGTCGCCGATATTCTCGCCCAGCGTGAACTCGCCCTTCACATGCTCGCCCGGCAGCGCCTCATAGGCGTCATACTGCGCGACCAGCGCCTTGCTCGCCGCCTCGAACGCCTTGGTATCGGCCGGACTCCACCAGTCGGACAGCTCGCCCTTCTCGTTATACTTGGCGCCCTGGTCATCGAAATGGTGGCTGATCTCATGCCCGATCACCGCACCGATGCCGCCATAGTTCACCGCGGGATCGGCCTTGGGATCGAAGAAGGGCGGCTGCAGGATCGCGGCCGGGAACACCACTTCCATCATCCCGAAATTGGCATAGGCGTTGATCGTCTGGGGCAGCATCCCCCATTCCCATTTGCGGACGGGCCCGCCGAGCTTGTCGATCATGTACTGATAGTCGAACTGGTTGGAGCGGACCGCGTTGCCGAACAGGTCGTCGTTCTTGACCTCGAGCCCCGTGTAATCGCGCCAGCGGTCGGGATAGCCGACCTTGACGGTGAAGTTCTTGAGTTTCGCCTTGGCGCGCGCCTTGGTCTTGGGCTGCATCCATTCAAGCGCGTCGATCCGCCGGCCCATCGCGTCGAGCACGTTGGCGACCAGCTTGTTCATCTCCGCCTTGTACTCGGCCGGGAAGTAACGCGCGGCATATTCCTTGCCGACCGCTTCGCCCAGCACACCTTCGGTGAAGCTCACCGCGCGCTTCCAGCGCTCCTCGCGCTGCGGGGTACCCTGCAGCGTGGTGCCGTAGAATGCGAAATTCTCGTTCGCGACCGAATCGGGCAGATAGTTGGCGAGGCCGCCCAGGCTGCGCAGCAGCATCTGGTCCTTGAGCACCTCCAGCGGCGCCTTGTCGAGAATATCGGCGGTGCCCTTCACCGCGCTCGGCTGGCCGATCAGCACGTCGGTGATCTTCGGGCTGATCGCCTTGAGCAGCGCAGGCATGTCGAGTGTCGGGCTCGCGAACTGGGCGGTCTGCGCCAGCGTGAACTTGTTGTAGCCCTTGACCGCGTCCGATGCATCCTCGCGGGTCCACTGGACCTTGGCGATCTGGGTCTCCAGGTCCATCACCGCCTTGGCGCGCGCCTCGGCATTGTCCTCGCCCGCCAGCGTCAGCATCTTAGCAAGGTGCGCGACATAGGCCGTGCGGATCGATGCCATCTTGGGGTTGTCGAGCAGGTACATGTCACGATCGGGCAGACCCGTGCCGCCCTGGTAGATGGTGAAGATGTAGTTCTCGGGATGCTTGTCGTCCTGACCGACATAGCCGCCGAGCGGGCCGCTGACGCCCATCTTGGTCGCCTCGACCACCAGCGCCGAGTAACCGGCCTTGCTGTCCAGCGCCTTGACCTTGGCCAGCCACGGCTTGATCGGCGCCAGCCCGCGATATTCCACCGTCGCCGTGTCGAGATAGCTCGTATAGGCGCGGCCGATCGCGCTGTTCGTGTCGTCCTTCACCGCGTCAAGAATTCCGCGCACGCGCTGCTTCGACAGGTCGTCCAGCACCGTGAACATGCCATAGTTCGACTTGTCCGCCGGGATTGCGGTGCTCTTCGCCCAGGTTCCGTTGGCGAAAGTATAGAAATCGTCGCCGGGGGCCGCGGTCTTGTCCATGCCCTTCTCGTCGAAGCCGAAAGTGCCGAGCTGCGGCTTCGAGCCGGTTTCGGCGGCCGGAGCGGGCGCCTCACGCGCCGAAAGTGCGGTCGCCGCGCCCGCGATCGCGGTGCCGGCAAGAAGGATGGAAGTAACGAGAAGACGCATCATGCACCTATGGACAAGAGTCGAGATGCGCGTGTCTTACGCCGATGATACGCCCGATCAAGTCTCGCGTGTTACTGGCCGCCAATAGCAGCCGCGCGCTCTTTCTTCCGCTTGCGCCATTTGTTCGCGATCCACAGCCGCCAGCCCACCGCGCTGATCACATAGCCCAGGATCGACGAGATGATCGTGATCGTCACCAGTCCGGTGATCAGCGCCGGTCCGGCCTCCGACCACAGCCAGTTGAGCCAGCTGTCGTTTGCGACATGGGTGGCGATCGGCTGCCCGGGCACAGTCGCGTCGAAATGCAGGATCTTGCGTCCGACCCAATAGGCAAACGCCCAAAGCGGCGGCGTGGTGAAGGGATTGGTCAGGAACGTGGTCAGCGAAGCAACCGGGATGTTCGCCCGGAACGGCAGCGCCAGCAGCGCGGAGAAGAAGATCTGCGCAACCGGGATCATGATCCCGGTCACCATGCCGAGCGCAACCCCGCGCGGCACCGAACGGCGAGTGAAGCGCCACAGCTCCGGCGCCAGCACGCGATGCGCCACCGGGCGCAGGAAGCGATTCGCCTCCAGGCTCTCACGGGTGGGCATGTTGCGGTCAGCCCATGCCCGTATCCGGTCCCAGAAGGTCCGTTCAGCCACGGTCGCGGAGGAGCCTTCCCTGTTCACGCTTCCACTCACGTTCCTTGATCGACTCCCGCTTGTCGTGAGTCTTCTTGCCCTTCGCCAGCGCCAGCTCCACCTTCGCACGGCCGCGCGAGTTGAAGTAGATCGACAGCGGCACCAGGGTCATCCCCTCGCGCGCTACCGCGCCGTGCAGCTTTTCTATCTGCCGCAGATGAAGGAGCAATTTACGGGGCCGCTTGGGCTCGTGATTGAAACGGTTGCCGTGACTGAATTCGGGGATGTTGGCGTTGACAAGCCAGGCCTGCTCGCCGCGGATCTCGGCATAGCTCTCCGCGATCGATCCCTCGCCGAAGCGCAGCGCCTTCACCTCGGTGCCCTGAAGCGCGATGCCGGCTTCGTAGACGTCCTCGATGAAATACTCGAACCGCGCCTTGCGGTTCTCGGCGACGATCTTCTTCTTATCGAATTCGGTGGGACGCGGGCGGGCCATAAGGAGGGGCGATGTAGGCCCGCGCAGCGCTAAAGGGAAGGCGCTAAAGGGAGGTCTGGGGGTTCAGATAATCCCTGCCGCCTTCATTGCCGCATCCACGGCCGCCTTGCTCGCATCGCTCGGCCCGACCATCGGCAGCCGCAGCTCGGCCGAAATCTCGGGCCGCAGCTTGTTCACGGCATACTTGACCGGCCCAGGCGAAGCGTCGGTGAACATCGCGTTGTGCAGCGCGAACAGCCGATCGTGCAGCGCCAGCGCGAGCGCGGTATCGCCCTCGGCCCATGCCGCCTGGAACTGCGCGCACAGCTTGGGCGCGACGTTCGCGGTGACCGAGATGCATCCGACCCCGCCCATCGCGTTGAATGCCAGCGCGGTGTCGTCGTTGCCCGAAAGCTGCGCGAGGCTCGCACGGAGTGCCGCACGATGCTTCGACACGCGCGCCAGATCGCCGGTCGCATCCTTGATGGCGACGAACTTGCCGGGAAACGCCTGAACGATACGAATCACCGTTTCGGGGTGAATGTCGGTCACGGTGCGGCCGGGCACGTTGTAGAGGACGATCGGCAGCTCGCATTCCGCCGCGACCGCCTCGAAATGGCGGAAGATGCCTTCCTGGCTCGGCCGGTTGTAATAGGGCGGCACCATCAGCACCGCATCGGCTCCGGCTTCCTTTGCCGCCTTCACGTTGCCGATCGCGACGCGGGTGTCGTTCGATCCGGTGCCGGCGATCACCGGCACGCGGCCGCGCACCTGATCGGCGCAGACCCGTACCACCTCGAAATGCTCGTCCTTGGTCAGCGTCGCCGCTTCGCCCGTGGTCCCTACCGGCACCAGCGCGGATGATCCCTCGGCGATCTGCCATTCGACGAAATCGCGGAACACATCCTCGGCGAAGTCACCGTTACGGAAAGGAGTAATCAGGGCGGGGATCGAACCGGTGAACATATGCGCCAAAAAGCCCCAATTTTCCGAATTTCGGGGTGGCCAATAGGCTTGGCTTGCGTATCATGTCCAGATGCTTGCCTCTTTGTTCAGGAGCGGGCTTCTGCTCGCCGGCGTATCGGGTGTCGCGGTCTCTTCCCAGGTCGTGCAGGATGGAGTGGAGCGCGCCACTCAATATGCGAGCGTCCAGTTCGCCGCGTTGGCCACCGCGCCACAGGAATATCCCGCCCCCGCCAGCTCGGGGGTTCAGTATAATCTCGACCAGTGGAAGCGGCTGCAGCAGTCGGATCGCTGGCCGTTCAGCGACTATGCGAACTTCCTGCTCGCGCATCCCGGCTGGCCGGGCGAGACCAGCCGTCGTGCCGCGGCCGAGACGTCGCTGACCTCGGGCGCCGAGGCGCCTTCGCTGGTCATCCGCTTCTTCGAGCGTTTTCCGCCTGCCACCGCCGCGGGCCGCGTCCGCTATGCCGAGGCGCTGGCCGCCTCGGGCCGCCGCGCCGACGCGAATGAGCAGGCCCGCCGCGCCTGGCGCAGCGGCGCGCTCCGCCCCACCGACGAAAGCGCCGTGCTTTCCGGCTTCCCCGGTGCGCTGACCCCGGCGGATCATGATGCGCGGATGGATGCGCTGCTCTGGCAGGATGCGCGCACCGCCGCCGCGCGCCAGATCGCCTATACCTCGCCGCAGAACCGTCCGTTGTTTGATGCGCGCCTGTCGATGCAGAGCAACTGGCCCGACGCGCAGGACAAGGCCGCTGCGGTCGAGGCGCTCGGCGCGCGCGACCCGGGCTTCATCGCCGATCGCGCGATGTGGTTCCGCAACAATGGCGGCAGCGGCTCGGCGCGCTCGCTCCTTGCCCGGTCGCGCAGCCTCGCGACGCTCCCCGGCAATGTCGAGGAATGGTACGAAGTCCTGCTGGTCAATGCCCGCGCGGCGGAGAGCGACGGCCAGTACAGCCTCGCCTATTCGATCGCCTCGCAGGTCGACGATGCCCTGCCGCCCGGCGCCGACGTCGCGGCGATGGGGCTTGGCGTCCGTGACGACTATACCAGCCTCGTCTGGCTCGCCGGCACCGTCGCGATGCACAAGCTGCGCCGTCCCGCCGACGCGGTGATGATGTTCGACCGCTATTCGCGCGGCAGCCGCACGCCCACTACCCAGTCCAAGGGCCTCTACTGGGCCGGCCGAGCTGCCGAAGCCGCCGGGCAGCAGGCCGCCGCGCAGGGCTATTACACCCGCGCCGCTGCCTTCTCCGACCTCTATTATGGTCAGCTCGCCGCCGAACGGATGAGCCGCGCATTGAAGGCGCCGCCCGCCTTTGACGGGACACGCGCCTCGCAAGGCGCTCGCACCGCCTTCTACAACCGCGAAGTGGTGCAGGCCGCGCGACTGCTCGGCACGCTCGGCCGCTGGCAGGATCAGAGCCTGTTCCTGCGCCAGATCGCCGCCGACGCCACCAGCGCCGAGGACCATGTCCTCGCCACCGAGCTGTCGCGCAGCATCGGCCGCCCCGATCTGGGTGTGATGGTCGGCCGCAGCGCGCTGCTCAACGGCCTCAGCGACTATACCGTTGCGGGCTACCCGTCGGTGCGCGTGCCCGCCGGCGAGGAAGGCTATTTCACCATCATCCACGCCATCGCGCGGCAGGAGAGCCAGTTCGACAAGGCGGCGGTCAGCCATGCCGGCGCGCGCGGCCTGATGCAGCTGATGCCCGGCACCGCGCGGGAGACTGCCGGCAAGCTCGGCCTTGGCTACAACATGTCCTCGCTCACCGTGGACACCGATTACAATATCCGCCTCGGTTCGAGCTATTTCCAGCGGATGTTGAGCTATTATGGGGGCAGCTATCCGCTCGCGGTTGCCGCCTACAATGCCGGGCCGGGCAATGTGAACAAATGGCTTCGCGCCAACGGCGATCCGCGCACCGGCGGCATCGAGGTGATCGACTGGGTCGAGGCGATCCCGATCTTCGAGACCAAGAACTACGTCCAGCGCGTGCTCGAGAACGCCGTGGTCTACGACCTGCTGCACCCGAACTACGCCCGTTCGCGGGGGCCGGCACATCTGAGCTGGTATCTCGGCAAGAATCGCCCCGGCTGACGTGATCGAGGTCCTCCCGTATGACGAGGCGCAGTTCGGCGAGGTCGATGCGCTGTGGCGGACCGTCTTTCCCGAAGACCCGCCGCACAGCCACGCCGCCGTCGCGATCCCGCAAAAGCTTGCCGTCCAGCGCGACCTGTTCCTCGTCGCGGTCGAGGGCGGCCGTGTTCTCGGTACGATCCTCGCCGGCTATGACGGGCATCGCGGCTGGCTCTACAAGCTCGCCGTCCACCCCAATGCCCGCCGCTGCGGGATCGGCACCAAGCTCGTGCGCGCCGCCGAGAAAAGGCTGGCGGCGAAGGGCTGCACCAAGCTCAATCTCCAGGTCCGCGCCGGCAATGACGAGGCCGCGCGGTTCTGGGCGCTGATGGGCTATGCGCAGGAACCGCGCATCTCTATGGGGCGCAGCCTCGCATGAGTATCGATCGCCCCAACTATATCACCATCGCGGGCTATTCGGCGCTCAAGGCCGAGTATGACGCGCTGTTCGGCGGCGAGCGGCCCAAGCTGGTCGAGACGATCGCCTGGGCCGCGGGCAATGGCGACCGCTCCGAGAATGGCGACTATATCTACGGCCGCAAACGCCTGCGCGAGATCGACCGGCGGCTGGGCTGGCTGTCGAAGCGGATGAAGGCGGCCAAGGTCGTCGATCCGTCGCAGCAGGAGGATCGTAGCCGCATCTGGTTCGGCGCCACGGTCACCATCGCGGACGAGGACGACAATCACCGCACCCTGACCTTTGTCGGCGACGACGAGGCGGACGCGGGCAAGGGCCTGGTCGGCTGGAATGCCCCCCTCGCCCGCGCATTGCGCGGCGCTGCGCTCGGCGATCTGCGGCGCGTCATGCTGCCCGCGGGCGAGAAGGAATATGAGGTCATGGAGATCAGCTACCCCGGCTGACACCTCGCGAGCCTAATTAATATTGACTCGCAATAGCTGCCATGCTCAGGGCACGCGCAACGCGCTGCCCGCCTTTGTCCGGCGATCCGAAGCGGCGCCCGGAACAGGGGATTTCCATGAAGACGACGTACCGCTTGCTGGCGACCGCCGCGCTCGTGTTGACCGCGCCTGCGGCCGCGCTTGCCGCGCAGGATGACGAGACGGCGGATCAGGAGCAGAAGTCCGACGAGATCGTCGTCTATGGCCGCGGCGAGCAGAAGAACACGCTCGCCACGGGTCTCGCCCTCTCCCCGCGTCAGACCCCCCAGTCGATCAGCATCATCACCCGCGAACAGCTCGAGGATCAGGCCGCGGCCAATGTCGGCGACGCGCTCGGCTACACGACCGGCATCTCGGTCAAGGCGGTCGACCGTGGCCGCAACACGCTGGCGGCGCGCGGCTTCGACATCACCAACTATCAGCTCGATGGCGCGCCCTTCGTCACCGGAAATATCGGGCTGGAGAAGAACAGCAGCGCCATGTTCGAACGGATCGAGGTGATCCGCGGCGCCAACGGCCTGTTGCAGGGCGCCGGCGAGCCGTCCGCGACGATCAACCTGGTGCGCAAGCACGCCGTGTCGAGCGAACTCAAAGGCACGCTCGACCTCGAGGGTGGATCGTGGAACCGCTTTGCCGCGACCGGCGACATCACCGTGCCGATCACTGCCGACGGATCGGTGCGCGGACGGCTGGTCGCGCAATATTACCGGCAGGATTCGTTTGTCGATATCGAGAAGTCGAAGGGCTATCTGATCTATGGCGTGATCGACGCCGATCTCGGCGCGAACACCCGCATCAGCATCGGCGCGAGCTACCAGCGCGACGATCGCGACGGCACCCTCTGGGGCCAGCTGCCCTATTGGTACAGCGACGGCACCCGCACCAACTGGCCGCGCTCCAAGACCACCGGAGCGGGCTGGAACCTGTGGGACACGACCGAGAAGACCGCGTTCGTCACCCTGGAACAACGTCTGGGCAGCAATTGGTCGCTCCGCGCCGACCTCGCCTATCATGAGCAGTTCGAGGAATCGAAGCTGCTCTGGACCGGTGGCTATCCCGATCGAGTCACGGGCATCGGCATGACCGCCGAAGGTTACTGGTACGAATCGCGTCCCAAACAATGGAACGCCAGCCTGTCGGCGCGTGGCAATTTCAACCTGCTGGGCCGCGAGCACGAGCTGATCGTCGGGGGCAATTATCGCCATCTGAGCGGCGGCTGGACCAACCGCGATCCCGATCCCGCTACGGTCGCCCCGATCGGCAACTACAATCTGTGGGACGGCAGCAAATATGCAGAGCCCGTCTGGGGCAACCGCTACCGGATGAGCGGCTTCGGGACGACCGAGCAATACGCCATCTATGGCGCGGCCCGCCTCCAGCTGCTCGATCCGCTCAAGCTGATTGCCGGCGCCCGTGTCAGCTGGTGGGAACGCAACGAGGAGATCGCGCTCTACACCCCCACTGCCTACACCATCCGCCATGAGGGCCGCGTGACGCCCTATGCCGGCCTCGTGTTCGACGTGACCGGCAACATCTCGGCCTATGCGAGCTACACCAGCATCTTCAACCCGCAGGACAGCAAGGACCGCAACGGCAACTACCTGCCTCCGGTGGTCGGCAACAGCTATGAGGCGGGGCTGAAGGGCGAGTGGATGAACGGCCGCCTCCGTGCGTCCGCTGCCATCTTCCGGATCGAGCAGGACAATTTCGCGGTGGTCGACGAAGGGTATTTCATCCCCGGCACCACCAACCCGGCCATGCGCCCCGCGCGCGGCACGGTGTCCGAGGGTTATGAGGCCGAGCTCGCCGGCATGATCCTGAAGGGCTGGGATCTCAGCCTTGGCTGGAGCGCCTTCCGCGCGGAGGATGCCACCGGAGCGCCGGTCCAGGCGCATCACCCCCGCCGCATCCTGCGCATGGCCACCCGCTATGACTTCAGCGGCATGTTGGACGGATTCAGCATCGGCGGCTCGGCGCGCTGGGAGAGTGAACCGCCCAAGACCGGCGTGAACCCGGCCACCAATCTGCGCGAGAATGTCGCCCAGCCGGCCTATCTGCTGGTCAACGGAATGGCGCGCTACAAGCTCAACGACAATGTCTCGCTCCAGCTCAACGTCAACAATCTGTTCGACAAGCGCTACTTCAACAACAACCTCTGGTTCGCTGGCTATGTCTATGGCGAACCTCGGAATGTCCGCGCTACGCTGCGCCTGGGATTCTGATCCGTCCTACCGGGCGCCGCGCCGGCGCCCGGTGGCCTTGAACATGGCGGGACTCTGCCCCGTCCAGCGCTTGAACGCGCGCGAAAAGGCCGCCGGATCGGAGAAGCCGAGCCGGTAGGCCGCTTCCTTCACTGGAAGCTTGCCGCCGCGCATCAGCTTGAGCGCAAGCCGGTGCCGCAACCCGTCCAGCACCTGCTCGAACGTCAGTTCCTCGGCCTTCAGGCGGCGATAGAGCGTCTGACGGCTGCACCCCATCGCGCTCGCCACCCGGTCGATTCGCGCTTCGCCCGATGCCAGCAACGGATCCAGATGCCGTTCGACATCGCGCCGGACGCTGTGTCGTCCGGCGCGCCGCTTCCGCATCTCCCGCGCAATGCCGACCGCGATGAAGCGAAGCGCGTCCACCGCCTTCGACCGCCTGGATCGCTGCTCCGTGCAACCTTCGATCATCTCTTTGATGCCCCCGATCATGGGCGGAAGTGTCCTATTCGAATAATACGCCCTTGGAATTCGAACACAAGGGTTCGAACACAAGGGAGGGCACATGAACGCGTTCATGCTGGTGCATATCGTTGGGGGAAGCATCGCCCTGCTATCCGGTGCCGCGGCGATGGCGGTTCGAAAGGGGGGCCGCTGGCACGCCCGCGCCGGCACCGCCTTCTTCCTGTCGATGCTTGTCATGGCGGGGACCGGTGCCGTGATCGCGATCCTGAAGCCGGAACGCGGCACCGCGCTCGTCGGGACCTTTACCTGCTATCTCGTGGTCACGGCATGGACCGCAGCGCGGCGTCGTGATGGCAGACCGGCGGGGCTCGACCGGGCAGCGCTGGTGGTCGCGATCGGCTGCACGATCGGTCAGCTGCTGCTCGGCGTTGCAGGGGTCAATGATCCTGACGGCAAGGTCGACAGTCTGCCTTGGCAGGTTCACTTCGTCTTCGGCGCCCTCGCCCTGCTCGCAACCCTTCTCGACCTCAATTTCCTGCGCAAGAGCCAGCTCTCGGGCGTGCAGCGCATCGGGCGGCATCTGTGGCGCATGTCGACCGCAATGCTGATCGCGACCTCCTCGTTCTTCCGCGGGCAGCGGGACGAGTTCCCCGAGGCGTGGCAGGACTTCTTCCTGTGGGACGCGTTGCCGCTGCTCGTGCTCGCCGTGATGGTCTTCTGGATCTTCCGCGTCCGCTTCGGCGCAGCCTTCCGTAAATGGCCGCCGCGGATCAGCCCGCCAGCTTCTTTCCCGCCGCCTTCCAGCGCGCACTGTTCGTCAGCGCCGACGCTTCGATCTTGAGCTTTGCGCAGCCCGGCAGCCCGCGGATGATCGTACGCAGATTGTCCGCCAGCACCGGCGGCATCCAGGGGTTGAGCACCAGCCGCGTGATCGAGCCAAGATCGATCGCGATCGGTAGCGAGAATGCCGGTTCCTCGAGGCAGGTCGCGACGATCCGCCATTCGCGCTCGTCGCTATAGCCTTCGCGCTTCACGAATGGCAGCCGGTGCGCCTCCTCGGGCGGCAGCTCCTCAAGCTGCCGGATCTGGAGATAATCGACCGGCCCCGCAATCACCCCGGGATGGCCCCGCACGGCGGTTTCGAGTGCCGCCTTCTCGAACTCGATGCACACGCCCTCCATCCCCTGCGTGAACACCCGCCAATGGTGATAGGTCTCGCTCGCCATCGCGCAGCACAGGGCCAGCACCGACTTGGCGTCGGCATGGGCGCGATACAGCTCCATGAACTCGACATCGTTGGTGTCGTCCCATTTGGAGGGGCTGAGCAGTACCAGCCTTTGGTGCACCAGCGTATCGAGCGCGCTCGACAGCGTCGTGTAGCGCCGCACGAACTTGTCGAGGGTGCGCGTCGCCATCAGCCCGCCACCCGTTCGATCCCGACGCGGTTGACCAGCGGCCGCCCCGCCTCCGCGTCCGAAACGCTCGCCAGCGTCGTCTCCGCGATCGCGGTCAGCGCCTCCTCGGTCAGGAAGGCCTGATGTCCTGTGACCAGCACGTTGGGAAAGGTCAGGAGGCGCTGGAAGACGTCGTCCCCGACGATCTCGTTGGACAGATCCTCGAAGAACAGGTCTGCCTCCTGCTCATAGACATCGAGCGCCACGCCGCCGACCTTGCGCGACTTGAGGCCACCGATCAGCGCCGCGGTATCGATCAGCGCGCCGCGGCTGGTGTTGACGATCAGCAGCCCCTCACGCGCCCGCTCGATAGCGGCGGCGTCGACCAGATGGCGTGTCTCGGGCGTCAGCGGGCAGTGCAACGTGACGATCTCCGCCTGTTCCAGCAGGAGATCGCGGGGGACATAGCGCACCCCGATCGCCTCCAGCTCGGGATCGCGCACCACGTCGCTCGCCAGCACCTCACAGCCGAAACCGGCCTTCAGGCTCCGCGCGACCAGCGCGCCGATCTTGCCCGTGCCGACCACGCCCACCGTCCGCCCGTGCAGGTTGCGTCCGATCAGGCCATCCAATGCAAAGTTGTTGTCCCGCACCCGCGACCAGGCTCGCGGGATATGCCGGTCGACCGCCAACATCAGCCCGATGGTGAACTCCGCCACCGCATGCGGCGAATAGGCAGGCACCCGCACCACATTGACCTCCAGCCGCTCCGCCGCCGCCAGATCGACATTGTTGAACCCGGCACAACGAAGCGCAACCAATCGCACACCAAGGGATGCGAGAGCGCCCAGCACCCCGGCGTCCACCCTGTCGTTGACGAACACGCACACGGCCCGGCAACCGGCAGCGAGCGCTACAGTCGTGGGGTCAAGCCTCGGCTCGAGAAACACCAGCTCATGCCCATGCATCGCATTGGCTTCGCTCAGGAAACGCCGGTCATATCCCTTGGTCCCGAACACCGCAATACGCATGGCTGCTCCCTTTGACTGGGCGCTAGATCAGCACGCCACCACGTTCACCGCCAGCCCGCCCTGCGCGGTTTCCTTGTACTTCGACCGCATATCCTCGCCGGTCTGGCGCATCGTCTCGATCACCGCGTCGAGGCTGACGACATGGCTGCCGTCGCCGTGCATGGCGAGATACGCGGCATTGATCGCCTTGATCGCGCCCATCGTGTTGCGCTCGATGCACGGGATCTGGACGAGCCCGCCGATCGGGTCGCAGGTCAGGCCAAGGTTGTGCTCCATGCCGATTTCGGCGGCATTCTCGATCTGCGCATTGGTCGCGCCGAGTGCCGCCGCCAGCCCCGCTGCCGCCATCGAGCAGGCGACACCGACCTCGCCCTGGCAGCCCATCTCTGCGGCCGAGATCGACGCGCGCTTCTTGTAGAGAAAACCGATCGCCGCCGTCGTCAGCAGGAACGTCCGCGCACCCGCCGGCGTGGGACTGGCGCAGAAGGTCTCGTAATAGCGCAACACCGCCGGGATCACCCCTGCCGCTCCATTGGTCGGTGCGGTGACGACACGGCCGCCCGCCGCATTCTCCTCGTTCACTGCGAGCGCCCACAGGCTCACCCAGTCGAACACCAGCGACGGATCGGATCGCGGCCCGCGCGCGACCAGCTTGTTGTGCAGGTCACGCGCGCGGCGTTTCACCTTGAGGCCGCCCGGCAGCTCGCCCTCGCCACGCATCCCGCGCTCGATGCACGCCGACATCGCCGCACGCAGCGAATCGAGAAACGCGTCGGTCTCGGTATCGTCGCGCCATGCGGCCTCGTTGGCGCGGACGATATCGGCGATCGTCACGCCCTTCTCCTCTGCCACCGCCAGCAGTTCGGCGCCCGATGAGAAGTTCATCGGCAGCGTCACGTTCGAACGCGGCGCCTCGCATCCGCCCTCCACCACCGCGCCGCCGCCGATCGAGTACCAGAAGGTCTCGTACGGCTCGCCATCGGGATAGTGCGCGACGAAGCGCATGCCGTTGGGGTGCGCGGGGAGGAACCGGTCCGACCGGAAGATCAGGTGCCTGCCC
>Ga0247823_10001531_pt1 | contig 19268 bp, 21 predicted proteins | sample 13C_PalmiticAcid_2_FD_192426 | JGI IMG/M metagenome (GOLD analysis project Ga0247823, IMG submission 192426) | Soil microbial communities from agricultural site in Penn Yan, New York, United States - 13C_PalmiticAcid_Day30 | ecosystem: Environmental > Terrestrial > Soil > Agricultural land... | reverse complement strand
AGAGCGTCCGCTTTCGCTCGGCATAGCGGACATTCGCCACAGAGTCGCTGTCGTAGCTCAACGCAACCCAGCTGTGACGGGGGGCACATCAGTCTGTCGTCAAGACGGGATCGCCGGACGCATACCGACAAGGTCAAAGACGTCACGTAAGGCCCACCACATCGACCAACTCCATCTGCGGAAGAGATCAGCAGGGCCGACTCTCACCTCTTCCGACGTAGAGGTCCCAGCTTCGGTTTCAGACCGATCAACGCCGTAGCCCCTTTAGGCTCGAGCTTCTTAATCTCGTCGGCCGTCGCGTTTGAGATCGGACTTCGCGCTAACGCAGCCCTCACCCGGTCGAGAGTCTCCTGCGAGACCACCGGGGACTTCCTCGGGACGACTTTCACGCGTCTCATCACCACTCTCCTGGCAGACGGAATGACCAGATCAAAAAGGGATGCTCCCAAGTCGAAGCACCTTGAAGATCCGATCTGAAAGAACTTCAAGTGACCAACGTGCGCTCGACACGTCTACATGCCTTTGGGCGATCGCAGGCTATGCATTGCCACCGCCGGAGCGCTTAGCTCGTCCGTCCCGAGCTCGGAGCTCTTGAAGTTCGCCCAGAGCAGTGCGACGAAGCATCGGATCCAGCATGCTCAACCCTGCCGCCTTTAGCACCTCGCCCACCCCGCGCCGTGTCAGGCGACTGCTAAGCGCATACTGCCGCCGAACAACCTCTATGGCGAGCAGTCGCTTCGCCTCCAGCCTAGCCACCGTGGCCGCGCTCTTGAGCGCCCGACAATGCTCGACGAGCCGGTCGTACGTCTCGCGCGCCCCGTACTTGAACCGCAGCCGGTTGAGCCCGTGCTTCGCAGCGAAATCCTTCGTCTTGACGCAACGCCTCTCGTAGATGATCTCCTCGACTTCTGCGCGGACTGCAGCCCACTGATCCGCCGAGAGCGGAATCGGCCGTGCGGAGGGAATATTCTCTTCGCATCGAATCTCCCCCCCGTGCAGTGCCGGCACGAACTCAGCGCTGAGAAGCTGTAGCGGCGGGACGTCCAGCCGATAGCAAACCTCCAGCAGCATCTTGAGCTGCGGCCGCGTCGCGCTTCGCATCCAATTGCGCCCGGTTCGTTTCGCCACACCGATCGCCTCCTCGAACCGATACATGGAACCACCGAAGTAAGCCTCCGTGAGACCGAAGATGGCTCTGGCAAAAAGAGCCTGCTGGGCGTGCCATTCCGCCCGCGGATTCGCAGCTACCATCGCAGCGACCGAGTCCAGATAGAACCGCTCCCTCGGATTCAAGGTTCCGCTCCACAGCGCATCGCGCCGGCCCAGAACTGCCTTGCAAGCAGTGCATCGCCCGAGCGACACGGCGTCAGATAGGAAAAGCTGTTCCGCACCGCAAGACGGGCAATGATGAGCCAACTCGCACAGGTGGACCGCACAGTGGCTCACCGCAGAACAAGACCACAGCAACTGATGATGGACGCAGTCAGAAGTCTCAAGCTGTTCAGCAACGCAACTGGGACACCAGCGCGGCTTCCGATGCAGAAGCGTGCCGGCATGCGGATCAAGGAGAGGCAGCCACGGCAGAAACGTACTCATCCGGATATCAACGACTTGGGTCAGCTCACCCAGTGCATCGACCAACTCCTCAGCGTACTTCGCATAGCCGTTGGCGGTCTTCGAGTAGGTCCCATTGAACCCGGAGCTGAACCAGACACTGCGGATCGTCGTCCGAGGTACGACGATCCTCTGCAGCAGATCGGCAGTGCGAACTCTGTGCGCCCTTGCCAGCCGATGAAGATAGCTCAGCAGGGATTCCTGCTGTGGCGTTCCAACTCCCGAGAGCGGCAACCGATACAACACACTCCTGGGAATGCCCGGCTCCGACGCCGGAGGGAAAAGATCCAGCGTGTCGTCATCCATGGCCCACTCCCACAGGATCGCGACTCGGACCGCGCAGGCCGACGCGGCCTCGACGCCTCTTAGTTGATGCATTGACCTCCAAAGTTGGCACGGTGGAGCCCAGAGAAGGTGTGTAGGCGAACCCGGCCAGCGCGGCCAAATCGTCGTCCGGGACATCAGCGAACCTCAACTCACCAGCGGTCGCTTCCGTCGTCAAGCGCGCGATAGCGTTATTCGGGAGAGCGCTGCTCTCAAGGATCCCCCTGGTCAGCACGGGCTCTGGACTCAACAGCGCTTGGCACAAAGCCCGATCAAGCCAATCCTTCAAGACACCCGCGCAGCCAACCGCCTTCAACATGAAGTAGTCAACATGCTGATCGAGCCCCTCCTCCTTCGGAAGATCGATGGTCTTCAGAAACGCCGAGAGAATGTTGGTGAAGTGCTGAGTGTCAGGTTGCCCGAATGTCGACCCGGCGGATGTATAGCGCGGTACATGGACCACATCTGACCGTCGTACAAGCTGACCACTGCCATCGAGAATTCCCAGCAGATCGTAGGCCCCCACAAGGATGATCGGGATACGCAACTCGATCGCCAACGACTTCAGAATGTTGAACTGCAGCGTCGGGGCGAGCCCCGGCTTGAGGAACAGCAGGGCACTGGCTTCGTCGATGATGATCACCTGCACACGTCGATGCCGAATCATCGTTTCGACGCTCCGGCGAAGCTCCTCTCGGACCAACCCTTCGGTCCCGGCCAACGTCTTCCCGTCCAGTTCAATTTGAAAGGAAGGAGAGAATTTTCTGTCGATCAGGATCTCTCCTGCCTCGCACAGCGTGCGAGTGAAGAAGTCCTTCCAGTTGAAATTTCCATCCAGCGGCGCTTGTGCCTTCACCGAAAGATACGGAAGAAAGCCAGGGTCGCTCTGCATCTCGGAACGAAACCTCTCCCTCATGTGTCGCTCCAACGCTGCGACGAGAGTGCTCTTGCCCACGCCGCTCGGCCCGATCAGAACGACAACTTGCTCCGGCCGGGGATACGCAACGAAGCGATGCAAGCTGTCGAGCGCGATCTCCAGCGTCTTGTGCTTGACCTTCTTCTCCCGAAAGGCAGCGATTCTTGAATCAATCATCGGCATCACAAATCCTCCAAGGGTTGAGGAACAAGAGTTGGTCGAACGTCTGTTTGACCCAACTCCATCGGAAAAGAACTGCTTGGCGGCAGAGATCGGAGCCCTGATGCACTGCTGATTCGTTCACGGTGCGCTTCCGACTCTTGATCGCGGCCCTGTTGAAGCGCGAGTTCCTCCGCGTCGGAGGTCATCAGGTGAACAGCCAGCCGCTCGGCGCTGATGCTCGCCTGGCGTCCCGAGAGCCGGTCCGTCAAGCGAAGGCGCTCCGTTGCCAGCCAAACTTCTTTCTCGGAACGACCAGCGTACGCGGGGTAGAACTGGCTGAAGCACCGATGCCACTGCGCCTCCACATATGCGTATGCGACGCCCGCATTGAACGGGTCGTACCGAGCATGAACCGAGCTGTCTTGCACGCCTGGTCGAGTGAAGGCATCACACTTGAACCACCGGCCTCTGACCTTGATGCCTGCAGGCGTCACCCTGGCCGTGCCGCGGTGCACAGCGGGACAGCTCTGTGCGATGAAGACCTCGTCGTAGGGAATCGCAGTGTGGGCGCGATTGCCGGATGAGCGCATGCCGAGTGCCCACGCATCGTCGGGGGACATGCCGATGCCACTGTGGTGGTTGCAGTGAAATACCTCATCGAGGTACCGTTGAAATCCCGAGTCGAACCGTTCCAACGTCCAAACCGCGTGGTGCTCCGGCCGCACCTCCGGGCTGATGCTCCGGAAGTGCTGCTCCAGCAGATCCGTTGCACCCAGCAGGTTGGTGATGAATTGCGACTGCGTCGTTCGGAAAAGCCGTTCGCAGACGCTTCCCTCGCGAGGCCGCCCTGCACGTCGCTCACGCTTGGTGCAGCGAAGCAAAGCGAGCTGCGTCTCCCAATACTCGCCATTGAACTCCGAACCCTGGTCGCAAACGATGATCTGCGGCACCCGGTTGTGCCGACGTACGCAGTCACGCAGAACCATCATGCAGGATCGATACGATGGTTTGTCGAAGGTCAGGTAGTAGGCCAGAACCTTCCTGGCGTTCGCGTCAGAGAAAAGCGACAGCCAAACGGAGCCCAGTTCCTCCAGGAACCCATTTGCCACGAACTTCAGGGGAAGCGGTGTGTGATCGATGTGCGCGATGTGCCATGGACGAACGCCATGCGTGGGCGTCGTGTAGTCCAGCTCCATGTACTGAGGCTCATCCCGATAGGCAGCCTTCTCGCCTTCGCGCTTGGCCAGCTGAAGATGCCCTGCCCTCGCATTGGCACGCTTCCAAAACGTGACGTAGCTCACCGGCGTGAGCCCGCCCACCTTCGCGAACGCGAGGTACTTTCCGTAGCTGGCAAGGTAGGACTTGCGACGGATGGTCTCCCAATCAGATGAGATGACCTCCTCGAGCAGCTTGAGGGTAGCCTCGGAGACTTTCGGGCAACGGTTTCCGGAACGACGGGGCAAGAGGCCGACGAACCCATTTCCGTAGCGAGCCTCCGCCTCCCTGTAACAACGCTGCCAGTGGTAGAGCGTGCGTGATGGAGTTCCGGCGTCAGCCTCCTTCCCCCAAAAGGCCTGGAGCTTCCGAAATCGCTGCGCGCCCTCCTTCAGATCTTTCTCCGACGCGTTCTGAAAGCAGATCTGTGCCGCTGCAAACGCAGCGTCTCCAGTCTCCGCTGCTGCCCCAACGATCTTTCCCTGGCGGACCAGCGACTCGAAGTCTTCGCGACTTATGTGCGCGAGGTGGGCCGCAGAACCATCACCTGCAAGTGCTTGAACCGTGATTTCCAACAGCGAAGCATTGATGATGCGCCACGGATTTCCATCCCAGGTGAACACTGAACCTGGTCGAGTCGCGATGCAAACCTCTGCGAGGGGCGCGTCGACACGCGCGGCCACAAAGCACTTGTGAGCCCGATACGTGATCTCGTCTCGAAAGACAAGCGCACGCTCTTGTTCCACCAGTCGCATTGCATCCAGGGGAAAGTAGACGTCACGACTAACGATGAGGGCATAAACAGCGTCGGCAGGAATGCTTGGTTCCACGTGGACGAGGTCGAAGGCACTGACCCACCCGGACTCCTTCAAGCGCGCAGCCACGTTCGATCGGATGGTTTCTTCAACAACCAACTCCACCCCGTACGCGTAGTCCTTCAGAAACTCCAGGTTCTCATGGAGAGTCCAATTGTTCTGCTTCGACGAGCGAACTTCGAAGCAGCAGCCGAGTTCAGCTGCGGCCCTTTCGGCGGGGGGCGAACGCCAACGATTCCTTTCATCACGATGGAAGCGGCTCGGATACTTCGCAGCCAGACTCTCAAGCTCCTTCTCTGTCTTGCATTCAACGAAGACGAAGCCTTCCCTCGTGATCTTGAAAATGTCTGGCGTCGTCAGGATCCGGGTTCGCCGGGCAGTTCCAGTCACGAGGTACTCGATGTGCAGCGGCTCCACCTGGCTGTAGAACTCCAGGACATCCTCGTCATGGTCGCATTCGACCAACGCAACGTACTCGGTGCTGACCGCTTCAGCCTCCACGACGAATGGCATCTTCAACGGGGCATACCGCGTCTTGCCTGAGACCTTATTGCTTCGGGTCGCCCTCGACGGGAGGCCCTCCCGTATGAGCCGAATCCGGGCAACGCCTTCAGGGGGCGTGTGACGCGCCACGAACAGCGCATCCAGTTCAGCGTCAGTCAGCATGGCTTTGCCCTCCCCGAGGAGGAGCGTCGAAATGCCTTTGAATGTCTCGGTTTCACCTCGCTCCCGCGAGCGTTCCGTGCGCCAACCAGGTTCTTTCCCATCGTGCCTTCTCCGGCGAACGTACGACCGCACCCCGCGCCCGCTGCTCGCGTTCACAAATTTCGGAAAAGGGGAGTTGACGCGCTTCGCTGGCGCGACTAGATTTCGTGCATGCACGCAGAAATCTGGGGTTCACTCCCCGGTACAAAGCGAACGCCACCAGGCCGGCCAGCCTAGGTGGCGTTTTTGTTTCTGCTGGGCTTGCTGGGGATGTGCTCCTCGTCGGCGCGGTTGAAGGTCGCTACCTCACACGCATCGCCCGTGCGTCTGAGGTCGCTTGCCACCAGTGGTGATGGCGCCTTCGGGAAACCGCCCAAAACGGGAGCTGCGGGTGGAGGCGTCGGTTGAGACGTTCGCAGCTACTTTCGGAAGAATACATCTGCTGCAAGACGCCTGACAGAGTTGTCGTCACGCCGGCTCATCACCGGTATGCTGAAGGCCGGAGGGTCGCGCCCGGCACATGAGGGCCAAGTGCTCCTCATGCCGTCAGTACGCGACACCACAGACCGCTAGAGGCAGAGCCGGAGGACAACGATGCGCAAGGCACCGCAGCACACCACGATAGAGATTCGCGCAGATGCTCGGGGGCACCACCTGATCGATCGGGCAGCACAGCTAGCGGGCAAGACGAACGCCCAGTTGATCGTCGAGGCCAGCACAATGGCGGTTCAACGAGTCGTCCTCGACCAGCTAGCCAGCAGCTAAAGGCCTAGAGCGGCTCAATTTGATTGATGGTCCCTGGCGCGAAGGTCTCCGACAACGCACGCGGAGGCGTACAGTACCGCGTCAAGGAGCATCGGCACGTGAAGCGCGTATTCATTCGCCCAGGAAAGAGCACCCTCGTGAGCGAGGAAGCGCTCGCTCGTGCTCGGCAGGGGCTCGAGAAATTCGGCGCTACGCCCGAGGCCATGCAGAAGCTCGCCTCGTTCACGGGCGATACGACTATCGGCAAGCCCCGGGCTACCCGCGGCCTCAAGGCTGTCGCAACCCGGTCGCTGCGATCGAAGTGACGGAGCGGCGGAGCGGCGGAGCGGCGGAGCGGCGGACAGACAATATCGGGATTGCGAGCAGCGCAACAACGCGCGGTTTTCAGGTTCGACCGACTCGACAAAACCGCCACGTCACATGCTTAGGCGGAACGACATTGGTCCGGTGGAGTACCTCTGGCCCATCGTTGCGCCGCGACAACCGTAGCCAGTAGCGAAATGCGCGCGCGAAGCGCAAGGTGCTGCGGACACGGATGGGAGATCATCTGTGGGGCATCGCCTCAAGCCGGACTCAGCATCAAGGTTCGGTTCAAACACCGGAGAACAGCCGGACAACCGCCCTGACGAACGGAAGCTCCGGCATTTGAGCGAGCACGCAAACAGTGACGCACGACGTGCTGATTGCGATGCGAGCCTGCAGCAGCAACCACGCCACTAGCTTGGCCCACGCCGGATCGTCTCGGAATTTGAAGGGGTCGGGTTCGCGCATCGAGAGACCTTTCATCGTCTAAAGAGTTTTGACGTACTCAGTCTCGCTAGAAGCTCCATCGGCGGATAGGGTTGCACGGACGTGGATGCCTACTCTTTCTCTCTCAGTGCCTTTTGCAGAGCCTTGTAGGCGACCTCGAAAGTCGGACTGTCTCTGCCAGTACACCACTGGGCAGCGCTCTCACGTGCGGAGACTCGTCGCGTCGGACGCGCTGCAACACGTTCACGATGGAACTTCACCAGGTCGCTCCGCCAGCTTTGTGCTGCGTTTCGCTTGGCTCGGTTCAGGTTCAAGCTGGCGGGCTTGTTTTCCGCGACACGCCGCCACATGGAAGCGAACCGCTCAAAGTAGTAAAGATGCGTCGAAACCACCGCCCAATCCGGCGAGTCCTTTCGCATTTCATCGTCAAGGTTCGCAAATTCATGCACGGCCAGCTGCGCGGCAACGAACAACGTCGCGATCAGGTATTCAGTCGGAGCACCCTTCCCTCGTTTTGATTTCGGCAAGAACTCATAGAGGGTTGGCGCCGCCGCCTTGACCCAGAGCTCGGAGTACTCGCCGCGCTCCATTTGTTGAAACACCATAGCGCCAGGGGCGAGGTTCGGGTCGAGCCGTCGTGTCTTCTGATCCATGCGGTAGTCCGGATGGAAGTGTCGCGCCAGAGAGTCCGCTACGTCCCAGCTCGCGGCGTCGAGACTGGACAACCAGCCCCATATTCCTTCGAATATTCGGCCAGCCCGCTGCCATGGCTCGTCGATCCATGGGACATGAATGTCCATCCGCAATGTCCCGGCTGCAGCAGCAATGCGAAGCGCCTCTTCCAAGCTCATTTTTTGCGGCGCTCCTGGCTCTTCTGCGTCTACTGCGTCGATGTCATCCAAATCAATCCCTCCCAACATCGAAAGCGGACCTCAACCCCACCATGCCGAGGTGAGCTGGCAGTGGCGCAGCCGGATTGCGAGCATGCACCAGAGTCGCGCAACTCCCGGCACGCTGCCCGAGCCAGCGACAGCAGAGCGGCCAATTGCGACTAAACGGGCGAACATGTTCGACAGAGCCCAACCGCGGGGCGGACTAGACTCTCCCTCGCGACAGACGCACCACAGGGTCGGCCTGGCGACCGCCTTGAGCGACCACTCGTCTTTCTGCTTGAGCATCGACAGTAGAGGTTCAGTTCCTGCTGATGGACCAGGCGACGCGGAACTACGGGGGCCGAGGTCGCTGCAACTGCCACGACACTGCAGCCGAGAGCCTCTTCCAGCTGCTCAAGCCCAAACGCATTCGTCGACAATGTACGCCCCACATCGCGCGATTGGTTAGCACCTCAAAACTTCGGTTCTACGTCCATCGGATCGTCGTCGGGACCTGGCACGCGCAGCACACCATTGATCAACTCGCCGTACGAAAAATCGACCCTCGAAGACGCCATCGCACGTTGTTGAAGCTCATTCAATATCCAGAGGATCGCCTGCACGTCGGGCTGATGCGTAGTGAAGTAGTAACCTCCCTTCCAGCCTCGCATGGGCACCCCATCCTCAGAACGGAAAGTCATGTTGGGATTAAGCTTCGCGGCATGAGCTGTCCCGGCAACATGAATGAAGTCAACTTTTCGCGAGAACGGGATTGAAGGGTTTTCTTCATAAAAAGTACGGACATGGTCTCGAAGGGTGATTGGGTCCACACCTCTTGATGCAAAAATAACTTTCAGCGGCCAGTTGTCATAGTCTGTGATTGGGTCAGACGCGTGCATCCGTCCTACGAGAGTTCTCGTCGGTGGGATTGAAGCTAAGCCATCAAGTGCGTCATATAGATCGCGCTTGTCGAGCGTCGACTTCACAGAGATCGCTGCCAGTGTCCCTTCAACTGGAGAAAAGGACTTCCCGTCACTGTTCCTATTGTGAAAGTCGAAGCGAGGGGCTGTGTCAGTCGTGACGATGATGTCCATCTGTTTGGACTCATTTCCGTCGTCATCGAAGATGAAGCCTCCAAGAAAAACGTTGCACTTGGATGGCGCATGCTGCCGGAGGAACTCGGCATACACCTTCTCGCGAGCAATTCCGATATCCGTGGTGTTGGCAAAAACGGAAGCAGCGTCGGCTTCTCCTCTCAAAACAGCGCCAACTTGGGTGTAGTAGCCTTTCAAGCGCTCGAAGAAGTCCTTCGCCATTTTCGTCTCCATTCGAATCTATCAACAGCTGCGCGAGCCGCTACTGTACGTCCAGGACTAGATCGGGATCTCGCACTCCAAGGTCGCTTTTTTCTCCACCAACTTGGCCCCGACCGCAGACGTTACTTGAAGGTCCGCGATCGATCCAACTTGCAACCCCATTTAGGGCAGTGCAAGTGAAAACCTGAAGAGCAACCAGGCATTTCGACGCAATGACAAGCATACTTAAGGGAACATCTTCTGCCGACGACACGAGCGGGAACTTTTACTACCGAGTCGACAGCGCCATAAATCTACGAAAACTGTCTGGCGAAACAGAATTTCGTCCAAAGCGGTGGGACACAACTGACAACGCTTGGCCGCACCGATCATTGCTAGCCGCGAAGGCAGCACTACGTCACAGCCACGGAATCTTCCGGATCTCTTTCTGGCAGAGTCACGTACCTGCGGAACGAGACCTGAGATCGAGAGAAGTGTACGAACCACACTTGATGCTTCGGATTGCACGCTCAGCGGTCATTCGGGCATTCAATGGATGGGCCATCGAAGAAGACGATTTCCTTCCAGGAGAAGCCGATCTGATCTGGACAGCCCAGGCGACTGACTCTGACAGTTCATCACTGTTCAACGCCCAGGGTGTCCCTCTGCACAATTTCGAGGTTTGGAACGATGAACGCCTGCGCTGGGAGCCATGGCGTTTGGCCGACGCCTTGGCGCCAGATTGCGTTCGACTCGGCGCTACCGGTTGGCAGCCGATAGGTCTCAACACACGACAAGGCGGCCCCGTCCTCGCTTACTGGAAAATAACGCCGCCCCGCCCATCAGTCTCCATCGGCCCAGCTTGCTGGCTACTGATGATGCTGGATGAGAACTCTCGCGGAACACTCGGCTCGGAAGCGGAGGCAATCACTGAAGCAGTAATACTTCTGGCGAACGGGCCTCTCGGTGCGCTGCAACCGTCACAGTTCGGTGTCCTGACTGTGCATGCAACTCGCGACCGCATCTGGACCGAACAATACAAGGTTGCGTGGGAGAGCGTTCTACCCGACCACCTACTTGCAAGAGTCTGGCGCCAGCTTCGCGGTCAACCGTCTCAGCGCCTGAGAGCAACACTTCATCACTTCATTTCTCTGAGCGATGAGATTGAGTTGTTCCGCATTTCACATCTTCCGCTCACCAAAAGGGAAATTTCAGACTCCACTTGGGCTAGGCATCCGGGCTAAGTCACCCATATTTCGACGGAGTCCCCGGCTAGTTTGGTAAAGCATGAATGACGCCCCGACACCCATGGCCGCTTGCAACACTCGATCAAGATTCGCCAGCTTCAGCGTGCTGGGCACAAGGAGGCGCCTCCAGACCAATGGCTCAAGGCGCACACTCGATGCGCAACCGATAGACGACGGGGCTGAGCAGGCTTGCGGGCAGGTTTCGGTAGCCCTTCCAGCGGTGAGGTAGCGGCTCTTCTATCCGCTGCTGGGGATGCGCCGGCAACCACTCGAGCACGTCCTTGAGGTAGGCCCATGGATCGAGTCCGTTGAGCCGAGCCGACTGCATCAAGCTCATTGCCGCCGCGGCCCGCTTACCCGCACGCAGGCTTCCGGCGAACAGGCAGTTGTTGCGCCCGAGCGCCACGGACGAGCCCTAATTCCTACGGTGCTTCGGCTCGATCAGATAGGCACCTTCCAGTGCGCGGCTGGCGGCTAAGGCATCTTTCGCCGTATCGAATGAGCAGTTCGAGAACCATTCTGAGAAGGACGCTCCGGCGTTGCGGGCACTCCAACCAGCCTTAACCACCTCGATCGTTGCTGAGTCAGGATTCTTGATGCTGGTTAAGGATAGAAAACGCACCGCCTCGCCTGCGTTCGCCGGCAGCTTCAAGTTTGGGCACCAGTTCGCGCTGTATGTGATCTGTTCGATCGCGTTCAGCAGGCTCTCACGCGCTGCCTCCGCTGCAATTTCAGCGTCACGCGCAGCGCTCTCTACTTCCTCAGCCGCCGCTAGTGCTTCGGCTGCAGCCTCCGCCTCGCCCTTGGCGGCTTCGCGTTCGCGGCTGACGCGCGCACGGTAGCGTTCCGTACCGAGTTCGTGCTCGAATATTTCCCCCAACTCTGGAAACATGCCGACCAGAAGGGAGTCGGACACGGCGGGGCGAACGTAGGTTGCCTTGCCCTCACGCAGACTTTCGAGCACCTGTTGTCGTCGCGTGGCATAGACGTGCTTCTGATCTGGTCGAATGTCGACGGCGCAAAGGTCTATCGTAAGCGGTCAATGAACCGCACCCTTGCAGCGGTCTCGGCTTACTGATCCAGCTTGATCCGCCAGGGCAGCAAGGCTTCATAGTCGTCGGCCGTCGTGGCTCGCGGCAGAGCGATCAGGAGTGCCCGCAGGTAGCGGTAGCCGTCGATGCCATTGGCGATGCACGTCTGCAGCAGCGAGTACAGGTTCGCGCTGGCGGTCGCGCCCGGCACGGTGTCAGCGAACAGCCAGTTGCGCCGGCCGATCACGAACGGCCGGATGGCGTTCTCGCACGCGTTGTTGTCGATCGGGCACCTTCCGTCGTCGACGTAGCGGCGCAGCTTGGGCCACTGCGAGGCTAGGTAGTGCAGCGCCTTGCCCAGCAAGCTGCCAGGCAGCACGCCGTGCAGGTGTTCGAGCAGCAGCGCTTCGATCTGTGCGAGCACCGGGACGCTGCGCTCCTGCCGGCTCCGATGCTTTGCCTCGGCGTCCAGCTTGGCATCCCGCGCGTCCGCCTCAACCCGGTACAGCCGCCCGATCAGTTCGATGAACCGTGCGGCGAGCTGCTCGGGTCCGCGCTTGTCCTTCGGCAGAGCCTGCAGCGCGTCGTTGAAGTAACGACGGCAGTGCGCCCAGCAGCCCAGATGGACGAGTTGATGCTCAGTCGCGACCGCGTTGTATGGCTCATACCCGTCGGTCATCAGGACGCCGCCCGCGCGCATGCCCGCATACAGGGGCCTGACGGCCTGCGTGCTTCGGCTCGGCGAGTAAGCGAACAACCGGATCGGCGGCCCCGTTCCCGTTGAACCGGAGCGTTCGGTCATCTGCACCCACATGTAGCTCTTGGCCTGCGCCGCGCGCCCGGGCTCCTTGAGCACCTGCACCTCGGTCTCATCGCCGTGGACGACCGGGGCCTCCAGCAGCGCGTCGCGCAACAGGTTCACAATGGGTTGAACGGCTTGGCCCACGCGCACGACGCTGGCTGCCAGCGTGTTGCGCGAGGTGTCCGTGCCGCCGAAGCGGCCCAGCAGTGCGGCCTGCCGGTACAGCGGAAGCCCGTCGAGATACTTCGACGTGATCACCCAGGCCAGCGCTGCCTCGGTGAACAAGCCCTTCGGGATCACCTGCGCCGGCTTGGTCGCCAGACGCAGTCCGCCATCGCAGCACGGGCAGGCGTACTTCACGCGCTCATGGCGGATCACGCGCACCTGCTGCGGCACGATGTCCAGCTGCTCGCTGACCTCCACGCCGATCTCGCGCAGCGCAGCGCCGTCCTGCGGGCACACGCGCTCGGCTTCGGGCAGCTCGTGCCGTACGACCTCACGTGGCAGCGCCGGGTCCAGCGGCTTGCGGCCTCGCTTGCTGCGCTTGTGCGCCGGGACCTCGACGACGTCGGCCTTGTTCTCCTCAACGGTCGGCTCGGCCTTCACGCCCTCGGTCTCGGCCTCGTTGAAGAACATGTCCTTCTGGTGGAGTCCGCTCGCCTCGCTCTTGGCGGCGAACAGCTGGCGCTTGAACTGGTTCAGCTGCTCCTTGAGCAGGTCGCGCTCGGTGCGCGTCACGCGCAGTTCGCCAAGCAGCTGCTCCTTCTCGCGCGCGGCCTCGTCCCTCAGCCGCAGCGCTTCGGCAAGGGCCTGCTGCAGCACAGCGAGTTCGTCAGGGAGAGGCATCGGCGTCATCGCCGAGTATTTTGCTGCGACCGGCCCATCGTGGGGGCGTCAGCTTCGCATCGCTGCGTAAGAAGCTTGACGCGCCGTCACGCGACTCGTGCGTACACGCGGCTCGGATGCCGCTGCACCGTCGCGATGTCGATTCCTTCCAGCAGCCAGTGGAGTTGCTCGATGCTCAGCGCCAGCACCGTCTCTTCGCTCGGCCAGATGAAGCGATCCTTCTCCAGCCGCTTGAGCAGCAGCCAGAACCCATTGCGATCCCAGCCCAGGAGCTTCACACGGTCGCGCCGCCGGTTGCTGAACACATAGACGCACGCGGCGAACGGGTCCAGGCCAAGCGCCTGCTCCACACGCAGTGCCAGGCCGTTGATGTTCAGGCGGAAGTCGATCGGCTCGCGGTGCAGGTAGACCTTCAGTTGCTCGTCGAGGCGGAACACCGCACCCTCCCGAGAACTTCGATCATTCGACCGAGTTGATTGTGGTCGCTGCACTGCAGCTGGACCGTCACGCCGTTGGGCAGCCGGGCCTGCAGCGCGATTGCCGAGGACGCCACCGCTGAGCGCGGCGTATCGACAGTGATCGGCACGAAGACCGCCGGTGCGGCTTCAGTATCAACCGCTGGATGATGTCGACGACGCTCACCATCCTCTCGCAGCCATCGGCTGAGCTGGTTGGCATTAACCCCGCACGACCGCGCCAGGCTGGACACCGAAGCGCCGGGTGACTTGCACGCGGCCACCAGCTCGGCCTTGGCCTGCTCGTCGTACACCGCTCGTCCGTCACGTTTGCGTCCAACGACCAGGCGACTGGCTAACTCTTCCATCAGGTCTGACATCACGTTCCCACGTTCATCTATGTGGGAACGTAGGGTGTCAGGCTGCCGCTGTGCTTTCAAGGACGGGGTTCACTGACCGCTTACGGTCTATCGCCTGATGCAGCAGAGCGATCCAGGGTTGGGAACCCCATGAATCGGGGTCTTCCATGGTGGAGACGAGGTCCTTGTAGTCCAGCGATGGCGCCCCAGCTCGGGTGGCATGGATGACCTTGGACAGATGGCGTGCAATTCCCCGAAAGGTGAGCACGCCCGTCCTGATCTCGTCTTCAGCGATCACATGCGAGGTCGCGCGCTCAAACTCGTCCCTCTCCCAGACCATCCCATTTGAGGAGGTACAGGTGCCCCTGCCCGCCCACCGGTTCTCAAGCACATGACGCAACTCGGTGAGCGCTGTGGGTCGGTCGAGCGTGCTGGCCCATTCCTGGCGAGTCAGAGCGTCGATCCGGGCCTGCCGTTCGCGCTCACGCTTTGCCGCCTCACGTGCGCGTTCCGCGGCCCTCTCCGCTTCCTTTCGGGCAGCCGAAGCGTCCCGCGCTGCATCGGCCTTGAGCTGAGCGTCTACGAGCATCCTGCGAATGCGAGGGTGGTGCAACCACGCCTTGCATTGCACATCTTCGGCGACCAGTTGGCGCAGTTGCGACAGACTCACTTGCCCGCCTTGCCCAAACCGCATGACATCCAGCTCGATGCAGGCGACATCATCGCGCTCGATCATTTCCATCTTGGCCAGAGTGACCTTATGGGTCACAGCGACTTCCACCAACAGTCTGAACCTGCCCAAGAACCCTTTCTCGGCCCGACCGACGCAGACGATGTCCGGTCGGTAGCCGTCGAACAGCACCTCGTCAGCAACCTCGGCGATCGAGATCCATGTCGAAGGCACAAACACTTCGACCGTGTGCAGTTCGCCATCCTCCTCCACGGCCATAGCGCGCCGCTTGAACGCAGGGGACTGGATGCGATCCAGGCCTAACAACGCATCCTTGACCGCCCAATGGAGCAGCGATTCGGCGGCTTGCTTCTTGGTCGCGCCAACAGGTAGGTCGAAGTCTTCGGGATTGATGTCGAGCTGCTGCAGGGCCCTGTTCCGAGCCTCATCCCCTGCCAAGCGCGACAAGCGTTCGTCGTCCTGGTGGTAAGCAACGCGCATCCATTCACCGTCCAAAGTCGAGCGGGCGAGGATTTCGTCCGGCGACATCCATGCCGCCTCGGGGTCGTTGACCTCGATCTCGATGACGGCAAGAACGGAGCCGAACTCGCCGACCTCCTGCTGACCCCGGAGCAGCGCAATAACCTCGCGCCCGCTCGCCAGAGTCAGTATGACCTGAGCGTCGCTCACCATGCGACGATCCACGATCATTTCAGAGATCGCCTCGCCAATCACTTCAGCCTCGTAGGGCTTGCCGCTTGAGCCAATATAGGTTGCCGTTTTGCGCTGCGCAGGAATCTCGATCAGGCCACGCTCGGCCAGCAGCCTGAGCGCGGCCAGCTCGGCGACGCGGTACTTGCAGCCGGGACCTTGTTGCGCGTTGTGATGACGGAAGAAGGGAAGGCGCCCGCTGCTGAAGTCGCTGCCGGCGTTGACGGCTTGGAGCTGCGCATTGCACTTCGGGCAGATGCAAGCGCATTTGAGGCCTGTCTGCTCGCGCGTAAGTGCGCCGATGTACGTGGGCCGGCTCGACCTCGCGTCGGCCGCCCAAGCCATCCCACCTGCCGGCCGGCCTCTGTCCATTCTCGCCGTCTCGCTGCACATGCAGGATCCTTGTCTTACCATTCAACCCGCCCCATATTCGCATCAAGCTGGCTCATGGCGTGAGCCAGCGAAGACGGAGCGCGCCGTGTTTCGAGCGGGCGCGAGAGTCTTCTCGAGACCAGGCTAGCGGGAGTCTCCGAGCTGGCCCAGAACCGGCGTCAACGACGCTAAGCAGTGGAGCGGGAGTAGAGGTTTACGCAACCTCGATACACGGGGCCGATTTTCAGCGAGCGTCGACGACCGAGGTAGTTTCCGTTGACTAAAGAATTCTCTTCGCCCTATTGTCGAAGCCCCGTGAACGACGCTGTGTCGCCGCCGCTTCTTAAGTCGGATCGGTCTTAGTCTTCACCGTAGCCGTAGGCAGATGACTTGGGGTGCATCACCCGCTCAATGCCTGCCTCGAGCACGCCTCGTTGGATGGCTCGGTAGATCAATTGAAAACTCGGGACCTCAAGCAACCTCTTGCCATCGACGCGCTTTCTCCGGAATTTTTCGAGTATTTTTTGACGGGGCACGTTAAACGGAAAAGAATCTCTACGATCAAAACCATGCCCCAACAGCAATTTAGCTCGTGCCTGCACCGAACGAGCAATTGCGGACACCAGCCAGCCGTCTAACGCACGCAGTTGTTCTAAGTCATTAAGCAGCGGATAGAAGCTCATCACGCCTTTGAAGTGCAGAGTCTTCTTCCGGCCTTTAAGGTAGTCAACGATATCACGATGCAGCAGCCCGCCATAGAGGTAACGTCGTATCTGCATAAGCGCCGCAAGCAGAGCTGGATCGCGGTCGTTAGCAGGGATGACGAGGCCACGCAGGGGCCTCTCTTTCAACGGGTGGATCAGATTTCGATACAGGAGATATGACACCTGCTTCTTTATGCGCTGCACCGCCTTATCTCGAACTGAAACTCGGTCAACCCCAATCGAATACCCGAGAAAGTTAAACGAGGGCTTGGACGCGATCTCCGCCACCAAGCCCTCTCTGGCAAGCAAGCTGATGCCGTCGGATTTCTTGACATTGATGGGAACCTTCGCCTCTCGCGAAAAGAGGTTGACGATCTCAAACGACTCGCATATCGCGTTGTAGCTTGGACTCCAAATAACCGTATCGTCGGCATAACGTGCAAACTTCAATCCGGCCTTTTCGAGAGTTTTGTCCAACCGCCAGCAGACAAGGTTGGCAAGAAATAGTGACAGAGAGGTTCCTTGCGGAATTCCTCGCTCTCTCCCGGCAAGAAAAGCTTTGGTGACAGCTGCCTCTTCAGGACTCACGAAAAATCCGTTTTGCGGCATTTGAGCAAACAGAAAATCGTGGTCAATGGAACCGAAGAAGTCGGAGAAATCAAACTCAGCAATGAAGGTGCGCGCGTTCTGTGCAAGGTCGACCGCGATGTCTTGGATCGCGAAGTGAACATTGCGATCGTTGCGGTAAGCGTAGGAGAACGAACTGAATCTATGCCTGTTTTTTGCGAGTAGCCGTCTATAGAAATACGTCGATACGGCCGCATCAGGTATTTGATATATCGTCAGCTCCCGCTCCCCACCGCCAGCTTTGGGAATTTTCTTAAGGTACGGGGCGTTGGGCCGATACGTTTGCAGTGCAATTTTCCCCGCTACTGAGCGAGCGATCGCGGCAGCGTTGCGGCGGACGTAGAAGGGATTGAATTTTCGATCAATGCTCCAATACTCCGGAGTCATGACTTTCTTGGCCGGAGCATCTGATATTCTCCGAATATTTCTCTGCCAATCCTGGTGCAGGCGATTGTGATAAGCGTGATACCGCTCGATCAGCTTTTCACACTCAGCGACAATTCGCTCCTCTAGCTGCGATTCAATATTCACAAATCCCCCAAACAAAAATCCCGAGCAGTGCTCGGGATCTCCACGGAACGAAACCTAGTAAAAGTAAGTTTTCATTTGGTTGAAGCCGATTTGAGTCGGCGGCCCCAGTGTCGCGGTCGAAACCGCAAAGAGAGGCGCTCCGTTCTGCCTCCAAGGCAGTCCTTCTAGGATACGCACTACTCAGCCCGAGGCAAGCGAAGATCTCAGCTCAAGGAAATGAATCACGAAGCGTTGCGCAAAACTTCTCGAACGAATGACGACAGTTCAGGTCGGGCGCAACCGCAACCGCAACCGCAACCGCAACCGCAACCGCAACCGCAACCGCAACCGCAACCGCAGTCGAAGTCGAAGTCGAAGTCGAGGTCGCAGATACAAACTGCACCGCGACGGAGGTCACTCTTTGCACAGTCGGAGCCGCAGGTAAGGCAAGCTACCGCCCGTCAACCGGGGACCACAACCTGCAACTTAGCGCTAGGAGAAGTCTTGAACATCGACGGCGAGGGACACTTGGCCGAGGCCAAATAAGCCAAGTCTCGCGCTGTTGAGACTCCCTCATCGCTCCTTGGCCGCCAGTTTCGCCCGTTGAAGCGGAGTTCGTTCGGGAGCTCTCGCTGTCTTACGTTCAGCCGAATATTTCCAACCTGACATTACCGCCGCCACCACAGCGATCCTTGAGGGCTGAACCTCCAGCAGTATCGAGCCTGCGATCACGCGCACAACGGCCGCGCCGTTCGCAGTTGCAGCCCTTCTCGCCGCTGCTAGCGGAATTGCATCGGTGGTGAACGGAGAGAAACTGAAGCGGGCCATGAAGCACCTGTCTCTTTCATGCCGGTCTTGGCGTACCGACAACCCCACACCTGCGTTCCGTCGTCACAATCACTGTCAGTCTTTCGGTGTTTTGGCTCGAGATCGACGGTCACGAGCCAGACTACGAGGAGATTTGAGCGACTGTACGGCGGACCGCACGACCACGCCCATGCTTGCTGGGCCGATCGTGACGTCGCCTTTGAACGTTGCCAATTGGTCGAGGGCCTCCGGCGTTAGCCCGAAGGCCTCAACGGCACCGCGGGCGCAAACCAAAGTCTCGCCGCTGACGGCGACTTTCGCGGGTGGCGAGATTGCACGAATGCGAAACTTCGTGGCGACTTCACCTTGCGCGTGCGGCTAGTCTACGGCGCGCGCTTGCCTCATACAACTCGCGTGCATAGGGGGGACCGCATCTGCACGTATTCGTATCAGTCCATTTTCTGGAGACGCCGCCGTTGTACTCGCCGCGCCATAAATTCGGCTCTTCGACAAAGTGCAAACGCTACCGAAATGAGTCGACAAACTGCAGAACGATGAGAAAGAGCGCGGCAAATAATCGGCCCAAATACCTCGATTTTCTGCTTGTGATTTGTTAATGCTGCCTGCAAAGCATTGGTTAAAGTCACAGTGAAAGCAGACGCCCCGTTTGCGTTGGGGGCTCCGGGGCCATACT